>WNFI01485707.1_pt2 | contig 44194 bp, 46 predicted proteins | sample 5400471 | NCBI WGS metagenome assembly WNFI01 (sample SAMN13153348, study PRJNA577476) | soil metagenome | isolation source: 100 cm saprolite on Douglas fir-dominated hillslope | place: USA:California | collected 2013-09-17 | reverse complement strand
TGTTCACGGAACTACCGATTATGCGGTAGCTCCCAGTTCCGACTCCGTTCGACCGCTTCCCGCCACCGCGCCTGGAGCGTGTCGGCCTCGTCGCGGGACATCCGTGGCTCGAACTCCCGGTCGAGCTTCCACAAGTTGACCAGATCGCCGTCGCTCCAGATTCCGGCGCCGAGACCGGCGAGGAAAGCCGCTCCGAGCGCCGTCGTCTCGGTCTGGCGCGGACGGCGGACCGGGATGCCGAGCAGGTCAGCCTGCAGCTGGCACAGCACGTCCATGACCGCCGCACCTCCATCGACGCGCAGCTCACCGAGGTGCCGGTCGCTGTCGCGCTCCATCGCCTCCACCACGTCGCGCGTCTGGAAGGCCATCGCCTCGACCGCCGCCCGAACGACGTGGGCGCGGCTCGTGCCGCGGGTCAGGCCGACGATCGTGCCGCGCGCGTACGGGTCCCAGTGCGGCGCCCCCAGGCCGACGAACGCCGGCACGAGGAACACGCCGCCCGCGTCAGGCACCGACGCCGCGAGCGGGCCGGCCTCGGCCGCGTTCGAGATGATGCCGAGCCCGTCGCGCAGCCATTGGAGGGCCGCGCCCGTGACGAAGATCGCGCCCTCGAGTGCGTAGCTGAGCCTGCCGTTGCGCCGCCACGCGACGGTCGTCAGCATGCCGGTGGTCGAGGCGACTCGCTTCGCGCCGGTCTGCACCAGGACGAACGATCCGGTGCCGTAGGTGTTCTTCGCCATGCCGACCTGCGTGCAGGCCTGGCCAAACAGAGCGGCCTGCTGGTCGCCCGCGATGCCCGTGATCGGCGCATCGTTCATCTCGCTCGCGACTGAGATCGCGCCGCTGGAGTCGACGACCTTCGGCAGGTTGTCGAGCGACACACCGAACAGCGCGGCCATCTCCTCGCTCCATTCGCCGCGCCCGATGTCGAAGAGAAGCGTGCGCGAGGCGTTCGACGCATCGGTGACGTGGTCGCGCCCCCGCGAGAGGCGCGCGACCAGCCATGAGTCCACTGTGCCTACGGCCGCGTCCCTCGCACCCTCGACGTGCTGCATGGCCCAGGCGAGCTTGGTCGCGGTGAAGTAGGGATCGAGGACAAGACCGGTTATCTCGCGGACGCGCTCCTCGTGGCCGGCCTCGCGCAGCCGCGCGCACTCGTCGGCGGTGCGGCGGTCCTGCCAGACGATGGCGGGTGCGATCGGCTCCAGGGTCTTGCGATCCCACATCACGAGCGTCTCGCGCTGGTTGGTGATGCCGACCGCGCGAACGTTGCGCGTTCCGGCGCCGGCATCATCGAGGGCGCGTTTCGCGCTGAGCTGGACCGCGGACCAGATCTCGTTCGGATCGTGCCCCACCCAACCCGGGCGCGGGTAGTGCTGGGTGATCTCCTGATAGCCCTTGCCGCGGACGTCACCGTCCATCCCGACCGCGACCGCCGTGGCGCCGGTAGTCCCCTCGTCGAGGCTAAGGACCAGGTCCTCCCCATTCATGGGGAGGTGGCGGCGCAGCCGCCGGAGGGGCTGGTGAGACCAAGTCCTCCCCATTCATAAGGTGCTGGTGAGACCAGGTCCTCCCCATTCATGGGGAGGTGGCGGCGCAGCCGCCGGAGGGGCTGGTCAGATTCCTTGTTTCCAGGTCCGGTTGAGGCTGCCGGTCGAGTAACCCTCGAGGTCCGCCGACACGAACTTGTAGCCGGCCGCGCGAACCGCATCGGCGACGCGCTCGCGCTGTTCGATCAGACGCCCGATGTCAGCCGGGTCGACCTCGATGCGCGCCACGTCGCCGTGATGTCGCACGCGGACCTGCCGGAAGCCGAGCGCCTTGAGCGCATCCTCCGCCGCCTCGATCTGCCTCAGCGCCGCGACGGTCACCGCGGTGCCGTGAGGGATTCGCGAGGAAAGGCACGCGAAGGACGGCTTGTTCCAGTTGGGCAGGCCGAGGGAACGTGCGGCGGCTCGAATCTCGGACTTCGCCATGCCCGCCTCCAGCAGCGGGAACCGGACGCCGCGGCGCACGGCCGAGGCGTGGCCGGGCCGGTGGTCGCCGGCGTCATCGGCGGTCGCGCCGTAGGCGAGGTGCGCCACGCCGAGGTCGCGCTGTACGGGCTCGAGCGTGTCGAACAGCTCCTCCTTGCAGTGGAAGCAGCGATCGGGGTTGTTTCGAGCATATGCCTCGAGTTCGACCTCGTTCGTGTTGACCTCGACCAGCCGCACGCCCATCGACCTCGCCAGGGATCTAGCCGCTGCCTGCTCCGATTCGGGATAGGCGGGCGAGCTCGCCAGCACCGCCACCGCGCCACCGCCCAGTTCGTCCATCGCGAGCTTGAGGAGCAGCGTCGAATCGACTCCGCCTGAATAAGCGACGAGCACGGAGCCGAGGTCGCGAACAATGTCGCGCGCCGACTTCAACCGGGTGGCGTCAAACGAATCGAGCTGGATCATCGTCCAGCCACGAGGTTAGCTCGCTCGGGCTTCGGAAGGCTCCATGGCCGGCGTTCCGCACCACGCCTCGTAGTCGATCAGCGAATCGACCGTCGGGTTCTCGCCGCACAGCGGGCACGCCTTGTTCTGCCGCAGCCTCAGCTCGCGGAAGCTCATGTCCTCGCCCTCGAACAGCAGGTAGCGCCCGATCATCGGCCGGCCGATGTCAAGCAGGTACTTGATCGTCTCGAAAGCCATCATGCTGCCGATGATCCCGGGCAGGACCCCGAACACCCCAGCCTCCGCGCAGCTCTGCACGCTTCCGGGCGGAGGCGGCTCGGGGAACAGGCAGCGGTAGCAGCCAGTGCCCTTGGCGGAGTCGAACAGGGCGAGCCGGCCCTCGAAACGAAAGATGCTCCCGTGCACAAGGGGCTTGGCCAGGAAGTGCGCCGCGTCATTGGCCAGGTAGCGGGTCGGGAAGTTGTCGGTGCCATCGACGATGACGTCGTAAGGGGCGAAGATCCGCATCGCGGTCTCCGAGTTGAGGTGCTCGTTGATGGGCACGACCTCCACGTCGGGGTTCAGGTTGCGGAGCGTTTCCGCCGCCGATTCGACCTTGGGCCGGCCGATGTCGTCGCGTCCGTGGAGGAGCTGGCGCTGGAGGTTCGAGGCGTCCACGACGTCGAAGTCGACGATGCCGATCTTCCCCACTCCGGCCGCCGCGAGGTACATGGCCGCGGGCGAACCAAGGCCACCGGCGCCCAGCAAAAGCACGCTCGAGTTGAGCAGCTTGCGCTGGCCGGCGCCGCCGACCTCGGGGAGGATGAGGTGGCGTGCGTAGCGAGCGACCTGGTCGGGCGTGAGACTGCGGGCCTGGGTCATCTGCTAGGACTATACCCAGGGTGCTTTGACGGTTATTCCTATAGTTGGTGAGCGCCATGGAAACTGAATACCTCGACGAAGAGCAGGTCATCTCCCTCTACAACAAGGTCCGGACGGGCAAGAAGACCTGGCCGACAGGCATCTGGAGCTCCCCCGCCGCGCTTCAGTACGCCGTCACGGTGTTCGACTACTGGATCCACAACGTCATGGGGTGGAAGGGCTGGCCCGAGGCCCGAGGCAAGGTCACCCCGGCGCTGCTGGAAGAGCACCGGCTGGCCGACCTGGTCGAGAGCGTTTTCGTCCCCGAGTTCGGCGACGACTGGCTGGACTTCGAGGTCGTACTGAACGAGAGCATGCGGCTGTCCGAGGATGAGGGCTGGTCGCCCGACGTGACCGACCGCCAGGAGCGCGTCGAGGCCGCGTTCGAGCACGCCTTCGAGAAGCTCATCGGGTCGCCCAAGCAGCAGCCCAAGCTGCTGCCGACCTACCACCGCTTCCGCAACCACCTGCTGCGCATGTGGAGCGCCTTTCAAGAGGCGCAGGCGGAGCACGACAAGGCGGAGCGCGAGTCGGCCGAACGGTTCTGGGCTTCGCTCCGGCTGGTGCGGAGCACGCGCGCGCAGGCGGCGGAGGCGTGGTCGATCGTCAACACCGACGACGAGCGGCGCGGCGAGGTGGTCATGGTCTGGGGCGAACCCCATCCTTACTGTGTCGTCGTCCTTGACGAGGAGATCGAGGCGGGCGGATGGGAGCAGGTGATCTATCGGCTCGAGCAGGAGATCCTCGTCGAGGAGCCCGGGGTGGTCAGCTATGCGGTTTGGCACAAGGGGTTCGTCGGCGAGTACTACCGCTGCGCCGACTGCGGCGAGCTGCACAGCCAGTTCGACGAAGACACGACAAACGGCCTCCGCCTGGACGACCTGGAACCCCCCGAAGAAAGGTAGTTTTGGTCCTCCCCATTCATGGGGAGGTGGCGCGCAGCGCCGGAGGGGTAGACCCGAACCCCTACTCCACTGTCAGCGTGAAGTTCTTCCCCTCCCAACCTGTCATGTAATGCGCGGTCCACTGGAACTCCGCGCCGCGGGCCAGCTTGTTGCAGGGGATCTCGGCCACCCATAGCCCCAGAGTCGTGTCGATGGCGTCGAGCTCGACGTGCGTCTTCCACCCGTCGAATGAGTAGTGCACCGCCGCGGGGCGCGGCAGCTGCACCCGGAGTCCCTTCGGTGTAGCGCCGCCGCGCCGGCATCACGATGTCGGGGAAACCGGCCAGCGCGATGGTGACGAGCAGCTCGAGATATTCCGCGTGGGCCCAGCCCAGCGGACACGCCGAGCCGCTGGCCTTGCCGAACCACAGCCGCCGGCCGGGGAGGTCGGGACCGTCCCACAGCTGCTCGGGCAGCATCAGCCCCTGACCGGCGAATCCCTCCAGCGTGCGCACCAGCTCCGCCGCCGGGAGCCCCATGGAGAAGAAGTGCCTGGCGCGCTCGGCCGTCAGCACAGGCCACGCGCGGCCGCGGCCGCTGCCCTCCCATGGCGATCCGTCCTCGTGCTCGCCGTACTGGTCGCCGGTGTAACGCCGCCAGCTGGGTCCGGCGGGCAGGCTCACCTTCAACGACGTGTCCACGCCCTGGAGGCTGCGCAGCACGCGGTCGTCTTTGGGTCTGCGCAGCCCGTACCGCACCAACTCCAGGAACTCCGGCGCGACCGCGCCTTCCGTCGGCCGCTTGTCGGGATCCGAAGCCAGGCGGACGTACTGGCCGGAGGGAAGCGAGCACCACGTCTCGACCCGGTCGTTCCAGTAGTCGGCAACCGCCCGGAAGTGATTCGCCGCGATGTGCTCGCCCTGATCGCCCGCGAACTCGGCGGCAACGATAAGTGCGGCGATGCACGTAGCGAGGGTCGATGGCGAAAGGCCACCCGAGTCCTCCCATCGATCGAGCTGGGTGAGCGGTCCCTCGCGGATGATGAACTGCGCCGCGCGACGGACCATCGTCGGGTAGGGGTCGTGGTCGAGGCAACCGGCGACGCCCAGCCGCCACGCGAGAATGATCGGCAGCGCGACCTGGTCGAGCTCGGTCGACTGCCAGTGCGGGGTTCCGTCCATGAACCAGTTCTGGAACCACCCGCCATCCTGTCGCTGGCGCTGCTGCAGGTGGCGAAAGGCGCGAAGCGCGGCGTCCGTGTCGCCGGCGTCGAGCATCGCGGTCGCGATCCGGCACAGGTCGCGTGGCCAGACGAGGTGATAGACCTGGTTGCCGTCGTGGTTGGTCTCGCCCCACGGACTCGACGGAGATGCGATGAACGCGCCGGCGTGCGACTTGTCCTCGAGGCAGTGGAGAAGCGCGAACGAGGCCCGTGCCAGCATGCCCTCGTCACCGCTCACCTGGCCGAGGGCTCGCGGAATCTCGGGCTGGGCGCGCCATGCGCGCTCGAAGGCCTGGCGCACGGTGCCGGCCCCCTTCTGCAACGCGGTGCGCGCCACCTCCTCTGCATCACCGCGCGAGTGGGCGAAGCCGATCGCCATCTGAAACGAACCGGCCCGCACGCCGATCTCTGCGCCCACGCTGACGTTTCCCGGTCCGGCCCTGTCGTACATGTAGGTGAGGCGGCCGTCGCCGTCGCTGAGGTCGATCTGCACGTCCGAGCTGCGGTAGTAGCCGGCGGTGGCGCGGGCGAACGGGCCGACGACGCAGATCCAGACGTCCTGCTGCTGCATCAGGAGGGCGGGCGGATGGGTGTCGATCACTGTGGCGAAGTTGCCCTCGGTCCCGGGCTGCCAGTGAGCCGAAGCCTGCAGGTAGAGGCGAAGGTCGGGCAGCTCGGGGGTGAACGCAGCCGCGATGAGCACCGCGTTCTCCTCGGGATCGGAGAAGAACTCTTTGGTCAGGCGATATTCGTGATGCGTCGTCTCGACGCGGAACGCGGGCACGCCGGGGCTGAGCCACGTGATGGTGTGCTGGCCGTCGAGCGAATCGTCAACGGGTGGAGCCCCGCCAGCGGACACGAAGAAGCGGAGCTCATGAAGCGCGACGTGGTCGAGGTAGGGAAAAAAGACCTCGCTGAGGTTGCCATCAGCGAGCGTGTACCAGACCTTGCTCCTCGAACCGGGCGCTGTACCGAACGCCATCTTGCGGCCCGGCCCCCACATGGGGGGCGCGCCTGGTTCGCCGGGAGCATCCATTCGGCTGCTAAGTATGGAGAGAGCCTGGGGTGGATAGAATCGAGCGACGGCCCCGACCAGTCGGGGAGGTGGCTGAGTGGTCGAAAGCACCCGCCTGCTAAGCGGGTAGGGGGTGTAAAGCTCCCTCGAGGGTTCGAATCCCTCCCTTCCCGCTTATCGAGATGTTCCGCGGCAGCGTCGGGGCCACGATCTCACCGGTTCCAAAGACGCCGCAAGCGACCATCACGAAATCTCTCGAATCTTGAAGTCCTTCGGGCTCGCTGCAGCGATGAGCTCTGCGAGGCCCCGTCGCACGAGGATCTCGCGGAACGATCGCGCGCCATCTCCAAACCATTCCGGGCTGGCAAGAATGTCACATCGCTCCCAGCTCGCGTCTGAGCGGACGGGGGGCAACTGCTCAAAGGCCAACGGCAACCAGCGCCAGGTGTGGCATTCCGAGCACTCGGCTCCGGCGCTGGCGTGGCGCGCGATTGCTGCATCTCGAAGTTGGTCAGGGTCGAACCAAGCCGGTCCGACGGTCGGGGTGACTATCTGCATGGCAGCACCGATCACCTTCCGACGCCATGCAACCGGCCGCAGGTCGAGTCGAAATTCCGCCGAGACCCGATCGGCAATCGATTTCTCCAAGCAAATCGCGTCGAACCGCCAGTTGGGAATCCACGCGCCGTGTACCGGAGACTGGCCCCCAGCCTGCAGCGTTAGTGAACCGCTCTGTTCCTGGAGCGGCGTGCCGCATGAGTGGCACCAGCCAGTTTCGCCAAACATCGAGTCCAGGCCCCACGAGTCCTCCGGCCACGGCCATCCGCGGTTGCGCCTGAGGCCAAGGTGAACGAAGTCCATCCGAGGGTATGGTCCCACGGCCCCGACGCTACAGGCTGTTGATGTAGATCGATGAGCGGGTTTGAAGCCCTCCCTTCCCGCCACTTTGGATGTTCGGTTCTCAACTACCGAGGACGTCTTCAGTTGCGAAGTCGCCATTGATGAGATCGTCAATGAAGGTGGACCAGAACAGGTCAGCGTCCATCGATGCGGCATCGATTCTTCGGAGCTCACCTCCGAGTTGGTCCGCTACAGCAATGCGCTCCTGTAGCTCCGCGTTGCGGCTGTAGTAGGGAAATCTACTTGTCGCGGCACGCACGGAGCTGGTGAAAGAGCCCACGTCGGAGTTAACGAACCCGGGCGGAATCGCAGCCAGATGGGGCATATCCGACTGCTGCCGGCGACTGAACATCCAGACGACATGACCCGTGGCCAGCTCGACACCGATGTCGTCGTCGAACGGTTGAGTCCCGAAGCACACGACGGCGCTTCCAGTCGGGTGCACCACGACCTCGAGCGCCTGTCTCCGGTTGTACTTCGGTCCCATCGTCGGAACGCCCGCGGTGAAGAGCTCATCCGGAGTGCCCGCAGGCAGCAGCGAATCTCTCGGGAAGGGCACGAGCGCGAAGACGGGCTTGCCGTTCAGTTTGTTCGATTAACCTACCGCGCTTCGATAAAACAGATTTGGCCTGGTGAAGCCAGGGCTCCCTCCCTTCCGGCCATTTGGAACCCTCTCTGAAAAACGTCCAGAGCCCGTAGTCCGAGCCGATCCCTCATGCTGCCGACATGCGACTGTTCTCGATAACTGCGATCGTCGAGGCGGAGGACGAAAAGGACATCGAGGCCGTCCAGGACGCAATTCAGCGGGCCATTTGCCCGTATCCCGGCGACGCCCACCATAGATGTCCTCGCGGTTGGATGACAATGACCCACGAACTTGACGAGGACGAGGCCGCTGCCTGGAGAGAGCCTGACGCCCTGAATCGATAGCTGTCAGACCCCTCGTCCCTACTCCAGGCAGAACTCGTTTCCTTCTGGGTCCGCAAGCACGACCCAGCCGCCTGGCTCCAAGCCGCGCCGGTCATCGACCACGGTCGCGCCCAACGCCAGGAGTCGCTCCAGCTCCTTGCTCTGGTCCTTCGCCACGGGCACGACGTCAAGATGGACGCGATTCTTCCGCTCCTTGCGTTCTGGCACAGCCACGAACACAAGCCTCGGCCAACTCTGGTCAGGCGGACTCGCGACCCAATAAGGGTTGCCGGGAGAGGCCACCTCTTCCGCGGGATATCCGGTGACCGCGCTCCAGAACGCTGCCACGACTTTCGGGTCGTGGCAGTCAAACGTCACATTCAAGATCGCCGAATACATGACGCTCTCTCCACATTTCTCTTCATCTACCTCGGCCTTGAGGACGAGAAGTCACTCGGTCGCCAGCCGGTTCCTTTGGAGATCCAGAGAGAGTTGCGCAAATCGGGACCGAATCGCTTTCCCAAGCCTGTCGCCATGTAACCCCACCGCAGCACCTGCGCTCCGGCATAACCGGCCAACACGACGAGCCCGATCCCGCAAACAGTTGCGACGACCAACGCCACTGTGGCACCGAGGCCAACCGCCATGAATGTCTTGGCGACAAACCAGACTTCAAACATCCAGAGAACAAAGAGTGCACCCAACGGAATGGCTTCGCAGATCAAAAAGATCGTTCGAGACACGGCGTGGGTGCTTCGACCGGCCAGGATCCCCGTGCCAAGAGTCACGGCGCTCAGAGCCATCATGGCGACCCATATCTCCACAGCCGAGACCAGCGGCATGCCGAGACTTTATCCGCCTGGCCGTCGCGTGAAGAGCGTTATGGCAAGAGGAACCAAGCCACCACCGTGCGGTGCACAATGCGTTCGACAATGACCCCTGGCGGATCTGCGTTCTGGATCTACCTGTTCGTGTATGGCAACCTCGCCGGGATGGCCGGCATCGTGCTCGGGCTCGTCGCGAGGTTCGCGGCCAGGCCGTTCAACCGGGTCTTCCTGAGCCTGGCCGGCGGGGTTGCAGTCATGTCCATCACCTCCTCCGCGCTGACCTTTAACCTCGCGTCGCAAGGCCACGCGTTTGCGTCATTTCGGCTCACATGCCTGATCACGCCCCTGGTCGCCGGCCCGCTGCTGTTTGTATGGGCGTCGGGGTTCCCGGTTTCGCGGGTCCTCGGCCGGCGCTAGGTCTGGATGGGGCTGAGCAAGATCACAAGCGCCGGGCCGAGGAAAACGATCCACAGCGTCACGAACTGAGTTACGAACGCCAACAGGACGATTCCGACTCCTGCCAACAACCGCCCTCGACTCGGACCGGCGACTCGCCTCGCCAGCAGCACCAGCCCAACACTGATTCCGACTGTGCCTATCGCCAGGCCCAGCAAAACAAGTCCGATCGGGCTGGAAAACATCGGAGACCAGTAATTCGGCACCTCCACCGCGAGCACCACGGCGATGACAATCGGAACAACGAGCCAGCACAGCATTCCGAGCACCGCCCAGTCGAAGAGGCGCTTCGCCGCGTCGAGCGGCGCCGGGTCAGCTCGTGGCGATATCACCGATGTTGCCCGAGCCGGCGTTGGTCCATCGCCTGACCAGCAGGCCTCCACCCTGGGCCTCATAGCTGAAAGACCAGTCGGTCGTGATGTTCCAGACCGCGCCCGGGCCGAAGAAGGCAGTGACAAACGTCGTGCCGTTGCATGGATCCGGACAGGTCGCGTTCGGGTTGAACGACCCGCCGGTCACCGTGCCGGACAGGAAACCGTGGAAGCTGCCGCTAATCCCGCCGTCCACGAGCTGACCGTGGTCGCTCCCGGTCTGACAACCGCCCGGGCTGAAGCCCGCCACGGTCACGAAGTGTCCGTCCTTGAAGAACTCCGTGAGGACGAAGGTGCCGCCGCTCTGCTGCACGTCGAACTCGCGGGTGAAGGTGTCGTTCGCCCAGTCGTTGCCGCAGGTCCCCGAGTCGGGCGACCCACTGTCGCGAACCTTGACGTCGCCCGCGACCACGGTTGACGAGAACGCCATCACCAGCGCGGCGGTGCTGACCAACGCGAACAACAGCCTTCTCATGGCGAATCCCCCAGATTCAGGAAGCTGATCGGCGCGCCTGAAAGTATGGCACCGCCCAAGCACAGTGCAACCCGTCCATAACCAATGGTCAGGGCACCCGTTCTCACTGGCGAGGGGACGCCAAGGCCGGGGCACTGTGGAGCCACCCGAGGAGAGTTGGTATGCCTGCGTTTCGCACGGCCTCGGTCCTGATCGGTCTCCTGTTATGCGCCTGCGGCGCGGCGTCGAATCCACAGCCGGCCGCGGTCACCGTCACCCACGATGCGGTGCTGGTTGCTTTCACTGAAGCGCCGCCGACCGTGACGTTGATGAAACTCGACGGTTCGGTCGTCGCGACCGTGCCAGGTTCCGGGATCAACGACGAGCGCGCGATCGGCGCCTTTCTTGTGGTGGCCGCCGACGGGTCGGGCAAGGAGTGGACAGTCGACGCCTCCGGCGCGATCAAGCCGGTGGCTCCCGAGGCGGCAAGGCTGCTCCAGCCCCAGACGGCAGGCAATCCCCTGATTCTCGACGCCAGCACGGCGATCGTCGGCTGCGTCATGTCAGCCAACGGAGATTGCACAGCGGAAGAGATCAACCTCTCCACAGGTGCGGTTCGGCCGTTGCTGACGGCGCCATCGACAGGCCAGGCCGAAATGGCTCTCGGCCGTTCGCTTACGGTGCTGGACGCCAGCTCGGACCTCGGTACGATTTGGCTGCGCAGGATCACAGCGGCTTCAGTCGTCAGCGGACAGGGCCCGACCGGTCAGCTCGAAATCGTCGGTATCGACCGTCGAACCGACAACGTCACCAGCCGAGCTCTGCCACTTGCGCTGCTCAACGAGCAGGACCTCACGGTGACCGCAGATGGAAAGTGGGCGGCCGGCCAGGAAGAGGCCGGGACCAATTCGAACCACCTCGCGATCCGCCACCTCCACCTGGTCGCACTCGCCACAGGCGCTGATTCCGACGTGCAGGGCGCGGCGCCATATCTCGGTGGACAGCGCTCGCCGAGCATCCTCTTCGCGCCTGGCGGCGCGACGGTGGCGTGGTGGGGCGGGGTCGACAACGGGGACAGCGAGTGGCGAATCAACCTGACCACCGTGGGCGGCCCCGTCAAGACCGTGCCGAGTATCACCAACGCCGGCCGAATGTCATATGTCTCCTGGATCGACCGCAACACGCTAGTCGTCCAGCAGGCTTCGACGACCTTCACGATCGACGCCACCTCCGGCGCCGTCAAGACGATGCCGGCTTCGATCCCCTACCTGCTGACGGTGCTGGGCTAGCGGGCCGACCTCGGCCTGACCGGCACCGGCATTATTGGCAGATCCTGATGTGGCGCGGCTAGACTCGAAAAGGTGACGAGTCACGTCGCAAAGGTCCTGGTTCTCGTCACGTTTCTCATCATTGCGGCTTGCACGCGCAACACACCGGTTGCGTCGCATAGCCCGACTCCGTCGCCCGGCAAGATCGCCTGGATCGCGTGCGGCGGTGGATTCCAGTGCGGCACGCTGCAGGTGCCGCTCGACTACAGCAATCCAGGCGCGCGCACCATCAGCCTCGCACTGATTCGCAAGCCCGCGACCGGCCCGGTCAACCCGACATCGAGCTCCCTGTTGATCAATCCCGGCGGCCCAGGCGAGTCCGGGGTCGAGTTCCTGCGGGGAGACGCCAGCGCGTTGACCAATCTGAACAAGCATTTCAATCTCGTCGGGTGGGATCCCCGTGGGGTAGCGGCCAGCACACCCGTCACATGCGTCGACGCCCTAACACTCGACAACGATCTGTCGATGGACTCCGTGCTCGACGACGCTCAGGAAAAGCAAGCCGCGATCCAGGCCAACAAAGACTTCGCGGCAGGCTGCCAGCGTCGGAGCGGAGACCTGCTGCCATACATGGGTTCCGCGAACACAGCACGCGACATGGACCAGATCCGAGGCGCGCTGGGTGACTCGAAGCTGACGTACCTCGGGTTCTCTTACGGGACCTACTACGGCGAGTGGTATGCCCACCTCTTCCCGACCAGAGTGCGGGCGCTCTCCCTGGACGGCGTTGTGGATCCTGCTGTTCCCGCCAACGACAGCCTGTACGGACAGGTGGTGGGGTTTGAGCAGAACCTCCAGGCTTTTCTGGCCGACTGCCGGACACGGGGCACCGCCTGCACGTACGGCCGCACAGGTGACCCTGGAGCCAAGCTCACGGCGCTCATGACGCGACTCGATTCGACGCCGATGAACGTCGGCAATCGTCAACTCACGCGCAGCCTGGCAATGACGGGCGTCCTGCAGATCCTTTACGTCCAGTCTCTGTGGAGTTACCTCGACCAGGCTCTGACCGCGGTCGACAGAAACGATGGCCGCCAGCTGCTGTTCTGGGCCGACTTCTACGACAAGCGCAACCCAGACGGCACCTTTGGCAACCTCTTCAACGGCGCGTACGACTCGGAGTTCTGCCTCGACTTTCCCGCGCCGACCGACCTCGCCGCGTACGACCAGCTGGCCGCGAAGTTCGCCCAGGCGTCGCCCCTGTTCGGCCCCGGGAGCGTCTATTCAAACCTTCAGTGCGCGTACTGGCCCGTCAAATCGAAGACTCCGCAAGGGCCGCTGACCGCGCAGGGTGCGCCGCCGATACTGCTGGTGGGAGGAACCAACGACCCGGCCACGCCGTACGCCGATGCGCAGGCCGTCAACAAGCAGATCGGGGGATCTGTGCTGCTGACTCGTCAGGGCAATGGCCATACGTCGTACGACTCGAGCGCGTGCTCTCAAGCGGCTGAGGACAGTTACCTGATCGACCTGACACTGCCGTCGCCGGGAGCGATCTGTTCAAGTTAGGCGACCGACGAAGCGGCGGGAGCCTTCGCCTTCAAGAAGATGAGCTCACCGTCTTCGGCGCCGACCTCGATCGCGGCGCCGTCGCTGAACTTGCCCTCGAGCAGCATCATCGCGAGCGGGTCCTGGACCATGCGCTGGATCGCCCGCTTGAGCGGCCGCGCCCCGTACACGGGGTCCCAGCCGCGCTCGATCAGCAGCTTGCGCGCCGCATCCGTCACGACGAGCGTGATCTTTCGCTCGTCCAGCCGCTTCTGTAGTCGCTTGAGCTGGATGTCCACGATCGCGCCGAGCTGCTCCTGTGTCAGGGGCTTGAAGACGACGATCTCGTCGACCCTGTTCAAGAACTCTGGCCGGAACTGGTCGCGCAGGAGGCCCATCACCGCGTTGCGCACCTCGTCGAACGGCCGGTCCCTCATGTCCTGGATGAGCTGGCCGCCGAGGTTCGACGTCATGATCAGAACAGTGTTGCGGAAGTCGACCGTGCGGCCCTGGCCGTCGGTCAGCCTTCCGTCGTCGAGGATCTGGAGCAGGACGTTGAAGACATCCGGGTGCGCCTTCTCGATCTCGTCGAACAGCACCACTGAGTAGGGCCGGCGCCGGACCGCCTCGGTCAGCTGTCCACCCTCGTCGTAACCGACGTAGCCGGGCGGCGCTCCGAGCAGCCTGGCCACTGTGTGCTTCTCCTGGTACTCGGACATGTCGAGCCGGATCAGCGCCTGCTCGTTGTCGAACAGGAACTCGGCGAGCGCCCGCGCCAGCTCGGTCTTGCCCACGCCCGTAGGTCCGAGGAACAGGAACGAGCCGACCGGCCGGTTGGGGTCCGACAGCCCGGATCGGTTGCGCCGGACCGCGTTTGCCACCGCGCTCACCGCCTCGTCCTGTCCGATCACGCGGTCGTGGAGGCGCTCCTCCATCTTGATGAGCTTGGCGACCTCGCCTTCCATCAGCTTCGAGACCGGGATGCCGGTCCACTTGCCAACGATCTCGGCGATGTCCTCTTCGGTCACCTCTTCTTTGAGCAGCGGGTGGCCGCCCTGCAGCTGCCCCAGCCGGTCGCTCGCCTCCTTAAGCTGCTTTTCGATCTCGACCGCCTTGCCGTAGCGGAGCTCGGCCGCCTTGGCAAAGTCCGCCGCACGCTCCGCTCGCTCCGCGTCCGCCCGGACCTCTTCGAGCTTGGCCTGCAGCGCGCGGATCTTCGCGATGACTTCCTTTTCCTGGTTCCACCGCGAGCGGAGCGCCGTCCGCTTCTCGGAGAGTTCGGCCAGCTGCTTCTCGATCGCCGCGAGGCGATCCTTCGAGGCGCGGTCGGACTCCTTCTTGAGCGCCTGCCGCTCGATCTCGAGCTGGCGGATCTGCCGCTCGAGCTCGTCGAGCTCGGCGGGCATCGAGTCGATCTCGGTGCGAAGGCGAGCCGCCGCCTCGTCGATGAGGTCGATTGCCTTGTCGGGGAGGAAACGATCTGTGATGTAGCGATTGGAGAGCACGGCGGCCGCCACGATGGCCGTGTCCTTGATCCGGACACCGTGGTGCACCTCGTACTTCTCCCGCAGCCCGCGAAGGATGCTGATGGTGTCTTCGACCGACGGCTGGTCGACGAAGACAGGCTGGAAGCGACGCTCCAGGGCCGCGTCCTTTTCGATGTGCTTGCGGTACTCGTCCAGCGTGGTCGCGCCGATGGCGCGCAGCTCACCGCGGGCGAGCGCCGGCTTGAGAAGGTTGGCGGCGTCGATGGCGCCTTCCGCGGCGCCCGCGCCGACGAGCGTGTGTAGCTCGTCGATGAACAGGACGACCTGGCCGTTCGAGGCCTCGATCTCCTTGAGCACAGCCTTCAGGCGGTCCTCGAACTCGCCGCGGAACTTGGTCCCGGCGACCAGCGCGCCGAGGTCGAGCGCGATCACGCGTTTGCCCTTGAGGCCCTCTGGCACGTCGCCCTGGGCGATGCGCTGGGCGAGGCCTTCCGCGATCGCGGTCTTGCCGACGCCAGGCTCCCCGATGAGCACCGGGTTGTTCTTGGTCCGCCGGGAGAGGACCTGGATGACCCGGCGAATCTCCTCGTCGCGGCCGATGACCGGGTCGAGCTTGCCTTCCCTCGCGAGCGTGGTCAGGTCACGGCCGTACTTCTCGAGCGCCTGGTATTTGGACTCAGGGTTCTGGTCCGTCACCCGCTGCGAGCCGCGCACCTGGCGAAGCGCACCAAGGAGCTTGTCCTGGGTGGCGCCGGCGTCCTTGAGGATCTTCTGGTCCGTCAGGGCGAGCAGGAGATGCTCCGTCGAGATGTATTCGTCCTTGAGCTTCTCAGCCTCCTTTTCGGCCCCATCAAGGCTCTTCGTGAGCGAGTCGCTGAGGTATGGCTGTCCGCCGCCGCTGACCTTGGGGAAGCGTTCGATCGCAGAAACGAGAGCCGGCTGAAGCGCCTGGACCGACGCGCCGGCTCGTTCGAGGAGGGTCCGGCCCACGCCATCCTCTTGGCGAACGAGCGCAAGCAGAAGATGTTCTGGCTCCACCGCCTGGTTGCCGGTCTGGCGTGCCACCTCCGCAGCCTCCTGCAGAGCCTCCTGGGCCTTTTCCGTGAATCTGTCCAGCCTCATGTGACGAGTTATGCCAAGTCATTTCGACCGCCAAACGCCTTTTCGGTGTGTCGTTTGCACGTATTTTTGGCGCCATGCCTGAGCTGCCCGAGCTGGAAGCGCTTCGGATCCGAATTGCACCGCGGGTCGAGGGAAAGCTGATCACCGCCGCCACGGTCAACCCCAAGAAGGCGCACCTGCTCCGCTACCCGGTCGACGACTTCGCCCTGGAGCTGCCTGCGCGCCGGATCACCTCGCTGACCCGACGGGGCAAGCACATGGTCTTCGCCACCGAGCTCGGGGGCGGGGGATCGCCGCGCTGGCTGGTCATCAACCCGATGCTGGGCGGTCGGTTCCAGGTCGCCCCAGGCGACTCGCCGGTGCCGGCGACCGAGGTGTTCACGCTGCGGATCGAAGGCAAGCTGGAGCTCCGCTACCTCGACTTCCGCGACATGGGTCGCATCTACTGGGTCGCCGACTGTTCGAAGGAGGTGCCTGCGTGGGACGGGCAGGGGCCGGAGGCGGACTCGGTCGCCTCGATGGGGCTGGACGTGTTTCGCAAGCGGCTGCGGCGGTTCCGCGACGAGCTCAAGGACCTGCTGCGCAACCAGGAGTTCCTGGCCGGGATCGGCAACGCGTACTCGGACGAGATCCTTTGGGAAGCGCGGCTGCTGCCGCTGCGGCGCCGCGCGTCACTGAAGCCTCAGGAGGCATCACCCGCCAAGCCGTCCGCCGCTTAGAGCGCCTCGGCTACCACGTCTCCCTCACCGAAGGAGCCGCTTAGAGTTTTATTGAACTTTTCGGGTTAAGACGCGCGCGCGGCGAGCTCCCGCGAGATGCTCTCCAGCAGCCGCTGCGACGAGAGCGCGATCTCATCGATCGCCCCCTCGAAAGCCTTCTGGTGACGGCTCGACGGCTCGCGAAACCCACTCACCTTGCGCACGAACTGGCGCGCGGCGGCGCGGATCTCTTCATCGGTGGCGAGTTCGTCGTGATGGCGCAGGGTCTTGATGCTTCGGCACATGGCTCACAACGATAGCGGCGCATTCCGAATCCACGCGTCTGGCGCCAAACGCGCCTCTCGCCACGCTCCGAAGCACGCCGTTGGCGCCAAAGGCGCCTTAAACCCTCCAACTAGCCGCCGCGATGGGGCGGCAGCTCCGGCAGGTCCGGCGGCGGCAACCGTTTGGGATCGAGTCCCGCGCGTTTCAGCATTGCGGTCGCCAGCCGCTCGTAACGGTGCTCGACCAGGTCCCCCACCGGGTCCGCGCTCGCCCGCATCAGCGCGCGGAAGCTCAGCGTGGAAACCGCCCGATAGGCCAGCACGGCGCGCGCCGCCTCGGCCCGCCCCGTCATGGCCGCAATCCGCACAAACGCCAGCGCCGCGCCCGTCTCTCGCATGTCCCGCCATCGCCATCCCGTGTACGGCACCAGGACGAGAAGGATCGGCGGCAGCGCGACCAGGAGTGCCAGCACGATCGCCACTTTGATGATCGCGTCGTGGATGTTCTGCCCGGTCGAGACCAGCGGGTCCCCGGAGTAATGCTTCAGCGCGTCGGCGGTGTCCTGCAGGAACTTGGTCAGGATCGGGATCCCGCCCGGCACCGCCTTGCGGAACGCCGCGATCCACTGGTTGAAGGTCATGCCCGTGTTCTTGATCGCGTCGGCGATGACCTCGAGTCCCATGATCGTCTGGTAGATCAGAAAGCCGAGATAGGCCCACGCCACGCTCCAGAAGACGACGACGGTGTCCGCGATCACGCGCAAGAAGGCAGCCCAGCGCTGATCCGGATAGATCTTGAGCATCATCGCCCCCGACCATAAATCACCTACCCCCGGTCTCGGTCAGCCTTCGCCACCTGATGGCGCGATCGCGCCTTGACCGCGACCTAACCGATCCCGAAGTCGACCTCGACGCTGACCTGGATGTCCAGCTGACCGACCGGGACCTGGGTTGGCGCGTTGGCTGCCGCCCCGCTGTAGTTGATCGGCGACGGGACGCGGCTGTTGGACGACAGGTCGCTGACCTGGATCACCTGCCCCAGCCTCACGCCGGCCGCCGAGGCCATCGACTGAGCCTTCGCCCGAGCGTCGGCGATGGCGAGCGTGCGCGCCTCGGCCTGCGCCGGCTTTGGATCGGCCAGGCCGAAGCCGATCGAGATGTTCGTCGCCCCGCCCTCCTGCACGATCGCGTCCAGCGCCTTGCCGACCGTGTCGACGTTGTGCCACTTGACCTGGAGCTGCTCCGCGGCGCGATACCCGGTGATGGTCTGACCCTGGGGCGAGTAGACGGGTCCGATCCAGTAGCCGGTCGTGTTGATGTCCTGGTCGGCGGTCGGGAGCGACTTGATGCGGGCGATCAGCTTTGCCGCTTTGGCCGCGAGGTCGGCCTGGGCGGCTGAAGCGGTCGGCTGCTGGGAGTCGATGCCGGCGCCGATCACGGCGAGGTCTGGTTTCTTCGACACGATGGCGTCTCCGCTCGTCAGGATCGCTGGCGTGATGGTCGTATTCGCGGTGACGGCCGACGGCGAGCTGGTCAGGAGGACAGGGCGGCCGACCGCGACGACGATCGCCGCCACGACCACGGAGCAGGTGACCGCGACACCGAGCGGGACGATCATGTTGCGCATTTGCGAACCCAACGTCGCGCGGTCACGCCGCGTAACGAGGGAGGCGCCATCTCACTCCGTGGGCCAGGATGGCGGGTCCCAGCCGACGTTCGGCACCGTGCCCGTCCGCCAGTACACGCCGCGCCGGCGCTGCATGAGCTCCTCGTCGACCAGGTAGCGGCGCAGGGCCGCGAAGTCCGGATGGCGGCGCAAGATGATGCGGTTCACCTCCTCTTCGGGATACAGGCGGCCCGGCTGAAAGTCCTCGACCAGCCAGTTCAAAACCACAAGTCGTTTCTTGCGCTGGACCGGGATGCTGTGCAGGCGACCCGCGACGTCGACAAATGTTTCGAGCACGCGCTCGCGATCCTGATCCCCCACCGGCCCTATTTTCCGAGTCCCACCGCTATCCTCCAAGCGTTGAAGCTGTCGGACCTTGTGACGTGCATCGTCCAGCGATCCGGTTCCAGGTGGGACGTCGACTGGGCGTCCGACGGCAAAACTCCCGGGAACTCTTCTGCGGATTCGCTTACTGCGGCGCTGGACGAAGCGGCAACGCAGGTCGCGTCGCTGTATGCGAACCACGCCGAGGCATTCGGGGCCGAGCTCCAGTTTGCGATCTACCCGTGGAAAGGCAATGCCGGGGACGTGATCCTGGACATGACGAGGGATGGCGGCGAGCTCGTGGCCACCGATATCCAGGGATCGGGCATCACGTTTCGCGCGACGTCATTCGATGCCATCGTCGAAGGGGCCGAGCGCTACGTCCCCGACACGAGCAAGGCGATGCTTCGCTGGATCCGTCGCGTGAGCGACCTGCCCGGCTAGCAGCCGCTTCGACGCGCTTGAGCGGCCGCGGCGTCCGACCAGTTGAATGCCGCAGCCGGCGGCGAGTAACTACGCGCTCCGGCACACGCAGCCTGGTTCACCTGGAGCCTCAGCGCCGGGTCGATTGCGTCCCGTGACGCGAGCAGCGCCGGTGTGGCATCGCTCGAGAGCTGCGCCAGATAGTCACCGTCGATCTTGTGAGCGGTCTGTGCATGGTTCGTGTTCAGCGATACGACGACGGCTTCCGGGTTGACGAAGTTCAGCCCCAGGAGGACCGTCATGCCAGTGGCCAGCATCGCTCCGATGAACCAGCGCCGGCGCGACCACAGACCGAGAAAGTCGACCGCCAGCAGCAGGAAGACGGCCGCGACCCACACCGCGAAGATATGGCTGTAGAGACGCAGCATCGTGAAGCCGTATGCCTCCTCGTAAAGGCTGAGGCGGCGAAACGCGACCACGACGATCAGCAGGGTCAACGCAATGGCGCACTGAGCCAGGACCATGAATGCGAGCTGGCTCTTGCGGTCGGAGAATCGGCTGATCCGGCTGAAAAGGAACAACACCGCCAAGGTGATGCCGCTCACCCAAAGCAGCTGAAAGAAGCCGGAGCGCGCGTAGTCGGAGTATCTCACGCCGGCTGACCTCAACGTGTCCCCCGCGGCGCCCGTCGCGGCCAGGACCTGGGCGACGGCAAATGCCACGAACACCGCGTCGAGCACGGCGAGGACGACGAGCGCCTCGGTGGCACCTAGCCGCCAGGCCGGGCCGTCCACCCGTTCCACTGGCTCAGACGCCGCGAGGCGGAGCAGGCCCGCCACCGAGAGCGCGCCAAGGGCTACGAAAGCAATGTCGAGAAGAAGTTGGCCGACGTTGACGTTGAGGTTGAAGAAAGACGCGAAAACCGGATCGGCGGACGCGAGCAACGCGGCAAGCAGAGCCGCAATCGGCGCGGCGATGAGCACGCCGCGGATAAGGGGGGCCGCAGCGCTCACGCGACCTCGGGCGCGCAGCGCGGGTGTGGCGACAAACGCGGCGCCGGCCACCATCTGGACCACGGCTTGAAGCGCCCGCGCCCCAACCTCGGATACGCCGAGATCGTGCACGGAGCCGCGCACAGCGATGGAGGCTGCCAATCCGAGGAGGGAGATCGCGACGAGAAGGTCGGGTGCCAGGAGCCACGGACTCGCGCGCAGGGTGAACCAGCATGCGAATACCGCGGCGAGCGCCACGAGGGCTCGCGACTCGAATCGCTCCAGACCGCCAATCCAGACCACGACGAGCGCGCCCAGAACAAACGTCAGCGAAGCGCCTATCCCGAAGGCGCCCGTCCTGAGCCACTGGTCGGTGACGAGACCAATGAGCAGCGCCGAGCCCAGCGCGGCGGCCGAGGCGCTCGATCGGATGCGTGGCGTTGCCCAGACCGGAGGCGGGTTCGAGACGACGGGGAGCCACTGCACTCCATCCCAACGGAAACGTCCGTCCGGAGACAGTTGACCGACGTGGGCTGGAGTGACGTCAGCCACCGCATGCAGCAACGTCAGCAGCGCCCGGATGTTACGGAGAAGCTAGGAGAAGCGGCGGACGAACATGAACATCGCCGGCACCCAGTCCTCGTCGGCGACCCGCCGGCTGCGCCGCATGCGGCGGCGGATGAAGCCCCACACCGCGAGCTCGCCGGCGCGCGTCGGGTCGGCCCGGTCCTCGAGCGCGAGCTCCCGCGACAGCCCGTCGTCACCCTCGAGCGGGGCGAAGATCGAGTACATGCTCCTCCGCTCGAGGCTCCGCAGGTCCCTCTCTTCGAGACGGCCCATGACTCAGCCCGATTGTGACACCGCGGCTGGATAACCTATGTCTTCGATGCGGAATGAATACGCCGCGGGCGCGCGAAACGCTGTGCGCTCGTGCCTCAACATCGGCGGCCAGGACCGCGTCGCGATCATTCGCGACCGGCCGCGGATGGAGATCGCCGAGGCCATCGAGGAAACGGCGCTCGCGACCGGCGCCACGGTGCGCGCCTGGACCCTGGAAGAAATCGCCACGCGACCGGTGACCTCGTTTCCGCGCACGCTGGCGGACGAGCTCGTGAAATTTCGGCCGACCGCCTCCTACTTCATCGGGATCGGCATGCGAGGCGAGCTTGGATTCCGCCAGCCGATGCTGCACCTGCTGGCGGACGATCTGCGCTGCCGGCACGGGCACATGATCGGGATCAACGACACGGTGATGAAGGACGGCATGGCCGCCGACTACGACGAGATCTACACAGTGACGCGCAAGGTTTTCGAGATCGTCCGACACGCTTCCCGCATCGCGGTCAACACCTCGCTGGGCACGGACCTGGTCGCCACCTTCTCGCCGACCTTGCACTGGATCCCTTCCGACGGACGCTACTGGGAGCAGGGTCGCTGGGGGAACCTGCCAGAGGGCGAGACGTTCACGTGTCCGGTCTCGGTCGACGGCGAGATCGCCGCGGAAGAGATGGGCGACTGGTTCGCCGAGAAATACGGCACGCTCTCGCCGCCGCTGAGAATCAAGATCCGCGCCGGCCGCATGGTGTCGGTGGAGACGCCCGATGCTCAGCTCGCCGCGGAAGTCAGCGAGTACATGTCGCAGCATCCGAACTCCAATCGCGTCGGCGAGTTCGCGGTCGGCACGAACGTCGGGCTGACGCGCATCGTCGGGAACTTCCTCCAGGACGAGAAGTTCCCCGGCGTTCATATCGCGTTCGGCGACCCGTATGGGTTCGAAACGAAAGCCGACTGGGCGTGCCCATCGCACGTCGACGCCCTGGCGTCGCACGCGACCGTCACTGTTGACGGCCGGACGATCATGGAAAACGGCCGCTTCCTGCTCTGAGCGTCAGAGACCACGGCCGCCGACCTGGTCGGCGACGAACGTCCACAGCTCATGTTCATCGTCCAAAGCCGCGGCCCGGAGAGCCAATACCCAAAGGATCGGGACCAAGATCGAAAGCAGCGCGGCGCCGTAGATAGGCACCCAACCACCCCCACCCGCTAAGCCCAGCAGCGCCCAGCTGAATGCCCCGATGCAACCGACGATCACCATCGACAGCACAATTGCTGAGCCCTTTCCGCCCGAGAACCGGAGAAGGAGCTGCGATTCGCCGCCCACGCTCGGCTTCACGCTGACGCGGACATGCATCTCCAACAACGACCCTGTCCTCACGCCGACCTTGGCGAAATTGGCATCACCTCGGCCAACCCAAAGGCGGGCCATATTGGATTGGCTCGTCGGCGCCTCCTTCAGTCGCCGCCGGCACTCGTCAGGATTCAGCTCCGAAACCATCAAACGGTTTCTGTTCCAGAACGGGTTGAGATAGATCCAGTTCATCGCTGCGCCCGCAGTTATCTGGCCAGCAGAACGATAGCTAGCGAAATCGTCATCAAGCTGGCGACAATCAGCAACGCCATCATCCCCACGACAATCGCGTAGGCGCTTACAAACCTGCGCACTCTGCGCCGGCGCCAAGTCCAGAGGCCGAGCGCAATAGATGTCAGTGGAGGCACTAGCCCGAGGAGAGCGAAGGCGGGAAATGACATCGGGTGTGGCGCCTTGATTCCCGACACCCAAGCACTCAGCGGAGCACTGGCAAGGGTCGCAGTGATCAGCCCTCCGAAGCCAAGGACGACCAGCCCGATCTGCAGAACGCGGGCTTCACTCAATCCGGGCCATGGTCTCTGGACTTGCTGGCCCTGCATCGGGCGGATTATGACCACAGCGAGGCGAATCTGGTCCTGGAATGCGAAGTCACGAAACGGTTCAGTGCGGTGGCGGAGGGGCTGGGATTTGAACCCAGGATAGGCTTGCACCTATAACAGTTTTCAAGACTGTCGCCATCAACCGGACTCGGCCACCCCTCCGTCGGGCGGAGTCCGATTATCGCGCCCCGATCAGCTCCACCCCGCCCATGTAGGGCTTCAGCACCTCGGGCACCGCGATCATCCCGTCGGACCGCTGGTACGTCTCCATGATCGCGTCGATCGTCCGCGGCAGGGCGAGGCCCGACCCGTTGATCGTGTGCGCGAATCGTGGCGGCGTGCCACGGCCTGCCCGGTACCGGATATTGGCGCGCATGGCCTGGAAGTCGTTGAACGTCGAGCATGACGAGACCTCGAGATAGCGGTCGAGGCCCGGCGCCCACGCGTTCAGGTCGTACTTCTTGTACTGCGCGAAACCCATGTCGCCGGTGCACATCGCCATCACCTGGTAGTGCAGTCCCAGGCGCTGCAGGATGTCCTCGGCGTCGTGGGTCAGCTTCTCGAACTCGTCGAGCGACGTCTCCGCGGTCGTGACCTTCACCAGCTCGACCTTCGAGAACTGGTGCATACGGATGAACCCGCGCGTGTCCTTGCCGGCCGCGCCTGCCTCAGTCCGCCAGGAAGGCGCATAGGACACGTACTTCAGCGGCAGCTGATCCGCGTCGAGGATCTCTTCGCGGTGGTAGTTGGTGACCGGCACCTCCGCGGTCGGGATCAGCCACAGGTCACGGCCCTCCACCTTGAACAGCATGTCGGCGAACTTGGGCAGATTCGCCGTGCCGATCATCGCCGCGGAGTTGACCAACACAGGCGACCACAGCTCTGTGTAGCCGTGCTCGCGTGTGTGGACGTCGAGCATGAACTGGACCAGCGCCCGCTCGAGACGCGCGCCTTCGCCGACGAGAAAAGCAAAACGTGAGCCCGCAATCTTGACCGCACGTTCGAAGTCCATGATCCCGAGCGCCTCGCCGAGGTCGTAGTGGGTGCGCGGCGCGAAATCGAAATCGGGCTTCGGCCCCCACTCCCTCAGCACCACGTTGTCAGCCTCGGTTTCGCCGATGGGCACCGACTCGTGAAAGATATTCGGCACGCGCAGCAGCTGGTCGTTGAGCTCGCGCTTGACAGCGTCCGCCAGCGCCAGCTCGCGCTTGGCATCGTCGGCCATCCCGCGCAGCCGCTCCTTGAGCGCTTCGTCGCGAGTCTTCGCGAACTCCTTGGACAGCTCGTTCTGCTCCGCCTTGATCGTCTCGGCGCGGTGCTGGTGGGCGCGCCACTTCTGATCGAGCTCGAGGATTTCGTCGACCGGCGCAGCCTCGCCTTTGAGCTGGCCCGCGCGACGCACGACGTCCGGGTTCTTGCGGATGAATTCGAGCGAGAGCATCAGGACTCCGCTTTCATCACCGGGAACAGGAGCACATCGCGGATCGACGGCTGGTCCAGGACGAGCATCACAAGGCGGTCGAGACCCATCCCAAGCCCTCCGCAGGGAGGCAGCCCGTACTCGACCGCGCGCAGGAAGTCCTCGTCCATCGGGTGGGCCTCGACGTTCCCCGCTGCCCGCATCGCGGCCTGGGCCTCGAAGCGCGCCCGCTGGTCGACCGGGTCGGTGAGCTCGGTGAACGCGTTCGCATACTCGCGGCCCAGGATGACCAGCTCGAAGCGCTCGACAAAACGCGGGTCGTCCTCTCGCGGCCGCGCGAGCGGCGAGACCTCCACCGGGTAGTCGAGGACGAAGGTCGGCTGGCGCAGTCGCGGCTGGACGTGCTCCTCGAACAGGTCGTTCAGCTCCTCGCCGACCGCGTGTTTGCCCGTGTACTCGAGGACGAGGTCGGCCATCCGCTCACGCCGGAAGGGCGGCGTCAGGTTTACCGCCTCCTCCTCGTACGACGTTTCGAGCGGGCGGTTCGCCGCCTTCGCCGAGACGACGACCAGGTCCTCGACCAGCTGCATCATGTCCTGGTAGTCGGCGTACGCCTGGTAGCACTCCATGAGCGTGAACTCTGGATTGTGCCGAGGCGAGAGCCCCTCATTTCGAAATGCGCGACCGATCTCGAAGACGCGCTCGAAACCTCCGACCAGCAATCGCTTCAGGTGCAGCTCGAAGGCGATGCGCAAGAAGAGGTCGCGATCGAGCGAGTTGTGATGCGTCTGGAACGGCCGCGCATGGCCACCGCCCGGCACCTCCTGGAGGATAGGCGTCTCCACGTCAATGAACCCACGCTCGTCGAGCAGGCCCCGAATCGCGGTGATGATCCTGGTCCGCGCCCGAAACACCTCGCGCACCTGCGGGTTCGCGATCAGGTCGACGTACCGCTGCCGGTACCGGATCTCGACGTCCTTCAGGCCGTGCCATTTCTCCGGCAACGGGCGGAGCGACTTGGTGAGCAGTCGGAAGGAGTGCACCTCGACCGTGATCTCGCCGCGCTTGGTCCTAAAGATCGGTCCTGTGACGCCGATGATGTCGCCCAGGTCGAGGTCGGCAAACCGGGCGAACTCCTCGTCGCCCTGGATGCTGCGATTGGCCATCAGCTGCATCCGGCCGTGCCCGTCCTGCAGGTCGGCGAACACCACCCCGCCCTGCTGGCGCTTCACCATCAGCCGGCCGGCGACCGAAACGGGTTCGGTTCGCTCCGCGTCGCCGAGCAGCGCTTTCGCCGCCGTGGTGCTGTGCGTCGGCTGGAATCCACGCGCGTATGGGTCGATGCCGGAGGCGCGCAGCCGCTCGACTTTTTCCAGTCGCTCGCGCATGAACTCTTCCGTCACGATTCGGAAAAGGTTAGCGGCTAAAGAGCAAGCTCCTGTTCCTCCGCGGCCGGGAACGAGTTCACGTCCGCACCTCCCGCCGCGCGGTGGTTGCCGAGCGCCTGCTCCATGAGCGCGTCGACGTCGGTGTCCGAATGCAGCGGGTCGTGGTGGAAGAAAGCGAGCTCCTTCACGCCTGCCTGCTCGGCCAGCCCAAGCGACTCCTCATAGGTCGAATGCCCGAATCCCGTGTGCGTCTTGTACTCCTCCGCGCTGTACTGCGAGTCGTGGACGAGGAGGTCGGAGTCACGGCACCAGTTCGCGAGGTCCTTCAGGGTGCCATTGGTGCCGTTATCGAAAAGCGCGATCTCGTTGTCGGTTGCAAACGTGAATCTCGACGAGCCCTCATCGATCCGGTAGCCGAACGTTGGGATCGGGTGCATCAGCAGGTGCGGAGTGATGCGCAGCGCGCCGACCTCGAACGTCTCGCCCGGATTGCGCTCGATGAACTCCATCTCCGCAGGCATGTGGCTCAAGCGCACGGGGAAGTAGGCCGGGTCGGTCTGGTCGGCGAAGGCGGCCTGGAGCGACTTGGCCGAGCCGGCCGGTCCCACGATCGTCAACGTCGTGCCGGGCACGAAGGCAGGCAGGAAAAAAGGGAAACCCTGGATGTGGTCGAGGTGCGTGTGCGTGATGAGGAGGTGAGCCTGCAGCGGCTCGGTCGGGCTGAAGGTGCTACCGAGCTCGGCGATGCCCGACCCGGAATCGATGATCAGAAGATTGTTTTCCTTGTCCCGAACCTCGATGCACGTCGTGTTGCCGCCGTAGCGAAGCGTCCGGCGTCCGGGCGTGGGCCGGGTCCCCCGCGTGCCCCAGAACTTGATCCTCATCGCACGCCCGCCGGCTGGTAGATCTTCTTGGTGATGAAGACGTCGAGCAGGTCCTCGTCCAGCTTGCCCTGCTTCGACTCCTCGCGGAGGATGTCGAGCGCGGTGCTGGCAGGGACCGCCCTCTTGTAGGGCCGGTCCTGCGCGGTAAGCGCGTCGTAGATGTCGGAGATCGTCATCATGCGGGCCTGGACAGGGATCTGATCCGCGGTCAATCCGCGCGGATAGCCGGAGCCGTCCAGCTTCTCGTGGTGACCGTAAGCGATCTCGGGGATGCCCCTCATCACCGGCGTCCACGGGATCTTGGTCAGGAAGTGGAAGCTGTGCGTGACGTGTGACTCCATCTCGAGCCTTTCCTGCGGGTCGAGGGTTCCCTTGCGGATGCTCAGGAACCGGAACTCCTGCGGCTCGAGCATCGGATGGGCGCGGCCGGCGATGTCGTAGTAGGTCTGCTGAGAAAGGAGCTCGAGCATCGACGCCTTGTCCTCGGGCATCACGGTCGGCTCGTTCGCAGCGGCGATGCTCTTCAACCATTCGTCGAGCTTCTTCATCTCCTCGTCGAGGCGGTGATCGATCTCCGCCAGCGTGGGACCGTTCTTGCCCGACCGCATCGCCTCGAGCTTCTCGGTCGCGTACTTGACCTGCACCGACCGCTCGATGAACTCGAAGCGCGACTGGATCACCTCGAGCTGGCCGGGGACGAGCTTTTTGGCCTTGACGAGGATGTGCTCGCGCACGCCGACCTTGCCGAAGTCGTGGAGCAGGCACGCGTAGCGCAGCTCCTTCAGCTGGTCGTCGCTCATGAAGAAATCGCTGAACTTGCCGGTCGCGATCTCGTTGAGCATGCGAGCGAGCCGGGTCGTCAGCCCCTCGACGCGGCCGGAATGGCCCGCGGTGCTCGGATCTCGTTGCTCGATCGCGGTGACGCTCGCCTGGACGAAGCCGTCGAACAGCGCCTGGATCGAGTCGATGAGGGTCTTGTTGTCGAGCGCGACCGCCGCCTGGCTGGCGATCGACTCGATCATCTCCACGTCGTCCGGCTGGAAGCTGACGACCTCGCTTTCGACCGTCTCGACTGTCAATCGTGTCTCGAAGCGGCGCTTTGCGTTGATCAGCTGCACCGCACCGACCACCTCGTTGCTGTAGTTGCGCATCGGCACGGTGAGCATCGACTTGGTCCGGTAACCGAACTGCGCGTCGAAGCTCTTACCGCCGACGGGCTTGCCAGCCGGCGGGTTGTAGGCGTCGTCGTAGGTCTGGCTCTTGCCGACCGAGACCGTGTAGCCGACGACCGTCTTCTCGTCGACCGGCACCTTGAAGGCCGAGTACGTGCTCTTGTCGATCGAATGGTTCTGGCTCGACGCGAGGAAAAGCTTGGGCTCGCCCTCCTCGTCCATCTTCAGCCACAGGCTCGCGCCGTCCGCGTGGGTCAGCTGACGCATGGTCGTGAGGATGAAAGACTGCAGCCGCTCGATGTCCTTCTCGGCCGAGAGCGCGATGCCGATGCGGTTGAGCTCGCGGAACTGGCGGTGCCGGCGATGCGCCTCGTTTTCGAGCTGGGTCACCTGCTGCTTCAGCGCGACGTTTTCCATCGCCACCCGGACCAGCTCGCGCAGCGCCACAGGCGATGCGTCGGGCGGCAGCTCGATGGCGATGTCGGCCAGCTCGGTCGGCGCCTTCTGGCCAGGCCCGAGCAGGATCAGCGCCGGCTGCTTTACAGCGGCCGGATCGGGGAGTGTTTCAGTCTCCAGCCCGGTCGCAGCCAGGCCGGCGGGCAGGTCGGGATCAAGCACATAGAGGTGGACCATGGCGCGCTCTTATCTAGCACCCCCGTCAGAGTTTTGAGCGTAGATAAGTCGTAAACCATCGAGCGTGAGCAACGGGTCGGTGGTTTCGATCACGTTGGTCAGCCCGGCCACCAGAGAAGCCTGGCCGCCGGTCGCCACCACCCGGGCCTTGCCGCCCAGCTCGTCGACCATCCGTTTGACCATGCCCTCGACCTGGGCGACGAAGCCCCAGACCAGGCCGGACTGGATGGAGGCGACCGTGTTGCGACCTATAACGGAGTCCGGGGCCACCGGCTCGACCCGGCGCAGCATCGCGGTCTGGGAGACGAGCGCACCGAGAGAGATCTCGACGCCGGGCGCGATGGCCCCCCCGAGGTAGTCGCCTTCGGCGTTGATCGCGTCGTACGTGACAGCGGTGCCGAAGTCGATCACCACGACCGGACCGCCGTACTTCGAATACGCGGCCAGGGCGTTGGCGATGCGGTCGGCGCCGACGTCCTTCGGGTTGTCATAGCGGATCCTGACGCTGGTCTTCACGCCGGGACCGACCATCACCGGCTCGCATTTCAGGTAGCGCCGGGAGGCTTCGACCAGGGCGGGGTTGATGGTGGGGACCACGCTCGCGATCACGACCCCGGTGACGATATCGAGCTCAAAGCCCCGGAGCTCGAACAGCTGGCGAAGCTCGACCGCCAGCTCGTCGGCCGTCCACTCCCGGCGCGAGGTCAGGCGCCAGTCCGCGGCCAGGCGTTCCCCATCGAAAAGGGCCAACGTCACGTTGGTGTTGCCGACGTCGACCGCGAGCAGCATGGCGGCCCGAACTCTACTGAGTGGGGAGCGTCTGAGGGTGTTTCTCGGCCCAGCGGGCCAGGCCTGCGGCTTCCCGGCGCAGCTCTCTCGCCCGAGCCGCCACGCGCTTGGGGTTGGGCGCACCCGGCAGGTCGCGCCTGGCGAGTGAGGCCTTCGCCGGCCAGGGCGCGGCGAACGTGCCGTCGCGGACCTGGCGACCGACGGTCTCGTGCGCCTGGCGGAAAGCCACTCCGGATCGAACCAGCTCCTCGGCCGCATCGGTGGCGAGCAGCAGAGGGTCGGCCGCGGCGGCCGCCGCCCTCCGATCGAACGGCCCGCCCGTCCCCGCAGGAGCTCCGCGACGTCAGGGTTTTTCTTCTGCGGCATCAGGCTCGAGCCGGTGGCGATCTCGTCTGCCAGCCGGACGAAGCCGAACTCGGAGCTCGCCCACAGCACGACGTCCTCGCCGAGGCGGCTGAGGTGGATCGATGAAGAGACGCATGCGTAGGTGAGGTCGAGCGCAAAGTCGCGGTCCGAGACGGCGTCCATGCTGTTCTCGGTCAGGGTCTCCAGCCCGAGCGCCCTGGCTACCACGCGCCGGTCGAGAGGCAGCGTGGATCCCGCCAGGGCGCCCGAGCCCAGGGGCAGCTCGGAGGCCGCGTCATAGGCGTGGCGGAAACGCTGCGCGTCGCGGAGGAGCGGCTCGGAGTGAGCCAGCAGGTGATGGCCGACCGTCACGAGCTGGGCGCGCTGCAGGTGCGTGTAGCCGGGCATGATCCACGCCGCATGCGCCGCGGCCTTGCCGGCCAGCACCGCGACCAGCTGCGCGACTGAGGCGATCGCCTCTACCGCGGCGTCGCGGCAGTAGAGCCTGAGGTCGAGCGCCACCTGGTCGTTGCGAGACCTCCCCGCGTGCAGCGCCGCGCCCGCGGGCGTGATCTCGGTCAGCCGAGGCCTCGCGCGTGCGCGATGCTTCCGGCGATGTCGTACGGGTAGAGCTCGTAGTCGATCGTCAGCGAAGACGAGAACCTCTCGAGCTCGGGCAGCATGCCGCGGCGAAAGCGTCCGCCCCACAATTTCCCCTTCACCTCCCCGCTTGCCGGGGAGGTCGGGCGCGGAGCGCCCGGGTGGGGGCGTCGTTTCTTGCCTATTTTGTCAGCCTCTTCGCGTCGCCCAGCAGCTTGCCGAAGTCGCGCGCGTGAAGCCGGCCCTGCACCCGAGCCGACGTGCGCACCCCCATGCCCCACAGCTTTATGAAGCCCGCGGCCGCCGACTGGTCGAACTCATCGCCCTTGCCGTAGGTCGCGAGGGAGAGCTGATACAGCTGCTCCGGGGCCTTGCGGCCGACGACCTGCGACGAGCCCCTGTACAGCTTCAGGCGCACGTCGCCGGTGACGTGTCGCTGCGTCTCGGCGACGAACGCGTACAGCGCGTCCCGCAGGGGGCTGAACCACAGACCGTCGTAGACCATCTGCGCCCACTGCTGCGCCACGAGGTCCTTGAACCTTGCGACCTCCTTGGGCAGCGTGATGTCCTCCAGCGCCTGGTGAGCCTGGAGAAGCAGCACTGCGGCCGGAGCTTCGTAGATCTCGCGCGACTTGATCCCGATCAATCGATTCTCGAGGTGGTCGATGCGGCCGACGCCGTTTTCTCCGCCGAGCCGGTTCAGGGTCGTGACGAGATCCGGCGCGGACACCGGCCTCCCATCCAGCGCGACGGGGATCCCTTCTTTGAAACCAACCTCGATGTATGTCGGCTCGTCAGGACAGAGGCGCGGCTCCCGCGTCCACGCGTACACGTCTTTCGGCGGCTCGGCCCACGGGTCCTCGAGCACGCCGGCTTCGATCGAGCGGCCCCACAGGTTCTCGTCCGTCGAATAGGGAGACCGCACCGTCGCAGGCACCTCGATCCCGTGTCTGGTCGCGTACTCGATCTCGTCATCGCGGTTCATGCCCCACTCCCGCACGGGCGCCACCACCTGGAGGTCGGGCGCCAGGGCCGCGGTCGCGACGTCGAAGCGGACCTGGTCGTTGCCCTTGCCGGTGCAGCCGTGCGCGACCGCCTGGGCACCCTCGCGACGCGCCACCTCGACCATCATCGCCGCGATCAGCGGCCGCCCCAACGCGGTGGCGAGCGGGTATTCCTTCTCGTACACGGCGCCCGCCTGCAGCGAAGGCCACACGAACAGCTGGAGGAACGGGATCCTGCCGTCGGCGACGTACGCGGCCGAGGCGCCCGTCTTCAGGGCCCGGGCCTGGATCGCGTCGAGGTCTTTCTTCTCGCCCAGGTCCACCGTGAACGCGATCACGTCCCAGCCCTGGTCCTTGAGCCACCGGATTGCGACCGACGTATCGAGCCCGCCCGAATACGCGAGCACGAGCTTTTTAGTCGGCATTGACGAGCAGCTGCCTCAGGGCGCGGCCTGCGGCGGGCTTGCGCAGCACGGCGATGATCGTGTCGTCTCCGGCGACCGTGCCTGCGACGCCGGGAAGGCCGGCCTCGTCGATGCGGCGCGCGACCATGTTCGCCGTGCCCGGTGGGGTCTTGATCACGGCGATCGGCTCGACCACCTCGACGGACAGGACGAGCTCGCGCACGAGCGCGGCCGAGCTGCGATAGCCGCTCCCCGACCTGACCAGGCCAAGCTCCTGGATGTCGCGCGAGATCGTCGCCTGGGTGGCGCGCACGCCGCGCCGCGCCAGCGCGGAGGCAATTTCCTGCTGCGTGTGCACCGATCCACGGTTGACCAGGTCGAGGATCGCACTGTGACGCTCGGCCTTGGTCGCGGTCATCCGGCCACCTTCTCCATCACGGCGTGTGCGCGCTCGATCTCGTTTGCCGCGAGGATGAGGGGCGGCACCAGGCGGACAGAGTGGTCGTCGACAGCGTTGACGATCAGGCCGGCCTCCAGGCAGGCCTGCTGGAAGGGCTTCGCCTTCGCCTCCTCGAACTCAAAGGCCTGCATCAGGCCCAGTCCGCGAACTTCTTTCGCGCCAAGGTCGCCAAGCGAAGAATGCAGCAGCTCTCCCATCTCCGCCGCATGGCCCACCAGGCCGTCCCGCTCGATCACGTGCAGCACTGTCGCGGCTGCGGCGCAGGCGAGCGGGTTGCCTCCGAAAGTCGAGCCGTGGTCGCCCGGCTCGAACACGTCGGCGCGCGGGTTGGCCAGGCACGCGCCGATCGGAATGCCGCCGCCCAGGCCCTTCGCCAGCGTCATCACGTCGGGCGCGATGCCGGCGTGCTGGTGCGCAAACCACCGGCCGGTGCGGCCGAGACCGGTCTGCACCTCGTCGAGGATCAGGAGCAGGTTCATCTTGTCGCACCACTCGCGCACGCGCTTCAGGTAACCGGGCGCTGCGGGGATGATCCCGATCTCGCCCATCACCGGCTCGAGCATTACGGCGACTGTTCTGTGGGTGGTGGTCGATTCGATCGCTTCGAAATCGTTGTACGCCACATGGACGAAACCGTCGGGCAGCGGCTTGAACGGGTCGGAGTACTTTTGCTGACCGCCCGCCGTCACCGTGGCAAGCGTCCGCCCATGAAACGAGCCGGTCGTCGTGATGATCTCGAAGGCCCCATCGCGATTCCTGGCGCCCCATTTGCGCGCGAGCTTGATCGCGGCCTCGTTCGCCTCGGCACCGGAATTGCAGAAGAAGGCGCGCGAGGGAAAGGACAGCTCGACCAGCCGCTGGGCCAGCTCGACCTGCGGCTGGGTGAAGTACAGGTTGGACGTGTGGATGAGCTCGCCGGCCTGCTTGCTGACCGCCGCCGCGACGTCGGGGTGCGCGTGGCCGAGCAGGTTGACCGCGATCCCCGCGACCAGGTCGAGGTACTCGCGCCCCTTGTCGTCGTAGACCAGGCAGCCGTGACCGCGCACGAAGGTGACGGGCAGCCGGCGCCCCGTCTGCATCAGGAAACGGTCGGCAAGCTCAGCTGTGTTCACGATGTGGAGCGCCACATCCTCGGATAGTCCGGACTAACACCGCACGACCTTGGCGCAGAACCCCGGATAGTCCGGACAATCCGGAAAGGACCCTTCACGGTGTGACCATGGTGCCGATACCTGCCTCGGTGAAAAGCTCGAGCAGAAGCGCGTGCTTCGTGCGGCCGTCGACGATGTGCGCCAGCGGCACGCCATCCAGCGCGCGCAGGCAAGCCTCGAGCTTCGGAATCATGCCGCCCGTCACCTCACCTTTCTCGATTCGCTGCCGCGCGTCGTCCTTGGACAGCACCGCCACCACCTCGCCGTCCGCACCCAGCACGCCCGCGACGTCCGTGAGCAAGATGACCTTGGCCGCCTTCAGCGCGACAGCAATCTCTGCCGCAACCGTGTCGGCGTTGATGTTGTAGGCGTGGCCGTCGTAGCCGAGGCCGATCGATGCGATGACCGGGATGTAGCCCCGCGACAGAAGCGCTGTGATGGGCTCCTTGTTGACCTGGGTCACCTTGCCGACGAATCCCATCGACTCGTCGAGCGGCTCGGCGATGATCGTCGGCCCGTCCTCGCCGCTCATGCCGACGGCCTGGCCGCCCAGCCGGTGGATCGCCGCGACCAGGTCGGGGCTGACCTTGCCGGTCAGCACCATCTTCACGACCTCCATCGTCTTCTCGTCGGTGATGCGGAGCCCGTTGCGAAATTCCGGCGTCAGGCCGAGCCGTTCGCTCATCGCGCTGATCTCGGGACCGCCACCATGGATCAGCACCGGCTGCATGCCGACGTAGCGCAGCAGCACGACGTCGAGCAGCGTCTCGTCGCGAGCGCGGTCGATCGCATTCCCGCCGACCTTGATCACGACGATCTGGCCATGGAACCGCTTGATGTAGGGCAGCGCCTCGACCAGGACCTTGGCGCGCTCTTCGACTGTCAGCGTCATGTCGTGTAGTCGGCGTTGATTCGCACGTATTCCTCCGATAGGTCGCATCCCCAGGACTCGGCGATCCCCTGTCCGAGCCCGAGCGTGGCCACGATCTCGATTTCCGGCTGCTCAAAGGCCCGCCGGACAGCCCCCAGGTCCACGTCGACGCCGGCTCCACGCTCGAACACGACCAGCCCTCCCACGGTCAGGTGCAGGCGATCGAGCGCAAGCTCGGCGCCACTGTAGCCGAGCGCGCACACGATGCGGCCCCAGTTCGGGTCGCCGCCGTGAACTGCCGTCTTGACCAGGCTGGAAGATGCGACCGCGCGAGCCGCAGTGCGGGCTTCGGCGTCGGACAGCGCGCCGGCGACCTTGACCGTGATCAGCTTCGTCGCCCCCTCGCCGTCCCGCGCGATCGCTCTCGACAATTCGCGGGCGACCTGCTCCATCGTGGCCCTCAGCCGCTCGGCCTCCGCCGTGCCCGCCTGGATCGGCGTGTTGCCGGCCGCCCCGTTGGCCAGGACCAGGAAGCTGTCGTTGGTCGAGCTGTCGCCGTCGACCGTGACCTGGTTGAAGCTGCGATCGGCGACCGACCTGACGAGCTTCGACATCAGGCCAGGCTCGACCGCGGCGTCCGTCGTGACGTAAGCGAGCATCGTCGCCATGTTGGGGTGGATCATCCCCGAGCCCTTGCACATCCCGCCGACCCGGACGCGCGCGCCGCCGATCTCGACGTCGAGCTGCGCCGTCTTGGGCACGGTGTCGGTGGTCATGATCGCGCGAGCCGCGTCGACGCCGGCGGTGTCGCTGAGCCTGCCGCACGCCTCGGCGATGCCCGACTTGATGGCGTCCATCGGAAGGAAGCGGCCGATGACGCCGGTCGAGCTCACGAGGACCTGGTCGGGGTCGAGGTCGAGGCGGTCGGCGGACAGCTTCGCCATGAGCAGCGCGTCTTTGAAACCCTGCGCCCCCGTGCACGCGTTGGCGTTGCCTGAGTTGATGGTCAGGGCCTGCACGCGGTTCCGCTGCAGGTGCAGCTGGTCGATCACGACCGAGGCGGACTTGACCTTGTTGGTCGTGAACACGCCGCCCGTGTCGCACGGGTAGGCGGAGTGGATGACGCACAGGTCGTCCCTCTGGCCGGTGGGGATGGCCGACGCGCCTGCAGTGAACGCCTTGATCCCACACGCCGCGGTGCCGGCCCGAAATCCTCGGGCGTAGGTCACGGCCACTGGACCGGCCCCACCAACGCCGTCGTGCGGTCGAATCCGAATGCGATGTTGAAGCACTCCACGCCCTGCCCCGACGCGCCCTTCACCAGGTTGTCGAGTGCCGCCGTCACCACGGCCTTGCGGCCCTGGGCAGCGACGTTGACCAGGCAGAGGTTCGAGTGGCTCGCGAGCTTGGTCGCGGGAGTCCTGTCCACGACTTTCGTGAATGGCTGGCCGGAGTAGAACTCCCGATACGCGTCTTCCAGCTCAGAAGGCGAGCCCTTGAGGTCGAAGTAACAGGTGGCGAGGATGCCGCGTGTCATCGGCACGAGATGAGGCACAAACGTAACTGCCGCACCATCAAGCTCCTGAACTATCTCCGGCAAATGCCTGTGCCCGTCGATCGCGTATGCGTGAAGCGATTCGTTCACCTCGCTGAAGTGCGCGCCGAGGCCGATCGACCGGCCCGCCCCGCTCACGCCCGACTTGGCGTCGACCACGATGTCCGACCCGACGAGTCCCGCCGAGACGGCGGGCGCCAGGGCAAGGATCGACGCGGTCGAGTAGCAGCCGGGCACCGCGACCAGCGCAGCGTCGGGCAGCTCTGGCGCGTGCAGCTCCGGCAGCCCGAAGACCGCCTTCCCCAGCAGCTCCGGCGCGGGGTGTGGCTGCCGATACCACCTCGGGTATTGGGCAGCATCGTGCAGCCGGAAATCCGCGCTCATGTCGATCACGCGTACGCCCGCCTCGAGCCAGGCCCCTACCTTCGCCGCGCCGACGTTGTGGGGCAGGCAGCTGAAGACGACGTCGAGGCCGTCGATCGACGGCTCGGCCAGAAACTCGCCGGCCAGGTCGAGGAGCGGAAAGACCTCGGAGTAGGGCTTACCGGCGAACGAGCGCGAGGTGAGCTGTGCCAGCTCCACGCCCGGGTGTCGCGCGAGGAGATGGACCGCGGTCATGCCCGCGTACCCGTTTGCGCCGGCTACCCCTACCCTGAGCTTCTCCGCCACGGGTGCATGAGTATACAACTAGCTGCATAAACATGCGACCTACTCCGCTTCGTTGAAGAAGCACGACTCGGCGCCGGTGTGGCACGCCGGGCCCGCCGGCCGCACCCGCAGCAGCACCGCGTCCAGGTCGCAGTCGAGGCGCACCTCCACCACCTCCATCGTGTTGCCCGACGTGGCGCCCTTCTCCCACAGGCCCCGCTCGCGGGAGTGAAACCACGCCCGCCCCGTCTCGCGGGTCTTCCCCCACGACTCTTCGTCCATGTACGCGAGCATCAGGACCTTCCCCGTCTCCGCGTTCTGCACGACCGCAGGCACCAGGCCTTGCGAGAAGTCCGGACTCACTGCCTCACCTCCAGGCCCAGGGCCACCAGCTCTTGCTTCACCGCGCCGATAGAAAGCTCACCGAAATGGAAGACCGAAGCTGCCAGCGCGGCGTCCGCGCCGCCGTCGGTCAGCGCCTCGTACATGTGCCGCGCCGATCCGGCGCCGCCCGACGCGATGACCGGCAGGCGGACGGCGCCGCTGACCGCGCGCGTCAGCTCGATGTCGTAGCCCGAGTGCGTCCCGTCGTAGTCCATCGACGTGAGTAGGATCTCCCCCGCTCCCAGCCGCTCGCCCTCCGCCGCCCATTCGACAGCGTCGCGACCTGTCGCGCGCCGCCCGCCGTGGCTGTGCACCTCCCAGCCGGTTCCGTCATCCCGCTTGCGGGCATCGATCGCGAGCACCACGCACTGCGCGCCGAACACCTCGGCGCAACGCGTGAGCAGTGTCGGATCGGCCAGCGCCGCGGTGTTCACCGAGACCTTGTCCGCGCCGTGCGTCAGCAGCTCGGCCATGTCCTCGATCCGGCGAACACCGCCGCCCACGGTAAGAGGGATGAACACCTGGTCCGCCGTCCGCTCGACCGCCTCGAGCAAGATCTTCCGCGCGTCCGAAGACGCGGTGATGTCGAGGAAGACAACCTCATCCGCGCCCTCGCGGTCGTACGCGGCCGCAAGCTCGGCCGGGTCACCCGCGTCGCGCAGGTCCTTGAAGCGGACGCCTTTGACCACCCGCCCGTCGGTGACGTCGAGGCACGGGATCACACGCTTGGCAGGCATCAGACCCCGCCTCAAAGGCCCGTTTTGCGCAAAACGGGTGGAATTCGCGAGTCGAAAGGCGCTTTTTGCGCAAAACGGGTGGAATTCATGAGCACAGCTCGAGGAAGTTGGCATAGATCCGCAGGCCGTCGGGCCCGCTCTTCTCGGGGTGGAACTGAGTCCCCATCACGTTGCCCTTCGCGGCCGCCGCGGCGGGCGAGTGGTCGGAGCACCCGATGGCATCCACGGACGCGTCCGGCGTGAACGAGTGCACGAAATAGAAGTAGGAGTGGTCGGCGATGCCCTTCCACAGCGGCGAAGGCGCGGTCTGTGTCGTGCGGCACCAACCGATGACCGGGAGTCGCTCGCTGGTGGTCACCTCGACCACACGTCCCGGGAGCAAACCCAAACCCTCGTGCCGCCCGTGCTCGGACGACTCCTCGAACATCAGCTGGTAGCCGAGGCACACGCCGAGCACCGGCTTGCCGCGCCCCGCCAGCTCGACCACGGCGCGGCCGAGACCATGCTCGGAGAGCTTGGCGAGCGCCGGCGCGAACGCCCCGACCCCCGGCAGGACGATGCCATCGGCGTGCTCCAGCGCGTCCACGTCCGCAGTCAGCCGCGCCTCCGCCCCGACATAAGTCAGCGCGCGCTCCACCGATCGGATGTTGCCGACGCCGTAGTCGACGATCGCGATCAACCCAGCAATCCCTTCGACGACGGAACGCCGTCTGACCCGCCGGGCGCCATGGCGTCGCGCAGCGCCAGGCCCAACGCTTTGAAGGTCGCCTCCGCGATGTGGTGGCGGTTGCGTCCGCGGATCATGTCGACGTGGATCGTCGCCCCGAGGTGGATCGACAGCGCCTTCCAGAACTCGTCGAGCACCTCCGACTCAACCGCGCCGATGCGTCCGCGCAAGGGGACGTTGTACGAAAGGAACGGCCTGCGGCCGAGGTCGATCACCACGCGCGCCAGCGATTCGTCCAGCGGCGCGTAGGCGGACGCGAAGCGCCGGATGCCTGCGCGGTCGCCAAGCGCCTGGGAGAGGGCCTGGCCCAGGACGATGCCCGCATCCTCGACGAGGTGGTGGGGGTCCACGTGCAGGTCGCCTGCGCCAGTGAGCTTCATGTCGAAACCGCCGTAGCGCGCGACCTGCTCGAGCATGTGGTCGAGGAAAGGAAGCCCGGTCGAAATGTCCGCGCGACCGCGACCGTCGAGGTCGACCCTTGCCTTGAGCTGCGTCTCCTTGCTCTTCCGAGTGACCTGGCCTTTTCTATTCAAGTCGCACCTCGATTGCATGGGCGTGCGCGCCCAGGCCTTCCATCTCGGCGAGACGGACGCTCGCCTCACGCAGCGTCTCCAGGTCGCCGCGGTTGAGGCTCAGCACGCTCATCCGCTTCAAGAACGTGTGCACGCCAAGCGGCGACGAAAACCTGGCGGCGCCCGAGGTGGGCAGCGTGTGGTTGGGTCCCGCCGCATAGTCCCCCAGCGGCACGGTCGCGTAGGCGCCGACGAAGACCGCGCCGGCGTTGTGCACCTGCGCGACGAGGCGGTCGGCGTCCGCGGCGACGATCAAGAGATGCTCCGGCGCGAAGTCGTCGGCGACGTGGATCGCCTGCTCCATGTCATCCGCCACGATGACGCAGCAGTTCGCCTGGCGGATGATCTCCGCCCGCTCGAGCCCGCGGAGCAGGCTCTCGAGCTCTTCCTCGACGCGGTCGGCGAGCTTCACCGAGTCGGTGACGAGCACGCCCCACGCCAGGGGATCGTGTTCCAGCTGCGCAGCGAGGTCGGCCGCGACGAAGTCCGGCCGCGCCGCGCCATCGGCGACCACGACGAGCTCGGTCGGGCCCGCGATCCCATCAACGCCGACCGAACCGAACACTTCCTTCTTAGCCAGCGTCACGTAGATGTTGCCCGGGCCGGCGACCACGTCGACGCGCGGGATGCTCGCCGTCCCATAGGCGAGGGCCGCGATCGCCTGGGCACCACCGACCCTGTACACGGCGTCCACGCCGGCGATGTGAGCGGCGGCCAGGATTGCGGTCGGCACGCCTCCGTCCGGCCGAGGCGGCGTAGCCAGGACGACCTCCTCGACCTCCGCCACGCGCGCGGGAATGACGGTCATCAGCACAGTGGACGGATACGACGCCCGGCCGCCCGGCGCGTAGACCCCCGCGCGCTTGACCGGGCGCGTGAGGAGCTTCAATCCAGGCGATCCCACCGATCCGGCCCCGACCTGTCGCTCGTGAAAGTCGCGGATGCGCTGCGCTGCGAAGTCGAGGGCGGCGCGGTCCGCAGCCGGAAGCCGGTCGGCGGCGGCGCGGAGGTCGCGCTTCGGGACCTCGAAGGACTCCCCCGCACCCGGCGCCCACCCGTCGAATCGCTGGCCGAGCTCGCGGAGCGCCTCGTCGCCCTCGGTCAAAACGCGAGCACAGATCTCCGCCACCGCGGCTCGCTCGCGCGCAAACTGCGACAGGTCCATTCGCCGCCGGGAAAGCGGGGAATCGAGCCACGAGCCGACGTCGAATCTCTTAACGGTCAAGTCCGGCCGCCTCCCTCAGCCTCGAAACGACCGACTGCACCGCGGCGGCGCGCGTCTTGAGGCTCGCCTGGTTCGCGATCAGGCGCGCCGTGGAGGCGCCGAGCTCCGCGGCGATGCGCAGGCGGTTCTCGCGCAGCGTCCGACCCGTCGCAGTGAGGTCAACGATCCCATCGACGAGTCCGACCTGCGGCGCAAGCTCCACCGAGCCATGCAGCGTCACCACCTCGACCGCCTGGCCGCGGGCCTCAAACCACGCCGAGGTGGTGCGCGGGTACTTGGTCGCGATGCGCAGCAGCGGCGGCCACGTTTCCGGCCCGTTGAGCTGCGACGTGCTCGGCACGGCGAGGACGAGGCGGCAGTCGCCGAAATGCAGGTCCACGAGCTCGTAGTGCGAGCCCGGCGACTCCCACAGGATGTCTTTGCCGACGATGCCGAGGTCCGCCGCACCGTGGTCGACGTACGCGGGCACATCGGCGGGTCGGACGAGGATCACGCGCACGCCCGACTGATCGACGAGGAGTCGCCGGCCGAGCTCCTCCGCGCTCATCCGCGCAAGGCCCGACTTCGTCAGCAGCTGGAGCGCGCCGCCGGTCAGCACGCCGGTCGGAATGGCGATCGAGACCGTCTCGTCGCGCGTCATGCACCGCCTCCCGCCAGGCGCGCGGCCACCTGCTCCGGCGGCAGGTTCCTGGTCCGCTGCCCCTCCGTGGACCAGGACACGTCCGCGTCGCTCCGGCAGTACACGAGGTTTGCCGCGCCGACGGCGCGCCACCACGCCTTCGCCTCGCTCTGGGAACGCGATTCGGTGTCCACCACCGCACGCATGCCGAACAGTCGCAGGGTCGAGCCCAGGCGGAGCGCGGTGTTAAGGCCCGGCGCGGTCCACGCCAGGGCTGCGTCGACCGGCTTCAGCCCGGGCGGCCTTGGCGCGCGCGTGAGCATCTCTGAGACGAGGTCGAGCTGGATCATGAAACCAGTGGCGGGCGCAGGCCGTCCGAACCGCGCGAGCAGCGCATCGTAACGGCCGCCCTGGGCAACCGGGCGTCCGAAATCCGGCCCGTACCCCTCGAAGATCACTCCCGTGTAGTAGTCGAAGTCGCGGATCGCTCCGAGGTCGAGGTTGACGACATCGCCGATGCCGTGCGCGACGAGCAGCTCGCGGACCTGGGCGAGCTCGGCGAGGGCAGCCTCCGAGCGGCGGGTCCGCACCAGGCCGCCGGCCGCATCGAGGATCTCCGGTCCGCCTCGCAGCGCCGGGAAGCGCAGGAGAAGCTCGTGCTCGGCGGATTTCAACGGAGTGCCTTCGAGCAGCGATTCGAGGGCGACGAAGTCACGGGCCGCCAGTGCCGCGCGGACGCCTGCCTTCACTTCGTCAGGCAGCCGGACCGCGTCCATGATCCCGTGGAAGAACTCGGCGTGGCCCACGTCGAGCTGGTAGCGGCGGATGCCCGTCGCCTCCATGCATCGAGCCGCCAGGGCGATGACCTCGGCGTCTGCGACCGGACCCGACGCGCCGACCAGCTCGGCTCCGACCTGGTAGGTCTCGCGGCGCTGCTGGAAGCGGCCTTCGTCGGTCGAGAGGACCGGCCCGGCATAACACAGCCGCAGCGGAAGGGGCGCCGAGCGCAGCTTGCCCGCCACCAGCCGTGCCACGGGCACGGTCCGCTCACCGACCAGCGCCACCATGTCACCCCGGCCGTCAGCGAACTTGAACAGGCGGCGCCGCTGCTCGACCCCGAGCCCGAGGTCGAGGACGTCCATGTTCTCGACCAGTGGCGTGATGACGTGGCGGTAACCCCAACGCCTCATCTCCGAGAGGAGCGATTCCTGCGCCTCGCGAAGGATCTCCGCCTCGAGGGGAAGTAGGTCGCGGAAGCCGGGCACGCCGCCCAGCTGGGGGGTCACCGAACGACTACCTTCGGTGAAGAAACCTCCGGGCCGCAGCCGCTGGATCGTCAGCTCTCGTCTTCATCCTCGTCCTCCGCGTCACCGTCGGCGTCCTCGGAGAAGTCGAGCGCCTCGCCCTCGTCTTCGACCGCGTGCATTCCTTCTTCCAGTTCGTCGCTGGCGGGCGTCTCGGCGACCGCCTCTTCCTCGTCGTCCTCGGAGAAGACCTGCGCGCCGCGCGTGAGCAGGCTCTCCTTCGTGTACGGGCGGAACTCCACCTCGCGCTTGCGCCGCATCGGAAAGCTCGGCTTGCCCGCAAAGTGGGGATCCTGATAGGTCTCGCGAACGATCAGCTTGACCGTGTTGCCGTCGCAGGAGGTCACGCCCGCCTGGTAGCGGTTGCCGCCGCGCATGAACTTGATCAGGCGCCGGGCGAGCTTGGCCTCGAGCAAACCGAGCCGCACGCCGCGCGAGGTCTCCGCCATGAGGGCGTCGCCGTCGATCTTCAGCTCGGCCACGTCACCGGCCGCAACCTTGGAGCAGATGTCGGCGCTCGGCGGCGAGTCCACCGTCGTGATCACCGTCTTCCCCATCTCCTCGACGAAGAGGTTGAGGTCCACACGCGTCCCGCCGACCTTGAGTCCTTCCTTCTGGTGGAGCAGCGCGTTGATGCGCGCGGCGTTTTTCTTGGCGATGGAGTTCATCGGGTTGATCTTGAGCGCGGCCTCGTAGGACGCCTTCGCCTCTTTGAGCTTGCCCATCTCCGACAGCGCCTTGCCGAGACGGTTCTGCGTCTCCTCGTCGGCGCCGAAGTTGTCAATGATGAACTTGTTCAGCTTCATCGCTTCGTCCCACTTTCCGGCGATCGCAAGCTGAACGGCATCGTCCCCATACTGCGAGCGGGGTTTGAGGTGTTCGCTGGTTTCAGTCTTCAAAGAGGCGCGCTCCCATGGCCTGGAGGTGGGCTAGAAGGATGCTGAGTATACGGAGTGGTCGGCGCGAGCAGCGGGTGTCATCCTCTCTGACGTGAACCGCGTCGTCCTGTTGGGGGCGCTCGTCTTCGTGATGGTGGGTAGCGCCTGTGGCGAGACCCCGCCCGCGCAGCAGCCGGCCAGGACGATCCACATCGGAGTCGACTTGCCGGTGACCGGAGCCGAGGCCCGAGCCGCGGTGCCGGCGCTCAACGGCGTCCGGTTTTTCGTCCAGACCCACCCGACACTCGACGGGTACGGGGTCGCCTTGCGGATCGCGGACGATGCGGGCGGCGCCGCGCCGGATCCCAACCGAGGCGCTTCGAACGTTCGCGACTTCGTCGCCGACTCGAGCGTGCTGGCGATGATCGGGCCCTTTGACGCAGGTGTCGCGCGAAAGGAGATCCCGATCGCCAACGAGGCCGGGCTGGCGATGATCAGCCCGGCGACCAGCAACCAGTGCCTGACCCGGAACGTTTTCATGCCGGCCAACCTGAACCCGGCGCGGACGGACATCGGGTGCAAGATGGCGGGCCTGCCGCCGGCTTCCGACCTCAGGCCGGCCCACGTCAACAACTTCTTCCGGCTCTCGGCCACCGACGACCTGCAGGGCGCAGCCGCTGCCGACTACGCGCTCAACACGCTCCACATCCTGCGGGCGGGGGTGATCTCCGACCACGAGGCCTACGGGCAGGGCCTGGTGGACGCGTTCAGCGCGCGGCTGACCAACCTCGGCGGGTCCGTGCTGGGCCACCTCGACCTCGATCCGAAGAATCCAGACGCCAAGGCCTTCCTCCAGACCATGAAGGACGACGGCGCACAGGCGATCTATTACGGCGGCCCCAGCCGGATGGGCGGGTGCAGCATCAGGTCCCAGATGAAGGCGGTGTTCGGCCTGGGCGAGGCCACGCCGTTCCTCGGCGCGGACGGGATCGCGCAAGATCCGATTTGCGTCCAGCTGGCGGGCGACAACGGGGCCGGCATCTTCGCGACCGTGCCAATCATCGACGCCATATCACGCCCGGGCGCGCAGGCCATGCTCCGTGACTTCAGGGCCTCATTCGGCAACACGTCCGCCTCCGGCCCGTACACCGTCGTCGCGTACGACGCAACCGCCATCCTCTACGCGGCCCTCGACCGGGCGATCCGCGATGCCCAGGGCGACCTGCCGCAGAGGTTGAAGGTGACCCAGGACCTGGGGCAGGTCTCGGGGTTGGCGGGGCTGACCGGGAACCTGGGCTTCGATGGATCCGGGGACACGACCAACCGCGTGATCTCGGTTTTCGAGTCGGGCAGCACGGACCCCCGGACGCCCTGGAAGCTCGCCGGCACCGTCGATTACAGCACCCGTCTTCCGTACTGAACCTTCGGCCGCCTTAACTTCGACTTGACTTCGGGGGGCCGGGGAGTCAATAGTTTGCCTCGGAG
>WNFI01269227.1_pt1 | contig 44247 bp, 30 predicted proteins | sample 5400471 | NCBI WGS metagenome assembly WNFI01 (sample SAMN13153348, study PRJNA577476) | soil metagenome | isolation source: 100 cm saprolite on Douglas fir-dominated hillslope | place: USA:California | collected 2013-09-17 | reverse complement strand
CTCGCGTTTCACAGCGATCATCAGTGATCGTCCGGGCGGCCTCGCTGCGCTCGCGCATGTGATCGCAGCAGCGGGTGCAAGCATCAAGGACGTCGCCCACGACCGGGCCTTCAGCGGACCCGACGTCAGCGCTGTCCGCTGCATTTGTACGGTAGAGACGCGAGATCATGCACACGTCCGCTCGCTTCATCGTTTACTGCAGAAGAACGGGATCAAGATCCTGCGGTAGGGTGGGTTTTCGGGCTATAGTGGTAGGGATATGAATCTCTTCACCACGGATGATTTCTCCGACGATCTAGGCGATGCCGGTAGGGCCCGCTCTCCGAGCGGGCCGGATATGCGTCCGAAACGTAAAACCGTCCCTCATGCAATTCCTCCTTGGGTAGAAGACGGTTCTCTCTTCTTTATTACAATCTGCTGTGAAACAAGAGGGCAAAATATTCTATGCGAAAAGCACAAAGCGGAATCACTGTTGGAAGCCACACATCATTTTCATCAGCTCGCGCGGTGGTATGTCCGCCTTTTCCTTGTCATGCCAGATCATGTCCATGGATTGCTCGCGTTCCGCGGAGAATCGTCCATGACCAAAACCGTTGCGGATTGGAAACGTTATACCGCGAGGAAATTAGTGATAACTTGGCAGAAAAACTTTTTTGATCATCGCATTCGGAATCACGAGAGTCTCAGTTCAAAGGTGCAATATATTAGAATGAATCCGGTTCGAGAGGGGTTAGTGCAGCGAACTGAAGATTGGCCGTATGTTTTTGAGGGAAAATAAAGTTATATATATCAAGTCGCATCTCGCGTGGCGGCCCGCTCGGAGAGCGGCCACCCAACTCGACATCCCCGTTTTTACCGGGGGTTTCGGAATCGATTTTTATCTTGAGACAGCGCGGCAATTCGAGGCACTGCGCCCAAGTGTTAAAATCAAACTCTACGGCGATCCCCGTGTTCAGGACAAATTGCGCGTTCGTATCATCGACGGTGATTTGCCGGACGCCGCGTTTCCGCGCGATCTTCTCGTGCCCGCCCTTGTCCGCGCCGGAAAACTCCGCGATCTCCGTCCTTATCTTGACGGCCCCAACTGGGAAGGCGACGCGCGCTGGGGTGACACGTTTCTGCCCGGCGCACTCGATTCGTGGCGAGTCGACGGTGGCGTGTATGGCCTGCCGTTGAGCTATTCGTGCTGGACCATTTTTTATAACAGAGTGCTTTTCCGCCAGCACGGGTGGGCGGAACCGCGTACGTGGGACGAGTTCTTCGCTCTTTGCGAAAAAATCCGTGCGACCGGACTCGCTCCGATGAGCCTCACCGGCATTTACGGCCAATATCCCGATGCCTTGCTTCGCGCAGGTTTCTACAACCTGGCTGGAGCGAAGGGTTGGACGGCGATCAACGATCTGGTTCCCGGTGCGCGGACGGATCCACGTTATATGCGGGGTGCGGAAATCCTTCAGCGTATCACCCAAAATTATACGTTGAGCGGGTGGGAGGGGGCGACCCACACCGCGTCTCAACTTGCCTTTTTGCAGAGTCGTGCGGCGATGATCGTATCCGGCTCTTGGATGGTCCACGAAATGGAGGACAAGATCCCAGCTGACTTCGAACTCGGAGTCATGAATTTTCCGATCTTTCCGGAAGGCGTCGCGGACCCCACCACAATTCAAACGAGTGCGGGTTGTTTTTTTCTCTTCGCGACGGGAGATCCGGAGCGCGAACGGCTTGCGGTCGACTTTCTCCGCTTCCTCACCTCGCGCTCGCGGGCCGAGGCGTTTGCGCGTGGTTCCGATGGTCCTGTGGCGATTCGAGGCGTTCCGCTTTCTGCATTTTCACCGCGCATGCAGGAAACCGTGGCGCTGATTACACGTGCAAAGGAGGCATTCAATATGCCCCAGGTCATGGCGCAGCCGCCCGCGTTGCGCCAAGCGCTGGTCGATAACCGCATCGCGTTGATGAGCGGAAAAATCACGCCGCAACAATTTGGCGAACGCGTCGAAGCCGCGGCCGCCAACGACCGAGCACGCGCCGCAGAACCCGGGCGTGTCGACTACCGTCATCTTTTCGCCGGTTCTGTGCTGCTTATACTTTTGGGTGGGCTTGCACTCTGGTTGGCCGTTCGGAAGCCAGAGCGTAAAGGACTTCTTTCGAGCGAACTCACCGCAGATCAGGGCATCTATTTCTCGCGGCTGCGCGGGTCGCTCGCGGCGACTTTTGTTGGGCCCGCCTTTCTTCTCTACGCGGTGCTGGTATTGCTTCCTGGCCTGATCGCTTTCGCGTGGGCGTTCACGCGTTGGGACGGACTCAGCGCGCGTACGTGGAGCGGGCTGTTTAATTTCAAATGGCTGCTATTCGAGAGCGATATCTTTTGGTATGCGCTGCGCAACAACCTCTATCTCATGGTCGTACCCGCCGTAGTGGTGATGCCGCTCGCGCTTCTGTTCGCGTATCTGCTGCATCGTGGGGTCTGGGGCACAAAAGTATTCCGCACCGTTTTTTTATTTCCCAATTTACTCGGCGGTATTGCGGCGACCCTCTTATGGCTCAGCGCGTACGAACCGCACGGCGGTTTGGTGAACGCAGGCCTGGTGGTGCTCGGCAATTTTTTTCACAGCGATTGGTTGCGGTCGTTCGACGGATATCCGTGGTTGGCGCAGGGAAATCTGTACCGTTCCCTCGTACCCATCTATATTTGGATGGCGTGCGGTTTTAATCTTATCCTCTACCTGGCGGCGATGGAGGGAATCGATGAACAACTCTACGAAGCCGCCGAACTCGATGGAGCACCGGCGTGGAAACAATTTTTCGTAATCACACTTCCGATGATTTGGGAAGTGATCGTCACATCGACTGTCTTTCTTGTGATCAGCGGGCTCAATGCCTTTGAAATGATCTGGCTACTGACCTCACAGGATCCGGATTCGTCCACGCACACGCTCGGGACTTATATGGTCACAAGCATGTTCAAGGAATTTCAAATCGGCCGCGCCACCGCGATCGCGGTTGTTCTCTTCGTCCTCGTCCTCGCCGGCAGCGCCGCCCTCATGCGTGGTCTCCGCCGAGAGAATATCGAGCTATAATGTGTATAATGAATAGTAAAACTAAAGAGGGGGCATCGGAAGGAACGCAGAGGGCGCGAAGGGGAAGAGAGGGCGCTGAGGCGTTGGAACTAGACGAACTTACGCATCAGATCATTGGAGCGGCGATGAAGGTTCATACAGCCCCGGGACCTGGATTGCTGGAATCTGCCTATGAAGCTTGTTTGAGTTATGAGCTAGTCAAAGCAGGGTTCGAGGCAGAAAGACAAAAGCGCTTACCCGTCGTTTATGAATCCTTGCGCTTGGAGGAAGGGTATCGAATCGATCTGCTCGTTGAACGAGAAGTGATAGTAGAACTCAAAGCGATTGCGCGGATTGATGAGCTCCACAAGGCTCAGTTACTCTCCTATCTTCGTCTGTCCGATTGTAGGCTAGGTCTGCTGATCAATTTCCACACCAGCCATCTGCGGGACGGCATTTGCCGAGTTATAAACACTCGTCGATAAAACCTCTGCGACCTCTCTTCTCCTTCGTGCCCTCTGCGTTAAAGAAAAAATTCGGTCTATCTCATGCGTTTATCTTTATGACGTTATTCGGCTACGCCGTGTGGCTCGTATTTCCTATGCTCTGGGTGGCGTATTCGTCGCTCAAGGCGGACGCGGCCATTTTTCACGACGCTTTTGCGCTGCCATCACTAAACGAACTCCATACGGAAAATTACCGTCACGCCTGGCGTGAGGCTCAGTTCGGAGAATATTTTTTCAACAGCGTCTTCGTCACCACACTCTCGGTTGCGCTCATTGTGGTGATTGGCGCCATGGCAGCGTATGCGCTTGCGCGATTCTATCATCCAGCGGGGCGTGCCGTCTTCTGGCTGTTCCTTGCTGGGCTCATGATTCCCGCGCAGCTCGCAGTCATCCCGCTTTTTTTCGAACTGAAAGGACTCGGCCTACTCAACTCACGGTTGGGTTTGATCTTGGTCTACACGGCCAACGGGTTGCCGTTCGCGATTTTTATTCTAGCGGGATTTTTTCGCTCCATACCGCGCTCGCTCTATGAAGCGGCAGTCATCGACGGATGCAGCGAATTCTCTGCGTTCTGGCGCGTGCTCTTTCCATTGGCTAAACCCGGCCTCGTCACGGTCGCGATCTTTCAGTTCATCGGCGTGTGGAAAGAATACTTTTTCGCCTTCATGCTCGTTGGAGGTGATATCGATGGTCGCGCGCGCACGCTGCCTCTCGGCCTTGCCAATCTCGCCATCACGTCACAGTACCACACCGATTACGGCGAACTCTTTGCGGGCCTCGTGCTCGTCACCGTTCCAATTCTCATCGTATACGTTGCGCTTCAAAAATACCTGATCAAAGGCGTGACCGCCGGCGCGCTCAAAGGCTAAAAAAGTTATCGGTTTTCGGTTCACCCTTTACGGTTATCGAACAGACAACTCTGAACCGTAAACAGCGAACTTATTGGGCTGCGTCCGACTTGGGTACGACGAAATAAACGACTTCGCAATTCATGCCTTTCGCCGCCTTGCGGAGATTGGCTAGAGTCAAAGTGCCGGCCGCTTCTCTTTCTTCAAAATCGTAGATTAACTGAGTGCTGATACCGAGAGTTTCGGCGACTTCACGAGCCGATAAATCCAGTGTTTTTCTGACCGCACGAAGCCATCCCTGAGGTGGCGGCTTGATCGCTTCGAGTGGGCGCACTCTGTTCGCAATTTCTTCGAGTCCATTCACGTCTAGCGATTTGGAATCAGCCATATTTTAAACCCACACGCTTAAAAACAGTGCTACAAGAGCAAACGCTGCGTCATCAACGCGATTAACTAGAACGACACCCTTACGACGCGGCTTTTGCTGCGCTCGCGCTCGCGGGAGTCTTCGAAATCAGGACTTTATCCACCCGATGTCTATCCATGTCGACGACTTCGAACCGCCAACCGTTCCAATCGAAATAATCTCCCTCAGCGGGGATGCGTCCGAAGTGAGTCATCACCAAACCACCAAGGGTTTGAATATCTACTTCGCGAACGTGGGGAAGTTCGTCCAGCTCGAGCAGCGTTTTCACTTCATCCACCGGCATCGTGGCATCGACCAGAACGGAGCCATCTTCACGCTTTTTAGCCTCCGGTTTGTCCCGCGTGCCGCGCTCGGGAAGATCGCCGACAATCGCTTCTAGCACGTCAATCAGTGTCACGAGGCCTTGGATTCCACCAAACTCGTCTGCGATCAATGCGATGTGTTTGCCGCTCTTCTTGAACAATTCGAGCAATTGAATCGCGGTCATCGTCTCCGGTACGATCAAGGGAGGCACGATAAGATGCTTTAAATTGGTCTGCAATCCGATGGCTGAGTGCGCCCACAGTGCCTTGACGGCAACCGTGCCTAGCACCTGGTCGCGGTTCTCTTGAAAAACAGGGAAATGAGAATGTCCGCTCGAAACGATTTTGCGCCAGTTTGATTCTTCGCTGTCATCCAAGTTAAGCCACACGTCTTAGTGCGATCACTGACGCGATTCTAGGTCTCTTCGGCGTCGGTCAACACAAAGAAGCACCGGTCACCTCGTCCTCGGTGACCGGTGCTTCTTTGTGTTGACCGACGCCGAAGAGACCTAGAATCGCGTCAGTGATCGCACTAAGAGCCCACACTGCGGGCGTCGCGAGCCACGCGAGTTTCTTCATCAAACCCGCCATCGCCATGGCGATTTTTTCGGGGTTTGAGAGTGCGAGCCGTTTCGGCACCAGTTCGCCAAAGACGAGCGTGAATGCGGTACTGACCGCGACCACAACGCCGTAAGACAATACCGGAGCGTAGACCGCCAAAAGGGAAAAACGTCCAAAGAACTGGGTGAGATGATCCGCGATCGCGGCGCCGCTGAAGGTGCCGAGCAAGATCGTGCAAAGCGTCATGCCGAACTGCACCATCGAAAGAAATTGGGTGGGTCCACTGGCCAATTCCAAGGCTGCTTGCGCGCGGGGATCTCCGTCGTCCGCCAAGGTCTTTAAGCGTGCTTTGCGCGCCGAAACCACGGCAATCTCAGCCATGGCAAAGAGGCCATTGACGAGGAGCAGGATGCCCAAAACGATCAGCTCTCCTGTGGTTTCAGACATAGAAAAGATCTGATTAGATACGGTTTACGCCATATTAATCAATCTTTTATGCCTTCGCAAACCGCATAACCAAAGCGAGCAAACCGGTGAAAAAGATGCACCGTTTTGCCAAGGTCTCGCCATCCACTCTCAGTCCACTTTGTAGTTCGCGTCGCCGAATTCACGCTCAGCCTTGGCATCATCGAATTCGCCTTCCCATCGTGCAACGACGGCGCTGGCGAGGCAGTTACCCAAGACGTTCACGGACGTGCGCGCCATGTCGAGAAGACTGTCTACGCCGAGAATCATAGCTGCACCTTCGAGCGGGAGGTTAAACGATTGCAGCGCGGCGATGAGAACGACCAGCGAGGCACGTGGTACAGCCGCCACGCCCTTGGATGTAATCATCAATGTGATCATCATGGTGATCTGCTGGCCGATGCCTATATGGATTCCCGTCGTCGCCTCTGCTGCTTGGGCAACGAATACCGAGGCGACTGCCAGATAGAGCGTCGAGCCGTCGAGGTTGAAGGTGTATCCGGCGGGCAGTACGAAACTGACAATGCCCTTTGGAACGCCTAGGCGTTCCATCGAATCGAAGGCTTTGGGCAGCGCGCTTTCACTATTGGAGGTAGCGAAGGCGAGGGTGAACGGTTCGCGGACGGCGCGGAAAAAGGCTTTCAACGGAATCTTTGCGATCCAAATCACGGAGCCGAATACCAGAACGACGAACAGGATGAGGGCGCTATAAAGCGTGAGGACCAATTTCCCCAAGCTCAGCAACACGGTGAGCCCTTGTTGTCCCACCGTGACCGCAATCGCGGCGCCGACGCCAAACGGCGCAAACATCATGATGATCCCGGCAAACTTAAACATCACCTGGGTGAGACTTTCGCACCAAAGCAAAACCGGTTTGCCGATGTCGCCGGCAGCGATGACCGCCATGGAAAAAATTACGGCAAACACGACCACTTGGAGAACATCGCCCCGCGCCATCGCGTCGATGACGCTGACCGGAAACGTATGCAGAATGGTTTCAACGAGCGTGAGTGGTTTGGTTTGCACGGCCGATCCTAGGGTCGCCGCGCTGGCGCTGAGCTGAATACCCGCGCCGGGTTTTGCCACATTAACGACCACCAGCCCGATGACCAGAGCGAGGGTCGTAACGATTTCGAAATAAAGCAGCGCTTTGGCGCCGATCCGACCGACCTTCTTCAAGTCGCCCGTGCCCGCAATACCTTGGACGACGCTGGCGAAAACCAGCGGAGCAATCATTGCCTTGATCAGGTGAAGAAAGATTTCACGGAGCAGGGTGAACCAATCGAGCCACACCTTTTTCTTCGCCAGAACCGCAGCTTGTGCAGCCGGATCCAAACCCTCCGTCCCAAAAGCTGCGCCGATCCACCATCCGATCAGTGCACCGAGAACGAGACTTAGTAAAATTTGCCGGGTTAAATTGAGTTTCCACCATTTGCGTGTGGTGGCGATGGGGGGTTCCATGGAAGTTATCATTGTTCGGCGCGAATGCAGGCGGCGAGCCAAACCATTCGCGAAGCCTGAGTTCAGTGCCGCAACTTAATTCAAATTTAAAGAACCTAATTCTATTTTTGCTTACCAAGGAGCGCCCTCGTATAGGCAAAATGAGGAAAGATCGCGCTCGGTTTGGATCGTGGTCCTTGACTGAGCGGAGAAGTTGCGGTCGATTTTCATTGAGCTGGGTGCGTGTCGGGCCTCTCTTTTCTTTTCCTTCATGAGCGATTATCTCTTGTTCAAACCGCTTTATCAGGAACGAGTTTGGGGCGGACGCACGCTGGAGACAGTGCTCGGCCGCAAGCTGCCTGCCGACCAGGTGATTGGCGAAAGCTGGGAGGTCGTTGATCGTCCGGAAGCGCAGTCCGTGGTGGCTCGCGGGCCTCACGCCGGCATGAATCTCCACGATGTTTTGCTCACGCATAATGTTGCCATCATGGGTCCGACTTGGGGGATAGGCCGTCCGTTTCCGATTTTGATCAAATGGCTCGATTGCTGTGAGCGGCTCAGTCTGCAGGTGCATCCGCCGGCCTCCATTGCCGCTTCCCTTAATGGCGAACCGAAGACGGAAAATTGGTTCATCGCCCACGCCGGGCCGAACGCCAGCCTCATTGTCGGACTCAAACGAGGTGTCACCCGCGAGCAGTTCGAAAAGGCAATCGACAACCAAACGGTGGAGAAGTGCGTCCACCGCTTCCCTGTGTCCGCAGGGGATTCCATTCTAGTCCAAAGCGGCGTGGTTCACGCCATCGACGCGGGCAATGTCATCCTGGAAATCCAACAAAATTCCGACACCACTTATCGGGTGTACGACTGGGGCCGGGTCGGTCTCGATGGAAAGCCGCGCGCGTTGCACGTGGAGCAGTCATTGAAATCGATTAAATGGGATGTGTTTGAACCCTCGCCGCTTCGAGCCTCCGCCGGCCCGGCCGTACTCGCCGACTGTCCGGAGTTTCGGATCCGGCGCTTGCCTCTTGCGAGCGGTGAAGCGACGACCTTCGCTGGAAACGAGCAACCCCGGCTTGTGAGCGTGGTAAATGGCCGGTTGAACGATGGCCGTGGACCGGATCTTGTCGCGGGCGACAATATTCTGCTGCCTTACGCCGCCAGCGTTACGTTTACCGCTTCCGAAAACACCACCGTCCTCATCACAGAAAATTTCGTACCGTAAAGCTCCCAAAACAATTCGTATGACCCTGTCCGAACGCATCACCGCAGCTGGATCCGCCGGCCAGCTTCTCCCTAGCACGGTAGCCGCGCTCAACACGTGGCTCACTCAGATTCAATTGCCCGGCTGGGCGACGAGCGCCATCGAAGAGCTGGTCACTAAAGGAGCGTGGGCGGAACTCAACGACCGCTTTTATCGCGATCTCGAATTCGGCACGGGTGGCATGCGCGGGCGCACGATCGGCGGCGTGACGACGGCGAGTGAAACCGGCAAGCCCGGACCGCTCGGCACGCCTGAACACGCTTCGATCGGCAGCAATGTCCTGAACGACTTTACACTCATTCGCGCGACCGTCGGACTTTTTCGTTACACTCAACAATATCTGCAGCAAAACGAAGTGTATGACCCACCCAAGCTGGTCATCGCGCATGACGTGCGGCATTTCTCCCGCTACTTTTGCGAACTGGCCGCCTCGACCTGGACCAAACTCGGCGGCACGGCTTTTATTTTCGACGGACCCCGCTCGACACCGCAGCTGAGTTTCTCCGTGCGCTGGCTCCGCGCCCACGCGGGCATAGTGATCACCGCCAGTCACAATCCACCGCACGACAACGGTTTTAAAGCCTACTTTGTCGACGGCGCGCAAGTAGTTCCTCCGCATGACAAGGGGATCGTTTCCGAAGTGGGCAAAGTCGCACTCTCGGAACTGACCACGTTTTTGACCACGGATATCAGCCGCGTCATTACGCTCGGTCGTCCGGCCGATGACGCCTATCTGGCGGCAGCATCCACCTCGACGCTCGATGGCGACGTGATTCGCAAAACGAAACTGAAAGTCGTCTATACTAACATCCATGGGGTGGGCGGAGTGATGTGCGTGCCGGTCCTGGCCCATGCAGGTGTGAGTGTATCCGAAGTTCCGTCACAATCTGCCTTCGATCCGCGCTTCCCGACGGTCAAATCGCCGAATCCCGAAAATGCCGAGGCGCTTTCAATCGCCGTTACTCAAGCGGAAAAAGAGGGGGCGGATGTCGTACTCGCCACCGATCCCGATTGCGACCGCATGGGTGTCGCAGTTCGCAATCGCCAGGGAAAAATGGAGCTTCTAACGGGTAATCAAGTGGGCGCGCTGCTTGCCGAGTACCGGCTCACCCGGATGAAGGAGCTTGGTTGGATTCCGAAGAACGGGGGGGATAACGTCGTTCTCATCAAAACGTTTGTGACTTCACCACTGCAGGACGCGATCGGTCGCGGCCACGACGTCAAAGTCATCAATACGTTGACCGGATTTAAATGGATCGCGGCAAAGTTGCTCAAATACGAGGAGCAATTGAAGGCGGCGATCCTTGCGAAAGAGGGTTTCGCGCTCGATTACGCGGCGACTCCGTTGCGCCGGCGTGCTGAGCTCCTCCAGCAACACAGTACCTTTTATACATTCGGAAACGAGGAAAGCTACGGTTATCTCGGCAACGACTACATGCGAGACAAGGACGGCAATGGCGCCTGCCTCATGTTTGCCGAGCTTTGCGCTTGGGTAAAAAGCCGCGGGCTGACCGTGCCGGATTACCTTGAGGAAGTTTACCTGCGCTACGGGTTCTTTTTGGAAGGTGTCATTAACATTTACTACGAAGGCGCGAGTGGGGCATCGAAGATCAAGCGCATCCTCGAAACCTATCGCAGCGCTCCGCCGAAGTCGTTCGGCGACGTCACGGTGACCAAATTCCGGGACTTCGGCCGCGAAACCATCCTCGACGCCGACGGCGATGCGATCCCGAAGCAGGACCTCTATTTCGTGACACTCTCCAACGGCTATTCGTTCGCCGCCCGGGGCAGCGGGACTGAGCCCAAGATGAAGTTCTACCTGTTCGCCCAGGCGAAGGTATCCGGCGCTGGAGATCTGCCGGCCGTAAAAGCCGCGACCTATAAAGAGCTCGATTCCTTGAAGGCCCTGATCGAAACCGACGCCAAGAAACGGGCCGAGAGCTAGGCCGTGTCTTTGATTAACTCGCGCCAAGCCGGAAGGTTTTCAAGGTGGGGAGACTGTCTCAAAACTCAGCAAAACGAAGATTCGATGCTTTTTGGGGGATGTCGCGGCTATGGATCGTAGCGAGAAAATCGTTTCTAGGCGTGTTTTTGAGAGGATGTTTTTTTCGCCTCCGAGTTTTGAGACAGTCTCAGCGGTCCCCGCCCCACCCTCAGAAGCTTAGTAGTCAGCTTCGCATTCGGCGACAGAACGGTCGTTTTTGCCCCATTCGTGGTCAATTACGCCTAAATGCCTCGCGCAGCAGTCGTAGTATTTTGATCGGCTGTGACTTGAAAGTTAGGCCATTTTTCAAGTTTTATCCATTCGAAAAAGAGCGAGCTCCGGTGGGCCGGCGCGTCCCTGCGACGGCAAGGCAAGCAATACAAACGTCTCAATCGCGAAATGCCGTCGGCAGGGACGCGCCGACCCACCTTCACGATCATTCGCTATCTGGGCCTTAGTCCTTTGCGCGAACCCCTCAAGGGCCCCTCAGCCGCCTTATTTGTAAAAAGTACCCCGAAACACGCTAGTATCCAGCTGGTTGCCCTGACCGTACTTCCGGGCCTGAACCGGACCTAGCCGAGCAGGTCTCATTCGACCAACCACGCCGTCGGATTTCGGTTCGAAGGCGGATCAACTACAACCAACGAACCAGGGAGACGCATGCAAGCAACGGCACCGTTCCTAGACTTTTTGCGCAAAAACGCAGCCGAGGGCGGCTTTCAAACCGAGAATATCCTCGCGGCCATTTTGCCGCTTATGGAGCAAGTCCGCGCAGTTCATGCGCAGGGCATGATCGCGCCCTTGGAGGGTACCGATGCCATTCAAGTCGACGGCGCGCAGTTGTGGTTCGACGAAGCCCAGGTGAGTCAGCCGCGTAAGCACCTTCTCCGAATCATCGAGCTGCAAAAAGCCTCATCGATCTCAGTTGGTCCCCGAAATGAGGCACAAACGAATTCGGAAAACAAAGCGGGTGCTCTCGCCCCCGCGGCGTTAACCGCTCCTCACCCAAACGAAGATTCGCTCGGTCCCACTTATCTCTGCGGTTATGCGTGCTGGGAACATCGTTACGGACACCACGACCAGCTCACCGACATTTTTTGTCTCGGACTCATCCTGGCCAGTTTGGCTTGCGGCCTGGATCTCACCGATGAAGAGGATTTCGAAAAGTTCGTCGCTCACCGGGAAAATTTATTCGAACTTAATCCGCGCCTGAATCCGGTGATCGCATCTGTGATTGTACAGATGACTCAGTTGAATCGGCGCGAGCGCGTGCAAGATCTCGAATCCGTCATTCGACGACTGCGGCGCCATCGCGATCAAGCGAACGCTCGTGCAATCGATTTCAGTCAATTGCCAGGATTCCGCGAAAGTAGTCCCACGCAGCGCGGCAAGATCCGGAACATCAAGTCCAGTGAACTGCTGACGTGGAACGATGAATTCGCCGCGAAATTGGCGCGGAGCGAATCGCTGATTTTGAGCAACCACCTGAACTTTGACGACGTGCCTTACATCGCCGAAGGGCTTGATCGAATCATTGCCAATGTTCGCAAAGACTGCACGGAGTTCGGTTTCGCGCAGCTCCGACTGGTCCTTTGCTTTCTTCGCTGGCACAATTTGAAGGAAAACGCCGCTGAGCGAATTCATTCACCGTTGCTGTTGCTGCCGGTCGAATTGACCCGAAAAAAAGGCGTCCGAGATACGTACGTCCTGAAACCGCTGTCGACGGAAGCAGAAGTAAATCCCGCACTCCGTTATTATCTGCGCCAGATCTACGGCCTCAATCTCCCTGAAGCGGTCGATATTTCTAAAACCAATCTCCACACGTTTCATCACGTGTTGGCCGAGCAGATTCGCGCCAGCGAGCCGGCGGTTGTTCTCAACAAAGTCGAACGTCCGGTGATCGCTTCCCTGCAAAAACGCGCACAACAACGGGCGGAGCGCTGGAAGAGCCGCGACAGACTGCGTCATCGAGATGCCGAGCTCGCATCGCTTGACGCGTCCGTGCAAGAGCCGACGCGGCTGATGGGACTTCAACTCTTTCAAGGAAAAGTCGATGGGGCGCCAGCCGCGCCTGCCGGCGTGCGAAACGGTGCATCGTCGCCGTTAGCTCCGACGCTGGTGACTGATGCGAAGCCGGCTTTGACTCCGGAAGAAGCCGAACAAAATCTAACTGAAGGAGACGGTTTGTCGGAAAGCGTCCAGCCTGCCACCGGCAATCCCTACGAGTGGGAATTCGATCTGTGCAATGTTACGCTCGGCAATTTCAACTACCGCAAGATGTCGCTCGTGCAGGATTACTCGACATTGCTTGAGCGTGATTTGGCTAATCGTCCCTTTGACTCAATTTTCTCGTCACTCCCTCGCAAATCGGGTGCGGCCTACATCGCAACCCTGCCGATGGCGGACCAATTTCACGTGGTCGATTGCGATCCCACGCAACGTCAGGCGGTAGCCCGCGGCCGTTTGGGCGAGAGCTACATTATACAGGGACCGCCGGGCACCGGCAAATCACAGACCATCACGAATCTCATCGCGGATTACACCGCACGTGGAAAACGCGTTCTCTTTGTTTGCGAAAAGCGGGCCGCGATTGATGTCGTCTACCACCGCCTTGCGAGCCAGGGACTGACCGAGCTCTGCTGTCTGATTTACGATTCGCAAACCGACAAAAAGGCCTTCGTCCAAAACCTGAAAGAAACGTACGAATCGTTTTTGAGTGCCGAAACGGACGGCACAATCGACGCACGGCGCACTGCGCTGATCCGCCTCATCGAACAAGAGACCGCAGCTCTGGAGCGCTGGTCGAACGCGATGCAGGCGGCAGTTCCGCAAAGCGATATTACCGTTCGCGAACTGATTGCTCGCCTCATCGAACTCCGTTCCAAAGAGCCGAGCGTCCACGACGTGGTTTACGAGCGGATTCCAGGATACGAGTTATGGAAACCGCATGCCGCCACGGTTCGACTGCTTACCTCAACCTTGAACGCCTTAATCGGTGACCCCGTGTTGGCGCGTTCGCCTTTGCGGAATATCGGCGACGACTTGTTAAGTCGGGATCAAGCGATTACCGCGATAACAGCGGCGGTGAATGACGCGGATGCTCTGCTCGGCGAAATCGATCAGGCGGTGATTGCGGCCGGTCTTCCGGAAACAATTTCCACGCGCATGCCCGATTTGGAGGCGTTGGTCCACTACGCCCACCAGGTGCTGCCGCTCGCGTCGGCAGACCTGGTGGAATTGCTCAACCCCGTGAGCGAGCTCTCCCGCAAATTTAGCCAGGCGGTCCACGATTGGCGAAAAAAAGAAAAAGTCCTCTCGGAAATTCGAAAGGACAATGGGGGCTGGAAAAAAAAGATCCCGGCCAAAGAACTCGAGCTCGCCATTGGTCAGGCGAAAAAATTTGAGACCGCATTCCTCCCGCAACTGACGGGCGCGTACTGGCGCATGCGCAAAGTCATCCACGCAAGTTATGACTTTTCGCGCCATGCGGTCGTCCCAACCTGGGTGGATATTTTGTCTGGTTTGGAAAGGGAATATAAGGCGGAAGAAGCTTGCGAGCAGGCGAAGCGAGAACTGGTGGAAGTCGCTCAAGGCAACGAGCCAGAAACGCTGATTAACTGTGTCGAAGCCCTGGCCAGGAGGGTTGAACCACTTCTCGCAGCCGCGCAGGCTTTGCACGCGTACCTCGTTGAAAATCCGGAAGCGACTTACCTGGTTGAGAAGCTGGCGGGTTTGCAAAAGCACATCGGAGAAGTCGATGGCCAAGTGGGTCCGGTGGTGCGTGAACATCGCACGTACATGCTGCCTGAACTGCGGGACGAAGTGCGCAAGGTCCGTGCCGATTTGGTGTGGTTGCCTGATATGCTTCCCGTGTTGCTCGAAGTCTTGCGCTTGCCTGAGCTGCTCAGGCGGGCGCTTTATCGTCTTCCGCTCACCGACACACAATTGGAGGCGGCGATGGCGCAAAAGAGTCTTAGGGATTTTTATCGACAGGATCGACTACTGGAAGCCTTCGACGGCCGGATGCTCGTGCGCCGCATCGACCAACTGGCTGGCTATCATCGCGAGTGGATCGAAGTGAACGCGAAGTGGATCAAGCAGCACGTGCGCAATGAATTCGTGCGAAAGGCGCAGTTGTCATCCATCCCGGCGTCGCAATTGAACGGTGCCGATCTCGATCTCAAAGAAATCTATTCAGCAGGGCGTCGGGAGCTCGAGCACGAATTCTCCAAGACGCAGCGGCGTCGCTCGATCCGTGAACTGGCGGACAACGAGACCGGCATTGTCATTCGAGATCTGAAACCGATCTGGTTGATGAGTCCGCTGAGCGTATCGGATACGATTCCACTTTCGAGCGAAGCGTTCGACGTCGTGATCTTCGATGAAGCGAGTCAAATTCCGGTGGAGGAGGCCATCCCGGCCATTTATCGCGCCCAGCAAATCATTGTGGTCGGTGACGAAATGCAGTTACCGCCGACGAACTTCTTCTCAGCGACGCGCAGCACGGACCCATTGTTGTTCGATGGTGGCGCGGATGATGTGAGCGCGGATGACTTGGATGCCGACAGCTTGCTCAAGCAGGCGTCGATCAACCTGCCTTCGACCATGCTCGGATGGCACTATCGCAGCCGATCCGAAACGCTTATTAGCTATTCCAACGCGGCGTTCTACGAGAGTCAGCTTATGACGATCCCCGACCGGCAAATTGCGGCCGAGGGTTTGAACGAGATCATCGTGACAAAATCGGAAGACGGCATCGCTCACATCGAGGCATTGTTGAAACGGCGAGTGAGTTTCCACTTTGTGCCCAAAGCGGTGTATGAGCAGAGGCGAAATCGCGCCGAGGCCGACTACATCGCGCACTTATTGAAGGAAATGTTGGCTCAAGAGACCAAGTTGACGCTTGGTGTCGTGGCTTTTTCCGAGGCTCAGCAAACGGAAATCGAATCAGCTTTGGAACGACTCAGCGCAAAGGACTCGCTCTTCGCACGGCGGCTTGAGGCAGAATACGAGCGTGAAGACGAGGGACAGTTCTGTGGGTTTTTTGTGAAGAACCTCGAGAACGTCCAGGGAGACGAGCGCGACATCATCATTCTAAGCATTTGCTACGGTTATGATCGGAACCGCCGCATGCTGATGAACTTCGGTCCCATCAACCAGCAGGGTGGGGAAAAACGGCTCAACGTGATTTTTTCTCGAGCTCGCGAACATATGGTCGTGGTCAGCTCGATACGCCATACGGACATCACAAACGACTACAACGATGGGGCCAATTGTCTGCGCAATTTCCTCGAGTATGCGCACGCCTGCTCGAAAGGAGAGGGTGCAGCGGCGCAGCGAGTCCTGCGGACAATTAGCCCGCAGAAGATGCCGCGGGCACAATCGGACGCGAACGATCCGGTTGTCCTTCAGCTCGCCGATGCGCTGAAGGCTCGCGGATTTGTGGTGGAGACGCAGGTGGGCCAATCCGAATTTCGCTTACCGCTCGCCATCCGCCGGTCGAGCGTTGATCAACACGCGCTCGGCATCTTGGTGGACGATGGCGTGCATTACGCGCAAAAGGATATTCTTGAACGCTATTTGCTCCGCCCCGAAGTGTTGGAATCGTTTGGATGGAAAGTGGCTTTGGTGCTCACCAAGGATTGGTACCACGACCCCGAAGGTGTCCTGCGGCATCTTGAACGCGCGGTCAGCGGGGCGTCTAAACCGAAATCAAATCTGATCGCAATTGCTTCTCCGAGTCGCAGTGGCAGCTCATCCCGAAGCAAAGGCGAGGCAGAAGGCGGGAAAACTGCGACGGTTGTTTTGGAAGCGGATGACAAGACCGATTCGCGATCATATCGGCATTTTGAGATGCACGAGAACGGTGTGATGAAGTTTTGGGACATTGCAGCCGACGGAAATGAAATAGCGGTGCGTTTCGGCCGAAAAAGCTCGAATGCCACCGTACAGACGAAGACCTTTTCCAGTGCCGCTGAGGCAGGTGCAGAACTCGAACGCTTGGTTCGGTCGAAAGTGGCCAAAGGCTACGTCGAATCCACCGGTTAGGTGGGCTATCGCATCCCACGACAGTATTTTGCGTTTAGACATGCTCTGTGCTTGCCACGCCGTCGCACGGACGCGATGGCCCCGCCTGGGTAAACGTAAGAGAATGGGAACCAAGCCATTCGGTTTTTAACGAAGTTCTAACCATTTGCGTTTAATGTGCCCACGTAACGAGCCGATAAAGACATGGAGTGAATATGGACACTATCCATGCGCCAGTTTCTTTACCTGATTTTATTCTGCCCAAAGACTATGCTTGGCAGACCGGCTTAATCGCCGCAATTGAGCAGTATCTCTACGAGAGCAACCGTCCGATGCGGTACAATCCGCCGCGTTTCATCGGTTACTATTTCTTGCACGGCCAGCCTATCGCGCTTTGTCGCAATATCCGTGCTGCGCTCCCGCCTGAAGGGGTCGTTTTGTTACTGGCTCAGCAGGTCCACGATGCGACCAAAGGTCTTTTTAGTTTAACGGGTGAGCCACGCGAAGAAGGCGCTGATCCCCTCTATCTTTTGGTTCATGACAATTGGGACGGCTCGTGCTCGCTCTGGCCGTTCGCGGCGGGCCGCCGTTTTGTGACCGCGCTCCGTCCGGTGATTAAAGCCTCTTCGTCGGCCGATTTCTGATAAGCGGCCGAATCTGTTGGGTAAAGGGTACCCAGAGATCGGAACAGGTGAGCGACTATTAGGTAAGGTGGGCCGGCGCGTCCCTGCGACGGCAATGGCAAGCAGTACAAGCATCTCAATCGCGAAATGCCGTCGCAGGGACGCGCCGGCCCACCTTACTCGGCCCCACGGCCAATTAGTTTTCGGTGTCGTGCCTTCCGTGTAGCCGACCGTTTAGGATAGGAAGTTTGCGTCCGCGGCGATTTGAGTGTCAGCGTTTCGGATACATTTCGTACGCGCCGCTGGTCGACTTCGGCCGAGTGCGATCCGTTGTTAGATTTTTCTCCAATCAACTTGAGAAAAGACAAGTGATCCAACGTCTCTGAAAAGACTCCGCCCGCTTCATGTTCCCACGTACTGCTCGATTCGATCGGATCTCATTCAGCCGAAATCGCTGGAGCAGGTCGAGCCCTCCAAGCGTGATCGCTGAATTTCTGATTAAATCGCAAGCCGATATGATCCGATATTTAAGATGCGAAACCATGGATCCCGAGTCTCCCATTTTTCTTCCCGCCTTTCGCCTGCCAAAAGATTTTGCGTGGCAAAATGGCTTAGTCGCTAACATCGAACGCTATCTGGTGGAGCGCAGGGTTCCGATTAGCTATACCATTCCACGATTTGTCGGATACTGTTACCACAAAGGGCTTCCCGTGGCATATTGTCGCGACGTGCGATCGGTGCTGGCGATCACACCGTTAGTCGAACCGCTGGCCAATGACGTAAGAAAGATTACGAAAGGCGCTTTCAATATCACGAGCGGTCGCGACGATGGTTCAAGTGATCCGCTGTATATTTTGATTCACGACCGTTGGGATGGCTCGTGCTCGCTCTGGCCCTACGAGGCTGGTCGGCGATTCGCGACCAGTAACACGCCGATCTTGAACGAGGAAGCCTCGGACGAGACTTGATCCGCGCATCCCCTCTTCTTTCTCTTATCCTAAAAACCGCGGGTGAACCACGGACACACCGAGCTCACAGAGGGAAATTCGCTGTGAGCCTTGAAAAACGATTTCACCCCGTGAGTGAAGCTCCACGTTGTGCAGTTTAATTCGTAACGAATTGGCTCTGCGACTCTGTGGTAGTTCAAATAGATCTGCTGTATTAAGAGAACAGACTTTCTACGTGGGGCTCTTCTTCTTTACTTACTATTTCACCGCAGCCCACACGCGATGCACATCGTCATTGTCTTCCAACGACTGCAGAAATTCACCGACTTCGGCGCGCTGGGTATCATCCAACTCCGGAAACATCTTTGCCACATAACCAATTTCGCTCGTGACGACCGACCATCCGTGGCTACTCAGCCAAGTCGATATAGAGTGGACCGCCGTTCGATCGGTTAAAAACCGAACTCCGGCATGGCCTTCGGGAATGTCGTCGTTCTGGTGGTGAGTGAGCGGCTCGAATTCATTCGCACCCGCTTCGATGGCTGCAGCTTCCAGGTCGATCGTGGTCTCGGGGTGGTGTGCTTCGACCAAACCGACGTGCTCGAAAAGAAATTTGTTGCTGTTCGCCGCTCCGAGGACTCCTCGCTTAAAAAGCACGCGGATTTCGGGGGCGGTGCGCTGAATGTTGTCGGTCATGACCTCGACGATGACCGGCACCTTATGGGGTGCGTAGCCTTCGAAAACGACGTGCTCGAGGACCAGCCTATCGTCGCCGATGCCGGCTCCTTTTTTGATCGCACGCTCGATCACATCGCGCGTAACGCTTTGCTTTCGGGCCTTTTCGACGGCGGCGAACAGCCGCGCATTGGCGGCCTGATCGGCTCCGCCCAACTTCGCAGCTACGGTGATTTCTTTGACGATCTTACCGACCGCCTGGCCTTTCCTGAGGTTAACGATTGCGCGTTTTGCGTGAAGCCATTGACGTCCCATAAAAAGATGAAGTTGGGCCATCTCATCGCACGGAGCAAGTGCGGACGACGTCAGTCCGAGGCGTGTCTTTGAAATAAATACCGTTGCCGCAGCGAGGAGAGCATGTGTTGAGGTGGGCTGGCGCGTCCCTGCGCGGCATTTCGCGATTTGAGACATTCGTGTTGCTTGCTATGCCGTCGCAGGGACGCGCCGGCCCATCTTTAGATCATTTCTCTGCTTTGCGTCTTGGCGTCTTTGCGCGAACTTTTTAGAGTCTTTATCCTGGCTCAGACACCATTGGTAGAAGCATTTATTTCAAAAGCGCCCCCAAATGCGCACGCGGTGCAAAAGGTAGACAAATGCGAAACGAAGGTTCAGTAACGTAGTCTCTTACTTACCCAAACGCTTATGGCTTTTATTACCGCGGATACCGCGAAGGAAACGTACGATGCGATTATTGTGGGATCAGGAGCGGCCGGAGGACAAACGGCTTACACGCTCGCGATGGAGGGCGCCAAGGTACTGATGCTCGAGGCCGGACGAAACTACGATCCAGCCAAGGAAACGCCGATGTTTCAAACGAACGCACAGGCTCCGCTGCGCGGGACCGGCACGAGCGATAAACCTTTCGGATTCCATGATGCCACAATCGGCGGTGGGTGGTCCGTTCCCGGCGAGCCGTACACCAACGCGTCCGAAGATCCTAAACAACAGTTCTCCTGGTGGCGCGCTCGCATGATGGGTGGCCGCACGAATCACTGGGGCCGGATCGCGCTCCGCAATGGGCCTTACGATTTTAAACCTTATAGTCGCGACGGTTTGGGCTTTGATTGGCCGATCAATTACGAGGACGTGGCCCCGTACTACGACAAGGTCGAAATGTTGGTCGGCGTCTACGGAACCAATGAGGGCCTGGAAAATACGCCCAATTCTCCCGACGGCGTCTTACTTCCGCCGCCGAAACCACGGGTGGGCGAGCTACTCATTCAACAGCGTGCCAAGGGTCTGGGCGTTCCGGTGATCCCGATCCACCGCGCGGTGCTCAGCAAGCAGCTCGATCATCAAAACTTCCCCGCGAAGTTGCACCCGAACAATCCGACGGCGCAAAAAATTGTCGCGAAAGAAATGCAGAGCCGCGCCGCGTGCTTTTGGGCGACGCCATGTGGACGGGGTTGCTCCATCCGCGCGAATTATCAATCGACCACGGTTCATCTGCCGCCGGCCCTGGCAAGCGGTAATCTGGACATCTTGCCGGACGCCATGGCCCGCGAAATTACGCTCGGCGTAGACGGAAAAGCAGACGGGGTTATCTATATCGATAAAACCACCGGCAAAGAAAATCGCGTCAAAGGTAAGATCGTTGTCCTTGCCGCGAGTTCAGGTGAGACCGTCCGGATTTTGCTGAACTCGAAGTCCACGCAGTTTCCCGATGGTTTGGCGAATTCCAGCGGCAAGGTCGGGCATTACATCATGGATACGGTGGGAGCGAGTCTCGGCGGACAGATTCCTCTGTTGGAAAATCTGCCGCCGCATAATGAGGACGGCGCGGGCGGCGAACACTTCTACTCTCCCTGGTGGCTCTATCAAGAGCAGCTCGCGGGCAAACTGGGTTTTGCGCGTGGCTACCACATCGAAATGGGCTCCGGTCGGCAAATGCCCTCGATGGTCACTGCTGCTGGCCTTGAGTCACTCACCGGTGGAAGCTACGGCAAAAAATTCAAACAGGATGCGCGGCGTTACTACGGGTCCTTCGTTCACTTTGCCGGACGCGGTGAGATGATCCCGAACGAGGATTCTTTCTGCGAGATTGATCCGAGTGTGAAAGACAAATGGGGTATTCCCGTGCTCCGCTTCCACTGGAAATGGTCCGATCACGAGACGCGCCAGGCGGCCCACATGCAGCGAACGTTTGCCGACATCGTCGAAGCCATGGGTGGCACTATTCGCGGCACTCTCCATGAGGATGGTAGCAACGCCATCGCTCCGGGGGGCCTTATTATCCACGAAGTCGGCGGTACGATCATGGGAGCGGATCCCAAAAAATCGGTCACCAATCAATGGGGACAAACCTGGGATGTGAAGAATCTTTTTATTACCGATGGCGGGACGTTCTGTTCGAATGCGGACAAAAATCCCACGCTCACCATCATGGCTCTCGCGTGGAGGTCGGCCGACTACATGCTGGGCGAACTGCGGAAAGGAAACCTTTAATATGAAGCACGACGAACTTGTCCGCATCGACCGGCGCGAAGCGATCAAATGGATGTTGGCGGCTTCCGCCTCCGCGGGGCTTTTCAACCGCACGAGCTTCGGGCAGCAACAGCAGGCTCCGATTGCAGCCAAGGGCTACGGCACCGACCCCGATCTCGTCAAAATCTACAAGCCGGGCGATGTCTGGCCGCTTACATTCACCGAACAACAACGTCGCAACGCCGCCGCGCTGTGCGACGTGATTATTCCGGCCGACGAAGAATCTCCCAATGCATCGAAACTGGGTGTGCATGACTTCGTCGACGAATGGATCAGTGCGCCATATCCCGGCCACGACAAAGATCGGAAACAAGTGTTGGAGGGCCTCGCCTGGTTAAACGCGGAGGCATTGCAGCGTTTCTCCAAGAACGAGTTTTCCGAACTCACCGACGCGCAAAAAACTGCGATCTGCGACGACATTTGTTACGTGGCCAGAGCCAAACAGAACTTCGTCAGGCCCGCTCATTTCTTCGCCAAGTTCCGCAATCTCACGGCGGGTGGTTTTTATACCACGCCCGAAGGGATGAAGGACCTCAAGTACGTCGGCAACGTCCCATCGGTCAATTTCGACGGCCCGCCTCCGGAAGTACTGAAACAAGTGGGCTTGGCCTGAACCGGATTTTTTTAGACTTTGCTCAAGACGAGTTGTCCAACTCATTCAATTTCCCCTATGAAAACCAAGATCGTCCTCATGTGTCTGGCGCTGACCGCGCTCATCTCCACAAATTACGCAGCCGAACCAAACGAACTTTCCACCAAGGAAAACGCAGGCGGTTGGAAGCTTTTGTTCGATGGAAAAACGCTCAGCGGCTGGCGGGGATTTAAAACCGATAAACCGGGGTCGGGCTGGGCAGTGATGGACGGTGCGATCACGCGCACAGGAAAGAGCGGTGACTTGCTGACGGCCGATGATTTTGGCGATTTCGAGTTGGCGATCGAATGGAAGGTCGAGAAGGCGACGAACAGCGGAATCATTTACCGCGTGGGTCTGAACGAAACCCAGACCTTTCGGACGGGACCGGAGTATCAGGTTCTTGATAACCGTGATGCCAAGGACAACAAGGACCCGAAGCATTTGGCCGGATCGCTTTACGACATCGTCGCGCCACCCAAGGACGTCACCAAGCCGGTTGGCGAGTGGAATCAGACCCGGATCTGGGTCAAGGGCTGGCACGTGCAGCATTGGTTGAACGGCGAAAAAGTCGTCGACGTCGACCTCGGCAGTCCGGAAGGCAAAGCGATGATCGCTGGCAGCAAATTCAGTTCCATGCCCAATTTCGCCACGCTCTCTCGCGGCCACATCGCGCTGCAGGATCACGACGAGAGCGTAAGCTTCCGTTCGATTAAAATCCGCGATCTAAAGTAACCCGGATTCCTGCGATGGCACCGAGAGTGTGGAGGACAATGCGGTTTGCCGCTTTCGTTCGCTGAACTTAGAGCACTTTGCAGGACTCGACGGAACAATACATCGGCTAGACCATCACATCGCGATTGGGCTTCGCTCCATCGGATCTTTGTTGTTCAATCAGCGCTCCCCTTAATCTTATGCAACGACGCGACTTCTTAAAAACTTCCGCGCTTGCGGCTTCCGCCCTTGCCGCTGGTGTCAAAGCCTCCGCCGCCCCCGCTAAATCGGTGGCCGCCTCTGCTCGTGAATGCTACGAGCTTCGTGCCTATCATCTCAAACCAGGTGCACCGCATGCGTTATTGGACACCTACCTTGAGAAGGCCCTGATCCCGGCATTGAACGGTGGCGGCATCAAGACGGTCGGTGTGTTCACCGAAACCGATCCCAAGGACGGTCCTGCCGTTTATGTTTTGATTCCGCACGCGTCCGTCGAGTCGTTCGTCACGATTACGGTCGAACTGAATACCGATCCCACGGTGCTTCAAAACGGTTCAAGCTACCTTCAGGTCACCAAGGACAACCCCGCCTTTGAGCGGATCGACAGCTGGTTCCTCCTCGCCTTCGCCGGCCAACCCACGCTCAAGCTCCCGCCTTACTCTCTCGAGAAAAAAGCCCGTATGTTCGAAATGCGTACCTACGAGAGCTTCAGTGAGGTAAAGGCGCTCAAGAAAGTGGAGATGTTCAATTCCGGCGAAATCGAAACGATGCACGAAGTCGGGCTCGCACCTGTTTTCTACGGACAAGCCCTGTGTGGCGCCAACTTGCCACACCTCACCTACATGCTGTCAGCCACGGATGCCGAAGCGCACAAGAAGCATTGGGATGCCTTCAGAAGCCATCCGGTTTGGGTCAAACTGAAGAACGATCCACAGTACGCCGATACGGTTTCGAAAATCACGAGCCGTATGCTCGTGCCAACGTCCTACTCACAAATTTAAGGATTCGGGCAAATCCGAACAGATTAAGCAGGGAGCCAGGAAACCAAGAATCAACCTAAAAACGTAGTTGAACCACAGAGGCACCGAGAGAAATCAGAGGAAGCCTCCGAAAAAAGATTTTACCCGATCGGCGGAGCTTCAGACTTTGTATTCCAACTATAAAATCTTTGTCTCTGTGGTTCAATCGTTCCTGGCTTCCTGGTTTCCGGCTTAACCCTTGCGGGCCTCGGGTCTTAAGGAGTTCCTTCGCGTGAGTTGAGTCCTTTGACCTTCTTCGCCGGTTCGATCATTACGTTGTCGAATTCGATCTTGCCGGCGTAGCGCACGAGTTCGGCGGTTTCCACGCCCGAGAATTTGCAGTTGGCCAAGCGGATACCTTCGATCGTCGCGCCGGGAAAACCGGCGATCCAAAGCACGCGCGGGCTCGATTGGCTCGTGACGTTTTCGATCACGACGTTGCGGATCTTTGGCGGAAATTGTCCATTGGGCCCTTCTTCGTACATGTAGTCGATGGTGAGAATCGCTTCCGCGACGTGTCCCACCTGCACGTTGCGCATGTAGATGTTTTCAAAAAAACCGCCGCGCCGGGCGTTGGATTTCAAACGAAGAGCGCGGTCCAGATTCGGGCTGTCCATGTGGCAGTCCTCCACAAAAACATTGCGGCAGCCGCCGGAGATTTCGCTGCCGATCGCGACGCCGGCGTGGCCGTCCTTCATTTCGCATTTGCGCACAATGATATTTTCCACCGCGACGCCCACGCGACGCCCGTCATTGTTGCGGCCGGCTTTGATCGCGATGCAATCGTCGCCGGTGTCGAAGGAACAACCCTCGATCAACACGTCGTGTGATGCTTCCGGATCGCAGCCGTCGTTGTTCGGACCGTGCGAAGCGATTTTCACATTGCGAACGATGACGTTCGTGCAGAGGACAGGATTGAGTTCCCACATCGGCGAACGTTCGATCGTCACGCCTTCAATCATCACGTTCCTGCAGCGATACGGTTCGAAGAAATTCGGACGCAGGTAATGACCGCCGCCGAACACGCGTTGCTCAACCGGCGTGCCTTTTTCGCCCATGTCCACGAGCGTAACCACGTCCGGCGTAGCTTTGGATTTCCGATCCTGCCCCTTGCGGGCCCAAGCCCACCAATTCTCATCCGAGGCAGAACCGTCAAGTTTACCCGGGCCGGTGACGGCGATGTTCTCCTGTTCGAACGCATAAATAAACGGCGAGTAATTCATGCACTCGGTGCCTTCCCAGCGGGTGAACACCACCGGTAAGTAAGCAGCCGGATCTGTCGAGAAGCGAAGCGTGGCGCCTTCGGAAAGGTACAGGTTGACGTTGCTTTTGAGATGAACTGCCCCGGTCAGAAACACGCCAGCCGGTACAACTACGCGACCGCCACCAGCGTCGTGACAAGCGGCAATTGCTTTGCTGATTGCCGTCGTGGCGATCTCAGTGCCGCCCGCTTGGGCGCCGAAGTCGGTGATGGGAAAATCATGCGCCGGAAAGGTGGGCGCCTTGATGCGAGCAAGAATCTCGGCGGCTTTATCCCAACCAGCGGCTTCCAAAGCCAACGCAGGAGCACCGAAGAGCGGCGAGAAGCAGAGAACGAGCGCGCAGAGTATGCATGCGAATGGACGGGTTTTCATCGGAGGACAGAGGAGTTGGGGTGTGGGTCGCCGCTAAAAAGCGGCGCTTGAATAGGAGTAACAAGCGAGCTCAAATTGGAGCGGACACGTGTCCTTTCAGTCAATTCAAAAGGACGCGGCGATCGAAACTCATTCCAATGGTGGGCTGGCGCTTTTTTGCGACGGTCTTTCGCTGATCGAGATATTCCCTCTGCTTGCCATTGCCGTCGCGGGACATGTCGGTCCACCTCGCTCCTCAGTCGCAAGCAGCCCCGCATCGAGCTCTTCGGAGAAAAATCGATACCGATATGCCAAGGAAGCGAACATGGCTGAACGCTCAGTTTTTGCCCCTACAGAGGGCTTGGATCAGAAACGGAATTGCGGCTCAAAAACGAAGAGATTTTACGATCACCCGGGCGTGCTGTTTTAGACGGATGTGAAGCGTTGGACCCTTGTAAAAATCTGTGCCGCTACTGCTCGCTGAGCCGGGTCGCCCCATCTGCAGATCCGCCTAAATATCCGTCAATTTTGGGTGGGCTCGGGAGCTCATATTCACAACCTATAACTTTAAAATAGGCCGTTTTTTAAAGTTATAGGTTGTGGATATAAGTGGGTTACTGCGGACCGATCCACTCACTAAACTGGAGTTTTCCTCGCAGTTTTTAGACATCCAAAAGGACTTTGCCCGTGCTGTGTCGGGATTCGACCAATTCATGGGCTTTGGCTGCATCTTTGAGCGGAAAACGGGCGCCGATCAGGACCTTGATTTTCCCTTGAGCGACCATCCCAAAAACCGCTTCGACAGGCGCACGAAGCGCCTCCGGCCGACGTTTGCGGGTGGTGCCGGTACTGTAGCCGATCACAGCTCGATTTTCACGGTGCAGGACAGGGGTCTGCAAGGTACCGGGGGAGCCGGAAGCCTGGCCATAAATCACGTACCGGCCGAACGGTGCCAAGGCCGGAAGGCTGTTCGTAAAAGTGTCACCCGCCACGGAATCGAGGATGACATCGACGCCCTTTTCTTGAGTTTCGGCTAGGATCCGCCGGCCAACATCCTCGGTGCGATAGTTAATCACGACATCGGCCCCCGCGCTTTGGGCGATGGCAAACTTGGAAGCGTCGCCGACCGTTGCGAAAATTCGCCCCGCGCCCATCGCGCGAGCAACCTGGATGGCGATCGACCCCACGCCTCCTGCGCCGGCATGAATCAGCACCGTTTCACCTGCCAGGAGACGTGCCGCCTGATGAAGCAGGTTGTAAGCTGTGACCAGGATAACCAGGGATGCGCCCGCTTCGACCGAGACCGATGCATTCAGAGGGTAAGTCAGAATATCACGCGCAATGACAACCTCGCCGTAGGAACCTTGGTCGGGAAACGCAGCGACCCGTTGTCCGATCGCGAGTCCGGTTACGCCCGGCCCGACTGCGGCAATCGTTCCCGTACAATCGAGACCGGGGACAAAGGGCGGTTTTGAGCCCGCGCTGTATCCGCCGCGCCGTGACATGATATCGGCGAAGTTGACGCTGGTGGCTTGTACCCGGATCGCGACCTCGCCGCGGCCAGGAACCGGCTCGGGCCGTTCGCACCATTTTAGAACCGAAGCGTCACCGTAGGCATCAACTTGAATTACGTGCATGCGGCCAAGTTAAGCGGAGAGTCTTTCAGCACAAATTTAATGCAGATTCGAGTAGCGGAAAAAGTTCGCGCAAAGACGCCAAGGCGCTGAGTGGCCGACTTGTCCGATGGTTGGGAAGACCCGCCTACGGCATGCGAGGCTTTAGCAAAGCAAGCTGGGCCCGCCGTCACGTCGGAACATGCAGACCCCAAAATCCATGGGCGCATTCTGTTTACGCGGAATTCAAGTTCATCAGCGTCATAACCCCGCCCCACCTTGCCCCCTGTTCAATCCATGCGCCTTGCTCATTTTCGCTTTCGTTTATACGAAGTTCATAACCTAAACCCTGTTCTCTTATATGCGTAAATGGATTCTTTGTGTGGCTAGCACATGGGCGTTTATTGGCTCGATCGCCGCCCAGGTCGACAAACCTTTGCTGATGCAATCGCCCACGCTCAGCAAGACGCAGATTGTCTTCGCCTACGGTGGAAATATTTGGATTGTCGCGCGCGAGGGAGGTGACGCTCGCCGACTTGTCACTGGTTCCGGCGTGCTCAGCGGCCCCGTCTTTTCGCCCGATGGTACAATGATCGCCTACACCGGCGACTACGATGGGAATCAGGACGTCTACGTTGTTTCGACTGAGGGCGGGGAACCGCGGCGGCTTACTTACCACCCGGGAACCGATGTTGCACTGGGTTGGTCGCCCGATGGCAAATGCGTCATTTTTCGCGCAACGCGCAACAGCTATTCCCGGTTTGAACGACTCTTCACAATTCCGGTGGAAGGAGGCGGCCTTCCTTCCGAACTGCCCTTGCCGATGGGGGTTCAAGCATCCTATTCGCCGGACGGCGCGCAACTCGCTTACGTACCGAACTGGAATCGACGTGGAGGCGCAGGAGACAGCTACATCGCGATCAAACACTACCGCGGCGGAAAAACGGCGCCCATCTGGATCGCCAATCTCGCGGATTCCAGCGTCGTCAAAGTTCCACGCGACAATTCCAACGATTTCAATCCGATGTGGGTCGGCGACAGCGTTTACTTCCTGTCTGATCGAAATGGTGGGGTCACCCTCTTCAATTACGACGTGAAGAGTCACGCGGTTAAGGAGCTGATCAAAAACGACGGGTTTGATTTGAAGTCCGCGTCCGCCGGCCCCGGGGCGATTGTGTATGAGCAGCTGGGTTCGCTCTGTCTTTACGATCTTAAAACCGGAAGGTCGCAGCCGGTTCATGTGCGCATTGCGGCCGACATGCCTGAGCTCCGCGCCCACTTTGAGAAAGTGGACGTGAAACGTATCACGAATCCCGATATCTCGCCTTCAGGTGCACGCGCCGTGTTCGAAGCGCACGGCGAGATCTTCACGGTTCCTGCGGAAAAAGGAGACATTCGGAATCTCACGCGCACTCCGGGCGCGGCGGAGCGCAATCCCGCGTGGTCCCCCGATGGAAAATCGATTGCCTATTTTTCAGACGAGACGGGCGAATATGCTCTCTATATCCGCGATCAGGCTGGCTTGATTCCGCCGCGCAAAATCGACCTCGGTGCGGTTCCGTCGTTCTTCTACGCCCTCACGTGGTCACCCGACAGCAAGAAAATTGCCTACACCGATAAGCGTCTGAATTACTGGTACGTCGATCTGGATAATCCAACACCGGTAAAGGTGGACGCGGATCGTTATGATTCACCGTTGCACGAGGATTTGATCGGTTGGTCTCCGGACAGCAAGTGGCTGACCTACGTTAAACAACTTGAGAACCATCTTCGCGGAATTTTTGTGTACTCCTTGGAAAGTCATCAGAGCACGCAGATCACCGACGGGATGAGCGATGCCAACTTCCCGGCATTCGATAAAAACGGAAAGTATCTTTATTTCACGGCGAGTACCGACATCGGTCTTTCCGCCGGCTGGCTCGACATGACTAGTGATGCTCACCCCGTAACGCGCAACGTGTATGTGGCCGTTCTCAAAAAAGATCTGCCCTCTCCGTTGGCACCGGAGAGCGATGAAGAGAAAGCGGATGAGGCAAAGAAAGGCGACGAAGACAAAAAGCCCGATGAGAAGGCAGCATCCAAAGCGGATGACGCAGACAAAGCCAAAGATGCTAAGCCCAGCGATGCGAAGAAGGAGCCCGTCAAAGTGACGATCGATTTTGAAGCCATCGATCAACGTGTCCTTGCCTTACCCATCCCCGCGAAAAACTACGAAGGCATCGCCGCAGGCAAAGAGGGTATTCTTTATGTTTTCGAAGGAGCCGTGGTGACAAAAGATGGACCGCCAAATTTCACCGTCCATCGGTTCGAACTTAAAACACGCAAAACTGAGAAGATCCTCGAAGGAGTTTCGTCCATCGCCGTATCTGCCAATGGCGAAAAGATTCTCTACGCGCACGAGAACGCTTGGTTCATCGTCGCTTCCGACAAAGCCCCCAAAGCGGGAGACGGCGCGCTGAAGCTGGACGGCGTGGAGACTTATGTAGATCCACGCGCGGAATGGCGGCAGATCTATCATGAGATTTGGCGCATCGAACGCGATTTCTTCTACGATCCTAAATTTCATGGACTCGACCTCGCCCAGGCGGAGCGAGCGTATGAACCCTTTCTGGCCTCCATCGCTAGTCGCGCGGACTTGAACTACCTTTTCGCCGATATGCTCGGAAACCTCAACGTGCTCCACATGTACGTCGGTGGTGGTGTGCATCCGGTTCTTCAAACCGTGAAGGTGGGATTACTCGGAGCGGACTATTCGATTGAAAACGGACGTTATCGATTCGCTCGCGTATTCAACGGTGAAAACTGGAACCCCCAATTAAAAGCGCCTCTCACCCAACCAGGTGTCAACGTGAAGGCGGGAGAATATCTCCTGGCCGTCAACGGCCGTGAGCTGAGAGGTATCGACGACGTCGATAGTTTTTTTCAAGAGACCGCAGGAAAACAAGTCGTGATCAAAGTCGGCCCCAATCCCGATGGTCCCGATTCACGAGAAGTAAAAGTTGTACCCGTGGATAGCGAAGTCGCGTTACGCAATCTTAGCTGGATCGAGGGAAATCGCCGCAAAGTCGATGAACTGAGCGGTGGTAAGTTGGCCTATGTTTATCTCCCCGACACGGCAGGTGGCGGCTTCACGAATTTCAATCGCTACTATTTCGCGCAAGTCGGGAAACAAGGTGCGGTAATCGATGAACGATTCAATGGCGGCGGTCAGCTGGCTGACTACATCATCGATTCCATGAGACGTCCGTTGATGAGCTATATCGCCACGCGCGAGGGCGCAGGCTATTCTTCACCTCAAGAGGCCATCTACGGGCCAAAGGTGATGATCATTAATGAATTTGCCGGATCTGGCGGCGATGCGATGCCGTGGTATTTCCGCAAGGCCAACCTGGGTCCTCTCGTCGGAACCAAAACGTGGGGCGGTTTGGTGGGCATCGGAAATTACCCAACGTTGATCGATGGTGGTTCCGTCACCGCCCCGCGCTGGGCGATTTACGGTCTCAAGGGACAGTGGGAAGTGGAGAATGTCGGCATTTCGCCGGACATCGAAGTGGAGTTAAATCCGAAGCTCGTTCGCGAAGGGCATGATCCGCAATTGGAAAAGGCGGTGGAAACCGCACTCGACGCGCTGAAGAAAAATCCGCTGCCGACGTATCCGAAACCGGAATATCCCGATTATCACCCGCATTTGCCCGCGGCTAAGCCGTAACGATTAGAATGAGGGCAACCACGAAACACACGAAGGACACGAAAATAGAAGCAACTGAGAAACGATTTTTGGTTTTGATCGAAACCACCTCAGAGCTACTTGAACCACAAAGTCACAGAGAACACAGAGCCAACTCTTTAAGAATTAAAATACACGGTATGGAGTTTCACCCACGGGTTAAAATCGTTTCCGAGGCTTACGTCGAATTTTCATCAGTGTTCTCTGTGACTCTGTGGTTCAACTGTAATTTTTAGGTTCACCGATCAGTGAACGCTTAAATCTGCAGAATTCGTCGGGACGGTATTTTTTTCGTGTATTTTGTGTATTTCGTGGTGCCCTGCTTCTGCGTCAACGTCGGGCGCTACTTTTTATCGATTCGAGAATGAAGCCGAGGAATTCATCCAAGGCCTTTTCGTTTTTGATCCAGCGCACGACCACAACGAGATCGTTGTCCCAGTCGATGTAGATAATGTTCGCTCCGTTGCCGCGGAAGATGACACTCGATTCCGGGGCATGGGGTGCGGGTTTGCGACCGGTGTTGAGGTACCAATTCGCGAACCCATAGACCGGATTGGCGGGACCTGGCGTGCGAGCAAGGGCGATCCATTTTTCCGAGACGATTTCGCGGCTAGCCCATTTTCCGTGATGGAGAAACAAATAGCCAAAGCGCGCCATATCCCAGGAGTTGATGAACATACCTCCGCCGAGATGACCACCGCCGCTGACGGACTGGATTTGCTGACCGTCGAGCGTGATCCAGGAATTTTCGTAACCGTACCAGCGCCACGTGTTGGACGCACCGATAGGATCCATCACCTCTTCGCGCAGCACCTGCGGTAGCGGGCGCCGCCATACATTCAAAGTTACGAGGGAGAGTAAGTTCACCCGAATATCGTTGTATTTAAAGAACGTGCCCGGCTCATGCATCGGACGGTTGGGATATTCTTCCGGTATCTTTCCGACCGGACGATCCGCCCAATCGGGTACGCCCCACAATGTGCCGGACCAATCGCTCGTCTGACGCAACAGGTGATCCCACGTGATCTTCGCGTTGTGCTCGGATTCAAACAGTTCCGGCGTAGGCATGTAATCTTTGGCGAGATCGTTGAGGTCGCGGATCAGGCCGCGTTGCCACGCAAGACCCACAACGGTGGTGAGAAATGTTTTTGTGACGCTGTGGGTGATATCCACCCGCGTCGGATCGCCCCACTCGGAAACAACATAGCCGTGATAAATGACAAGCCAGGTCATGCCACCGCGCGGTTTTGTCGGACCGAGGATCTTGAAATTCGGTTCGCGCTTCCCAAACGTTTGAGCGAGATCGAGCGCAACGTCTTTGGTGGATGGATTTTCGTTAGCGATCGAGTAGTCGATGGCCTGTTGAATCTTCGCTGCGTCCATGCCCATTTGTTCAGGTGTGCGATGCTCCCAAGCTCCGCGCGGAGGAAAGTAGTCCGACTGAGCGAAGACAGCCGGAGCGAGACCTAAAAGCGCGATGAATAACGTGAGACGTGGAACTTTAACCATGGGTAATAAATTCACGGAGGAGGGATGTATCGGGCCACGGTCCGAATGGCAAGATGGCGGGAATCGGGCGGACCATTCAGCTCACCTGCAGAATTTACCACAGAGGCACAGAGACAGAGATTTTGGGACAATTGGATTTACGGTCGTGGCTAGCTCTCAATCCGTGAACTTCGTGTTCAACACGCGCTTCTAAGATCATACCAGTGATTTCCGGGGGGCATGTGAACTGCTGGAGACATACACCCCTCAATTATGAAAACTCCTTTGATGCGTTGGTGGCTGATTTTTCTTTCAACGACGGTGCTGAGCGGCGGGCTGCAGGCGGCGACGGCGAAGCTGCTCGTGAAGAATGGGCTGTTTATCACTGAAAAGTCCGACCAAGCGCCATTCACGGGTTACATGTTGGTCGGAGCGGACGGAAAGATCGCGAAAATCGCTTTAGGCGAACCCGCGCCCGAATTGAAAGCGGACGTGGTGCTCGACGCGAAGGGCCAGTTCATTGCACCCGGTTTCATTTCGGCGCATAGCCATCTTTTCATGAGCCCGTTTCGCGGACTCGGCCACGACGCTACGCTCTACGGCTGGATCGAGGCCATCAATAAGATGAATAACCTGTCCACCGCGGAAGATCTCTATTGGTTTTCGCTGCACGGCTCGGTGGATTTTCTGCGCAATGGTATCACAACCGCCTATGACTTTACCTATTCCGGGGCAGTGGGCGGCGTTGCCGTGGGCGTGGGAGAGAAGGTGGCAGGCCCGATTTTAAAGCCAGGTCCTTTTGAGGAAAATCAGATTCGAGCAAAAGCAGATGCCGGTCTGCGCTTCATTGATAGCATCTCCATCGTTCGCGGCGGAACCGAAGATGACATGCGCAAACGATTCGAGAAGGTGCTCGCCTTCGCCAGGGATAACTACAGCGGCAACCCGCTCTATTTAAAAATGGCGATCAGTGGTAACGTGCAGCGCGAACCGACCAAAGAAGCGGCCTACCGCGAAGCGAAATACATGCACGATTACGGCGTGATCAATCAGACCCATTTTCTGGAGAGCCCGGAGCGAGTCCCGGAACAGCAATCGAAATTCGCTTGGTATAAGGAAGCCGGTGCGCTCGGGCCCGGATTGATCTTTGGACATTTTATCCAGACAAACGACGAGATCGTGCGCGAAACCGCAGCCTCGGGCGCAAGTATGTCGTGGCAACCGACCTCGAACGGGCGTTTAGCCTCGGGCGTGGCCGACATCGTGAGTTACCGCAAAGCCGGCATAAAAGTTGGGGTCGGATTGGACGATCAATCATGCACGGATATCTCAGATCCTTTTCAAAATCTCCGCATCGGTCTGTATTTGATCCGCACGCGCTACAAGAACGCACAATCGCTCTCGGTGAAGGATATGCTTTATCTTCACACCTTGGGAAGCGCCGAGATGCTTGGTATCGCGGACAAAGTAGGTAGCTTGGAAGAAGGAAAATACGCGGACTTTCTTCTCGTGGATCCGCAGAACCCCGATACGGGCCCATTGCACGATCCCGTCGCGAGCTATGTCCTCGCGTGTGGATTGCGCAATCTCAAGCGCGTCTACGTTGGGGGCGAACTGGTCGTCGACGGCAATACACTCGTGAAACAAGACGAGGCCAAGATTCACCAGGAAGTCTACTCTCGCATTGGCCGGCTCCAGGCCGAAGCCGCCAAGCCGTAACCATTTCAGGAGAGGGCCACCACGAAACACACGAAAATATGAATAAGGCAGAAACGTTTTTCGGACTCGTGCTAAATTACTGATTAGTGAACGCCTAAATCCGTTGGATTCCTCTAGCAGGTGTTCTTTTCGTGTATTTTGTGTGTTTCGTGGTGGCCTCCGTCTGTGTCGTTACGGCTAAGGGTCATGCGTAAACAGAATACGCCGAAACCCGATAACTCGTTTCCGCTTTATTAAATCGGATCCGTCCACTTGGTTGCTTGGCATGAAAATGCGCCGCCTCATTGGGGTCCTGTTGCTTTTGCCGCTCAGTCTCTGGGCCGACACCAAGGAAACACTGGATTTCCTTTTTTCCGTGAAGCAGGTCAAGGAGACCGCGATTTCCCCCGATGGACAACGGGTCGGTTGGGTTGAAGCGCAAATCAACAAAGACCGGACGGAGTCCTCAAATTCGTTCATTTACGTTCGCGATCCGCGGGCACAAACACCGCGCCGCGTGACGGCGGGCAAAGGCGATCCGCTCATCGAGAAGAGTCTTGCTTGGTCGCCGGATAGCACCCGGCTCGCGTTTCTCTCGGGCAATCAAAAAGAAAAGCAACTTCAGCTTTGGCTCGTGCCCGCGGCAGGAGGAGCACCGCAAAAATCCACCGAGCTCAAAGGTCATCTTGCCAATCCCCGGTGGTCGCCGGATGGAAAAACGATCGCGCTTCTTGTCATTGCCGATGTGACGCGCGAGAGCGGCCCGCTCGCAGCGGCAAAACACGACACCGGTGAAGTCGAAGAAGTGGTTGCCGAACAGCGGGTTGTTTTGGTGGATGTTGGCTCTGGAAAAACGCGCGCTATTACGCCGCCCGATACTTACGTGTACGAATACGATTGGTCGCCGGATGGCCGTGACATCGCCTACACGGCGGCGAAAGGTGTCGGAGACAACAATTGGTGGATCGCCAAACTTTATACAATGGATGTCGACAGCTTGGTGCTACGCGAGGTCTACAAACCGGAAACGCAAATCGCCGTACCGCGCTGGTCGCCCGACGGCAAAACGATCGCGTTTGTGCAGGGCCTGATGAGCGATGAAGGTTCTACTGGCGGCGATATCTGGACCGTTTCATCGAAAGGCGGCGAGGCGCGCAATCTCACTCAGGGCAGAAAGAGTTCGGGTGCTTGGATCAAATGGCAACCGGACCAAAAGCATTTGCTTTTCACTGAAGGGGTACGCGGTGGGTCTGCGGTTTCCACGATAGATGTTAACAGCGGTGAGAGCCTGCCACTCTGGACCGGTGACGAGAGTTTGGTGGCCGGTGATGAGGATTTGAGTCTGTCGGTCGCGGCGGATGGAACGACATCTGCGCTGGTGCGTTCATCCTGGGATCGCGCTCCGGAAGTGTGGGCGGGCAAGATAGGCACGTGGAAATCTCAGACCGCGCTTAATACAGATTTAAAACCACATTGGGGCAAAGCGGAAAAGATCGAATGGAAAAACGATGGTTATGCGGTGCAGGGCTGGTTGCTTTATCCGCTCAATTTCGATCCACAGAAGAAATATCCGATGGTCGTTTCGATTCATGGAGGTCCTGCGAGCCAGAAATCTCCTTCGTGGCCACGTGCGGCTTTCGATCTTTCCGCTCTGTCCGCTGAAGGATATTTCGTCTTTTTTCCGAATCCCCGTGGCAGTTACGGACAGGGAGAAACGTTTACTGCCGCCAACGTAAAGGACTTCGGTTACGGCGATTTGCGTGACATTATGAGTGGCGTGGACCAGGTGCTCAAAACGGTGTCTGTTGACGAAAAACGGTTGGGTGTGGGCGGTTGGAGCTATGGTGGTTTTATGACGATGTGGACCGTTACCCAAACCGGTCGTTTTCGCGCTGCGGTTGCGGGAGCGGGTCTCTCCAATTGGCAGAGCTATTATGGGCAGAACCTCATCGATCAATGGATGGTCCCATACTTCGGCGCATCGGTCTACGATGATCCCGCTATGTACGCCAAGAGTTCACCGATCAATTTCATCAAGAACGTTAAGACTCCGACTTTAATTGTGGTGGGCAACAGCGATGCAGAGTGTCCCGCACCCCAGTCCTATGAGTTTTGGCATGCGCTTAAAACGCTCGGCGTGAAAACGAAATTCGTCGTCTACGAGAACGAAGGCCATCGGTTTTCGAACCCAGCGCACGTCGACGACCTTCTCTCTCGGACGGTGGCATGGTTTAATGAGAATTTAAAGTGAGCCGTTCTTGCGTGGATTTATCACCACAAAGACACGGAGGCAGATTTTTTGGACAGAATGCACAAAATAAACACAATTGAATCGGTCAGATCAAAGAGGGCTTTCCGGTTTTGCCTTTCTCTCTAAACTCCGTGCCTCTGTGGTTTCAAAATCATTTCCGAGAAGCGGCTTAAAGGAGTAATCCTAGGTGGGCCGGTGCGTTCCCGCGACGGCTTTTCGCGATTTCAATGTACGTCCGCGGTCTCAATGCCGTCGCAGGGACACTGCTGGCCCAGCCTAAGTCCTACAAACTTGGGTCAGAAAAATTCTTATCTTTTCATTATGCACGCACGTCCTTTTCAACGGGATGTATCATTTTAAGCGTGCTCCATCCCATGTAATTTTTCACAACGTTACACGTCTCCGATCCCGAACATCCCGTTATCTCTATGATCAAAATGAAACGTGCCTTTCTATGTTTCGCGACGGCTTTGGCCTTCGCGTGCTCTCAACCTCTTGTCAAAGCCGACGACGGTCCCAAAACGGAAATCGAGCAATCGATGGACAAGATGAGCAAGGCCTTCCGCGCGCTGCGCAAACAGGTGGCCGATGCCGGCAAGAATGCCGAATCACTCCAACTCGTTGCCACGATCAAGAGCTGCGCCGAAGAAGCGAAGAAACACACACCCGAACTCGCCGCCGACAAACCGGAAGCAGATCGGACTCAATTCACTGCCGATTACAAGAAGCGCATGGATGAATTCATCGGGTTGATTGACCAACTTTCCGATGCGATCAAGGCGAACGACAACGCGGCGGCTCAAAACTTGACGAGCAAGTTGGGTGCGATGCAAAAGACCGGACACAAAGATTTCAAGAAACCTGATAAAGACGAAAAGAAGTAACACGCTCGTGCGTGTTTGGCTCGCGATCTGCCTGGCAACCCTAGCCTTCGTCGGGGTTGCTCGCGCCGAAGATTATGTGCTCGGCCAATCGATCGCAAAAGAAGTGCGCGAGGTGTTCCGCGCGACGTGCGTCGAATGTCACGGTGCGGATTTGTCGAAACCAAAAAAGGATTTTGGTTATGTGCTCGATTTGAAGCGCGTAGCAGCCAATCCGGATTTCGTCGTCCGTGGCAAACCGGATAAATCGGATCTCTATCTGCTCATCGAAGATGATGAGATGCCCGGCGAAAACTCCCACAGCGGCCCGCTTACCGCGCCACAGAAGGAACTCGTTAAGCGTTGGATCGAGCTGGGTGCGCCTGATCCGGACGGCGGTTCTAACGCCTCAGGTTCTATGTCGGCGGCACCTCCAACAAAGAGAGAACTGTCTTTTGGGAAACGATTGGCGCGATTACTGGGAGAATTTCATCCCGTCGTCGTCCATTTCCCAATCGTTTTGACCTTAATCGCGACGCTCGCGTATCTTTTCAAGCAAGCGACGACTTGTCTCTTTTGCCTAAGACTCGGGGCGTTCGCGGCACCTGTTGCGGCCGCGTTCGGTTGGTTTAACGCCGAGTTCGCGAATTACACTGCAAAGTCGGCGGCACTTCTCAATTGGCATCGTTGGCTTGGCGTATCCGCTGCAGTCGTTGCGATCCTCGCGTGGCTGTGTACCAAACGCTCGGGCCGTGTCTTGGGAGCGGTGCTCATCGTCGGATCGATTTTAGTGATCGCCGCCGGTGCCGCTGGAGGCGCCCTGGTGTACGGACTCGACCACTACAAGTGGTAGCGACGTCTTTGGGTGGGGCGCGACCGCTGGGCGCGCCGTCGCGATTTTAACGAAAAAAACGCAACGGTCTGTGCAAGCAGACTAGCTAGGGTTAACTAATCGTTCGTGTTCCGCGTGACGGCGCCCAGCGGCCGCGCCCTACCTTTAAGAGATCATTTTAAATCATCTCCGCTCTTGAATCTCTGTGGGTGCATTCGCCGAAGCTTGCTTCGGTTGAATCGGGATTGGGGTAGGGGCCGTCTGTCCTTAACGGCGCTCATTGCGTGGGCGCAGCTCCAATAAGGTCGGTTAAGGATAACCGCCCCCACCTTCTTTAATGCTGCAGATCTTTACTTCGCCCCGCGAATGCAAGGCGCCTCAATTATAAAACATCGCCTCATTCGTCTGGAAGAGAGCGTGGGCAAGCTTGGTCCAGGCGTCGAGCGGGGCGCGGCTGCGGAAGGCGGCGCCGCCGGGTTCGCCTTGAGGTGCATTTTTTCCGCGCGGTGGCAGAACTTGGGCCATTTGCGCACGCTTTTGACCGTCGCGTGGCGCGGGATCGGTCGCGTTCGGAGCAGCGGGTGCATCGGTGGATTTTCCGCCGGGATTTGATTCGACGTAATGCAGGCAGAGTTTCGTCTCCTGTGGATTCGGCGTCCGTTGAAAAACAGCGAGGTAGAGCGAGGCGACCCGATCTTCATCGGACGTTAGGTTGATGAACTCAGGCCGGTGAACGAGTTTGCGCGCGGTCTCGATCACGAGCGGACTGTTCATGAGAAACAGGGATTGTTGCGGGACAAATGTCTCGTAGCGCTTGCCTGCAGGTACATTTGGATTTGGGAAATCGAATTGAGTGAACAATTCAGGTGGGTTGCGGCGGTCGATGTAGGTGTAAAGTGCGCGGCGTGTGGCGAAGCCTTCGCCAGCCAATTGAACGGATTTTCCTCCGACGGTCGGGTCTAGCGTTCCTGCAATCGCGAGAAGCGAGTCATGCATCTCTTCGAAATCCAGGCGCCGCAGGTTGTAGCGCCACAGCAGCCTGTTGTCCGGATCGGAGTCGGCGTACTTCGGATTCGCAGCGCTGCTCTGTTGATAGACCGCACTCATCACAATCAATCGCTGCAATTTCTTTATCGACCATCCGTCTTCGACAAAACGTGAGGCCAGATAATCCAGGAGTTCGGGATGAGTGGGTGGTGACGACATGTTACCGAGGTCGTCGGGTGTTAAAACGAAACCTGCGCCAAAGTGCTGCTGCCAAATTCGGTTAACGATCACGCGAGCGGTGAGCGGATTGCCCGGACTTGCAATGGCCTTGGCGAGATCGAGACGGCCGCTTCCGTCGTGAAACGTCTGACGCTTTTTTGGATCGGGCGAAAGCACCTCGAGGAAACGCCGTGGAACAATATCTCCGTGATTCTGAGCTTCGCCACGCACGAGAACGGGAAAGTCTTTTGGATTCGGAACGTCCAAGAGAATGTAAGCGCGTGGAGGAGCAGCGGGGTGTGAGAATTCGAGATCGTTGATGTCTCGTGACACTTGGGTCTCGGTCTTCACCAGCTCCTTGCGTTTTTCCGGATCACGCACTTTCGAGCGATTGAAGGCAGCCAATTCCACTTGAACGTCGGTCTGCTTTTTCTCCAGTGCAGAAAGTTTCGCCAGATAATCTTCAAGCTCGCTGGTCTTCGGTACGGGATGGACGAACGGAAGTTCTTTAGGGACGAACGTGTTCGCAAAGATCCCGTAGAGCGAATAGTAGTCCTTCGTCGGTATGGGATCGAATTTGTGATCGTGGCAACGGGCACATGCGACGGTCAGGCCGAGAAAAGCCTTCGAGGTGACGTCAATCCGATCGTTGATGATGTCGTGAACGTTTCCGGTGAATTGATTACCCAGGGTGAGAAAGCCCAGAGCGGCGAGAATGCTTTGATCCGGTTTAACCTTGGGATCGCTCTTACTTTTCTTTTCCGCGTCGAGCACGATCCGATCGGCTGCGAGCTGTTCGATGATGAATTGGTTGTAGGGCTTGTCCCCGTTGAAAGCTCCGATCACGTAGTCCCGATAGGTGTAGGCATTGGGATAACGCGGATCGCTCCGCTTTACCGGATCTCCTCCCGTGTCGGCGAACCGAGCGATATCCAGCCAGCTGCGAGCACAATGCTCGCCGTATTGGGGCAGCGCGAGCAAGCGATCGACAAGTTTTGCGTAAGCGTCGGGCGAGTTATCAGAGACGAAGGCAGCGATCTCTTGTTCAGTTGGAGGAAGACCGATCAAATCAAACGTTACTCGGCGAATCAGCGTGCGTTTATCCGTCTGCGGATTCGGAGACATGTCATTGGCCTCGAGTTTCGCTAGAACAAAATTATCGACGGGCGTCTTACACCAATCCGTCCTGATCGCTGTGGGTACGTCCGGTTTCTTCACCGGTTTAAATGACCAGTGGTCTTTTCCCACGCCGCCGTAGACCGCTGAACTGCCCTTCGCAGTGAGTGAGCGGGGATCGGGTGCGCCGCGGCGAATCCATTCGGTAAAATCCGCAATTTGTTGGTCGTTTAGTTTATCCCCCTTGGGCGGCATCTGCAGATTTTCGTCGGTATAACTTATCGCTTCGATCAAAAGACTATCGTCAGGCTTTCCTGGAGTGATGGCTGCTCCGGTGTTGCCTCCGTGAAGCAGGCCTTCTCGCGAATCCAGCATGAGTCCGCCTTTCACTCGATCGGCGTCGTGGCTATGGCACTTGTAACATTTGTCGACCAGGACCGGGCGAATGCGGGTTTCGAAAAATTGCATGTCACTACTCGAGACCGCCGTCTGGACGCCTGTTGCCGCGTGCAGTCTTGCGACTGCACAGATGGAGGCTAAACCGAGTGCCCCCGTTTTTCCATTGCGAGCCATGGAGAGGTTTATCTTCAAGTCGGAAGCGCGTTCGGATTTAGACCAAAATATCTTTGACCACATTCCCCGCGACATCCGTGAGTCGAAAATCGCGGCCGTTGAAACGATAGGTCAACTTGGTGTGATCGAAACCGAGACACTGCAGAATCGTGGCATGGAGATCGTGGACATGAACCTTGTCCTTGATTGCCTCGGCACCAAATTCGTCAGTCGCGCCGTGTACGATGCCGCCCTTTACGCCACCTCCTGCCATGACGGTGCTGAAAGCTCGACCGTTGTGATCGCGCCCTGGCGTTTCATACCCGTTGCGATCCTTGGTTGGCTTGCGGCCAAACTCGCCGCCCCAGACAACGAGAGTGGAATCGAGTAGGCCACGCTGTTTCAAATCGCCGAGCAAAGCCGCCAGGGGTTGGTCGATTTCGCCAGCTTTTTTGGTGATGCGCTCTTCCAGATTTTCATGGTGATCCCAACCATCGTGCCAGACTTGGACGAAGCGCACGCCACGTTCGACAAGCCGGCGTGCGATTAAAAGTTTTTTTCCTTCGGTCGTATTTCCGTAAGCTGCGCGAACAGCCTCGGGTTCTTTGTTGATGTCGAAAGCATCGGTTGCTTCCGCCTGCATCTTGAAAGCGATCTCGTACGTTTCCAGTCGCGTTTCGAGCGCCGCGTCGCGCTGCAAATTCTGCGCTTGGATCTGATCGAGCTGTCGGACGAAATTCATCTGCCGCTGCTGCTCCGTTTTGGGGAGGTACTGATTGCGGATGTTTTGAATCATCTGCTGCACCGTAGGCGATTGTGTGTTGATGCTGGCGCCTTGGTAAACACCGGGCAAAAACGCCGATTGATAATTCGCTGCGCCTCCCGACGGAAGGCCGCCGCTCCGCAGTGAAATGAACCCGGGAAGATTTTGATTCTCCGTACCCAGGCCATACACAACCCACGATCCGAGACTCGGCTTTGCAATCCGGAGCGATCCCGTATTCATGAACACGGTGGCGACATCGTGCGCGGGAATATCGGTGTACATTGAGCGAATGACGGTGAGATCGTCGATGTGTTCGCCGACTTTTGGAAACAGCGAACTCACTTCGATTCCGCTCGTTCCCATCGGCGTGAATTTGAATGGAGAGCCCATCGCGATTCCACCATCGGGCAGGGTGCGTCCGTCCATTTTCGAAAGCGCAGGTTTCGGATCCCACGTGTCGATGTGCGAAGGTGCGCCTTGAGCAAAAATATGAATGACCGCTTTTGCTTTGCCGGGAAACTGCGGCATGCGTGGAGCGAGAGGGCCGGGTACCGGAGCCGCGGGAGCGCCCACAAGGGGAAAGGGATCCAACATGGTAGCAAGACTCAGAGCACCGAGACCCAAGCCCACCCGGTTAAGAAATTGCCGACGCGTCAGAAAATAATCTTCGGGATTTGTCGAAATGCCGCAACAGGGATGGTGGTGATCGTGAGGCATAATGAAAAGCGGGGGTTACCTGAGATGACGCGAGGGTAGGGCGATCAGTTTCATTAAGCGCATTCGGTAAGCATCGACACAGATCGGAAATCGCATGGCGCGAGAGGCGAAAAATGCGGACAAATACGGACGCACACATACGTCATCGCAGGAGGTTTGAAAGGAGCAGAAAGCGTAAGGCTACAAAGGTCCTTTCAGTTACCTGTATTAATTTCTTACTAGCTGAATAGCAATTAAACGTACGCTAAAATATTACAGTTGAATAGCGGTTATTTCTAGCGCGCTATTCTTCAACGCAGCTAGATGACCATCGCAGAACGCACAATAAATCGCAAAAATATTCAGGGATATTTTTACGCTTTTGTGGCTAATCCACCGCCGGCGGACGTCGTGCTAAGGCTGGATGAGTCCCTTGCGGATGGCAAAACGTACGAGGTCCGTTTGAGTTTGGAGGCCGAGCTTCCGCAACAAATTTGTACGGTGCGTTTCGGTGGTGCGAGGGCTGATGAAAAGTTTTTCCGAGATCTCCGTGTTGCTGAAACCCTCGGCAGCGAGTTGCAGAACTTCCCGTTCGCGATTGGTGATCACCGCGAGTGGATCTGTTTCATCGGCGGGTTTTGCGGCGAGCGCATTGATCGCCCATTCGGAAAGCGGCGCGCTCAAGTAGCGCCGTCCGGCCATTACTTCGTGCACTGCGTGCAAAATTTCGGTGGATTCCGAGCCTTTGAGAATGTACGCCATCGCTCCGCCGCGCAGCGCTTCGATCACGTACGGTTCGTCATTGTGCATGGAGAGAACGAGAATCTTGGTCTGCGACCGGCTGGCACGCAGTTGATTCATCACCTCGGTGCCATGCATGCGCGGTAAGCTAAGATCGAGAAACAGCAAATTGGGTTTGTGCTTGTCCACAATTTGAACGGCGGAGAAGCCGTCGGAGGCTTCGGCGAGAATTTGAAACGTCTTTTCTGCCTCTAGCAGACTGCGCACGCCTTTGCGTACGATCTCATGGTCGTCGGCTAATACTACAGTGGTCATAGGGAAACGGGCTCGAGGATTGCGATGGGAAATTCGGCCTGAACGCGTGTACCTTGACCGACGCAGGAGACAATTTCGAGGTGTCCTCCCGCGAGGTTCACGCGTTCCGTTAAGCCCGTGAGGCCGATAGAATGATGGGAAGAGAGCGCGGCATTGAGGTCGAAACCATGGCCGCGGTCGGAAATTTCGAGCATTACTTTTTCATCGCTGGCCGCCACCATGACCGAAGCGGTGTCGCATTTCGCGTGACGTGCTACATTGGTCAGCGCTTCCATCGTGACGCGAAAGATCGCCGTCTCCAGTTCGGAGGGTAAGCGCGTCGGAGGAAGCGAAATATCCAGTTTCACCTTGATGCCCGTTTGGCGTTGGAAAATGCCGGTTGACCATTCGAGCGCCGGCCGCAGTCCGAGGTCGTCGAGTACGCGCGGGCGAAACTGCTGCGTTAGTTCGCGCACGTGATTCATCAGGTCGGTGGCCAGGGCGAGTGATTCGCTCAACTGATCCTTCTGTTGGGGAACTGCGTTGCGAACCGCGTTCTCCAGTTGGAGTTTTAATCCGGTGAGAAGCTGGCCGAGGTGATCGTGCAATTCGCGCGCGATTGAGCGACGCTCATCCTCTTGAATTTTGAAGAGACGTTTCGAGAGGGTTCGTAGCCGTGCTGCGTGTTCTGCGGCGCGCTGTTCAGCTTGCTGACGCACGCTCACTTCGGTTTTGAGCTCGCGTGTGCGCTCCTCGACTTGCGA
>WNFI01642383.1_pt1 | contig 44253 bp, 42 predicted proteins | sample 5400471 | NCBI WGS metagenome assembly WNFI01 (sample SAMN13153348, study PRJNA577476) | soil metagenome | isolation source: 100 cm saprolite on Douglas fir-dominated hillslope | place: USA:California | collected 2013-09-17 | reverse complement strand
ACGCCGCCGGGCAGCCGCCGCCTGAGCGCGCGCTCGCTGGCCCTGTCGAGCACCGACAGCTTGACGCCGCGAACACGGCCGTCGGCCCGCTCGATCAGCTCAATCACCGTGGCGGCGGCAGCGGCGAAGTCGGGGCTGCCCCAGTAACCGCGCAGTGCCGGGTCGAACGCCTCGCCCAGCCAGTGCAGCAGTACCGGCCGCTGGGCGAGTTTCAATACTTCCCCGTATACCTCGAGGTAGTCATCGGCCGACCGCGCGCTCGCGGCCAGTGCCCGGCTCGCCATGACGATGACCTCGGAGCCCTGATCCTGCACGAAACCGACCTGATCGGCGTAGGCCTCGACGATCGCGGCCAGCCGGTGCCGCCCTTGGGCCAGCTGGTCGGTGCCGGCTCCGCTGGCGATCACCGTGCCGAGCTCGGCGGCCCGCGCGGCGGAGCGGGCGATCAGCTCCCGCGCCTGGCCGTAGCCGAGCCCCATTCCGCGTTGCGCCGTGTCCATCGCCTCGGCTACGCCGAATCCGTAGCGCCACAGGTGCTCGCGGAAGGCAATCGTGGCGTCCCAGTCGATCGTGCCGTCCGGCCGGGCGGCGACGTGCGCGGCCGCGTACACGCTCCGGCTGGCGGGCGGCGGATAGGAAGACTCCCAGCCGGGATCGGGGACCTCGACCGGGCCAGCCAGGCCTGGCAGGGCGATCAGCGCGCCCACCTCAGGCCGCCAGCCGGGGCACCGTCACCCGCCGGCCCTCAGCCGAGGCCTGCAGCGCGAGCCCGGCAAGCTGGACGCCTCTGGCGCCCGCAGCCAGATCCCACCGGAACGGCCGGCCCTGCGCAGCGGCCGCAAGGAACAGTTCCCACTGTGCCTTGAAGCCGTTGTCGAAGGCCTGGTTGTCGGGGATCTCGGTCCACTGGGCGAGGTAGTCGATCGGATCGGGCAGGTCCGGGTTCCATACCGGCATCGGGGTGGAGACCCGGTGCTGGACCGCGCAGTGCCGCAATCCCGCCACCGCGCTGCCGTGCGTGCCGTCGACTTGCAGCTCCACGAGCTCCCGTCGGTTCACCCGGACCGCCCACGAGGAGTTCACCGACGCGAACGCGCCGGACGCGAACTCGAGGACCGCGTAGGCGGCATCGTCGGCGGTCACCTCGTACGGCTGCCCCGACTCGTCCCACCGGCGCGGCAGGTGCGTCGCCCGCCTCGCGTACAACGCCGCTATCGGGCCGAATAGGTCCTCAAGCAGGTACTGCCAGTGCGGGAACATGTCGAGCACGATGCCGCCGCCGTCCTGCTCGCGGTAGTTCCACGACGGGCGCTGGGCCGGAGTCAGGTCGCCCTCGAATACCCAGTAGCCGAACTCGAGCCGGACGGCCAGCACGCGGCCGAAGAACCCCGACTCGACCAGCCTGCGCAGCTTGATCATGCCGGGCAGGAAGAGCTTGTCCTGGACTACACCGTTGGTGATGCCTGCATCGCGGGCGGCCGCGGCTAGCCGGACCGCGTGGTCCAGCGAGCCGGCCACCGGCTTTTCTGTGTAGACGTGCTTGCCGGCCGCGATGGCTTTGTCCAGGCTGGCCGCACGCACGCTGGTGACCTGCGAGTCGAAGTAGACGTCGAGATCAGGATCGCTGAGCACCTCGTCCAGGCTCGTCGACCAGCGCGCAAGGTCATGCCGCGCGGCGATGTCCCGCAGCCGGCCTTCGTCGCGGCCGACCAGGACCGGCTCCGGGTAGACGGCGCTGCCGTCCGGCAGCAGGACGCCGCCCTGGTCGCGGATCGCCAGCAGCGAACGGACAAGGTGCTGCCGATATCCCATCCGGCCGGTGACGCCGTTCAGCGCGATCGTGATGACCTTGCGCGCCATCGGCTGCCCTTCAGTGCTCGATTGAGTTTCAGCGCCCAACCGGAGCGCCCGGCCGATTTGGGAAAGCACTTTCCCGCAGACTAGGCTGAGCAGCGAAGCCAGGTCAAGCGCGGGAATCGGGGCCGGAGATCGCGCGGGAAACGAGCGGGACCGATGAGAGCGCCGCCGGTGGCAGCCGCTCCGAACGCTGGCGGCGCGGCGGGCGGGCCGGCTCGCGGGTAACGCGGGCAGCGCCGGACGACGCGGCAGGTCGCGAACGCGCCAACCGGACGCGGCGCGAGGACAAGAACGGCGCGCGGGTGACGCTGCAGGACGTGGCTGACCGGGCTGGCGTATCGCTGACCACCGCATCACGGGTCGTCAGCGACGGCCCGAGGCGGGTCGGCGGGCAACTGGCCAGCCGGGTGCATCGGGCCGGGCCTGATCGACATCGCCTACCCGCGGCGGCTGCTGGTCTGCCTGTCGAGCGTGCCGGGCGAGGCAGGGGAGCAGGAGTACGTGGCCCTGATGCGCGCGCAGCGGGCACGTGCTGTGATCCTCGTCGGGAGCAGGTCCGACGATCAGTCCGCGCTGGCCGCGCTGCGCGCCGAGATCGAAGCGTTCACCGGCGCGGGCGGCCGGGTCGCCTGCGTCGGCCAGGACCTGCTCGGAGTGGACACCATCCTGCCGGAGAACGCCGCGGGCGCCGAGGCTCTCGGCCGTGCGCTCGTGGTGGAAGGCCACCGCAGGTTCGCCGTGCTGGCTGGCCCGCGTAGCGTGCTGACCGCGCAGGACCGGCTGGCTGGTTTCCTCGCCGGGCTCGGCACGTGGTCGGTCACCGTGGAACCGCGCTACATAGTGCACGGAGCGTTCACCCGCGACGGCGGCTACGAGGCGATGAGCACCGTCCTCGCGATGGGCGAGCCGCGGCCAGACTGCGTGTTCGCGGTCAACGACGTCATGGCGGTCGGCGCGCTAGCCAGGCTGCGGGCGCAGCGCCTGTCGGTCCCTGGCGAGATCGGGCTGGCCGGTTTTGATGACATCTCCACGCTGCGCGACGTCTACCCGCCGCTGACCACGGTGCGGCTCCCGCTGACGAGGATGGGGCAGATGGCGGCGCGCCTCGTCCTCGCCGACTCGAGCCCAGGCCGGCCGCGGGTCGTTCCGGTTCCTGGCGAGGTCATTCTGCGGGACAGTACCGTCCGCCTCCCGCCACGGCCCTGACCGTACCCGCTCCCCCCGGGTCCGCTGGTCCTGATCGGTGCCCCCGATCGGTGCCCCTTGCGTGCCACGCCACCTTCCGGTTGACCGCCGCGCCCCTTCCAATAGACCGCGCGGCGCCAGACAATTCAGGCAGCGCTACCCGCGAGGGGCGGCTGAGTTGAGGAGCGGACATGAGCGAACCGGCCTCCGTGCCGTTCACTGAGACCAAGGCTCCCGAGAGTGCGGAACGGCTGCACCGCGGAGCACTCAGTCTGATTGACATTTCGGCATCCACCATGGCCAACATCGGCCCGGCCTACAGCTTCTTCTTCGGCTTCGGCTTCCTTGTCTTTACGGCCGGGGTCGCCGCGCCGCTGACCATCCTCGTGGCCGGCATCGCGATCGCGTTCCTGGGCAACACACTGGCCCAGTTTTCCAGGGCACAGCCGTCCACCGGCGGGTTCATCTCGTTCGTGGGCAAGACGTTCGGCGGTACGAGCGCGGTGCGGCGGCAACTGTCATGACGGTCCGGGGCGTCGGCGTCTCGACGAAGCTGGCCGGCCTGTTCTTCGCGTTCGAGATGGTGATCCTGGTCGTCGTCTCGGTGGCGATCCTGATCAAGAGCGGCGGCCACCTCAGCTTGGTGCCGTTTGAGCCGAGCCATATCACTCACGGCTTCTCCGGCCTTGCGGCCGGGTTCCCGCTCGCGATTTACCTCTTCATCGGCTGGGAGAACTCCGCCGCGCTGGCCGAGGAAACCGGCAACCCGCGGCGGAACGTTCCCCGCGCGGTCTACTTGTCGATCCTCATGATGGTGGCCGGCTACATACTCTTCGCATTCGCCACGGTGACCGGATACGGCTACAGCGGGAGCAAGCTGGCGGCACAAGCGATCCCGTTTATCCCGGTAGCGCACGCCGTCGCGGCGTTCCTCGGGTTCCTCGCCTACGTGGCGGGCTTCACGTCCACTATCGGCGTGCTGATATCGGCGATCAACTCCCAGGCCCGGCTAATCTTCAATGCCGGCCGGGAAGGCCTGCTACCGCGCTGGATCGGCAGGATCCACTCGAGCCGGCGGACCCCGATGAATGCCATCTACACCTTCGTCGCGATCGCCAGTCTCATCATCATCGTCTGGGCGGTCGGGCACCTGATCGGCAGCCACGCCCAGCGGGGTCAGATGAACGCGCTGAACTTCTTCGTGGAGTCGTCCACGATGGGCACGATCCTGGTGCTCGTGGTCTATTTCCTGGCCAACCTGGCGCTGCCGTTCTACTACCGCCGGTACCGGCCATCCGAGTTCAACGTGTTCAAGCACGCTGTGCTCCCGGTCCTCGGATTGATCGCCATCGGGGTGCCCATGTATTACCTGGTCAAGCCGGGTCAAGCCGCTCCCTACGACTGGTTCCCCTATGCTGCCCTCGGCGTCGTCGTGATCGCGGTGATCTACGGCTTCTTCCTGAACCGGCGCGACCCGGCCCTTGGCGGCCGGGTCGGCTCGATTGTCGCCGATGAGTAGCCGCGGCTAGGCCTGCGCGCACTCTGGAGGGAGATTGGCCATGACGGATACAGCCACTGCGCGCGCAGGCGCCGCAGCAGCGCGGCCTGCCCATCCCCTCGATCCGGCGAGCGCGGCCGAGTACCTGGCCGGACGGGAGATCCTGGCCGCGGCGGGGCTCCTGGGTGAGTCGGTCAGATTCGCGTACTACGGGCTGGAGGAGCCGGCCAAGGACGAGGTAATTACCGTGACGGGCTGGGCCGCGGGTCGGCCCAGCCCGTCCCAGCCCAGCGGGCGGCCGGACCGGCGGCTGCGCGTGTTCCTGATCGACGTGCGCACCGGCGAGTCCGCCGACGTCGTGGTCTCGCTGACGAGCGAGCAGGTTGTCAGCCGCCGGGTGCTCGACCCAAGGACCGACGGGCAGCTGCCGATCCTCACCGAGGACTTCGCGGTGGCCGAGGAGATCGTCCGGGCAGATCCGCAATGGCGGGCCGCGATGGCCAGGCGTGGCCTGACCGACGTCACGAAGATCCGGACCTGTCCGCTGACGGCCGGGTCGTTCGGCGGCGACGACGAGGACGGCCGCCGGATGGTCCGGGTGCTCGCGTTCGTCCAGGCCGACCCGCACGACTACGCGTGGTCGCATCCGGTCGACGGCGTCGCCGCCTACCTCGACCTGATCGAGCGGCGCGTATTCAGGGTCGTCGACGAGTTCGAGCGGCCGGTCCCGGCGGAGTCCGGAGATTACGACGATCCGGCCGTCCGGGGCCCGCTCCGCACCGGTCTGCGGCCGATCGAGATCACCCAGCCGGAAGGGCCGAGCTTCACGCTCGAGGGGACCAGCCTGCGGTGGCAGAACTGGTCGATGCGGATCGGGTTCGACGCCCGCGAGGGGCTGACGCTGCACCAGATCAGCATCGCCGACGGCGACACTGAACGGCCGCTGATCTACCGGGCCTCCGTGCCCGAGATGGTGGTTCCGTACGGCGACCCCGCGTTCCGGTACTGGCAGGCGTACTTCGACTCGGGCGAGTACCTGGTCGGCAAGTGGGTGAACTCGCTGGAGCTTGGCTGCGACTGCCTAGGCGAGATCGCCTACACGGTCGGCAACTACGACTACGGCTTCTACTGGTACTTCTACCTGGACGGCACCATCGAGTGCGAGGTCAAGATGACCGGCACGCTGTTCACGGCGGCCTATCCGGGCGGCGATTACCCCTACTCGGCGGAGGTCGCGCCGGGGCTGGGTGCGCCCGTTCACCAGCACCTGTTCAGCGCGCGGCTCGACATGACCGTGGACGGGCTGGCCAACGCCGTTGACGAGGTTGATGTCAGTGGCAGCCCGGTCGGCTCCGACAACCCCTACGGCAACGCGATCATCCAGACGATCACGAGGCTGGGCAGCGAATCGGCGGCCGCCCGCCGCGCCGACACTGCGCGCGGCCGCACCTGGCGGGTGGTCAGCACCGAGCGGGTGAACAGGTTCGGCCAGCCGACCGCCTATGCCCTCTACCCGGAAGCCGCTCCCGTACTGCTCGCCGATCCCTCATCGTCAATCAGCGCCAGATCCGGTTTCGCGACGAACCACCTGTGGGTCACCCGGTACGATCCCGCTCAGCGCTACCCGGCCGGGGACTATGTGAACCAGCATCCCGGCGGCGCTGGGCTGCCGGCCTTCATCGCCGGCGACCGGGACATCGACGGCACCGACATCGTGCTGTGGCACACCTTCGGGCCTGCCCATTTCCCCCGGCCGGAGGAATGGCCGGTGATGCCGGTCAGCCGATGCGGGTTCATGCTGAAGCCAACCGGGTTCTTCGACCGCAACCCGACCCTCGACGTCCCGCCGCCAGGCAACCATTGCTGATACCCAGGGCTTCCGGCCGGGCTCCGCGCCAGCCATGGCCGCGCCGTCGGCACCGGGTGGCAGACTCTCCCGCATGACGGGAACAGAGGAGAAGGCGGACCTGCACAGATATCTCAAGAACGGCCGCGAGGCGCTGGTCTGGAAGCTGGACGGACTGTCGGAGTACGACTGCCGCCGGCCGCTGACGCCGACCGGCACCAATTTGCTCGGCCTGGTCAAGCACCTGGCTAGCGTCGAGATCGGGTACTTCGGGGATACATTCGGCCGCCCGTTCGGCGAGTCGCTGCCCTGGCACGACGCCGACGCGGCACCGAACGCGGACATGTGGGCCACGGCCGACGAGTCGCGCGAGCAGATCGTGGGACTGTACCGGCGGGCGTGGGCGCACTCGGACGCGACGATCGGGCAACTCCCGTTCGACGCTGCCGGGCATGTGCCGTGGTGGGGTGATCACGGAGACGTCACGTTGCACCTCATCCTCATTCACATGATCGCCGAGACCGACCGGCACGCTGGCCAGGCCGACATCGTGCGGGAGCTCATCGACGGTGCGGCCGGCCTGCGGAAGGACAACGACAACCTGCCGTCAGGCGACAAGGCCTGGTGGGAGGGCTACCACGCGAAGGTCGAACGCGCAGCGCGGGAAGCGGCCGGAATCTAGTAGGCCTCGCCCCGGGAGCAGTGAGCACCGTCAGCTGGTGGGGCTGGCCGTAGCCGCCACCGGCTGCCCGCCCTGTCAATGCACGTCGACGTACTGCACTTCGATTGCATTGTTTCCGTAGCCGAGGCGGTTCCAAGGCGGCGTTTCCGGTTGGGTGTTGCCTGCCGCATCGGTTGCGCGGGCGCGCAACGTGTGACGGCCGACGGTGGCCGTCTGCCATCCGAAGGACCAGTCCTGCCATTGGTAGCGCCCGCGCGGCGGCTCAAGTTCCGCTGGGTGCCATTCGCCTTCGCCGGTCAGGCTGATCTCGACGCTCGTCACCGGGCCGGTGCCCGACCACGCCTTTCCGCGCATTCTGCAGGTGCCGGCGGGAATGCTCGAACGGGCAGCAGGCTCGGTGATGCGGGCGCGCACGCGCATGAGGGTCACCGGCTCGCTCGACCGGTCGGCATGCTCATACATGTAGTGACGAGTCTGGAATTCGCCCTCGTACTGCCCGGTTATCACATTGATCCGCATGAGCCATTTCACCGACGCCATGCCGTACCAGTTCGGCACGATGAGCCGGAACGGCGCGCCGTGGTCGGCGCTGAGCGGCTCGCCGTTCATTTCGTAGGCGATCAGGATTTCGGCTGCAGGGTCGATCGCGTGACCGAGCGCCAGCGATCGGACGAAGGCGATGTCCTCGTGATGGTCGTAGCGTCCGTGGTCGGCGCCCTCGAACGTGACATTGACACCACTGAGCGATGGCGCGGCCTGCTGCAGCACCCGGTGCAGCAGCACCCCGGTCCACCGGGCTGTCGAGACGGCATATCGGCCCCATGGCTCGCCGGTCGGCAGCGGCGTCTGTCCGAGCCGCCCGTTGCCGGCGCATTCGAGGGTGACGTTCTGCTCAATTGCTGGCATCGCGCGCAAGTCGTCGAGGGTCAGCGTCAGTGCGTTGCCGACTGTGCCACCGATTGTGAGGGTGCCGTCGTGTGCGGGGACCGAGAAATTGCTGCGAACGTAGTGCAGGGGCGTGGGAGTTGTGTCGCGGGTAAGGGCATCCGGCGGAGCCTCGGCGTTGAACGGCCCGGGCTGGATCATCGTGAGAGCGGCACGGGTTTCCGCCAGGCTCTTTGCCATCGCGGTGTTCCTTCCTTCGCGCGATCGTTCTGCGCGTCGAGAGAGGGCTTCAGGGCCGGGATTGCTGAGGCTGTACCACCGTAACGTCGACGTTCAAGATCAACGCCGTCAGCGCCGACATCTCCTTCATACCCCCTCGGCTGGCGGACTATCAGGTGCATCCCGCGCTCCCCGGTATTGGCTCAGCCGGTATCTGGATCGACTGACGGATGTGGCAGGTGCTCTGCGCTTAGTTGCGCCGCCGTGTCGACTGCCTCCGCGCGAGACGCCAGCCGCCCGGTGCCGCCCCAGCCGGTGACCGCGATCGACCCTGTGCTCACGGCGCGCTTGAGCGATTCGGTCACCGTCGAACCGTCGAGCAGGCCCGCGATGAACCCGGCGTCGAAGCTGTCGCCGGCTCCGGTGGAGTCCAACGGCACGACGCCCCGGGCCCGCACCCGCACCAGCATGTCCGGCCCGACGGCCAGCGCGCCCGCAGCGCGTTTGCCCACTCGCCGTGTGGCGCCCACCCCGTGTCGAGCGAGGTCGTCGCGCCCGCGATCCGTGCCTCCTCGAACAGGGCGGGCAGATCGGCTTGCAGCCCGCGCTGGAGGAAGAACGAGCTGGCATGGACGTGCCCCGCGGCGCGAACCAGGTCAGCGGGCACGTCGGTCCTGGACAGCTCGCTCATCGTGCCGCTATATGTCAGGATCGCCCGATCGCCGTCGGGCCGGGTCATGACCACGCTCAGCCCGGTCTGGTGCCCGGCCCTGCGGACAACGCACCCGACGTCGACGCCGTAACCCGCCAGGAGCTCGGTCGTCCATGCGCCGATCGGGTCGTCGCCGACTACGGCGCAGACGGCGACGCGCAGGCCCTGGGCGGCCGCTGCGGCCGCCGTGATCGCACCGGAGCTGCCGAGCGCGATGGTCGCGTTGTCGACGAGCTGCTCGACCTGCCCGAATCGCACGTCGACCTCGCCCGCCGACACCAAAACATCAGGGTTGAGCTCGCCAAGGACAAGCAGGTCCAGATCCATGGTCACGCATCACTCCTCATAGGTTCCGGCGAGCGCCTGTTTCCGATCGGTGTCGCATGTGCTGATGTCCTCCATCAGTGCATCATGTTGTCCGGAGGCGAGATGGAGACATACCAGGATGCGGCCGCGCTCGAGGGCGCCGTCGGCACCGAGACCGGGCCAACGGAGTGGTTCACAATCGACCAGAACCGGATCAACGGGTTCGCTGACGTGACCGAGGATCATCAGTGGATCCACACAGACGCCCAACGGGCCGCGGCTGGCCCGTTCGGGAAGACCATCGCGCATGGCTTTCTCACCCTGTCGCTGCTCTCGCACCTGGTGAGCGAGCTCCGCAGAATCGATGGCGCGCGGATGGGGATCAACTACGGCCTGAACAAGGTGCGGTTCCCTGCCCCGGTCCCGGTCGACAGCCGGATCCGGGCACGCGCCAGCATGGTTAGCGTGGAGCCGACCGGCGACGGTGCCGTTCAGGTGGTGACCAGGGTCACGGTCGAGGTGGAGGGCAACCCCAAGCCGGCCTGCGTTGCCGACCTGGTAAGCCGGTTCTATTTCGGCGGGGCCGCTGGCGCCGGGTGACGTGGCCGCTGACGCCGCGCAGCTCAGCCGATGCTGCCGGCGCGCTGGGTTCGCTGGTGCGGCCCGGGATGACGGTGGCGCTCGGCGACGGGTTCGGCGCGCCGTGGTCCGTTTCGCGGCAGCTCAGCGAGGCCGCATTCAGGTGCGGCGGCGTCCGGCTGATCCTCGGCTGGGTGCCCAGGACCGACCCGGGGCTGGATTTCACGGCGTTCGCGGACGTCAGGACCTTCATGCCGGGCTGGGGCCTGCGCCATGCGACCGACGCAGGCCTCGTGAGCTTCGCCCCCGTGCGGATGTCCGCGGTGCCGGCGCTGCTGCACGGTCCATGGCGGCCGGATCTGCTCGTCGCGACGGTGGTCCAGGCGGACGGCGGATTCCAGTTCGGCAGCGAGGTGTCCTGGCAGCGGGCGGCGATCGGCGCGGGCGCAATTGTTGCCGCTGTCGTGTCTTATGGCGCGCCGCATGCTGACGCCGGAAGTCCGCTGCCGGCCGGCCAGGTAATGGTCGTGGGGGAGACTCGCGAGCCGCCCGGTGCGATGCGGGAGGCCGCGGCAGCGCCGCATCACGAGGCAATCGCGCGCCTGATCGCGCCGCTCATCGCGCCGGGCGCGCGTGTCCAGGTCGGGCCGAGCCCGGTCGCGACCGCCCTGCTGGGCCAGCTGACCGTGCCGGTGCGGCTCGACTCGGGACTGCTGCCAGAAGGCGTCGTTGACCTCGACGAACGCGGACTGCTCGCCGCCGAGCCGGTGGCGGCGTACCTGGCGGGCGGGCCTCGGCTCTACGACTGGGCCGATGGCCGCCCGTTGCTGCACCCGATCGAGTACACCCATGACCTGGGCAGGTTGTCGGCCGATCCGCTGTTCGCGGTCAACACGGCGGTCGAGATCGATCTCGATGGCCAGGTCAACGTCGAGGGGACGGCGGCCTCGGCGCTCGGCGGCATCGGCGGTCACCCCGACTACGCGGCGGCCGCGGCCCGGTCGGTCGGCGGGCTCAGCATCGTCGCGGTCCCGACCACGCATCACGGGCGGTGCACGCTAGTCACCCGGCTGTCGCGGCCCGTCTCCACGCCCGCCCACGACGTGGATGTCCTGGTCACCGAGCGCGGCCTGGCCGACCTGCGCGGCCTGTCAAGACCGGAGCGATCCAAGGCGCTGACCCGACTGTGGGACGGGCAGGTGGCGGTCGCTTCGGCCTGACGACCTCCAGACGCCGTCGTGCTGCTTGTGATGCGTGGTGCCGCTTGGCTAGTGGTGACGCCCAGGATCGGATCCGAACTGCAGTTTGCTGATTCTCTTGACTGTCAGTGGGTCTCGTTAAAATGGTCGAAGTAAAGCTTCCCAGCTTACGGCCGAAGGGAGGTGGCAAATGGTCGATTCTCCCGGCGAACTGGCGCCTGATGACCCCGGCGCAGATGACGGTGACGATCGCCCGGCGAAGGGCGCTGGCCTGTCGTGGTCCTGGGATTCGGATTCCTACTTCGATGCTCTGCTCAACGCCGTGCGTGGCGCGGCACCTTGGCTGCGGGACTCCGAGGATGCTGACCATGCCGCGGACGTCGATCCCGAGGCGGATGAGGCGGCGTATCAGGAGGCGGTAGCGGCGGGACGAGTGATGGAGATGCCGCTGCCTGTCGTCGCCGGGCGGCTCGCCGAATCGTTGCCTACCGGGCCCGGGCTGGCCGGTTGGCTGGCGCAGGCGCCCGCGCCCCACCTGGAGGACGGCGCTCTGGCTGGTGTTGCCGCGTCGTTCCGGCGGCTGGCCTCCTGGGCCGCGGCCGGGGAACTGGCAGCGGTGGCGCAGATCGCGTCCCGGTCAGCCCGGACTGACCCGCGTGCCTCGGTCGATTCATCCGGCCGGCCTGATCGCGTGACCGCCGACGCTTCTGGCCAGGTTTCGCTGGCGCTCGCGATGTCCCCCGATGGCGCATCCGGCTGGACCGACCTGGCCGTGACACTGACCTGGCGGCTGTCCGCCACTGGCGCAGCGCTCGCCGCCGGGGAGATTGACCTGTCGCGTGCGCGGATGATCGCCCGGGTGACTGGGCCGCTCGATGATGACGCGGCCCGCCAGGTGGAGACGGCGGTGCTGGACCGCGCTGGGTGGCTCACTCTGGGGCAGTTGCACGCCGCGCTCCGCCGCGCCGTGCTCAAAGCCGATCCCGAAGGCGCCGAACGCCGCCGCCGGGATGCTGAGCGGAACGCCAAAGTCGTGCTTTACCCGGAGGACGAGGGGACTGCGACCCTGGCCGGCTATTCGCTGCCAGGAGTGCAGGCCGCTGCCGCGATGGCGAGGATCTCCGCGCTGGCCAAGGCCTTGAAGGCGACCGGCGTGGCCGGGCAGGTGGACCTGGTCCGGGCCCAGGTTTACCTGGGCCTCCTACTCGGCACACTTCCGTATATCCCGCCCGCCCCCGGCGCCCCTCCTGACGACCCGCCGCCTGACGACCCGCCGCCTGACGACTCGCCGTGCGCCGGAGCCCCTGGGAGCTCGCCGCTTGGCGATCTGCCGGACGACGGCCGGCAGGGTCCCGGCGGCGAAGGAACCGGGCCACGCTGGCCGTGGCCGATTGTGCCGCCGTACCTGCCGTCTGGTCCCAAGACGCTGGCAGGCCTGCAACCAGCGGCCGGGCCGGGCGGGGGCGGGCTGCTGAACCTCGCCGTGCCGCTGGCCACCCTGACCGGGGCGTCGACCGCGCCGGGACAACTGTCCCGCCTCGGCATCATTACGACAGGACAGGCTTGCGAGCTCGCCGCCCTGGCCGCTCGGCACCCAGCCACCCGCTGGCGGATCATCGTCACTACATCCGGCGGAGAGGCGATCGCAGTCACTTACCTTGCCCGTCCCCGCAGCCGGGACGGCCCGGTTCGAGCCGGCATCGGCCTGATCGGCCGGGTCACCCTAATCGTCCGGGTTGATCAACTCGCACGGCAAAGCGAAAACGGCCCGCCCGGCGATCAGCCCGAGCACGGTCCCTCGACGCCGGGGTCGGGATCGCCACCAGCCGCGCCAGCCGGGCCGCCCCCGCCGGGCTCGCCACTCGCGAAGATCGTGGAAGCTGGTCACCGCCCGCGATCAGACCTGCCGGTACCCGCCCTGCCGGCGGCCCGCAGAGCAATGCGACCTCGACCATGGCGTCCCTTACGACCAGGGCGGCCTGACTTGTCCGTGCAATATCGACGGAAAATGCCGGACCCACCATCAACTTAAACAGCATCCTCGCTGGTCAGTGGCCCAGCTCTCACCTGGCGTCTTCAGGTGGACAACGCCAGCCGGTCGCAGCTATACGAGCCGGCCCGACCCGTACCTGACCTGAACTGGCAGCAGCCCGACATCGCGGGCCCAATCCGTGATCGAGCCTGACGGGCGTGGCAGCTAGCTGTCAATCTGGCCTAGCAGCAGCGCTGGTAGTTCGTCGTTGAGCCGCACTCGCATGAGTATCGCCGCCAGCGCGGCCAGGGGGAGGTTAGCTCCGGTCGGCATGCTGCGTGAATGCCGTAATTCCACCGGCATTGAGGAACGAGCCGACGGTGCGAGTCAAAGGCGCTCGCTATGCTTGCGTCGCTTGCGATGGCGTTCTGCGCACCACTTCAACGTGATCTTCGTCGGAACAGGTTCGCGCCAATCGGAGGGCTGGCGAGGGGAATCGGCGCCATCGAGTCAGCGAACCTGCGACCGCAGTACCATGCCAGTGGGCTGGCCGCGGGACTACCGACGAAGGATTAGCAGATGGGGACCAGCGGATACATCAGCTTTATCGCCGACAACGAGGCCAAGAACGCCTACAGTCACCTCGATAGCGGACCCGATGACCTTGGCATCAAGATGCTTCACTGGCTCCGTTCCGCGATCGCCCAGCCTGACCCGCTGAAGGAGGCGATTACAAGGCTGAAGGTGGTCAGCGGCGAGGGGCCGCTACCCACACCTGAAGAAGTCAGCCGATTCCGGCAGTACAGCGACCCGCATGTGGGTGATCCGAGGCTAGAGTGGTACGCCCTGCTGCGCCGAACCCAGGGTGATCCAACCGCCATTCTCGCGTGTGGCTACGTTGTCTACGAAGACGACCCATCCGGATGGATCTACGAAGTCAACTCCGATCAGCGAAGCTTTACCGTCAACTATTGTGACGAGAACCGGGTGACCTGGCCATGGACCGCATTGCTGACCGATGACCAGTTCCTAGCCCAGGCAAATCAATTGGATTCGGAGGAAGAATCCGACGATTACGACGATGAATACAACGAGCTGAATGACGCGATCAAATCCTGCGCCGATCTGTTCCTGGTCCGGACTTAGGCCGGGATCGGGTCAGGCAGCGCGTCGGCGGGCGGCTCGCCCAGCACGGTCATGGGGTGGGTGTTCTCCCAGCCGTAGCCGTCTCACAGGCAGATTACAGCGCTGCCCAGCGTGGCCGTCCACGCTCGCAACAGCTTTGCGAGGACTCGCCCATCCGGCGGAGACGGGCTCCGCGACCGCTGCCCGGGCCCGACTACGGCGCCTTGCCCCTCAGGGCGGACGGGAGGCAACGCCACGTGTGGACCTGGACGCCGCGGTGCAGCGGCATACCGCTCCACACCGGGCCAGCCACGGCTTCCACGATGACATCATCGCAGTCGCATCCCCGGTCCAGCCCGACGGACGGTCACCCGTCCAGTTACAGTCAAATTCGACGAGCTGACACCCAGAACATCCAAGTCCGTTCGGCGTCAATGACCTCGATCACCTCTAAGTGTACGCATGCCACGACATGCCGTGGGTAGCCGGGTCCCGTCCGGGCCGGACGCGACTCGGACGAACTTGGCAACGCACCGTCACCCTGAGGGAGGCGCCCAACTATGACCAGCGAGCACCCCATTACCGATCGGGTGAGCCTCATGGGCAAGGAGGCGGACGTTTACGAGGCAATCGCGACGCTCGAATATCTGGGGCGGCCGGTCAGGATCGCTGACATTTTGTCGGCAACCGGACTTGACGAGGCCGTCGTCAGCCAGGCGCTTCGGGCGCTGACCGAGCGCGGCGTCCTTGTCGTGCATGAGGAAGACGGCCAGTACGTGTATGAACCTGCCTACCGTGGCTGGAGCACGGCACCGGAACAATCGGCTGGGCCGCGACGCTAAAGGATCAGTCGGAAGCCGAGCGGCTCGCGCATGCCTACTCGCGCACAAGGGCGATGAGAGGCGGGCGATCGTGCTAGGGACGGGGACCGCCCAGCGCGAAGCGTGGATAGCACGAACCCCGCGGCCGGTGGAAGAAGTCCGCGCTGACCTGTGGTCCGTGCCGGTTCCGATTCCGGACAACCGCCTGCGGTACACCCTCACCTACCTGATCGCCGCAGAGGGCGGACTAGTGGTCGTCGATCCCGGCTGGGACACCAACGCGGGCTGGAACGCGCTGGCCGACGGCTTAAGGCAGCCGGAGCCTCGCCCGCCGACGTGACCGGGATCGTCGTGACTCACATCCACCCTGACCATCACGGGTTGTCAGCGCAGCCGCGCTCCGCGAGCGGCGCGTGGATCGCGATGCACCCGGCCGAGCGCGAGTCGCTCGCGGCTCTTTCGCAAGCAGGGAGGCGATACCGCTGACGGTGACCTCGCCTGGCTGCGCAGATGCGGCGTGCCCGATGACGTCGCAGCTGAGCTGGCGATGCGGCTCGGGTCCGATCATCCGTTCCGGGGGATGGCCGATCCTGATGTACTGCTCGGGCACGGCGACCCTGTACCGCTCGCGGGCCGGCAGCGGCGGGCGGTCTGGACTCCAGGGCATACGCCAGGGCATCTGTGCCTGCACGACGAAGCCGAGGACTTGCTGCTAACCGGTGATCATGTATTGCCGAGGATCAGCCCGAATATCGGGCTACAGCCGCACATGGCCGAACCGCCCCTCGCCGCCTACCTGCGTTCGCTGGAGTTCGTCGCCGCCTACGACACCGCTGAGGCGCATTATGTGGGTTGATGATCTATGCCTGGCCGAGATCGGCAAGGCAGGCGCGCAGCAAGGTGTGGGCGGCAATGGTTGCCGCTGTTCGGGTTAGCAGGCCCCAGAAGGTGTGCGCGCCATGGCGGGCCAGTCCCATCAGGTCGGTGATCTCTCCGAAGCTGGCTTCAATCCGGTTGCGCCACTCGGGCGATAATCTTCTGCAGGATGGCGGGCATCTGCTTGCGCTGACCTTTGGTGGGCGGGACCAAGACGGCGGTGCCGCGGGCGGCCTGCTGCGCGGCGAACGCCTTGCCGTTGAACCCCTTGTCCGCGAGCAGGTCGCGCGGCGGTGGCCCGGATTCCAGCAGGTCTTGCGTGATGTCGCGCTCGCTGGCCGCGGCGGGCACGATGCTCCAGGCCCGCACGATGCGGCTGCCCAGGTCGGTCTTGATCGCCAGCCGGAACCCGTAGAACCATTCGGCGTGCGCGGCGTCACGGCCGAACCGGGCGGCCAGGTCGTTCCCCGGGCCGGTCCACTGGTCCGGGCCGCGGACCCGGGAGGCGTGCTTGACCGGCAGCGCGGAGGTGTCGATCTGCTGGCAGTCGTCTGCGGGAAGCCGGGCCGCCAGCGCCGCGCGCAGCTGCTCGAACGCGCCCCACAGCCAGCGGATCCGGCGGTTGGCCTCGCTTTGGCCCGGCAGGCGCGGGAACAGGTGCACCCAGTCGCGGGCCACCTCGGCCAAGAACCCGGCCTCGCTGCGCCGGCCCAGCCGGTGGCGCACCAGCGCGATCGCCAGCAACTCGGCGTCACTGCAGGCCGGCGCCGGGCCAGGCCGGCGCGGGATGGCAATGGCCCCGGCAGTGATCGCGTCATCGACCATGACATAGACGTAGACGAACAGGTCCTCGGTTGGCGGCATGGCAGTGGCCTCTGCGGCTGGACGGTCATCGGCAACCGCCTGCTTGCCGCAGGGGCCATTCATGATCAAGGCGACACGCTGTGATCAACCCACGTAACGCCCTTCAGAAGGCAGCAGGATCGAATGGCGAGGATCACCCTTGGCCGCGCTGAGACTCGCGGCGGAGATGCCGGCCGCGGATAACCCGCCCCATCCGGGGTAGTCGGATCACCAGGAAACACGGTAATCCAGGAGGAGGCGTGACTAATGCGGTCCAGAACGCGGGTAGCGGCCGTGGCCGGGATAGCAGCGCTGGTCACGGCTGGCGCGGCGGCTTGCGGGTCCCACCCCGGTCCGGGGCGGGCCACGGCAGGATCGGCCGGTGCGGTGCACGCCGTGCAGGCAGCCTACATAGCCACCACGAGTGCCAAGACAGCTACCTTCCGGTTCGATGAGGTGATCCAGGCGAAAAGCTCCGGCGGGTCATCGCAGAACGCGACGATCACCGGGTGGGGGCAGATCGACTTCGCCGCCAGAGCCTTCACCGCCAGCGTGAACGCCCCGAGCGGCGGCACCATCCGGACCGTGCTGGTGAACGGGACCGAGTACCTCCAGGTGCCGGCGGCCGCGCGGAGCCAGATCCCCGGCCACAAGGCGTGGGTGAGCGTGAACCTGAACAAGGTCAGTCAGGCCAAGCTCGGCGCGTCGTTCTCCCAGGTCGCCGGCAATGACAACCCCACCCAGGCGCTGTCGCAACTGTCGGCGGTCTCCAGCGGCGTGTCCAAGGCGGGCAGTGCCACCGTGGCGGGCGTGCCCACCACCGAGTACCGGGCGACGGTCAGCCTGGACAAGGTCGCGGCCAGGGTGCTGGCCAAGGTGGGGGTGAAGGCGGCCCAGGCTGTCCGGCAGGAGATCAAGGCTCTCGGCACCGCCACGTTGCCCGTTGACGTGTGGATCGGCGCCCGCCACCTGGTCCGGCAGATCCGCTACCAGGTCCCGATCCCGGCCGCCAGCACCGGCGGTCCCAGCGGCAGCGGCAAGGCGGTGTTGACGATGACCTTCACCAGCTTCGGCGCGCCGGTCCACCTCAACCCCCCGCCGGCCAGCCAGACCGTCGACATCACGAACGAGGTACTCCAGCAGGCCAAGGCCAGCTCTGGTTGACCCTGCCCTGCGGTGGTCGGTGGGACAGGACAGCATAAATCAACCCACATAACCCGCCTGAGGCGCTGCCCGCGCACGAGTACCGCTTCCATGGCTTGGCCGACCGGGTCCGCATGCTGCTCGCGCATCATGAGCGGCGGTGCGACGAGGTGATCGAGGTCCTGGGCCGGCTAGGCCCGGCCACCACCTGGCAGGTCACCAAGGAGCTGTCGTGGTCAAGGGCTGGGCGGCGGTCACCGGGTTCATGCGCCGAGCCGCGCTCGCCGAAGCAGGGGCTCACCTGCAGCACATCGCTGACAGCAAGCGGATCAGCGTCGCGAGCCGACGTGACGGTACGGCGCTCTGGTCAGCGCGACCACGGGCATGACCCGCGAGGTCTCGTAACCTATCGTCCATCTGAGTCAGTCGCTGCGGCCCGACACGGCCAGGCTGGCCCCGATACCGATCATCACCAGGCCGCCGGTTCCTCCGATGATCTCCATCCGTCGCGGCGAGCGCGCGAGCCATGCCCGCGCCGTGCCAGCGGCCAGCGCCCAGGTGCTGTCGCAGACCACGGCGATGGCCATGAAGATCGCGCCGAGCAGCAGCATCTGAGTCGGCACATGGCCGGCTGACCGGTCGACGAACTGCGGCAGGACGGCGACGAAGAACACGATGGCCTTGGGGTTGGTGACGCCTACAAGGAAGCCGTCACGAAGTATCCGGCGGATCGTCTTCGGCTCCGTCTGTGCCCCAAGAGCCGCTGCGAGCGAGCGGCGGTGCCGCAGCGCCTGCACGCCCAGGTAGACCAGGTACGCGGCGCCGGCCAGCTTGAGAACGGTGAAGACCGCCACCGAGCGCTCGACCACCGCGCCGACGCCGAACGCTACCGCCGCGACCTGGACATAGACCCCGATCTGACCGCCCAGCGCGGTGCCCACGCCGGCCGTGCGGCCCAGCATGAGGGACCGGCTGATAATGAACAGCACGTTCGGCCCGGGAACGATGATCAGTGCGAATGCGATGAGCGCGAAGGCGAGCAGGTGGTCGGCGGGAATCATGGCGGCAGCCTATTCCTGTGCCGGCTAGGACGGCAGCACAGTTTTCTGCGCATTTGCGAGGATGGCGACATGACGGTCATTGACGTGTGGATGCAGCACCCGACCCGGCGCCTGCTGCAGCAGGAAATGTTCGAGTCGCTGCGCCGGTGGACCGGTCAGCTACCAGAGCAGGAAATCAGCCTGGACGGCACCCTGGCCACCATGGACGAGGCTGGAGTGGAACGCGGGCTCATCAGCGCGTGGTACGGTCCTGACGGTCCGCTGATCAGCAACGACGAGGTCGCTGGCTGGGTCGCGGCTCATCCTGACCGGCTGGCCGGCGTGGCCTCTGCCGACATCCGCAATCCCAGGCCCGCTGTGCTCGAGCTTCGCCGGGCGGTCGGCGAACTGGGCTTCCGCGCCCTGCGCGTTGTGCCCTGGCTGTGGGGATTGCCGCCGAACCACCGCCTCTACTATCCGCTCTTCGCCGAATGCACCGAACTCGGAATCCCGTTCATGACCCAGGCTGGGCATACCGGGCCGCTCAGGACATCGGAGCCCGGCAGGCCGATCCCGTACCTCGACGACGTCGCCCTGGACTTCCCCGACCTGGTGATCGTGGCCGGCCACATCGGGTATCCGTGGACAGCCGAGATGATCTCGCTGGCCACCAAGTACCCGAATGTCTACATCGATACCTCCGCCTACGTCGCGCACCGGTACCCGGCCGAGCTCGTCACGTATATGCGCGGTCACGGCCGGCGCAAGGTCCTGTTCGGCTCGAACTACCCGATGATCACGCCGGCTCAGGCGCTCAGCCGCCTGGATGAGCTCGGCCTGGACGATGAGGCCCGGGGCCTGTTCCTCCACGGCAACGCGGCCCGCCTGTTCCCCGGCCTCTTGCCAGGCGGCTGATCCGGTCCCGCCTCAAAGGTCCCGGTAACCGGTCATGAGACAGCAGGCGGTCGATGGCGGGGATCCGTGCGCGCAGATCCGCCAGAGCGACGCCCGAGTTGCCTGGCTCGCCGGCTGCCATCAGGTTCGCCATGCCCTCGTCGCCGGCAGCGGCGGCGGCCGGAATCCACTCCAGCATGAGCTGGATCCGGTTCGGTACCGCGTGCAGGATCTGCGCGGCCGTGAACTCGCCGTAGGCCGAGGCGATCAGGCCGAGCCGCCGGGCGGCGCTGTCCGGGCCGATGTCCCGCCACAGGGGAACGCAGTTCCAGGCGATGAAAGCGAGCTCCAAGAGCGCCGTCGACGGTCCAGCCAGGTCCCAGTCGAACACGCCTGCCAGCTCATCACCGGCGAAGCAGGCATTGTAGGGAGCGATGTCGTTGTGGCAGATAAGTGACGCTTGCGGGACGCGGAAGAACCGCCAGGGCCCGGGGTGGTTGAATCCCGTGACGGCGCTGTGAAACGCGCGGGTCCATCGCACCAGAGAGCCGATCTGGCCCTCGCTGAGCAGCTCGGTGTCGATGTCAACGACGTGGCCCGGTAGGTAGCTGAGGACCTCCCGGCCCTGCGCGTCGCGGCCGAGCGGCTGCGGAACGCCGGGAATCCGGCCTGCCAGGTAGTCAAGCAGCGAATGGACCGCCGGGGTCCACGGCCCCGTGCGGCGCCGGACGGTGTCACCGATTCGGACGGCGCCGCCCACATTGCCGCCGGGCAGCTGGATCTCCTGGCTGTCGCCGGATGTCGCCACCGCTGGTCTTACCCGATGTCGTGCGCGGCCCGCTGCAGCGCGGAGAGCTGCAGCCCGGTGCCGATCGCGATCAGCACATGACCGACCTCCAGCGGGGTCTGCATCGGGGGATTGGCGAGGAACACGCCGTCTCGATCCCGGATAGCGAGCACAAGCGCTCCCGTTCTGTCGCCTATTTCGGCCTCGTGCAGCGTGCGCCCGGCGAGCCTGGAGCCAGGCCGGATCGAGACCTCCTCGAGCCGGAACTCCAGGCTGCCGTCATGCATCACAACGTCGAGGAATTCGACCACGTTGGGCTGCAGCGCAGCCGCCGCGATCCGCTGGCCGCCGATTCGCTGCGGATTCACGACCCGGGTCGCCCCGGCCCGCAGCAGCTTGGGCTCCGATTCCTCGGTGCGCGCCCGCGCGACGATCACCAGGTCGGGCCGCAGCTCGCGGGCGGACAACGTCACGTAGACGTTCTCCGCGTCGGTGTTGATCGCGGCGACGAGCGCCCTGGCCCGAATCAAGCCTGCCTTGCGCAGCACGTCGTCATCGGTCACGTCGCCGATTAGCGCGGGGTACGGCGTCTCGGCCACCCGCGCCGCATCGAGGTCAACCACGACCACGTCAGCGCCCAGCCCGGACAGGTAGTCGCCGACGGCGCGACCCACCCTCCCCCAGCCGCAGACGATCGTGTGCCCGGTCATCCGGGCGATATTGCGTTCCATCCGGCGCCTTTCGAAGTGACGGCGCAGGTGGCCTTCCACCAGCGTTTCTAGCACGACGCTGAACGCGTACAAGGCGGTGCTGACACCAGCGAGGATCAGCACGATCGTGAATATCTTCCCGGCCGTGCCCAGCGGACCTACTTCCCCGAACCCGACCGTGGAGATCGTTTCGACCGTCTGGTACACCGCGTCGAGCACGCCGAACCCCAGCGCGACGTAGCCGATGGTGCCGGCCAGAATCAAGCCGAGCACCAGGCCCAGCGCGAGCTCGATCCGCCGCACGTTGCTCACCAGCCAATTCTGGCCGCGCACGCCAACGCGCTGGCCGCCCGGGTGCCACGCGTCGCGACAACGCTGAACCCCTCATGTCGCTATGCCACCATCAGGGGTTCAGCGTTGTCGTGCCGTCAGGGCTGCGCCGGGCGAGACGGCGCTGCAGCCAGGCGGTCGCGGCGATGCCGTGTTCGGCCTTGGCGGCGATGATGGGCGCGAACGTTGGCGATACCGGGTACAGGCCGCCGCCAACGCAGAACCCGGCATGGGCGGCGAGCACCTCGTCGATGACATGGGGCTGGGTCTCGGCGGCCGGTGCTCGGCCGGTCACGAAGGGCTCGGGGTCGATGCCGGCGGCGGCCGCGCTCGAGGCGAACATGATCAGGTCAACGAATGGCGCTCCGAGCCTGGCGTGCGGCCAGTCAGCAAAGAGGACCCGCTCGCCGGTGAGCAGGATGTTGTGCGGGTAGGCGTCGAAATGCACCAGCGCCCGTCCCTGCGCGGCCGCGAGACCGGCATCCTCCAGCGCGATCAGCCTGGTCAGGTGCTCGGCTGCCCATTGCGACTGGGCGGGCAATCGGTTTAGGCGGTCGCCATCGCGAGCGAGGTCAGCCCAGCCGCCCAGCCTCGGGTGATCGGACGGCGCCGCGATCGGGGAGGGCGTCAGCGTCCGGGCGAGCTCTTCGAGGGCGGCAGCCACGCGGAACGCTTCGGCCGGTCTGCGGCGCAGATCAGGCTCGGTGCCGTCGATGAACTCGAAAATAAGCACGATCCACTGGCCGTCATCGAACGAGGCAAGCAGCCGCGGCGCGGGAACGGCCGCCGGGAGCGCCGCCGACACCGACAACTCAGCGCGGTACATGGGCGCCTGGTCGGGCCAGGCTTTGGCGTCGATGGCCTTGACGAAGATCATGTTGCCGTCGTCCAGCGTCAGCCGTGAGGCCAGGCCGGGCGAGAACCCGCCCTCGCAATTGGCGGCGGTCAGGACCCGGCCGCCGGCCAGTTGCTCGACCATGGCCTTGACCGCGGTCGGTACCTGCGCCCAGAGCAGGCGTCTTTTGCTCGCGGACGCGTTGCGTTCGGCTCCGTTGCTAGCAGAAATGCTCATGGGTCAACCAAAGGGGTTCGGTGGGTCGTCATACCGGCGAGGTGATCGCGTGGACGAAGAGTTCGGCCAGTTCGTCGCCGCGCGCGGCCGGGCGCTGTGCCGGACCGCATATCTGCTTACGGGCGACTGGCAGGTCGGCGAGGACCTAGTGCAGGAGGCGCTGACCAGAACCTACCTCCGCAAGCGTCGGCTGGGAAGCGCCGACGCGCTCGAGCCGTACGCGCGCAAAGTGCTTGTGTTCCTGCCCTCGCGGCGACGGCTGTGGCACCGAGAACTGCCGTTCGCCACCGTGCCCGACTAGGTGGAAGTCGGCGCGTTCCTAGCGCTCGTCGTCTTCCCGCACGGACGGCAAGGTCCGACCGAAGTTGACATCGGGCTCGCCGGCATTGGCGAAACGGCTAGGGCGATCCTCGATTCGATTTGGCCGCGATGACTTCAGTCGGCCGTCGGCCAGTGCGACGGCCGACTGAGCCTGGACGGCAGCTTCGTGCTCCAGTTGCCCTTCGCTGAGTCGAGTTGGGGCTGGCTGGTGAACAGGCTTGTCTTTAGGTCGGCGCCCGACAGGTCAGCGCCGCGGAGATCAGCGCCGGTCAGCAGAACGGCATTGGCCTGCTGGCGGTGTGCATCGACGTCGAGCTTGACTAGCTCCTCGGGAGGAGAGTTCGTCATGCGTTCCGTTGCCGAAAAAGCCTCGTCGAGTTCGTCGCGGAATGGGCCTACTGCTGAGAGCGCCAGCGCCTCGTTGAGGTACCAGAGCAGCTCGTGCAGCGGTCGCATGACCGCGAAGGCCGCGAACATTGGCGCCGCGAGCGTCGGGTCGGCCCGCCAGTCCCGGCCGCCGAAGGTGACCTGGGCGACCTTCTGGCCGGCGCCGTGGCAGTCGAACGCGGCGCAGCCGGCGAACCCGCGCGGGCGCAGCCGGTCGTGGATCGAGCAGCGGAAGTCGGCGCGCAGGTTCGGGCACGGCTGGCCGGCGGCCTTGTCGATCGCAAAGTCCGCCGAGGCCGAGAACGCGGGCGCGACGCAGCACAGCGCGAAGCAGCGCTCGCAGTCCGCCCGCAGCTCAAGGCGTCGTCGTCCCGAGGACGATGCCGATGCCGGCAGATCCGGTGCCGCCGCCCAGGGTCCGTCATTCATCAGCTTCAACGTAGCGCCCCGTGCCACCGCCCGAGGTCAGGCGGAGGTAGCGGGCGACGGCCGCGGTCACGCGGCCCGTGTCGCCGGTCGCCAGCAGGTCAAGCAGGCAGCCACGCAATACGGCGAGAGCCAGCGTGCGCTCCGCCGCCAGCTCAGGCCCGCCGACCGCGGCAGGACCGTCCGCGCGGGCCGCCGGCTGGGCGGTCGCGAGGACGGTCAGCCAATCGTCGACCGACTGGCTTGCGAAGCCCGACCATGGCCCGCTGGGCTCGACCAGCGATCGCGCGTACGCCTCGGTCCAGAGCGTGAGCAGCGGCCTGACTGGTGCGGCCGCGAGCCAGCGCCAGGTAGCGGCCACAACATCGGCCAGGTCGTCGTGCGCGCTCGCGCGCTCTGCGTCGAGGTAACTAAGCTCGTCGGCCCTGGCTCGCGTCAGCAACGCCCTGACCAGGCCGTCCTTCGACCCGAACAGGAACAGCAGGACGCGGGGGCTGGTGCCGATCGCTGCCGCGAGCGGCCTTAGCGACAAATCGGCGAGCCCGTGGTCGAGTGCGTAGCGGTAAGCGTGCTCGAGCAGCTCATTCTGGCGCGGGGACCAGGGCCGCGGGGGCGCTGGCCGCGGGGACGAGGGCCGCGGGGAGGACGGCTGCGGGGACGTGGGTCGCGTTGTCACCCTCACGATGCTACTGTGCCACTGAAACGACCGTTTCAGTGGCCATACGAAGGTGTGGTCGGGGAGATGCTGTGCGGAGCTGCCATGAACGAGTCGCGGATCGTAATACGTCCCGTCGGGAAGCCTGGCGATCTGGGCTGGATGGTGCAGGCCCACGGAGAGCTCTACGCGGCCGAGTACGGCTGGGACTCCACTTTCGAGGCGCTCGTTGCGCGGATTGTCGCCGACTTCGCCGCCGATCCTGGCCGGCCGGGGCAGCGCGGCTGGATCTCGGAGGTTGACGGCCGCAGGATGGGGTGCGTGCTGTGCGTGCCGGCTGATGACGCTGGCGAAGTCGACGGGGCAACGGCCCAGCTCAGGATCCTGCTCGTCGACCCCGCCGCGCGGGGCAACGGGATCGGCGCCAGGCTGGTCGACGAGTGCGTCGGCTTCGCTCGAACTGCCGGTTACACGCGGATGAAGCTCTGGACGAACGATCCGCTGGTCGCGGCCCGCCGCATCTACCTGTCCAGGGGATTCACGCTGGTCGATGAGGAGCCGCACCACAGCTATGGCACCGACCTGGTCGGCCAGACCTACGAGCTCGACCTGCGACGTTCGCCGAACCCGCCGCAGCCAGCCGGCTCGGGTGAACAAACCCACCGGCGCGCTGCGGGCAACGAAGGTGTATCGGTGGTCCACCCATAACCGAATGTGTGTATCGGCGGTTCACCCATGCACCGGCACCTGCCGTCCAGTCTGAAGTTCCAGGTGCAGTTGTGGCTAATGTGACTTGTGTTCCGAACGCCCGATTCAGGACGGTCGATGGGCGAGGAACATATTGGCCGGGGGCCGGCCGGGCAGAGCCCGGCCGGCGGAATCAGCATCGGGAACAGATCCGGCGGATCCGGTGCCAGAGTCTGTCTCGGGAACGAAGCCGGCGCCGGTCAGCAGGCGCTGCCACACGTCACGGCTGAACGCGCCGAGCCGGTGCGACTCCCTGATCACCTCGACCGAGCCGTCAGCCTCCCGGAGGATGAACTCGTAGTCAGCCTGGACCCAGTCGTCGGCCCGATCAGGATCCCAGGTCTGCTCCCGGAACGTCGCCTGCCTGCCCGTTCCGTCTGTGCCGCCGCCACCGCTGCCGGCTATCTCGCGGAAGTCGTCCTTGATGTAGTCGGGGACGAACAGGCCGATGCCGCCAGCCCGGCAGTGATCGAACGCGGTCGCGATCACGCGGGCCAGGTCGTCATGGGTCGTGATGTAGTCGATGGCGTCGTGGACCAGGACGGCGTCGAAGGTCCGCCCGAGCCGGATCGTGCGCATGTCGCCGCGCAGATGCCGGCATTCCGGGTTGAGCCGCCCGGAGACCGCAAGCATGTCATCGGAGATGTCGACGAGCGTCAGGCTGAACTCGTCCTTCAGGTACATGGCGATGTGGCCGCCGCCGCTGCCAAGATCCAGTACTTCATGCACGGGAACATCCGCCGTCGAGCTGAGGACGGCGGCGAGGTATGCGGCTTCCTCAGCGTACTCGCGCGGCGGCGAGATCAGGGGCCACCAGTCCGCGAGGTCGCGGTAGAGCCGGTACTCATCGTCCGCGCTCGGCATGACAGTAATCCTCGCGCATGCCGACGTCAGCCCGAGGGACGCAGCGGCCGCGGTGCCGCGGTGTCCCTGTGCCGTGCGAACGCATCCGTCGTGGCACTCATGCCACGATCGTGCCACGGTGCGGCCGCCCCGGCTTGATCGTCATTGCGCTTCTTCGGGGATCGGGAATCAGGCGGCGCGGGATATTCGGTTGCGGCGGACGCGGTCGGCCTGGCAACCTCGGGTCACGTTGACAGGCGTCAGCACCGCCCGTAAACCGGCGGGCTGCTGAGCAGAGGGGAGGGCTCACGAATGATGGTCGATTCGCGAATTCTGCTGCCCGAACTCTGCTCAAGGAGCCTTCCTCGTGCCCGATCAGGCATTTGCCCGCCGCGGCAAGCGGCGTTTTGACGACGACGACGCACCAGCCTTCGCCAAGCGAGACCGGCACCGCGAGCGGCTGCAGCCCGAATGCTCACTCGACGCCGCCGACGGCCTGCCCGATGGCGACCGCTGGTCAACCTGGGATCATTCCCCGCCCACCGATCGCGGCCCCCGGCCTTACCCGGATTGGCTGGTCACCGACCTAGGCGCGACCGATACCGAGCTCGGGATACTCAAGACCGGCAAGGAGGCCGACGTCTTCCTCCTGCGCCGGGGGGTGCCAGAAACGGACAGGTCTTGCCTGGTCGCGGCCAAGCGGTACCGCGCGGCGGAGCACAGGCTGTTCCACCGCGACATTGAGTACACCGACGGCAGGCGCGTCCGCGAATCCCGTGACAATCGGGCGATGGCCCGCAGGACCGCGACCGGCCGGGCGATGATCGCACAGCAGTGGGCCAGGGCCGAGTTCAGCGCGCTGGGCAGGCTGCACCAGGCTGGCCTGCCGGTTCCCTATCCGGTCCAGGTCACCGGGACCGAGCTGCTGCTCGAGTTCATTGGCGAGCCAGACGGGACCGCTGCGCCGAGGCTCGCCGAAATCCGCCCGGGCAGAGCCGAGCTGGCGGGTCTGTGGGACCAGCTCGTCACGGCGCTGAGTGAGCTGGCCGCCCTCGGCCTGGCCCATGGCGACCTGTCCGCATACAACGTGCTCGTTCACCGCGGCCGTCTCGTCCTGATCGACCTGCCGCAGGTGATCGACGTGATCTCCCACCCACGGGGCGGTGACTTCCTGGATCGGGACGCTGCCAACGTGGCCAGCTGGTTCACCGCCCGCGGGCTGGGCGGGAGTGCGCCAGCCCCAGCCGAACTGGCCGCCCTGCTGCGCCACGAAGCGCGCCTCAATTAGGGCGGTGCGCGAGATCAACGGGGGCGCCTTGCTGCTGCTGCAGCGACAGCGGGGCGCCCCCGTTGTGCTCGACGGCGCGGCGGAAGCTGGCGAGGCGGAAAAGCGTTAGGCAACGGGGGCCCTGCCCGACGATCCTTGTCCTTGGCGTCGCCGAGGTCGAGACGGCTGACGCGCGGTTCGATGCCCGCAGGCTCGCGGTGCCGGCCATCAGCTATCCGGCCGAGCTTCCGATCAGCCAGCGGAGAGACGAGATCGCCGCGGCGATCCGCGACCACCAGGTCGTGATCATCGCGGGGGAGACAGGCTCGGGCAAAACCACCCAGATTCCAAAAATCTGCCTGGAACTCGGCCGTGGCGTGGCCGGGCAGATCGGTCACACCCAGCCTCGCCGACTCGCCGCCAGGACCGTGGCGGAACGCATCGCCGAGGAACTTGGGACCGAGCCAGGCACTGCGGCGGGTTCCGGCGGGTCGCCTCCCGGGGCGGGCAGCGTTGTCGGCTACAAGGTCCGTTTCACCGACACGTCCAGCGAGAACACGCTGATCAAGCTCATGACCGACGGCATCTTGCTGACCGAGATGCGCCACGACCGGCGGTTGCTGCGCTACGACACGCTGATCATCGACGAGGCGCACGAGCGCAGCCTGAACATCGACTTCATCCTCGGATACCTGCGCCGGCTGCTGCCGAGCCGTCCCGACCTCAAGGTGATCATCACCTCAGCCACCATCGACCCCGAGCGATTTAGCGATCACTTTAAACACGGTGGCGGAGCGCCCATCATCGAGGTGTCCGGGCGCACCTACCCCGTCGAGGTCCGCTACCGGCCGCTGGTGCCCGATGCCGCCGGGACGGAGGAGGGCATCCAGGCGGCCGAACCGCGCGACCAGGTGCAGGCCATCGCCGACGCCATCGCCGAACTGCGGACCGAAGGGCCGGGCGACATCCTGGTCTTCCTCAGCGGCGAACGCGAAATCCGGGACACCGCCGACGCGCTGACCGGTGACGGCTACGCCGACCTCGACACGCCGGGTCGTGCTGGCCACCAACGTCGCCGAGACGTCGTTGACGGTTCCCGGCATCAAATACGTCATCGACCCGGGCACGGCGCGGATCTCCCGCTACAGCAACAGGACCAAGGTGCAGCGCCTGCCGATCGAGCCGGTCTCGCAGGCGTCGGCCAACCAGCGCGCCGGACGTTGCGGCCGCACGTCAGACGGCATCTGCATCCGGCTCTACAGCGAGGACGATTTCGCCGCGCGCCCCGAGTTCACCGACCCCGAGATCCTGCGCACGAACCTGGCCTCGGTCATCCTGCAGATGGCAGCCCTGGACCTCGGCGAGGTCGGAGGCTTCCCGTTCATCGACCCGCCCGACACCCGGCAGGTGAGCGACGGCGTGCGCCTGCTGGAAGAACTCGGCGCGTTCGAGCCTGCTGCCCGGACAAAGGGGCTAACCGAGATCGGGCGGAAGCTGGCCGGGCTGCCAGTCGATCCGCGCCTCGGCCGGATGATCATCGAGGCCGGCCGCAACGGCTGCGCCCGCGAGGTCCTGATCATCGCCGCCGCGCTGTCCATCCAGGATCCGCGGGAACGGCCAGCGGACGCCAGGGAAGCAGCGGACGCCAAGCACGCGCGGTTCGCCGAGCCGGGATCTGACTTCCTGTCGCTGGTCAACCTCTGGGACTACCTGCGCGACCAGCAGCGCGAGCTGTCTGGTTCAGCGTTCCGCCGGATGTGCCGCCGCGAGTACCTGCACTACTTGCGCGTCCGTGAGTGGCAGGACGTGTACGGCCAGCTCAGGCAGGCGGCCAGGGAACTCGGCATCGCGGTCGGCCCCGATCGCACCGCGAGGCGGCCGGCGCAGCCCGCTGGCGGGCCGGGCAAGGCGACGGGCGGACCGTCAGCCCATGTAGCGCAGCTGGCAGCCAGGCCGGGAGCCGAGACCGAGCCGCGGATCCCAGCAGACCTTGCGGACCGGGTGCACCAATCGCTGCTGGCCGGGCTGCTCTCGCACATCGGGATGCGGGACGTCGCCAAGGCGACGCGGGACAAGCGACGCGGGCCAGCCGAGTTCACTGGCGCCCGCGGTTCCCGTTTCGCCATCTTCCCTGACTCGGTGCTGGCGCGGAAGCCGCCGCAGTGGGTCGTCGCGGCCGAGCTCGTGGAGACCTCCCGGCTGTGGGCGCGGGTGACGGCGAGGATCGAGCCGGAGTGGGCCGAGCCGCTCGCCGCGCACCTGGTCAACCGGAGCTACAGCGAGCCGCACTGGGACGGCCGGCGCGGCGCGGCGATGGCGCTCGAGCGGGTCAGCCTGTACGGCCTGCCGCTGGTCACCGGGCGGCAGGTGACCCTGAGCCGGATCGACCCGGTCATGGCCCGCGAGCTGTTCATCTCGCGCGCCTTGGTCGAGGGTGACTGGCAGACACACCACAAGTTCTTCCACCGCAACCGCGAGCTGCTGGCCGAGGCGGAGGAGCTGGAACGGAGGGCGCGCAGGCGCGGCATCGTCGCTGACGACGCCGCGTTGTTCGATTTCTATGACCGGCGTATCCCGGCCGAGGTGACCTCGGCGCGGCATTTCGACTCTTGGTGGAAGAACGCAAGGCAGGCTGAGCCTGATCTGCTCACGCTCACGCCGGCCGACCTGGCCGGGCCGGTGTCAGACGAGGTCAGCGCCGCCGATTACCCGAGCACCTGGGGCGAGCTGCCGCTGTCGTATGAGTTCGCGCCCGGCGAGCCCGAGGACGGCGTCGCCGCCGACATCCCGCTGGCGGCGCTGAACCAAGTCAGCGGGGACGAGTTCTCCTGGAACGTCCCCGGACTGCGGGAAGAGCTCGTGACCGAGCTGATCAGGACGCTGCCGAAGCAGCTGCGCACCAGGTTCGTGCCCGCTCCGGACGTCGCCCGCAGAGTGCTGCCCCGGCTGGATCCAGCGCGAGGCAGCCTGCTGGACGGGCTCGGCGCCGAACTGGGCCGGATCGGCGGCGTCGCCATCCCGGCCGATGCCTGGGACCCGTCCAGGCTGCCCGCGCACCTGCGAGTCACGTTCCGCGTCATCGACGACGGCCAGGTGCTCGCCGCAGGCAAGGATCTCGACGAGCTGCGGGATGAGCTGCGGCCGCGGCTGCAGGCGCGGCTCGCGCACGCCGCCGGTGGCCTGACCAGGACAGGCATTACAACCTGGGACTTCGACTCGCTGCCGCGCGAGTTCACCAACGGCCAGGTCAGGGCGTACCCGGCGCTCCGGGACGTGGGCCGGTCGGTGGATATCGCGCTGTTCGAGACCCAAGCCGAGGCCGACGCGGCCATGCGGGCAGGAAACAGGCGGCTGCTGCTGCTCGAGGTGCCGTCGGGGGCGCGTGCCGTCGCCAGCCGGCTGCCGACCAACGCGAAACTGGCGATGAGCCGCCACCCGTACCCCAGCGCCGCGGATCTGCTCGAGGACTGCGCGGCATGCGCGGCCGACGAGATCATCGCCGATGCGGGCGGGCCCGCCTGGGACGCCAAGGCGTTCGACGTCCTGCTGGAGACAGCCAGGTCATCGCTGCGGGCGCGGACCGCTGACGTAGTCAGCGTGACCGCTCGGGTGCTCGGCGAGGCGCACGCGGTCGAGGTGGCGATGGACCGGGCGAAAGGCCAGGTGTTCGCCGCGGCCGTCGCCGACATGCGGGCACAGCTGTCCGCGCTGATCTTCCCGGGATTCGTCGCGGCCACCGGCGCGCGCCGCCTGGGTGACCTCCTCCGCTACCTGCGCGGTATCGCTCACCGGCTGGAGAAGGCGCCGGGAGATGTTGGCCGCGACACCGGCCGGATGGAGGTCGTGCAGCGCGTGACCGAGGACTACGAGCACGTCCTGGCCCAGATCGGCCCCGCAGCGCGATATCGCGAGGACGTCACGGCAGTCCGGTGGATGATCGAGGAGCTTCGGGTCAGCCTGTTCGCTCAGCCGGTCGGCGCCGCAATCCCAGTCTCCGAACAGCGGATTCTCGCGGCACTCGACCGCCTGTAAGGGGACCGCCTGGCCGCCGCGCTACACCGCCAGCATGAGCACCGGGAGGCTGGCCTCGTGCCACGACACGGCCCCGCCAGTGCTGGGCTAGCCAGCGCTGGGCTAGCCAGCCAGCCTGCGGCTGGCCGGACCTCTGAGGCGGGTAAACATGCTAGAGATCAAGCGGCTGCACCTGGCGCGGCTTGAGGTAGCCGGGGAGCAATGGCCGGTGCACGGGTTCGTCGTCACTCACCCGGGCGGCGCGCTGCTTGTCGACACCGGCGTGGGCGGACCCGACGAGCTGCTCGACGACTGGCGGGTGGTCAACCGCACGGCCGCCGACGCGCTTGCCGACATCGACATGAGCCCGGCCGACATCGATCTGGTGATCAATACGCACCTGCATTTCGACCACTGCGGCCAGAACGCGGTCTTCTCGCATGCGCCGTGCTACGTCCAGCGCGGCGAGGTCGAGCGGGCGAAGGTGGAGTCGCGGGACCTGTTCGACTGGCTCGGCTTCATGAACGCGCGGTTCGAGCTGCTCGACGGCGACGCCGAGATCGTGCCGGGCGTGCGCGTGATCGCGACGCCCGGGCACACCTCGGGCCACCAATCCGTCCTGGTCAGCGGGGCGGCGGGAGACGTCGACGTGCTGATCGGCGACGCTGCGTACACGACGGCGCAGTACGGCGGCCCGGCCGATGCGAGGCTGCCACCTGGCCAGGCGGCCGACCCGGCCGCCTGGCGCGCGTCGCTCCAGCGGATCAGGTCATCGGACCCGACACGGGTGCACTTCTGCCATGACACCGCGGTCATCCACGGCTGAGCTCGAGCGGACGGCGGACAATGCCCAGCAGGCAGTACGAAGCCGACGTCCTGGCGGCGGCATCCAAGCGCGCCGAGCGCGCCGAGTTCCCGCGGGTTACAGCCGAATACGGCCTGGTCGTCGAGGACCGCGCGGCCGAGTTCTGCGGGGCGATCGTCGGCTGGGAGAAGGACGCCGTCTTGCTGGAGGACAGGTACGGCAAGCAACGCGCGTTCCCGTTCGAACCGGGCGCGTTCTTGCTGGAAGGCAGCCCGGTCACGCTGGTCAGGCCCGCGCCCCTGGCCTCAGGCGCGCCGGGCCGGACCGCGTCAGGATCGATCGCCGCTCCCGCCACCCGGGCCAAGGTTGCCAGGGCGAGCAGGATCTACGTGGAGGGCCGGCATGACGCGGAGCTGGTCGAGAAGATCTGGGGTGACGACCTGCGCGACGCCGGCGTCGTGGTCGAGTACCTCGGCGGGATCGACGACCTTGCCGCGATCGTCGCCGAGTTCGGTCCGGCACCTGGCCGCAGGCTTGGGGTGCTCGTAGATCATCTGGTGCAGGGCTCGAAGGAGAGCCTCATCGCCGCGCAGGTTCGTTCGCCGCACGTGCTCATCGTCGGCCACCCGTTCGTCGACGTGTGGGCGGCCGTGAGGCCGGCCGTGCTCGGCTTGGCGGCCTGGCCGGAGGTTCCGCGCGGCACGCTGTGGAAGGATGGCGTTCTCCGACTCATCGGCTGGCCTGCGGATACGGCCGCGGCGTGGCAGCGGATCCTCCGCTCGGTGCGGACGCTGCTGCATGAGGTGGCCGCACGGACGCTGCCGCTGTCCAGGCTTGAGCCGGTCATCGGCCAGGAACGCTATGACCGGCTGGTCTCGGCGTCAGACCCGCTGAAGAGCCGGCTTGGCCAGGGCATCATCTGGAACATCAACTCGACCGCCGTAGGCGGCGGCGTCGCGGAGATGCTCCAGGTCATCGTGGGATACGTGGCTGACGCCGGGATTCCGATCCGCTGGCTCACGATCGGCGGCGACCCTGTGTTCTTCGGCATCACCAAGAGGCTGCACAACCAGATCCACGGTGCGGCTGACGGGTCGGCGCTCGTCAGCAGCGCCGATGCGCACCACTATGAGCAGGTGCTGGCGGCCAACGCCGAGGAACTGCTGACGTGGGTCCGGCCTGGCGATGTAGCGATCCTGCACGACCCGCAGACCGCGGGCCTCACCGAGGCGCTGAGCAGGGCCGGGCTCAAGGTGATCTGGCGCTGCCACATTGGCATCGACGAGCAGAACGACATCTCCCGAGCGGCGTGGGAGTTCCTGCGCCCCTTCCTGTCGGCCGCGCACGCCTACGTCTTCACCAGGCGGCAGTTCGCGCCAATCTGGGTGCCGCGGGCCAGGCTGTGGATCATCCCGCCGTCTATTGACCCGTTTTCGCCAAAAAACGAGGAACTCGACGGGGAGAGTGTGCAGGCGATCCTGACCACCGTCGGGATCTACGCTGACGGCGGAACAATCCGGCACGGGAAATTCCTGCGCAGCGACGGAACACGCGGCGAGGTGAGGCGGGCCGCCCTGGTGACCGGCGACGGCCGGCCAAGACCTGACGACCCCGTCGTGGTCCAGGTCTCTCGCTGGGACAAACTCAAGGACATGGCTGGCGTCATGCGCGGCTTCGCCGACTATGTGCTGCCCGATAGAGACGCCTACCTGCTGCTAGTCGGACCGTCGGTGAGCGGCGTGACCGACGATCCGGAAGGCGCAGTGGTCTTCGCCGAGTGCCTGGCCGAGTGGCATGAGCTCGCGCCCCGGGCCCGCGAGCGGGTGCTGCTGGTCACCCTGCCGCTCAATGATGTCGAGGAAAACGCGGCCATGGTGAACGCGATCCAGCGCCGAGCCACCATCATCGTGCAGAAGAGCCTGGCCGAGGGGTTCGGCCTGACGGTCGCCGAGGGGATGTGGAAGGGTCGGCCCGTGATCGGCTCAGCGGTCGGCGGGATCGTGGATCAGATCGCCGACGGCACGGGCATCCTGCTGCCAGATCCGGAGGACCTGGCGGCGTTCGGGGCGAATGTCACGTGGCTGCTTGAGCATCGCGAGGCCGCCGAGCGGATGGGCGCCGCCGGCAAGGCGTACACCAGGGAACACTTCATCGGCGATATGCACCTGCTGAGGTGGGCCGAGGTCATCGAGGCTGTGCTCGCTGACTAGTCACGGGCTCGGGGCCTGTTCTGGCTGGCTGAAGCGTTCCATCATGATCGACTGGCCGCGGAAGTTCGGGTTCCTGCGGACCCTGCGCTCGATGGAGGACGCGGAGAGCGTGTAGCCGAGGAACAGCAGCAGCGACAGCGCCTGGATCAGTACCCCGACCCACACCGTGCTGAAGATCGTTAGCGTGTAGTCGTTCAGCGCGTGCAAGATGGACGGAATGCTGATGCCGAGCAACAGCAGCGGGATCCGGCGCCTGCGGTAGTTGACGGCCATGCCGACGAAGAAGCCGGACACACCGGCCCAGACCGCGTGTTGGAAGCCGTCGACGAATACGCGGAACGCGAATGACAGCGCGCCGATGTCGGCCTCACTGTTCGCGTGCGCGCCGTGGATCTGGATCAGCGCGGCTGGGGTGTAGATCGCCTGCTCGACGATGCCGAAGGTCAGGCCGGCGACGGTGCCCATCAGGAACCAGGTCCGCGGATCCAGTTTCTGTTTCCTGATCTTGAGCACGAGGATCGCTGCTATCAGGACGGGCAGCGCCTTCGTGATCTCCTCGTTATAGCCGACGACGAGCGACCCGAGGATGTTATGCGTGTTGGCGAAATGGTTGATGTAAATCGTAACGACATGCAGCCAGACGATTGTCCAGATGACGATGCCGATGCCGATTACCACTTCCAGCTTGCCAATTACCGGCGGGCGGATCAGGTACCAGAACGTCAGCAGCCATAGCGGCGCCACATAGAGGCTGTACGCCCAGCCTGGCGAGCTCAGCGACGTGGAAGTGGAGAACACCTGGAGGAAGATCAGCGGTAGCAGGGCGTAGGGGATGATCAGCAGCCGCACGCCCTGCCGCCAGCCGCGGTCGTGCAGCCAGCTCTTGACCGGAACCAGGATTTCGAAGAACGCGCCCATGTCCAGCTGTGACAGCGGGATGCCGGCCTGGCCGGGCATGGGAGGCCCGCCCAGGAGACCCTGGTAGCCGGGATATCCCGGCATGCCTGGCGGCGCGGCGGCGCCTGCCTGGCCCGGGTACCCATGCGGCGGCGCCCCTCCGGCAAAGTTCTGCGGCGGCCCGGCGAATGCGGTCGGGTCGGCGGGGGCGTATGCGGGCGGCTGGCCAGCGACGTTAGTCTGACCGGCTACGCCGCCTTCGACCCGGGCCGCCAGCTCAGTGGCGCTGGGGCCTGCCGTGGCGCCCTGCCCGTGGCTGGCCGCCGTGGCCAGGTGCAGCGCCGGACCCTGGGGTGACGCGAGGCACACGTCGACCTGCTGGCCGAGCGCGAACTGCGCGACCGGCTGGCCGGCCAGGAAAGTCGGCGCCTGACCGGAGTTCTGCCAGACCCAGCCGGATGCCTGAAAGGAGAGCTGTGCGTGCCGGCGGGAGACGGTCGGCTCGTTGACCACGATGTCGTTCTCTGAGCTGCGCCCGATCCGGACGATGGTCCCCGGAGCAAATGTAAAGATTCGGCCATTAAAGGTGACCTGTAGCGTGCTCATACGGGGTGCCCTTTCCGGGTCATCTAGCTCAGGATCCTGCCATGCGCGGACCCGAAGTCAATCGTCATGGGGCGGATGCCAAGCCGGCGCTGCGGGTCAACGGTCTTCGCGCTCTCGCCGGCCGGGGTCATCGTCCAGGGCTTCGTGCTGACGTTGCGCAGCACCAGCTCGCCCGGACGGGCGGGGTGGTTCTCGACGATCCCGATGACGGTGTCGTGGTCACGGTTACGGCTCAGGTGATGTGTGGTGATCGTGGCGCCCTGGGACAGGGCGATCGTGCCTCCGGGCAGCTCGAACAGTTGCGGCCTGGGCGGCACCTGGTTGCAGTTCCAGCAGCGCAGCGCGGGATCGTCCGGGTCGAAGAAGACCGACGCCTGGCACGAGCAGATCGATACGCAGTCGCCTAGCCGTATCAGAGCGCGCCGCCAGACGCCCTCGGCCACGCGGCCGAGGCCTGACGGGTCGCGCAGGCCGGACGTGAAAGCCCGCTCGAACACGACGCGGAAGAACCTCGGGTACAACCGCCACCAGACGCTGACCGGATCTCCGGGCCGCGGCGGGTTGGAATGGTCGTCGGGATCGAATATGAAGACCGGCTCAGTGCCGAAGTGCCGCAGCGCCAGGTCAGTCTCAGAGCGGTGGCTTGAGTCCCCCCACGAGTACGACTCGTCGGTCTTGACGCCTTCCAGCGGATGGCCGTGCATGAACAGGTAGAACAAGAAGACGGCCAGCGAGTGAAGGTCCGTGAGGCTGGACGGGGCCGCCTCCCGGCGGACGACCTCGGGCGCCATGAACCTCAGCGTTCCCCAGACGAAGACCTCGCCGCCGTCGAGGCCAACGTTGTCGTTGTCGATGATGGCGACCTCGGACGCCTCTGCGTCCACCCACAGGTTGCCGAAGCTGATGTCCCGGTAGCACAGCCCGCCCGAGTGCAGCGCCTCGAACGCGCTGACCAGGTGCCGCCCGATGGTCGACACGACACGAAAGGGTGGCTGGTCGGCCCGCGAGACCAGCTGGGCGAAGGAAGAGAAACGCGCGTCAAGGCGCGGCATGACGTAGCCGAAGCCCGACAATTCCTCGCTGACCACGAGGTCGATCGGCCAGATGAAGGCACGGTGCGGACGGCCGCGTTCCACCAGCGCGGCGATCGACTTGCGCAGCTCGCCCGACGCCGCGTACCGGTACCATTTGACCGCGTAGGGAGCTCCGCCAATCGTCACAGCGTGCACGACGCCCTGGCCGCCTTCGCCGAGCCGCTCGCCAGCCGTCACGGAGCTTCCGGCTCGCAGCATCCGCAGGGTCCTGCCCTGAAGGGTGAGCTGCTGGCTCATTGCGCCCCGGTCCCTGGCGGCCGCCGCTGGATCGAGCGCTCGAGTATGACCGGCTCGGGCGCCGTGCGGTGCGCGACCTGCCGCATGGTGACTGGATCGATCGAGGGCTGCACCATTGGCAGCTGAATCGGCACGGTATCGGCGTGCGGCGGCGAGGGAATCGTGGTCTCCTCCGAGCCCGCGTCCGCGTCCTGTCCCTGGCCCCCGGCCGGCGGCCTCGCGCTGGCCGGCGAGATCAGCAGAGCCACCGTCGTGTCGTCGGCGCTGCCATCCGGAGACGCGCACCTGGCCGCCCACGACGGAAGCTGGCTGGCCAGCCAGTTCACGTCCCGGTCCCGCAGCATCCAGGCAAGGTCCTCGCTGAATGCCTGCGGCCACTCCTCGACAACCTGCGCGTTGCCGTATCCGTCGGTAGCGAGCAGCACGGCACGAAGCTGGTTCTGCGAGGCGTCCACAGCCGCGACCCTGAAGTCAGCCCCCGGATCGCTGCCGCACAGGCTGGTCGTCACCAGCCCGTCGAGCTGCGGATCGGCAGGCACGGGCTGCACGGCGCGGCCGTCGGCCAGGACGCCAACCACGTCGCCGTCACCTATCTGCGCCAGAATCAGCCAGTCGTGCAAGACCATGCAGAGCAGCAGCGTGGAACCATACGCGATCGTCGGATCGTCGCCCGAGTGTCGCCGCGCTTGCTCGGCCTGGGTGAACGGGTCGGTCTTAACATCGGCGTGCACGGCCTCCCGCCATCTGGACACGACGGCTGGCACGAGGAACTGCTCGGTCAGCCTGGTGAGCTCATCGGCGATGGCAGCTGCAGTCGCCGCTGGGTCCGGTTGGGCAAAGATGGCGGTTCCGGCCTCGGTCGGCGACGGCCGCGACCACCCCTTCGGCGCCGGCCCGCTCGGTCGCGACGGCGTCCTGGTTCGGTGACTTGACCTCGACATGCGAGGCACCGCGCTCTGAGGCGGTGAGGACGAGCCAGCCGGTTTTGCCTCCCGGCCGATCGGATGGTGCTGCCGAGGGCGTGGTCGTCACAGGATGTCCTCGAAGTCGCCGCCTTGGCTACCGCCCTGGGCTGTTGGCACCTCAGGCTGCGAGCGCCTGGTCGGTTCGGCGAGGTTGAGCTGCTCGGCGAGCGCGCCGCGGTCGACCCCGACCTCGGACATCCGCGATACCGCGATCGAAGCGGTGACCAGCCGGTCGGCTATTTCGTCTGTGCCGTCGGCCACCAGCACCGGCACATCGGGGCTGCGGAACCGGTCCAGCGGCTCGGAGTTGGCGTCCCGCCCGATCGCGACGGCCAGCCGCAGAGCGGAGCGGCCCGCCGCGATCTCGAGCAGGGACGAGAGCCCGGACTCGAAAACGCCGGGAGGATCGGTCGGTAGCCCATCGGTGACCAGGAGGATCGCGGGCCGGAGCGCTCGTCGCTCGAGCCGGTCGGGGGAGAGCACCTCGGCGACGGCGCGGAACGCCGGACCCATGTTGGTCCGGCCCATCGGCATGTATTCCAGGTTCCGCCAGTGCGCGCTGAGCTGCGCGACCGGGACGGGATCGGCCACGAACCAATGCGGCGCGGACGCGAACGCCAGGATCCTGATCAGCAGCTGCGCCTGCAACTGATCCCGCTCCCAGTCGACCAGGTGCGGCAGCATGGACCTGAGCGCATAGTTCAGGGCCTGCATTTTCTCGCCCTTCATCGAGCCCGAGCAATCGGCCATCACGATGAAGTGCAGTGGACGTCGCGCCACCCCGCCGCCTGGCATCAGCGTCTCGGTCATCAGCCCTGGTCCGTGCGCGCCGTTCGTGCGATCCGCGGGATAGCCGTCCGGCACCTGCCCGAGCGGGCTCGGTTAAGGACCATAGGTAAGAGTCTTCCACCAGTTGATTATTCGATGGACAGAGTTGCCTTTTACCTTGTCCTCACCGATAAAGAAAGCATCTTGCGTCGGCATGGTCCAGATGAGCACCGGCTCCTGCCCGTCGATGAGGCACTCGATGTCCTGACCTGGCCGGAACCGATGGTACTTAGGGTTGTTGATGGTGTGCCAGCCGACCTTGCCCTCGATGCTGCCCGAGGGCGGGGGGCACGTGCTGCCCGGCGTCGCTTTATCGAAACCCACGTAATGATTGATCTGAGTAACACCGGCCTGGTAATCGGCGGAATTGTCGAACTGGTAGCCCCACACCACGATGTGCGCCTTCGTCGTGTCGCCGCAGAAGATCCTGGCATCAAGAGTTCCCGGGTTGAGCCCGAAAAGCTTGGCGGTTATGCAGTCCGTGCCGACCGGTTTCACCCCGGCGCCCGCCGGGTTCATGATCGTGACCAGCGCGTCGGTCCCAGCGGGGTGAACGAGCTTGGGCGATGACGGGCTCGACGTGATCGAGCGGGGCGAGGGGGCAGCGGTGGGGCTAGTCGTATGGAGCTTGGTGCCGCCGCCACCGGACAGGTTCGCGGCGACAACAACTGCCACGACGACCACGGCGGCGATGCCGCCTCCGACGAGCAATCCGCGCCTCCTGCCCCGCGGCTGAACCGGCCCGCCAGGTCCGCCTGGGATCATCGGCCCCATCGGTCCCGTCGGCCCGGCTGGACGGTACCCGCCAGGCTGCTGGATGCCGTATCCGCCCGGCTGGCCCGGGCCCTGGCCGTAACCGCCGCCCTGGTCGTAACCGCCGCCCTGCCAGCCTCCACCCGCCGGCTGGCCGGCGCCTGGCTGGCCGGCGCCTGGCCGGCCATATCCGCCCGGCTGGACATATCCGCTGCCCGGCGCTACCGGGCCCTGGCCGTAGGCGCCGCCCTGCCAGCCTCCACCGGCCGGCTGGCCGGCGCCAGCCTGACCGCCACCCGCCTGGCCGTAATCTGGCTGACCGTAGCCAGGCTGGCCGTAATCTGGCTGGCCGTAATCTGGCTGACCGTAGCCAGGCTGGCCGTAATCTGGCTGACCGTAACCCCCGGCTTGGCCGGCGGCCTGCCACGGTCCTGGCGGGGTCGCCTGGCCGCCGGCCCCGGGCCTGCCCTGACCGGGTACCGCCCCGAAGCCCCGCGTGGGCTGCTGTCCTGGCGGGTAGCCGGGGATAGGTGCGGCCCGGGTCGGCATGCCCTGCGGCCCGGCGTCGAAGCCGGGCGGCGTCCCGCCAACCGGCCCGCCGCTGCCGTGGCTGAGGCCGAGGGCGGTCGCGATCTCGCTGGTGACCCACGCGCAGGCTTCGGGGGTGAACGGCGTCGTCGACGAGAATGACGAGGCGGTGAGCCTGATCGCCGTGTTCGGGTCCATACCCTGACCGACGTGCTGACGCAAGGTATCGGCGAGCCCGGCCTCGGCGGCGGCGACAAGTATGCTCTTTTCCCGCGGCGCGTCTGGCAACAGGTCCTTTAGGAGGTTCGACATCGTCTGAGCGCTGGAAAGAGCGGCTACGCCGTGGTCAGGATCGGCGACGATGGCGCTGAGTGCAGCTCGGGCTTCGGCCGCGTGCTCCCATGACATGTCGGTCAATCCGACTCCCCTCGGCGTGGTCAGCACGCTGACCAGGAATGACGCCAATTGATCCGGCAGCACGGCGATGGCGTCTTCGCTACCGAAATGACAGAAAGCGCATTTGGCAGTCACGGCATGCTAACCGGGCGAGCCAGGCCATGTCATGCGGTACCGAAGCGAGACGGTTACGCGCTGATAACGAACCGGCGGGGCTGCGCACAGCATGGCAAGCGCTGTCCGACGCGCTCGCGCAATCTGCTACAGACCCGCACTGGCGAGGTGTTCGGGCAGCTCCTGCCCGGGCCAGCCGTAGCTGGTCGAGGCCGGCTGGCATAGCTTGTTCGCGAGCGCCAGCCGACATGACCATCACTATGGCCCGGTGGCGACGGGCAGTTATTGCCTGACCAAGCAGGAATGGATTTCAGCGACTTGCTGAGATAGTTAATTCTCCATAATCGCCGAAGTTACCGAATTGGCAAGCCCACACCACGACGCGACTATTAGTGGCATGAGTGCCGTACCGGCGTCGCGTCAGGGTTGCCTTGCCCACCTGCCCGCGGAGCGCGTTCGCACTGACTGGCGACAGCCGCGGAGGGCGCAGAGTTCATGATTATGGCGAGCGGCTTGACGGGCGGCGGCATGTCCGGGCCCTCAGGCGGGACGCAGGACGCTGAGCCTGGTCAGCGCGTCGGTCAGGACCTCTTCCCTCTTACAGAACGCAAACCGCACCTGGAACTGCCCGGCATCGGCGTTGTCGTAGAACACGACACTGGGAATCGCCACGACACCAGTCGTGTAAGGGAGCTTGCGGCAGAATTCCAGGCCGCTCACCTCGCCAAAAGCCCTGATGTCCGTGGTGATGAAGTAGGTGCCCGCCGGGCGGTACACCTCGAAGCCCGCCGCGGCCAGCCCGTCGCACATCAGTTCACGCTTGCCCAGGAGGCCGCCGGCGACCGATCGGTAGTACTCGTCCGGCAGCGCGAGTGCCTGCGCGATCGCGTACTGGAACGGGCCGCCGCTGACGTAAGTCAGGAACTGCTTGACCGTCCGAACGGCTGCCACGAGTTCCCGCGTGCCCGTGATCCAGCCGATCTTCCAGCCAGTGAAAGAGAACGTCTTGCCTGCCGAGCTGATCGAGACGGTCCGCTCGCGCATGCCGGGCAGCGATGCGACCGGCACGTGCTCTCCGGTGAACACCATGTGCTCGTACACCTCGTCGCTGATCACGAGCAGGTCGTGGGCGCGGGCAAGTTCGGCGATCGTCGTCAGCTCGGCGCGGGTGAAGACCGAGCCCGTGGGGTTGTGTGGCGAATTCAGCAGGATCAGCCTGGTCCGGCCGGTGATCGCGGCGCTCAGCTCGTCGAGGTCGGGCCTGAAGCCCGGTGCCCTGAGCGTGACCGGCACCCTGACTCCGCCTGCCATGGCAATGCAGGCGGCATAGGAGTCGTAGTACGGCTCGAACGCGATCACCTCATCGCCCGGCTCTACCAGCGCGAGAAGCGCCGCCGCGATCGCCTCCGTCGCGCCAGCCGTGACGAGCACCTCGCTGTCGGGATCGACGGCCAGGTCGTAGAACCTCTGCTGGTGTGCGGCGATCGCGCTTCTCAGCTCGGGAATGCCGGCTCCGGGCGGGTACTGATTGCCGCGACCGGTCATGACCGCATCGGCGGCAGCCCTGGCGATCTCGGCGGGACCGTCGGTGTCGGGGAAACCCTGGCCGAGGTTTACTGAGCCGGTCGCGACAGCGAGCTCGGACATCTCGGCGAAGATCGTGGTACCGAGGCCGGTGAGCCTGCGGTTCAGCAGCGGACGATTCATGTCGCTATGACATCACGTCTGGCTCGTCAAATGGTGCAGACCTGGGAGGCTGCGGGCGCTCCAGTCGGCCAGGAGCGCTCACGTCTATCCTGGTCTCATGCGGGCATGGGCGGTGCATAAGCCAGGTCCGATGGCGACGGGACCGCTCGTCCTTCTCGACCGGCCGGTTCCCGAGCCCGGCCCTGGCGAGCTGCTGATCAGGGTGCTGCGCTGCGGCGTCTGCCGCACCGACCTGCACCTGGCCGAGGGGGACCTGCCGCCGAAGCGACCGGACGTGACGCCCGGGCACGAGGTTGTCGGTGAGGTCGTCCAGGCCGGCCAGGGGACCGCCAGGTTCGCCGAGGGCGACCGGGTCGGGGTGGCGTGGCTGGCGGGAACGGACGGTTCGTGCCGGTACTGCCGTCGCGGCAGCGAGAACCTCTGCCCGCGCTCGGTCTATACCGGCTGGGACCGCGAGGGTGGCTACGCGGATTACGTCGTCGCCGCCGACGCGTATGTGCACCCCCTGCCGTCCGGTTTCAGTGACGCTGAGCTAGCCCCGCTGCTCTGCGCCGGGATCATCGGCTACCGCGCGCTGCGCAGGGCTAACCTGCCGCCCGGGGGGCGGCTCGGCCTCTACGGGTTCGGCGGCTCAGCGCACCTGGCAGCCCAGGTCGCGATGGCGAGCGGAGCGGCCGTTCACGTGTTTACCAGGGCACCGGCCTCTCGCAAGCTCGCGCTGGAACTCGGGGCGGCCTCGGCCCAGGACTCGTTCGACCCCTCGCCAGAGCCGCTCGACTCGGCGATCGTGCAGCGTGACCTCGAACACGCGCGGGGATGCCGAGGAGTTCCTCCGGCTCGCCGAGCGGCTGCGGCTCAAGGTCACCGTGACCCCGTATCCGCTGGAGGCGGCCGACCAGGCCCTGGCCGACCTCGCCGCCGACCGCGTCACCGGCGCGGCGGTGCTGACGGTCGCTTGAGTGTCGCGAGGCCGACCAGCCCGCCGGGAGGCCGCGCGCGGGACCCATAGCCGAGTGGCCCGACCAGTGCCTCTGGTGGCAACTGAAGTCAGAGCGCTACGACGTTGAGTCCAAGAACGGGAATACCACGGCCAGAGTTCCTCGAGAACTTGGAGATGGAGTGGCTGCGGCGCGGCCTGTGCTCACGTGCCAACGCGCCATTGACCAGCCGCGGACAGAGCAGTTCGCGGACGTAGAGGCCCGCACCAGGAACGCCGAGGACATGCTGGGGCGCATCCGCAAGGCACTCATGGAGATGCCCGACATCATCATGCGGCCGGAGATGGGCAAGATCCTCGACGAGGCATAGATGCACCGAGCGTTGCTTGGCCAAATACGCTGTCAGGCCTATTCCGTCCAAGCGCTCCCCTGGCTGGGGCAACCAGGCCATCAACTACCGGTTCAGCCTCATCGTCCGTAGGTCCCGAAGTAGGGGAGAACGAAGTATCCGATACCGCCCATGTATCCGAACACGCCCAAGCCCAGGCCGACAACCGCCATCCGAACCCCGCGCCGCCCTGTCCATCCGGTCCACACAAGGGCCACCAAGCTCAGCAGCGCGGCCAAGAACCCCAGCAGGAACCATGCAGGAACGGATACTGACGCAATCCCCAAGCCAAATGAGACGACAGCCAGCGCGCTCCTTGGCGGCGGCTGCGTCGCCATGGCCGCAGGAACTGGGAGCGACCCTGATTCTGGCGCCAGGGTTCCAAGAGGCCCGGCCGGGAGATCGGCCGTTAGCTCGGCAAGTTCGGCGTAGTAACGTGACGTGTAGACTTGGCCAACTCGCCCGGCGTACTCGTCCTTATCCAGGCGGCCTTCCGCGAAAGTAGCTTTGAGCACGTCAATCGCCCGCTCACGGTCGGCGTGAGCTGCC
>WNFI01016654.1_pt4 | contig 44253 bp, 37 predicted proteins | sample 5400471 | NCBI WGS metagenome assembly WNFI01 (sample SAMN13153348, study PRJNA577476) | soil metagenome | isolation source: 100 cm saprolite on Douglas fir-dominated hillslope | place: USA:California | collected 2013-09-17 | reverse complement strand
TCCCACACACTAACAAAACCTCCGGTCAACTGGTAGGGTAATAGCTCGGCAAGGGCGCAGTCCCATTTCTGCAATACCTTGATCTTTTTTGTCACAAACGAAAAAGGGAAGACATCTTCTATAAAATTGGTTTTACCGAACTGCACGATCCGGAAGCGGTTGGTCGAAGCCAGTTGCTCCAGGGAGGATTTGGTAAAGAACTGGATATGCGTCAGATCTTCCGCATCACTCTGCACAGTCGTTCCTTTATAGCCGAAAGCGCTTTTCACTTTCAGCAGCAGCTTCCATTTCCAGTCATTCTTCTTCTGCATACTGATAAAGGGCCTTGTCACCAGGCTTTCCCGGGGACCTTTCCCGTTAGGTACCGTTACGATCAGCACTCCCTCCGGATGGAGAGATTGATTTAACACCTTTAACAGGTTGCCCGGCTCCTGCAGATGTTCCAGCACCTCGCTGCAGATCACCGCATAATAACGGCTGCCTTCCGCCACCAGCTGCTCGGCGCTGACGACTTCAAACCGTACATTGGGGTAAGTATTCAGGGTTTTAGCCTTGGCAATGGCCTTTTCGCTCACATCGACCCCCCTGACGGAGAATCCCTGAGCTCCCAGGCTGCGGGAGATCACACCATTACCGCATCCCACGTCCAGCACTTCCGCCCCTGCAGGCAGCTTCTTGCGCAGCACTTCAATGATGAAGTTCAGGCGTTTTATATCGGCTATTCTTTCAAATTCCTGCATAATTCGCTTTTATAAAATGAAAGGCGGGCGGCCCCGCTCCTTTCGCTTTTTATGATTTTTTAAGTACGTTCGTATACACTTCTTCTATTTCCCTTGTCATGCCCGATGCATCATATTTCTGGTGGACGGTCTCCAGGGCCCTGAGGCCGAATTCCCGCCGCCAGGCCGAATTCCGTCCCAGGCTTACCAGGGCATTGGTCAGAGCGGGGATATCACCGGCCTCTATCAGCAGGCCATTCTCCTTGTCCTGCACCACTTCTTTCGTGCCATCCACATTCGTTGCGATCACGGCTTTACCCATGGCCATGGCTTCCAGCAGTCCTATCGGCAGTCCTTCCCATAAGGAAGGCAGCACAAAAATATCCGCCGCAGCCAGTATATCCGGGACATCCTGCCGGAAGGACAGGAAGGTTATTTTATCATTCAATCCCGCCGATTCCACGACCTCCTTCGCCTCGGCCTTCTGATCGCCGTCCCCTACCAATAGCAGGTGCATGTCCGGTATCTGCGGCAGTGCCTGCCGGAAAGCGCTGATGAGAGCTAAGGGTTGTTTATGGGAAGTAAATCTTGCGATAAAGAGTACCAGCAGGGCTTCGGCAGGAATGGAAAGTTCGGCCCTTATATCCTTGAAGGTCCTGTCCGGGCTGAACTTATTACGATCGATCCCATTATTGATCACGAGGGCGTTAAAGTTCCGGATCCGGTCCCGGCCTGTCTGCCGGTTGGAGGACGAGACAGCGATATTGACGGCTGCCCGGGAAGTAAGGTATCTCTCCCCCATTATTCTCATGGTCCGGGTCAGCAGGGGCTGATCCGCATGAAAAGACCAGCCGTGGACGGTATAGATGACCGGTATGCCCAGCGACTGGGCAGCCCGCATAACATTAGAGCAGGCTCTTGTGCCATGGGCGTGTACCAGTTCCACCTGCTGTTCTTTCAGGAATTCCTTTACTTCGCTCCATTTGGACAGGTCGAAGGGTTTTTCCGTGTAGATCACACGGGTGTCTACGCCCATTGTCCTCAACTGATCAATCATCGGGCCATCTGTAAAAGAAAGAACTATCGGGTCAAATCTTGTTCGGTCGAGGTTCTTAACGAGACTTAGCAGATGCGATTCTCCTCCTCCGATCTGACCCTGCCGGATGCACTCCAGCAATTTTATTGGTTTTGCCATTCGTTTAGAAAATAGTTATAGGACGGGCTGCTTCTTTATACCCCATCCGTCGGGCAATTTTTCGGTAATTTCGATGTTGCCAAATTCCTGGCTCTGGCGGGAGCCTACTTTCTTGGCCCAGGCAGCCATACGGGCAAGGCCTTCTTTCAGGTCGATGCCGGTAGGAGCGCCGAATATGCGGTGGGCTTTCGAATGGTCTGAATAAGCATGCAATACTTCATTTCTCGCACTGAGGTAGGTAATAGAAGGCTTGACACCGAACTCCTCTCCTACCACATTGACCAGATCGTTGACGGCATAGGGTTTATCGGCGCCGATGTTGAAGACCTGGTTGTAAGCGGCGGGAATGTTCACGGATTTGGCGATAGGGATCGCGACATCGTCGATATAGCTGAACGCCCGGGTCTGGGTGCCGTCGCCAAAGATGGTGAGTGATTTCCCCTGCATGATCTGGTTCATGAAGATGCCGATCACGTTCCGGTATTTATCCCCGATATTCTGGTTCTCGCCATAGACGTTATGGGGGCGAAAAACGACATAGTTTAAGCCGAACATTTCGTGTGCCGACCGAAGGTCCAGTTCCACTGCATATTTCGAAACGCCATACGGGTCTTCAGGTTCGGGGGTCATCTCCTCCGACATGGGCAACTGCCCCTTACCATATACGGCAATGGAAGAGGTGAAGACGAAACATTTGACCTTATGCTTGATCGATTCGTTGATCAGGTTGATGCTTCCGACCAGGTTGTTATTATAATTGAACCTGCGGATAAAATGCGATAACCCTTCTGCTGCATAGGCAGCCAGGTGGTATACATAGTCGAACCGGTGCTCCTCAAAAAGTTCAGTCACCAGTTCATGGTCTACCACACTCCCCTGAACGAACAGGGCTCCTTCGGGAATATGATCTTCAAACCCTCCGCTCAGATCATCCAGCACGACCACTTCATGGCCCAACGCTAAACAATGTTTTACAACATGGGATCCGATAAATCCGGCTCCGCCGGTAATTAATGATTTTGGCATGGCGAATTTTTTAAAGAGTTAAATTATTAGTTATACAGCCGAATATTTCGAAGCGCTCAGATTCCAGGTCAGTCCTTTCAGAAACGACTTCAGGTGTTTAAATTGTCTTTTTACAACATACGTAAAAACGGCTTTCGGAGCCGAAAACAAGATAAAAAAACTTATGAAAACCGCAAACTGTCCAAAACTCGTATTTCGGCGCATGTACAGGATCCGGTTCCGGGTATGATAATATACTTTTATAGCGCTCTGCTTACCCATGGTGATGGACTCCTTATGGAAGATAAGACCCTTGGCCTGGTAATAAATATGGTAGCCGGCTTTCAGGATCCGGGCGCTCCAGTCCCATTCCTCATAATAAATGAAGAAATTTTCGGGGAACATCCCTATTTTTTCGATTACTTCCCGGCTGACCAGCATGGCGCATCCGTGGGCTCCATGGGTATAACCGGAGGTGTCGCATTGCCCCTTGTCGATCTCCTTGCTACCAACGGCCGTGGTCCTTCCTGTAAGTACGTTAATGGGGTTAAAACCAGCGTATTGGATCATATCCGGTTGCTGATAGAAGCGGATCTTGGGACAGGTAACGCCAATGGTGGGATCCTGGAAAAAAGGTTCTACCAGCACGTCCAGCAGTTCAGGGGTGACTTCGGTATCGTTGTTGACAATAAAGACAAAATCTCCTTTTGCCTGCCGCATGCCCCAGTTATTTCCCCCGGTAAAACCAAGGTTCTTTTCACTTCTTAAGACACGGGTATGGGGGTAGCTTTCGGCGTTGATACGAGCGGTAGGGTCTATGTCGGATCCCATATCACAAACTAATATCTCGTAATTTTTGTAAGTAAGGCTCCTGGTGGATTCCAGGAACTGGCAGGTAACCTCGGTTTGATTCCAGGTAAGCGTAACAATAGAGATTAAAGGCTGTTCCTTTAACATAAAGGGTTATTGAGGTAAGTGGTTATATAAAAATAGGGAAAAGGTCAGCTTATACATTTTCTTTCTGCAATAACGCAGAAGGAGTGTTAGCTATTATCCAGAGATCCGTGGCAAAGTTACAACTGGAGGCGTAAGCTATGTCTATATTGATCCTTTCTTCCACAGACATGTCCTTATTACCTCTCTTTTTGATCTGCCAGAGGCCGGTGATACCAGCCGGCGCCATGAAGCGGGCGGCATAGTCATCCGTTGTAAGGGTCTGGGCTTCATAAAGTGGCAAAGGCCTGTTACCTACCAGGGACATATCTCCCAGGAAAACGTTGACGAGCTGGGGAAGCTCATCGAGGCTGGTATTTCTTAAGAAAGTCCCTATCCGGGTGATCCGGGGGTCATTATTGATCTTAAAAAATACGGGGCCTTTGGCTTCGGCATTGTATTGATTCAAATGTGTCAGTTCGCTCATTTTTTTATCAGATCCCACCTGCATGGTCCGGAACTTATAAAAATCAAATATTTTGTATCCTCTGCCCGCTCTTTTGGCAACATAGAAAATAGAACCACGGGACTCTATGCGGATAGCCAGGGCTATCAGCAGAAAGAGAGGGCTTAAAAGCAACAGCGCAATGGCCGCTACCAGCATGTCGAAAGCTCTTTTGAAAAACCGGCCGACATTCAGGTCTCTTTGCAGGCTCTCTTCGATCCGGGGAGTGGGGGCATTGTGGCCACCGGTCTTAACCTTACGAAGGAACTGAATCTTTAATTTGAGGCTCCTGTCGTCGCAGTCCTGCAGGAACAGGATCTCATCGGGCCTGGTATTTTTCTTATAGAGCAATAATTCCTCACCGGAAAGGCCGGATCCATCTAATATGAAAGGAATGGAATTAAGAACGGGATGTTGGCGAAGGAACCGGCTGAAAGCCTGGATGGCGACAAAATCAAAGCGGGCTTCGCAGAGAATGACTTCGGGCAGCATATTCTTCTCCTGCTGTAAGCTTCTCAGCAACTCCGCTTTTACATTGTCCAAACCTTCCGAGGCATAGCCTCTTTTGTATACGCCTACCAGCTTCTCGATATGAGAAGTGTTCTTTCCAATATAGTAAAAACCACTATATTGAAGGTTAGCCACCTTGGGCATATTGCCCGCCTTTGGCATCTGGTAGAAACGGAAAGCGATACGGGGAGCAGTTCGTTGGTCCTTCTTTTCAGCTTGGGGTAAAAATAATAAATCCATACAAAAGGTTTAGAGTTTCATACATACGGTGGTCCAGGTATAGCTACAAGCTCTAATAGGAGCAAGTTCTGCGCTAAAAGGTTTAAAAAATATCCTTTATATCCACTCTCAGGCATCATTCTTGTGGAATGTTAATATCATATCAATTAATCCGCTATGGCCGAAAGATCTTTGTTCAGCTCTTTACTTTTAACCTGTTCCTGAATGGCGGACAACAATTCCACCGGGTTAAAAGGCTTTAAAAAATACTTCGCGACTCCATATTCCAGGCATTTTGTCTCGGTTTCCTTCTTATCCAGACCTGATAATACCAGGACCGGAATATCTCCATACATACCGCTGGAAGAAAGCTGCTGCACTAATTCCCAATTTTCCATATCAGGTAACTGGGGGTCCACAATGATCAGGTCAGGCGCTGTTCTGTGGGAAAGATAATACATCGCGGAATAACCATCAGGTACTGTGATGACCTGGTATTCTTTTCCCAAAACAGTTTGCAGCAAGAACCGGATAGCCTTACTATCATCGATAGCCAAAATTTGCTTTTTCATTACCAAAATTCATTTTAAGGGTTTTAAGTAGAAACTTGACCTTTCTAGGATGGCAATGGAAACGACCGGCTAACACGAGGTATTGGCTTGAACGACATTGCTTCTGACGGCAGAAACAGGCTTTACTAAATAGTGATGTGGATTATTGCGCCTATTAATTCAAATCATTTTACTAGACTCCGAGGAATTTCAAGGATTTGTGGGTCAGTCAAAAGATATACATGAAAGAGTTAAATCGCCGTATATTCAGAGGATTTGAACATGGCAGGCATTAATAGTGACATAAAAGTAAGGGTTGTTTTTCTATTATTCAAATTATTCATCTATTTTTTTTTGATCCTGGTGCAAATTGGGAATTTTTCCCGTAATAAAAAATACCCATTAAATGGTATTTTTTATATTAAGGAAACTTTAGCCACAAAAGGCACATATAGTAAAATCTACGAATAAATAATATCTATAGATGAGGATCGTAATAATTAACAGGAAGCACACTACGTAATGTATCCATCTCACCGTCCGTAAGCTGGAGAGCGCCCACCGCGCCCACCGCATCCTCCAGTTGTTCAATGGTTCTCAGACCAGTAACAGCACTGGTGATAGCAGGATTTTTTAACACGAATTGAAGAGCCGTATGAGCGGAATTCCGGTTTGTCTCGGAAAGGGAAAGAATAGCGCCGGCAGCCCGGGCCACGTCTGCTGGCCCATAATTCAGATAGGGAGCAGCCGGCTTGTCCACCAACAGTCCTTTTGCCAGCGCTCCCCGGGCCAGTACGCCAATACCTTTCTCCAGCAAGAAAGGCAACACGCTCTCTTCCGCCCTGCGGTCCAGCAGGCTGTACTGCAGCATCACACTGACGATGCCGGATTTGCCATCGGAATTTCCGGACGTCGCACGCGACTTCATCAGGAATTCCCGGATCACTTTGGGGCGGATCGAGGAGATGCCATAGCAGCGTATCTTTCCCTGTTGCTGCAATAATTCAAAAGCTTCGATCGTCTCAAGGACCGGATCCTCCAGGGTACCCCCATGCAGTTGATAGAGATCGATATAATCGGTCTGTAATCGCGAGAGGCTCGCCTCCACGGCCCGGATGATATATTCCTTACGGGGATTCCAGTCCCAGCCGCTGCCGTCGGCGCGCCATTGATTGCCCACCTTGGTCGCCAGCACCACCTGGTCCCTTTTGGACCGGAGGATCTTTCCTACGATCTGCTCATTAAGTCCTTTGTCATAGAGATCGGCCGTGTCGAAGAAATTGATGCCCAGCTCCAGGGCACGATGGATCAGTCGGGTATTTTCCGCTTCTCCTTTTCCCAGGGACATACAACCGAAGCCGATGGCGCTTATCCGTAATGGTGAGGTGCCGAGTGCGTGGTAGTTCATAAGTGTGTGACTCAAAGATACTACTAAAGCGCGGGACGCGCTGAGCTAAAGCACCAACGGGTTCAGCTCGGACGCAGCTAAGCGGCCCGGTGGGAGCGCCATCAGCCAGGTATTCCAGTCATTGATCTGCGCCTTATTCGCGGGTTGCGTGATCCGGGCCCCGTCAGCCATATAGATAACGGTCATTACCTCACGCATCCGGTCTGAATCATTGGCGGGTGCCTGATGCACCGTATTCCCGTAATGCCAGGTGGCATCGCCGGCCTGCATGCCGGCAGCACGGGTGACGGGAAATTGATGATCCTTTACATATTTACGGTAATTGCTTTCCGATTCATCGGAGATTTTTTGATCCATCGCCACTCCGTTCTTATGCGAACCGGTGGCGAAGGTGAGCATACCCATGTCCACCGTGATATCCACGAGCGGCATCCAGAGCGTCACCGTATTACTCGTATCCAACGGCCAGTAATACTGATCCTGGTGCCAGGGCGTCGGCCCTCCTCCCGGCTCCTTGAACAAGGCCTGATCATGATAGATCCTTACCCCGCTCACGCCAAGAAGATCCGCCGCTACCCGGGCCAGACGCCGGGATAGCACAAACGGCTTCACCCCCTCATCCAGTTTCCATAAGTTCATCACCTGCAGAAAAGCCTTCCCATAAGTATCTCTTTCCGACAGGCGACGCCTCTCCGTCCGGTATTTTTTCACGGCCTCCCCAATCAAAGGACGGTAAACAGCTATTTCCTCCGGACTCAGAAGCCCCCTCATCAGGATATGACCATTTTCCCTGAAATCATCCCGTTGCATGGGCGTAATTTCACGGACATCGTTCAGAAGAGGTAGGCTCTTTGTGTTCATCATCCGAATGAGATTTATTACCGATACGAAGTAAGCGATTCGCCTGGCCAAAAAAAATGGCAGGATTTGCCAAATACTGGGGTATTTTACCCTTCCGCCAATAAATTTCACTATTTTACACTAAAATGCACCATGCTGAAAGCGTCCTATGAAGTGCTGCAGCTTCCTGCCGGCCATTCTTTCCTGCTCAAGGTCTTCGACGAACTGGCCTTCACAGCCCCCTATCATTTTCACCCCGAATACGAACTCACGCTGATCACGGAAGGAAGGGGCAAACGTTATACAGGACATCATATGGCCGATTTCAGCGCCGGCGACCTGGTATTGATTGGTCCCCACCTCCCTCATTGCTGGAAACTAGAAGAGAGCGGCCATCCCGCCGGGGCCATCGTTATCCAGTTCGCCCCCGATTTCCTGGGTAGTGAGTTCTTTTCAAAGGCCGGATTCAGCCTTATCCGTAAACTTCTGCAGAACAGCGCCTGCGGCATACAGTTCCCCCAGGAAGGTAGAGGAACCCCGGAAGAGCGGATAAAATCGCTCGCCACCGAAAAAAATGACTTCAGAAAATTGATCGGGCTGCTGGAGATCCTGCAGGAGCTAGCCCTGGCCAGCAATGCCATCCTGCTCGATACCGGGCGGATCACGGGAGAACTCTCCCCTATCGACCAGGAAAGGATCCATCCCATTTTTGCCTACCTCGTGGAGAACTTCCGGGGGGAAGTGTCGCTGGACAATGCTTCCGCCGCGATCGGCATGACCCCAAACGCTTTTTGCCGGTATTTCAAGAAGATCACCCGCAAGACCTTCATGGAAACAGTGATCGAATACCGCCTGAATTATGCCACCCAGCAACTCCTTCAGACGAACAAACCCATCTCCGCTATTTGCTTTGACAGCGGCTTCGGAGATATCTCCCATTTTTATAAAATGTTCCGGTCCCGGATGCAGCTGAGCCCCTCAAATTACCGAAGGCAATTCGTTCTGGAAACTACAAAAAAATAAGTATTTACACTTATATTTATCGGATAACCAGGCTGTTAAATGCATTGGTTGGCTGGAGGAGCGAATCTCATATATTTTTTTTTCTATTTGTTCGTTATATAACCAGATATTATTACTAATTGAAATGTTTTCATTAACGAACCCTTAAACCCCTTTTACCTCTCTGTTAGTATATCTCTTTTTCAGCTAAAACCTAATAAATCCCATACTATGAAGAAGAATTGTACACCCTTCCTGTCAGGGGCATTCCTCCTTGTATTTTCCATTGCCGCATCTGCGCAGAACACGGCTATCAGCACAGATGGCTCGGCCGCCAATTATGTGGTCATGCCGCAGAATGTGATCCCGGACTTTTCAAATTTCACCGTTGAATTATGGGCCTATATTCCCTCTTATGCCACCGGTCAGCATTACTTTATGTCCCAGGGTGATTTTGGGACCGGGTTCTATATTGGCTACGACGGAAACAACTCAACGCATCCCATACTAGCCGGCGAAAGCTGGGTCACCGCCGGCGCTGCCGGGGCTACCGGTTCTACAGGCATAACGATGCCTATAAACCAGTGGGTACATATCGCCGTTATATGCAACAGCGGCACCCAGGTGGGCTACCTTTATGTGAATGGCATACTGGCGGCACAAACGACGAACCCGGCAACAACCCCCTATTATCTCTCTTCGACTAATAACCCACTTGAGTTTGGACTTCAGTTTTCGCCTGGAAATACGCCCCCCGTGTATATCAATGGTAAAATGGACCAGGTAAGGATCTGGAAAACTTTGCGAACGGGTCCACAACTGAGAAGCGGCATGTACGGTACGGTCGATCCTGCTACGGCAGGCCTCCTCGCCTATTATTCCATGAATGACGTTGTTACCGGCAACACCGTCAAGAACAACAGTACCAGTGTCGATTCCTGGGGCAGCGCCGCGGACGGCACCTGGTCAGGTACCCCCAATTGGGTGGCTTCCCCCATCCAATCCGCCAGCAATGCGCTGACTTTTGGCGGAGGCGTAACGACCTTCCCCCAGGTAAATATCAACGGAAAGCCTTCGTATGACCTCAGTTCCGGCGGGACCGTCGAATTATGGGTATATCCCGCCAGCCTCTCGAGCACCAACAAGAGTACGCTGATCAGCAACCATGGATCGGGAGCCACGCGCTATATCTTCCAGGCCACCGATAGCAAGATCTATTTAGACAACGGTACCAGCAGCACATCCATTAGCTTTACCCTTCCCCTTACTACCTGGTCCCACCTGGCCTTTGTTTATGATGGCGCCAGTACGACCACCGTATACTATAACAATGTCGTCGCACCCATCGGTACCCTGTCCTTAGCCTATGGTTCAGCCAGCACCCAGCCCCTGGCCGTGGGCGTAACCAACAATTCACCCAGCGCTGACACCGATCCATTCCTGGGAGCCCTGGACGAAGTTCGTATCTGGACCTCGCAACAAACACAGGCAGCTATAGCGGCTAATATCATCGCCCCCCTGACGGGAACCGAGCCGGGACTGGCAGGCTTATTCACCTTCGACCAGGGCGATCCGGGCAAGGACAATACGGGCCTCACTACCGTCCTCGACAATACGCCGAACTATAACGATGCCAGCCTCGCCCATTTTGCCCTGACAACGGCTTCTGCCTCTAATTATACCGGGCATACCTTGGTCCCCCTGCCGGTGAACTTCACCGCGTTCACCGCTATCGCTCAGAAAAATCAGTCCTTGTTGCAATGGCAGACGGCCCAGGAGCAGAACAGCCGGGATTTCGTCATCGAAAGAAGTGTCGATGGAATGAGTTACAGCGCGATCGGTAGTGTCGGGGCAGCCGGGAATTCCAGTTCCCCCAGCAATTATTCCTTTGTGGATGCCGCACCGGTAAATGGAAGGAATTACTACCGCCTGAAAGAGACCGACCTGGATAATAAGTTCATGTACAGCGATGTCAGAATAGTCAATTTTGCTGCAACGGCCGACGACCCAAAACTGGTCTGGTTCCAGACAGGGGACCAGGCCGTGGAAGTGGACCTCAAGCCGGGCAACAACGAAGCGTATACCGTGACGGACATCAGCGGTCGTACGATACGGCAGGGACAGCTCTCCTCCGGCAGGCTATCTATCAGCCAGGTACCCGGTGGCATGTATTTCGTAAAAGTGATCAGCATTACGGGAAAACAACTGAACACTCCTGTGATCGTGAAATAAATTATTTTTAAAAGAAGAGGCTTCGCTGCTTACGTCGCCTGCAACACCTGGTCCCAATCTTTCCAGACCGCTTCATAGCCCTGGGCCCGGATCATACCGGCAATAGCAGCCGGGCTTCGCTCATCATGGATCTCGAATTGCTCCAGGGATCCCGGGTCTGCTGCATAACCGCCGGGGTTGGTCCGGGAGCCGGCGCTCAGCGCCGTGATGCCCAGCCGGATCGCATGGTCCCGGAATACAGGACTCTCCCGGGTGGAGAGAGATAATTCCACTTCTTCGTCGAGAAGGCGATAGGCGCATATCAGCTGGATCAGCTCACGGTCCGTCATTTCGACCTTCGGCGTCAGCCCGCCGGAAAAGGGTCGCAGGCGGGGAAAGGAAATGGAATATTTGGTCTTCCAGTATGTTTTCTCCAGGTAGCGTAAATGCAGGGCCGTGAAAAAGCTGTCCGTCCGCCAATCTTCCAGGCCAATCAATACTCCTAATCCCATTTTATGGATGCCAGCCTTTCCCAACCGGTCAGGCGTATCGAGGCGATAATTAAAATTCGATTTCTTCCCCCTCGGATGGTGCAATTTATAATCCTCCCGGTGGTAGGTCTCCTGGTATACCAGCACCGTATTGAGCCCATGCTGAATTAATGATTCGTATTCCTCCTGATCCAGGGGCTGTACTTCCATGGAAATATGCGCGAAATGAGGGCGCACCACTTCCAGGGCTTTTATAAAATAATCCGTTCCCACCGTCTGGTTAGCTTCCCCGCTCACCAGTAATACATGCTCATATCCCATTTGCCGGATAGCGGCCACTTCCATCAGCAGTTCCCCTGCATTCAAGGTCTTCCGCGGGATCTTATTCTCATAGCTGAATCCACAGTAGGTGCAGATATTCTGGCATTCATTGGATAGATACAGCGGAATATAAAGCTGGATCACTTTTCCAAAACGCTGCTGGGTGAGCCGGTTGCTGATTCTTGCCATCTCTTCCAGGTAGGGCGCCGCAGCAGGGGAGATCAGAGCCATGAAATCTTCCAGCCCACGCCGGTCCCGGCCCAGGGCCTTTTCTACATCCCCAGCCGTCTTGCTGTAAATATCCTGCTTCACCACCGACCAATCATAATGATCGAATATTTTAGAGAACATATCATAGTTTTTAAGTTACCCATCAGGTTGCACCTAATCCAAAAATGCCGTCAGGGGACTGCTGGCCACCGCATACGGGGACTCCACGGCCAGCCTCGCCTCATAGGCCAGCCGGCCACTCTCCACGGCCAGCTTAAAGGCCTGCCCCATCTGCACAGGATGGGCGCTGGCAGCGATCGCAGTATTCACCAGCACGGCATCGGCGCCCATCTCCAGGGCCTTGGCTGCATCGGAAGGAGCGCCGATGCCTGCGTCCACTACCACCGGTACCCGGCTCTGCGCGATAATGATCTCCAGGAAGTCGAAGGTCCTCAGTCCTTTATTGCTCCCAATCGGTGCACCCAGGGGCATCACGGCCGCGACACCTACTTCTTCCAGCCGCTTGCACAGGACCGGGTCGGCATGAATATACGGCAGGACCACAAATCCTCTTCTCACCAATTCCTCCGCTGCCAGCAGCGTCTCTACCGGATCCGGCAACAGCCACCGGGGATCGGGATGTATTTCCAGCTTCAGCCAGTTGGTTCCCAGGGCCTCCCGGGCCAGCTCAGCCGCAAATACGGCTTCTTTCGCACTCCTCACCCCGGAAGTATTCGGCAGCAGATGAATATGCGGATGCCGCAGATATTGCAGCAGGTCGTCCTCTTGCCCGGGCAGGCCCGCCCTGGATCCCTCCGCTTTCCCCCGGCCCGGCAATTCAACACGTTTGAGCGCAACGGTCACCAGCTCCGAAGCGCTGGCCAGGATCGCGGCTTCCATAATAGCGGCAGACCCAAACTTGCCGGTCCCCGTAAATAGCCTGGAATTAAATGTTTTGTCAGCAATGGTCAACATAGTGAATTATTTATAGTACTTCGATTCTTCATCGCCAATACACTCGTTCATAGGATTCCGGAATACCGGATCTTTTGAATTTCCTCCTTCAATAGCCTCACGGTAGTTGCCCTGTCTCCGGCATGCACCAATAATCCGGAGAAGGCGATCCCCTGCACCCCGGTCAGTAGCAGGGAGGGTATATCCGCTGTCCCGATGCCCCCTATGGCAATGACGGGAATTTCTATTGACTCCTGCCGTAACTCGTCCATGATCTGCCGGTACCCTTCCAATCCCAGTATCGGGCTCAGATTCTTTTTAGTGGTAGTAAACCGGTAAGGGCCCAGCCCGACATAATCTGCTCCCGCCTGGTAGTGCTGGCGGATATCCTCCGCGGTATTCGCCGTAGCGCCTATGATAAAGTTCTCTCCCAGCAAGCGTCTTGCTTCTGCCGGCGGCATATCGGATTTGCCCAGGTGTACTCCATGCGCCTTCACCCGGGCTGCCACTTCCACCCGGTCATTGATGATCAAAGCGCAGTCCGACGCATCGCATATTTTTTTTGCCGCTATGGCAGTGTCCAGGAATTCCTCCGCTCCTGCCTGCTTCATACGCAGCTGGATCCACCGGATACCCACTTCGCAGGCAGCCTCTACCTGTTGCAGATGGTCCAGCGGCCCATCGTCCATGGTTAAGAAATACAGGCTTGATGCCATCCTAATAATGTTTTATTGCTTGTTAAAAATTGACTGATATATTGTTTGGCCCTCGCAGCAGCAAGCCGTAACGGATAACCCAGCGCGAGGTTAGCTGTCAGGGAGGAGGACAGCACACATCCCGATCCATGTTTGGGGTAAACGATCCCCCCTTCCATAGCCGGTTCGAGCACCTCCACTTCACCATGACTCCACAGGTAGTCCCGTCCCGGATGATCGGGATTATGCCCTCCCTTGAGATACAGATTACAGGAAGCCGACAGCGACAGGATCCGGCAGCAGTCCTGGATATCCTGTCCCGGATAGAGCCATCCGATCTCCTCCCAATTAGGTGTAAGAAGCCAGGTTTGGCTGGCTACGGATTCGAATCCCTCCCTGTCGATCCCTTCCCAGAAATCCAACCCGCTGCTGGCTCTGATCACGGGGTCCAGTATTATTTTAATGGCCGGGTTGTGTTCCCGCAGATGACGCAGGACAGAGCCGATCATCGTCACGGAGCGGCAGATACCGATTTTTACCCAATCGAACCGGGCCGACTGACAACAAAGGTCGATCTGCTCGAAGATCTCTTTCTCCGTAAACCATTGGACCCTGGTGATGAGCCGTTCATTCTGAAAGGTCATCCCGGTACATACCGCATATCCATATACGCCATGCGCCTCCAGGGTCTTACTGTCGGCCAGGACGCCGGCTCCTCCGCTCTGGTCATAACCGGCAATGACCAAAACATTGGGGCGCCCGGCCGGTTGGTTCATTTCCGGAGATCCCGGCTTTATCATTATGGGTTGCGTCATGGGCAATGATGAGTTATCATTTTTTTCAATTGTTCATATCGTTTGACCGCATCGTCGGGATCCTCCCATATATAGCCCAATACAGCCGCTCCCTCCCATCCTTCCCGGAGCAGTTCGACGAGGGTATCCTTGTCAACCCCACCTAGTCCGATCACCTTCACCTTGCAGGGATAGGGACCGGCCGGCCGGTGCAGCAGGCCCGGACTGGCCGGGTAACCGGGTTTGGAGATGCTATCGAATACAGGGCTCATAAAAACATAGGTCAATCCTCTCCCTTCAATCTCTTTCATTGCTGACCAGGAATGCAGGGAAGCGGAAACCGCGATCGGCGCCTCCGGACCTGGTGCCTCCGGATCTGGCTCTGCCGCCTCCGGTTCTACTGCGTCTGGCTCTCCGGCGCCCACTTCTTTCAACGAGCGGTGGATCTGCGGGATCCCATACCGGGCTGCCAGGCGAACTAATTCCCGGCTGCTGCCGGCGCTGCCGGAATGGTGGTGCAGGACCAGCCGCGAACGCCAGCGGGGAGCTATCTGTTGCAACAAGGCTTCCATCTCTTCCTGGCTTGCCCCGGGCTTGCGCAGGTGGAGCTTCTCCAGGCCTGCCGCCAGCAATCCTTCCAAACAGGCCGCCTCGCCCGGAAAAAAGGCAGGAGCCGTGATGACCACCAGCAGGAACGGATCGTTCCCCTCAACCCTCCGGGAGAAATTCTGGCCCTCCATCAGAGATAAATTTCCGATCCGGCTTCTTTGAAAGCGGAAGCTTTTTCTTTCATCCCTTCTTCCAGAGCTATCTCTTCTTCCATGCCTTTCTCCGCCGCAAAGCGACGTACTTCCTGTGTGATCTTCATCGAGCAGAAATGAGGACCGCACATCGAGCAGAAATGAGCAATCTTCGCGCCCTCCGCCGGCAGGGTCTCATCATGGAAGGACCGGGCCGTATCCGGGTCCAGGGAAAGATTGAACTGGTCCTGCCACCTGAACTCAAAGCGGGCCTTACTGAGAGCGTTGTCTCTGTACTGCGCGCCGGGATGGCCTTTCGCCAGGTCTGCCGCATGCGCTGCGATCTTATATGTGATCACCCCGTCCTTCACATCTTTCTTATTGGGTAAGCCCAGGTGTTCCTTGGGAGTGACATAACAAAGCATGGCCGTGCCATACCAGCCGATCATAGCCGCTCCGATAGCAGACGTGATATGATCATAACCCGGTGCAATATCCATCGTCAGGGGCCCCAGGGTATAGAACGGAGCTTCCTGGCATTCTTTCAGCTGTTTGTCCATATTCTCTTTGATCAGGTGCATGGGGATATGGCCTGGGCCTTCGATGATGGTCTGACAATCATGCCGCCATGCGATCTTCGTCAGCTCGCCCAAGGTCTCCAGCTCTGCAAACTGGGCTGCATCGTTGGCATCCGCTATCGAGCCGGGACGCAGTCCGTCTCCCAGGGAGAAAGACACATCATAGGCTTTCATGATCTCACAGATCTCTTCGAAGTGGGTATAGAGGAAGCTTTCCCGATGATGGGCCAGGCACCATTTAGCCATGATGGAGCCACCGCGGGATACGATCCCCGTCATCCTGGATGCCGTCAGGCGAATATAACGCAAAAGGACACCCGCATGAATGGTAAAATAATCGACACCCTGTTCGGCCTGTTCGATCAGCGTATCGCGGAAGATATCCCAACTGAGGTCTTCCGCCTTGCCGCCTACTTTTTCCAGCGCCTGGTAGATGGGCACCGTACCCACCGGAACAGGCGTATTGCGCAGGATCCATTCCCTGGTCTCATGAATATTCTTCCCTGTCGAGAGGTCCATGATGGTATCCGCTCCCCAACGGCAGGCCCATACGGCTTTTTCCACTTCTTCTTCTATGCTGGAACTGATCGCGGAATTGCCGATATTGGCGTTGATCTTGACCAGGAAATTGCGGCCGATGATCATCGGCTCGGATTCAGGGTGATTGATATTGGAGGGGATCACCGCTCTGCCCAAAGCCACTTCCTCGCGGACAAATCCGGGGGTTATAAAACGGGAAGGCGTGCGGGCGCCGAAACTATTTCCGGGATGTTGATGTAGCATACCCATGCCCCCGGTATGCTCCTGGATCCGCTGGTTCTCCCGGATCGCGATGTATTCCATTTCCGGCGTGATAATGCCTTTCCGGGCATAATGCAATTGAGTGACATTGCCTCCGGATTTGGCTCTCCGGGGAGCCTGTATATGTCCGAACCGGAGAGCAGTGAGGGATTCATCCTCCAGTCTCCGCCTCCCATAGGCCGAGCTGACAGAAGACAACTGTTCTGTATCCCCTCTTTCAAGGATCCATTTTTCCCGAATACGGGGAATACCTTCCCGCACATCGATATCGACCGAGGGGTCCGTGTAGGGACCGCTGGTATCATAGACTGTCACCGGTGCATTGGGCGTCACGGTATGGTTGAAAGTGTCCTGGGTGTCATGCAGCATGATCTCGCGCATCGCAACGCGGATATCATGCAATTCCCCTTTGACGAATATTTTACGCGAGGCAGGAAAAGGTTCCCGGCTGATCACATGCTGGCCGGGGCTAACGTCTTTCTTCATATGTATAGAATTTTGTTCTTATAGTATACCCCGGGCGCGCCCCGTGGAGCGCATCCTCCCGGTCGGGGGGTGATCCCCCCCAGGTAGCGCGGATCACCCCCCCTGTGTTGCGCGGATCACGAATATTTTATCCTGCGCCTTCAGCGTATATCGTTCCCATTCGCCTTTTGGAATGACATCATTGTTAACGGCAATGGCTATCCCATCCGGTTGACGGATCTGTAATAAGGGAAGGATATCGGCCAATGTGCCGGATTCGGGGATCTGAAAATTTTCCTGATTAATGGATACCTCTACCATGATTTGCCGGATTGTCGGTTGACCAGAATATTCTGGAACTAAAGACGCGACCCGCATTGGGTAAACATAGAGGCGCTGTGCAATACAGCCATAAGAGAGAGTCTCTTTTCCCTTCGCCGGTATTATCCGGATCAGGTTCTGAGGGTATTATCTCAGCCCGTATGAACGAGCACCCCTAAAGTTCGTGTTAAAGGTAAAGAATAAAAATTGAAAGGGCCAAATTATTGGCGGAGCGATTTATTGAAGCAATGGCTATTGAGGCGTGAGCCGGATCAATGCAGCGCCATGCGGAGGAATTTTTTGTGCATATTGTTTTTTAAAGAAACCTTTGTCCCGGTGTTGCCACAGATCCCTTACCGCCAGTCTTCCCTTGTATCCAAGTTGCGCAAAATCGATCGCTAGTTCCTGCTCTGTTTCGCCGATATTAAAAAGGCCCACATACCAGCCGCCGCCGGAAGCGGCATCGCCGATGTCCGATACCCATACCATGCGGCCATCCTTTTTATACAATTGCCGGGGGTTCCGCCCATGCTGATTTACACCCAATACTTCGGAATTGGTGAACAATCTTTTTTCCAGTTCCCTGTTATCCGGCAGATTCCCGCCTAACATCAGCGGTGAACGATAAATACACCAGAAGCTCATATGCGTCTGTAACTCCTCGTCTGTAAAACGGCTATAGCGTTCCGGGCCAACCGGCCCTCTTTTAGAGATCTTTCCGATCTGGATCATGTCGCAATCGGGCCAATGACTGGGACCGCCGATTCCCTGCCAGCTTCGGGCATAGTCGAACATCTTCAGCAACTCTTTCCAGTCGTCCCAGAAATCATCCGCCATCCGCCACATATTCGCATATTGCTGAACGTGTGTAGAGTCTTTGAGCGGCGTCTCGCCGGGAGAGAGGCTTAATACTACCGGTCGTCCGCAAAGATCGATTGCTTTTTTGTAGCCTTCTATTTCCGGGGCGCTGTAAGGGCGGGCGATATCGTCCACTTTTATAAAATCCACTCCCCAGCCTGCATAGAGAGCAAGCAGGGAATTCAGGTATTCCTGTGCGCCGGGCTTACGCATGTCCAACCCATACATATGATTCATCCAGGGACAGGTAGAATTCGTATCTGCTATCTGATCCGCCGTGATCCCCTTCGTTCCCCATACGGGGCTTCGGGCCCAGACAGCCTGACGGGGAATTCCTCTCATGACATGGATGCCGAATTGTAATCCCAGCGAATGGACATAATCCGATAAGGGTCGGAATCCCTTGCCGCCAAAGGCAGAAGGGAATTTATCCGTATTCGGCAGCAATCGGCCCCATTCATCCATGGCCAGCCAGGGAATATAGGCTCCATCCTGTAATCTCATTTGAAAAGGATTGCCGATGACACTGCCGGGAGGATTGGCATAAGCCCAGAGGAAATCTACTACGATCATAGACCAGCCATATTGTCGCAGGTTTTGGGCCATATAATCCGCATTGGCCTTTACCTCATCTTCATGAACGGCCGAGCCGAAGCTATTATAGCTGTTCCAGCCCATGGGGGGGCGGGCCGCCGGGGAAGTTTCCACGGAAACGGCCATGCGCGGGGAGGCGTCCTGCGCGAACAAACACGCAAATAAGCTATTGGAAAAAATTGTTGCTGCTAACAGAAGCCGACGAATGCTCATCATCGATATTTTTATCCGGGAGCGGCCTGATTCCATCAGGCCGCTCCCGAACTACTTATTTTAATTCCAACACCACGACTGACTGGGCCGGTAATTCTACTACGAGGTCATTGCCGACCTTCTTTGCCCCGGAGAAAGCAGTAGGTTTGACTTTTGATGGCTGATCGAAAGTATTGATATCCGTAAATTTTGCGGAAGTGAGGATCTGACCCTGGATCGTTTTAAAAGTTATGCCCTCCAGGCTGGTCCGGACCGTTACCTTTTTCGAAGGATCGATATTCACCAGTGAAATATGTACGGCTCCGGCAGAGTCGCGGGAGGCAGAAGCATTGACGGCCGGTATCTTTTCTCCGCCATAGGCATAATCCGGGCTGCTGAACTGCAGGGACAGCGAACGGGCGTCCTGATGTACTTTATACAGGTCGAATACATGGTAGGTCGGCGTGAGCAGCATCTTGTCTTTATCGGTGAGGATCAGGGCCTGCAGCACATTGACCGTCTGGGCCAGGTTGGCCATTTTCACCCGGTCTGCATGATTATTGAAGATGTTCAGCGTAGAGGCGGCGATCAGGGCATCCCGCAGGCTGTTCTGCTGATAGAGGAAAGCTCGGTTCGTTCCAGGTTCGGCATCCGTCCATATTCCCCATTCATCCACGACGAGCGCCACCTTCTTTGCGGGATCATATTTATCCATGATGACGCCATGCTTATTAATGAGCTCTTCTATCCTCAGGCATGAAGCCATTCCTTTGAAATAATCAGCTTCCCCGAATTGCGTAGCAGAGCCTTTATGATTCCAATCCCCCACCAGCGTATAGTAATGCATGGAGATGCCCCAGGTATTATACAGGGAAATATTTTTCATGACTACGTCCGTCCAGTTGTAATCATCGCTATTGGCGCCACTGGCTATCAATCTTAAAGGAGGAGCGCCGGGGTAATGTTTGCAAAATTCTGCATATCTTCTATATTGTCCTGCATAGAATTCCGGTGTCATATCGCCGCCGCAACCCCAGCTCTCATTACCTACTCCCCAGAAAGAGACGTTCCAGGGTTGATCCCGGCCATTCTGCCGGCGCAGGTCTGCCAGAGAGCTCTTTCCATTAAAGTTGAGATATTCCAGCCAGTTAGCCATTTCTTCCGGAGTACCCGTGCCTACATTACCGGCGATATAAGGCTGACAGCCCAGCAGGCTGCAAAGCTCCAGGAATTCATGCGTACCGAAACTATTATCTTCTGTGACCATACCCCAGGTCGTATTGATGGTCCTTTTACGCTGCTCCCTGGGGCCGATAGCATCCTTCCAATGGTATTGATCGGCATAACATCCTCCCGGCCAGCGCAATATGGGCACTTTTATCTTTTTCAACGCATCTACTATGTCCATCCGTATTTTATCTCCCGTCCAGAATCCGTCATAGATACATCTCCCCAGGTCTTCAGAGAAATGGCCATATATATTGCGGCTGATCACAGGTCCGGAAGTATCTCTGACCGAAAGACTTATTGTCGTCTGCGCGGCAGAGAACAGGCAAATACCCAGCAGGAACGACAGAAAGAGGATGCTTCTGCGTATGCCGTCAATTTTCAGTTTCATGAGCATTTAATCGTTTTTTCTATTATTAAATGTCATGAAGATAATTATTATTGGTTAAATAAAAAGATTTTCTCACAGTTTAATCATTTTCTTTCTGTCGCTCCAGGTCCCTATCTGCACCCGGATGAAATAGGTGCCTGCAGGAAGATCTCCCGAAGATAAATTCAGTAGGATAGAGGATTGGTTCTTATTGAATTGGTAGATATGTCTTACGGCGCCGAATACATCGATCACCTGGACCGTCATATTACCCATGTATCCATTATTAAGCTGCAGCCTGAATTCATTTTTGACAGGATTGGGGTAAAGGGTGAAGGCGGCAGGGAGCGCTTGGGATATAGCTGCTGAAGAATCGACAGAAAGCTTTTTACTGTTCATCACGGATTCCCCCTCCTCATCTCCTGAAGAAGTAAACTGCATCCAGTTAATATTCCAATTAGGATCGGCAGCAGAGTATAACCGGAGTGTCTGATAGCCTGCCGGTAAATCAACGACGGCGCTCACCGTTCTCCATTTCTGGAAACCACCCGTCGGGCGTGGCGATACCGTAGCCAATACGGCTCCATCGGCCGCTCTTAATTGAAAGCTGGAGTGATAATAAGGTGTTGCGATCCGGAAGCCTACCATATAGATTCCGGCAGCGGTGACGTTTACCGCGTAATCCATCCAATCGCCCTGGTTGATCCATCCGACATTCCTGCCGCCCCCGATATCGGTAGTGGTCTGCGTGCCAATGCCGCTCATAGCTTTGTAGTTCTCCGCTTCGATCTTCCCCGGGATGGGAAAGGCAACAGAGCCGCTGTCGACCGGAACAGGGGAGCCGTTTGAATATTGAAGCGCCCATTGATAAATATTCATGCCATCTTGCTTAAAAGAGGGGTTATAGAACTGCCCCCAACAACAATGACCGCCGGCATAACTGGTTTGCAACCCGTAATCGGGCTTTAATCTATTGATCCAATCAATCAATTCAAGCGTATTACCCCCATGTGTATCCGTAGGTGAACCAAATCCCCAGATATGAACGCCGCCGTTTATAATATTAGTGGCCGTTGAAAGACGCTCCCTGGCATTCATGACCGCACTCATGGGGATAACGGCAGCGATTTTATGGGTAGCGTTAAAAGGTGTCCCTGTCCACAACAATTTCGAGGTATATTCCATGATACCTTCGCCGCCTGCCGAAAGCCCGGTCAGGTATACCCTTGATAGGTCTACCCGGTAAGTCTGATAAAGCCAGGTCAGGATATAGTCTAATTGCGGAGCGCTGGTAGACCATCCCTCAGAACTCTGAGGAGACACCACGATAAATTTATACGATTTTCCATCTGCCGGGTTTATAAAACTTGCAGGAAATTTTCCGTGTGCAATAAAATAGGCGGGACCGCCGGCAGAAGCGCTATTATAGATGGAGGCTGGCTTTTCGCCGCCTTCTCCTACCCCATGCAGGAATACCATCAGTGGATATCTCGTTGAAGTTCTGGCATAATCATCCGGCAAATGCAGGATAGCCGACTCTTCAGTCCCGTATCTATCCAACGGTACCCTAATGATAGCCTGGCCTCCCTTCCCATCCCTGTCGCCTTTATCATTCTGGTCGCCCTGACCATAGCAAAAAACAGGAAGCAGAAAAATAAGTAATAAATGTTTCATGTTAGTTGTTTAAAATGCTCTGGAATGAAATAGCCTGATCACGCCACAGGCATCCGGCCCGGCCGGGGAACGAGCGAAGCCCGGACGAAGGTTGCGGGCATGGATTTGGGAAGGGTTAGCGACTTGTTTTTAGCTAAATAGATTCAATACCGGCCCGTGAAAAGATCCTGAAACGAACGGGTGGTCTCAGAGGAGGAACAAAGAGGGGAACAAAAACCATGCTAATTTATCGGATCTGCCCGTTACCCCGGATCAGCCATTTTTCCGTGACCAGCTTTTCCAGGGCGAAGGGTCCCCGGGCATGTAGCTTCTGAGTGGATATACCTATTTCGGCTCCCAGTCCCAACTCCTCTCCATCGGTAAACCGCGTGGAAGCATTGGTATAGACAGCCGCAGCATCCACCTCCGCCAGAAATCTTTCGCATTGACGCTTATTACGGGATACGATCGCTTCCGAATGTTTGGTGGAATATTGCTGGATATGGTCAAGGGCTTCGTCTATATTTTTCACCACTTTGACGGCGCATTTGAGGCTGAGGAATTCCCGGGCAAAGTCCCCCGCTTCCGCTTTCTGTAAAAAAGGGTAGCCTTTGAGCAAACGCCAGGAAGAGAGGTCGGCGAAGATCTCCACGCCATATTTCTCAAAAGGGGCTTGCAGCCGCTGGAGCAAGGCCGGGGCCACAGCGGAATCTACCAGTAAAGTGTCCATAGAATTGCAGACGGAAGGGCGGGATACCTTGGCATTGACGACGATCTTCACGGCCTTGTCCAGGTCTGCTTCTTTTTCCACGTATACATGACAAACGCCTGCTCCTGTCTCGATCACCGGCACCCGGCTGTTCTCCCGGACATAGCGGATCAAAGAATCCGAACCCCTTGGGATAAGCACATCCACCCACCGGGTAGCCGTGAACAATTCCTGTACGGTCTCCCGTTCCGAAGGCAATAGGGTGACACAGTCGGGATGGATGCCGTTGCTCTTCAAGGCTTTTTTGATCAGTCCGATAGCTGCCCTATTGGTGTTTTCCGCTTCCTGGCTTCCCTTGAGCAGGGAGGCATTCCGGCTGCGCAGGCATAAGGCGGCGATATCGAAAGTGACATTGGGTCTCGATTCATAAATAGCGCCCACTACTCCTAAAGGGACGGCTATCTTTTCGATGAGCAATCCATTTTTCAAAGTACGTTTCTCCAATACCTTACCCGAAGGATCGGGAAGGCGTCCTATTTTCCGGATACTGCCTGCAATCGAACGGATCCTGTCTTCGTTCAGCATCAGCCGGTCGTTCCGGGGGTTCCCCGGGTCCTGCCTTTCCAGGTCCTTAGCATTGGCCCTGAGCAGTACAGCCTTCTGCGCCTCCAGGGAGTCCGCCAGCATTTTCAGAGCGGCTTTTATCTGCCGGTCGCTGGCGCGGCGTAAGTCGGCAGCCGCTTTGTGCGTTCTCCGGATGAGGGGCTCTATCGTTTGCATTTGTTTTGTTTTGTTTAAAAAATGACAATATCGTCTGCATGAGCGGCCACCACATTCTTTTGGAAAAGGCTGGCCGTTACTTCAGCAGCTCCCAATTTTACTTTTGCCACGCCGATAATATTTTCCTCCTCATCCATCAACTGCACCACTTCCCCTCCGAGAAATTTTCCCTGTACCTTACGAATGCCCACGCTGAGCAGGCTCCTGCGCTGGAGCAGGGCTTTGGCGGCCCCTTTGTCTACAAAGATACTTCCGAAAGTGATGGAGCCGCTGGCCAACCATTTTTGCCTTGCCTTCAGGTTAGAAGCCTGAGGCCTGAAGCTGGTGCCTGTAGTGCCTGCCAGGGCGGAGGCAAAAGGAGCTTTACCGCCCAGCCCGCAAATGATCACTTTTATTCCCAGGGAATTAGCCAGCCGGGTGAAGGTGAGTTTAGACAGCATTCCGCCCAGCCCGAGGCTGCTCTTTTCCGTTCTTACATAACCCAGGATCCGGCTATCTACTTTTTCTACCAGGGGGATGATCTTTCTTTCCGGATCCATGAACCCGCCCACCGAGGTGCAGATGATCAGGGTCTCGGCATCGAAGCCGATAGCCGTTAAAGTAGCCAGTTCATCGTTGTCGGAAAATTTCAGCTCTACATTGCTGACCAGGTCATTCTCATTCATGACCGGCAGGATGCCATTCTTCCAGAATTCGGTGAAAGTCTCTTTTAACTGGAGGAAGCTGGAACGGCCGGAAAAATGGTGCCGTTCGCAAAGGGCCTGTGCCACAGGAATACCGTAGGCGGAGAAATGTCGCTGATAATGGCGGATAAGGATAGGGTTACCCACGGCGGCGGCGGCCTTCCGCTCGGTAAGGGTTCCCTTGTATTGCCCGAAAAAAGATCGTCCGCTGCCTACTGCTCCGCTCGACACCAGGACGATACGGTATTTATCCGCGAGGGCGGCGATCTCCGCCGCTACTTTTTTAATGATAGACTGAACGATCACCCCCTTGTCATCGGTAATAACGGCTGTACCCAGTTTAATGACTAATACCGGCTTTTGCATTCCGCAAAAATATCAGATTATTCTGATAAGCGCAGGGATCGGAGCCTATTTCTGCGAGACCATTACCCCGTTCATAACGAAGGTCGTTCCTCCGCCGGCCACGATATTATATACCCGCTGCATTCCACCCGCCGTCTCTGTCTTGTACCAGACAGTATAACTCCTGTACGTTCCCGTATGGTCGTCCCGGCAGACCAGCCCGTCACCTTCCGTCAGCTCGCCGGCCTTTTTATTCCCTTCCCGGGTGACCATGGGATGATTAGGAGTAGCTTCCAGCCATTTGGAATGGAGTTGCACTTCCCGGTCACCGGCGCCCCGGACCTCTGCAGCCAGCAATAATACCCGTGTGATGGCATAATTTTTCACTTCATGTACGGTCAGCTCCTTTACCCGAACCCGGGTCGTCGCCAGGGTGACAGGATCCACGGTGACGATCTCATCGCCGGCCTTCACCCCGCTGAGGTCCCTGGCAGAACCATCCGCCATGGTGACCTGCATGTTCCCGGGGAAACAAATATCATTTCCGTAGGTACCGGCTTCTCTTTCCTTATTCGCGTCCTTGCCCTGGCCCGCCGCTGTCGCCCGATAGAGTTGAAAACCCAGTTCCTTCGACAATACATAAGACAGCTTCAATACAAAGTTGGGCTCCTCCTTCTCGATGGCATGGATATCCCCGAAATATTTTTCCCAGATCTTCGGATCAGCCTTATAACCCGGCAGGCAAGCCGTATAACGCTTACCCTTCTCCGTTGTATAATAAATGACGGTGCCCAGATCCACCCTGCCGTCCTTTAAGATCAGCTTATACAGGTCGATCCTTTTTTTCTGTCCGTCGTCTCCCGTAATAAAATAGGGCTTGCCGAAATCATGATGGTCGAGGATGTAGGCATTTTCAAATTTGACATAGGTTTCCTTATCCAGGTCGCCGATGGCAAAGGTCTTTACTTTCTCATATTCGGCTAAGCTGAGGGCCCGGTTGCTGGCCGTATCCTGTGAACGGGCCGCAAAAATACCCGCAGACAGCAATAAAGCCATCATAAAAATTCTCTTCATGGAATGCTGTAATTAGTTTAGTCGCTCGATGATATTTTAATCTAAAAAAACTTTTGCCCGGACTTACTTCACTCAGGACAACTCTTTAAAGGCGGCCGCAAAAGCCTCCATTTCATCCATCCTGCCAATGCTCACCCGGCAATAATCCTTATTATCGAGTTTCCAGTGACGGACTCCCACGCCCCGTTTCATCATTTCGTCGGCAAATTGCACCCCATCCATTTTAATGGGAAACAGGACGAAGTTAGCGTTGGAGGGAATATAGCTATAGCCTTCTTTTTTCAGTACCTCGTATAAATAATCCCGGGAAGCGAGGGTCTTTTTCAGAGCGCCCTGGAGGAATTCCTTGTCCTGGTAGCTGGCGATGGCAGCTTGCAGGGAGGTAGCCGAAATAGACATGGGTCCTTCGGTGTAATCAGACAGTTTTTTGACCATGTCCGGTTGCGCTACGACATAGCCCACCCGCAAACCGGCAAAGCCATATAATTTAGAGAAGGTCCTCGCCACGATAAGGTTCTGACCTGCTTTTATTCCGCTGATCAGGGTCGTGCCTGCGGGATCGTCCAGGTAGTCGATATAGGCTTCGTCGACAAATACCGTCACCCGTTTGGAGACGCGTTCGCAAAAAGCTTTGAGTTTGTCGGTGTCCACGACGGTGGCCGTGGGGTTATTGGGATTGCAGATATACACCAGCCCCGTATTGCCGTCGATGCTCTTTTCCATGGCGTCCAGGTCTAATTTATAATCCGCCGTCAAAGGTACTTTTATCCATTTTTCGCTGAACCGGGCCGCTTTGGAAGGCAGGTCTTCGTAAGAAGGGTCGCCGGTGATAATGTTACCGCCGGGTTTGCTGAAGCAAATGGCGGCAGCCATCAACAGGGGAGAAGAGCCGGAAGCCATCAGGATATTTTCTTCTTTGATCCCTTCGTGATCGGCAATCTTGCCGGACAGGTCCTTGAGGAACATAAAAGGATATTGATAACTTTTGGGCAGGGCCTCCATAATAGCTTTTTTAGCTTTGTCGGAGGGGCCGAAAGGATTTTCATTGGCGAAGAGGCGGGCCTTCAGCTCTACGGGCGCATTCAGCGCGATGTCTCTTTCCGTCAGCAAACTTCCCTGGGAAATAAGGCCGTCCACCCGGCTGGTATTTACCGGGCTGGCCTGGGCCTGATCCAGGAGACTGGCGGCAAAAGGCAGGCCCCCGGCTAATAAGGCACCTGCCTTGAGCAGATGACGACGACTGATTGTGTTGGACATAAGCGACTATTTTGGTGGTTAAAAAAATCAAAAGTCCTGCAAGCAATCGAAGAATTCCATACAGCGGGCTCGAAGAATTCAGCGGCGGGTCCAGTCAGGAACCTCCAGCCGGATAGCTGATCGTCTGCCCCGTAGCTCTTGCATGCAGCGATGTAACTACGCTGCGGGCCGACTCCAGCGCACCTGCCATCCATGCATTCAGATAAGTGAGATGCTCTCCTGCGAAATATACCTGCTTATCCGGCTGCAATAATGCTTTATAAAGGGTCTGTCTTTCTTCTGCGGAATACAAAGCCCATCCCCCGAGATTATATTTTGTCTTATGCCAGCTGACTGAAAAGGAAGTCTCAAACTCCCGGCCATACTGGGGATGGATCAGGCTGCCTTTCTCCAATGCCAATTGTTCCCTTTGCTGATAGGATAGCTCGCCCGTAACTCTTGCCTTCTCATTAAAGTTATAATATCCTATCAATATTCCCTTACCGCTCAAATAATCATAAGAGGGGTAAAAGATCTGGGTGAGCTGGTTGTTGGTATGGGTGATCCCTCCGTAAATATGCTCATCTTCTTCCCAGAACCTGCGCCTGAACTGCAGGCCGATCTTGCCCGTCTGCATATAAGTGATCGAGTCGATAGCCCGGCTCGCATCGGAGGAGAAATTATGGTCGATATTGCTCAGCACCGGCAAAGGGATCGTGCAGATGCAGAAATCCGCCTTCAGCCGCTGTTCCCCGCTCTTGTCCTTATAGACGACCTGTACGCCTTGTTCCAGGTTGTGAATGGAGGTCACTTCCGCATTGAGCCGGATGAGGCCGGTAAGCTTTTTCTCAAAGGCGGCTGCAATCCTGTCCATTCCCCCCACAGCCTGGAACAGCGTCATCTGCAATTCATAGGTATATTCCGCTACATTGTAGAAATCGGGATCCATCAACCCTGAAGCGATGATCTCAGATAGTTTATAAGGGTCTGCGATCCGTCCGGGCGACTCCCCTGCACCCGGCGGCTCCATATACCCTCTCCTGGCTGAAGCCTTATAAAGCTTGTCGATGTCCAACCCTCCTTCCGCCCGCAGATATTCGATGACCTTCTGCGCATCTTCCCGGCTCATAGAGGCATCTATCTTTCCAGCGTCCATTCCCTTGGCCAGCAGTTCGCATAACCAGCCTCTCACATCATTATGGATTTCCCGGACCCGGACCTTTTTATTGGACAGAGGGCCCTTGCCTTCGCTGAAATAATAAGTGCTCTCATTCACATTATTATAAACCTGGATCGGCACATTCAATTCCTTACAATAATGCAGGGTAAGCGCATGATTATGCGGAATACGGGAAGGGCCGGCGTTGAAATACTGGCCTTCGTCAAAATCAGCCTTGTGCTCCCCCTGTCCCGTCTCGGTATGGACGGATCCTTTCCGGACACTCCAGCAACGTCCGCCCACTCTTTCCCTCGCTTCCAGGATCGTACAGCGATAGCCTATTTTACCCAGTTCATAAGCAGCCGCCATCCCCGAAAGGCCGGCCCCTAAAATAAGGACCTCTTTCCCATTTCCATCTCCTTCCAGGGAAAAGGGATGAGCAGGGGCCGAAGGAAGCAAGCCCATGGCCATCATAGCAGGATAGGCGCCTCCGGCCAATATTCCGGACCGGGTCAAAAATTCTCTACGGGATAAATTTTTCAAATGTGTAATCTATATAATATCAAAAATGTCTCTTAAAATTAACGTTTAATAGCCAATTAAGCTCGAAGATTAAATATATAAAAAAACTGAATATTATTCGTCAGGGGAGAAGATCATCCGAAGTGACAAACAACCCGTTTTTCCATAAAGGCCTCATAGCCGGTAAAGGCGGCTTTGACCGGCTTCCGTCCCAGGGGCCTGAAAAGATCGATCATAACAGCAATATGGTCTTTATGAATAGTTCGTTGCCAGACGCCCACGATCTGCCCTCCACAGAGAAGGATGGGTTTAAAGATCCCATTGCCGCTCCGGATCGCATGTTTCGGAGAGAGTACCAGGTCCCTGTCCTTATAAGCAACGGTATATTCATCGAAGGCGGGCAGGACATGAAGGGCCGGGAAGTTGGGATTGTCCGCAGGCGCCGGAGTCGATGGAGAGTGCGAATAAATCCAATAGCTTTGTCCCTCCACTACTTCATTTATAAATTGAGAGCGCAGCGCCTCCACCCCTTTCTTACCATCCGCCACCGTCAATCCCGACCACCAGGCAAAATCGGCCAGGGTAGCAGGTCCCCGGCTTTTGAAATAACGCAGGGCCAGTTCCGCCACCGCTTCCTCCGGTTGTAACAGCTTTCCCCCGGGAGCCCTTTCTTCCATCAGGGCATAGGTGAACTGTTTGCCGCTCATGGCGCCGCTACAGATAACTCCATCCAGTTCCGCCTGCATTAAAAGGTGGGCAAGCCGCAGCTCATCGGTCCGGATCTTCGCCCGCTGGAATACCGGCAATAATTCTTTGCGCGTCAATTGTCCGCCTCCTGCCAGCGCTTTTTGTAAAAGGACATTGCTGCGTCTGAAAACAGCCTGGTCCAATTCCAGCTGTCGATGCATTCCCGCGCAGAATGTCTTGATCCGGGGGGCCGTCAGGGCAAGCATCCAACGAATATCCGCCGGCGCCACAAAATGCCAGGTAGGCCGCAGGATATGCGTCCGCAGGATCTTCCCCTCGTTGAAAGCCTGCTGAACACCGGCATCGGTCCAGGCCACCGCCTTCCCGGTCCGGGGCGCTGCGCCCCCGGACTTACTGCCCCCCACCGGACTTTCGAGGCCCTCTGGATTTTCTTTATCCGCGGCTCCCTTCAGGCGGCTCCCGATCGCCCATTTTGCCGCGGCAAAATCCTGCGCCTGCACACAGCCCAGCCAGGCTACCAGGCTTTCCGGCCTCATGAACCCCGCGGCGCTGACCTGTTGGTTATCCAGGCGCCGACGGGTAATATTTTCCCGGGTCATCGTTAAAGTTGTTTGCATATAACAAATCTATAATCCCTTAGTGTCAACCCTATGACAGTAGGAATTTACTTATATTTAAGCTTCATCCTAACGATAAAATACGTTTAATGAGACCCAGATCCTTCCTGTTCCTGCCCTTCGCCCTGCTGATCCTTCATGCAAACGCACAGACCTATATCATCCATACCAATCTCCTGGATGTAAATGCCCAAAGAACGCTCCCCGATTACACCATCGTTCTAAGGAACGATACCATCGAGCAGACAGGCCCTTCTGACAGGATCAGGGTTCCATCCGGAGCCCGGGTGATCGATGGAACCGGTAAATGGGTAATGCCGGGAATGGTGGACGCCCATGTTCATTTTTTCCAGACGGGAGGGCTCTATACCCGGCCTGACGCCATCGACCTGCGCAAATATTACCCTTATGAGAAGGAAATAGAATGGTATAAACAAAATATGGACGACCAGTTGAGGAGATACCTTTCCTGCGGGATCACCACCGTCATCGATGATGGTGCCACGCTGGGCCTGTTAAAGCAAAGGGATAGTTTCTCCACGAAAAATTATGCGCCACGTATCCTGATGGCCGGGCCCCTTATCTCCACCGCCTATTCACCCAAACCCTTCAATATCATACCGGATCCGGACCAGCCTTTCTACACGGTCAATACCCCGGAAGAAGCGGTTAAAATGACGCAAAAGGAATACAGCCACGGGCCGGATTTTATAAAGATCTGGTATATCATCCTTGACCCGAATACAACAGCCGGCGCAGAGAAGAACCTCCCCCTTGTAAAAGCCACCATCGAAGAGGCGCATCAGCATCAGTATAAAGTAGCGGTGCATGCCACCCAGCGAATAGCGGCGCAGTTAGCCGTGGAAGCAGGCGCCGATTTCCTGGTACACGATATAGAAGATGAGCTCATCGATGAAGCCTTCATCAGATTATTGAAAGATCATAACGTCGTGCTCTGTCCCACCCTGGTAGTGGAGTCCGGTTATTTTGACACTTTTGCCCAGGATTATTTACCCACCCCCGAAGACATTACCAAAGGCAATCCCGTACAACTGGGCTCCCTGCAGGAACTGCAATACCTGCCCGATAGTCTTCCGGCCCTTCGATATCGCACCCTGGCAAAAATGAGGGCAAAAAAGAACGACCAGGAGGATTCCATCCGCCGGGTCAACCTGAAAAAAATGGCTGATGGAGGCGTCATTATTGCGACGGGAACCGATGCGGGAAATATCGGCACCTTACACGCCTCCTCTTTCTTTAAAGAGTTACGCGCCATGCAGCAAGCCGGGCTCAGCAACTGGCAGGTCCTTACGGCTTCTACCCTCAACGGAGCAAAGACACTGGGAAAAGAAAATGAATTTGGCAGCATCCGGAAAGGCAGCTCCGCGGACCTGCTCATTCTTCGCGCCGATCCGCTGGCCGACATGGGTAACCTGGGAAAGATCGACCTAATCATCCACCGGGGCACGATCTTCCACCCCGACTCCCTGATCGATGAGACACCCCTCAACATCGTACAACGGCAGGTCAACGCCTATAATGCACATGACCTGGAGACCTTCCTCTCCTTTTATTCCGATACGGCCGTGATCTACAATTTCCCGGACAAGCCCATGGCCAAAGGAAAAGAGCAGATCAGGCAACTCTATACTTTTTTAAGCAAGGACACCGGCCTGCACGTAAGCATTACCAACCGTACCATCGTGAACAATAAAGTGTTCGACCATGAGAGCGCCACTATGTCCGGACACAAACTGGGAGAAGGGGAAGTCATTTATTATATCGACGACCGCAAGATCACAAAGGTGTATCTTATCGAGTAAGGGGCCGGGCCCACAGATAGAAGAATGTCCTTTTTTTCCAATTTCAACCCACCCGGCCATGCCTTATCTCATCATTAAGGATGCCTACCGGTTCCTGGAATTCGCCTCTCTGACGAATCCCTGGCTAACACCGGTTAATAGGAACGGCGAATCACTCCTGGTGATTCGCCGTTCGAAAAGTATGGATATTGGAATCCCGGGGTGTAGCCCCGGCGCGACGCATATAATTTAATACCCCGAATTCTGGTACATTCTTACCGGATCGAGAATGGTCTCGAAATAAGGGATGGGGAAATATTCATCTTTCGTACTGAAATTGGCGATCTGCGCCAGTCCCCAATCGGCCTGGTTCTTGGAATGGATATAAGTCACGAGGTCATTGATGGGGAAGGTACGCAGCAGGTCAAACCAGCGATGATGCTCAAAGGCCAGTTCCACGCGCCGCTCATGCAGGATGGCCAGCTTCAGGGTTGAGAACTTGCTCATATAGGACGCATCGGTCGTACTGGATATCTCGTAGCTGGGCATTCCGGCCCGGGTCCGCACCATGTCCAGGTATTGGATGGCGGCCGTTGTATTTCCCTGGTACATATTCACTTCCGCCAGCATTAGAATTACATCCGCATACCGCATCAGGATCCAGTCATTACCGCCATAGCCATTCGGTCCGGCAGCTCCGCTGGCATCGCGGAATTTGGAAATATACCAATCCTGCACGCTGGGAGAGCTGGAATAAGTGATGGAAAAAGCCTTTCTCGGATCATTCATCTCATACTCGTTCACCAGGTCATGCGTCACATTGTATCCAACTCCCGTACCCGGTTTCAGGGAATTGGTGGTCCCACCCTTTGCCTGCGCATCGGCAGCAATATGGGAGTAATAATTGATATCTCCCTGCAGGTAGACGATCTGCCAGATCAGCTCGGGGCAGGAAGCCTTTTTAGTGACGTCGAACACATCCGTATAGGGTATGGAAGCAAGGTTGGTAAAGTTGCGCATGCCGTAACAGGCCGACAGGTAATAGCTGGCGCTGTCCAGGTCCGTGCCGTTATTACCGGCATTCAGGGTAGTGGCCCTTGTCAGGTATACCTGCCCCAGAAAGGCATTGGCAGTCTGCAAGGACACCCGGCCCCGGGTAGCCGAAGGCTGCACGATGGGCAAAGGGCTCTTTGCCGCATCCGTCATATCGGCAATGATCTGGGCATAGACCACAGGCGCCTTCACCCGGAACGTAGCTGCCGTTACCTGGGCAGGCGTAGTCAGCGCCTGGGTCACCATCGGCACATCCCCCCATTTCCGCACCAGGTGGAAATAGATCAGGGCCCGGATGAATTTTGCTTCCGCCTTATATTGCTGCTTCGTGGAATCCGACGCGAATGTCACGTTGTCGATATTGCTCAGCAAGAGGTTACACCGGCTGATGGTCGTATATAAGGCCAGCCAATGCGACTTAAGATAAGAGTTCGTGGCCAGGATCGAAAAATTATTAAATTGAAAAGGTTCTCCGGCATTCGATTGATTATCGTTGGTGCCGGTATCGTCGGAACGTTGGTCCGTGTAGAGGTCGCTCTCCTCTCCCAGGCAGGAATTGCTTTTCAGGGCAAGGTAACAGCCATTAAGGGCCAGCAAGACATCCGTCTCCGAAGTAAAGAACTGAGGAACCGTCACCGCTTCCGGATTGGATTGCTCCAGGAAACTTTTTTTGCAGGAACAGAACAGGATGCTCATCAAACATACCGCCTGTAAAAATTTATTTCTCATCGTATTGATTTTTAAATTGCTTTGATCCAAAAATGTCTTCATCAGAATGTCACATGTACACCCATATTGTAAGCCCTCACCAGCGGATAGACGCCGTAATCGACTCCCGGAGTAAGATTGGCGGCGCTGCTATTCGTGCTGTAGTTATAATCCACCTCGGGGTTGTAGCCTTTATACTTCGTGATCGTGAAGGCATTGTTCAGGCCCGCATAGATCCGGATACCGCTGATGCCTGTCTTGTGTAATCCTGCAATATCCGGCAAGCTGTAGCCGATCGAGATATTGGTGCACCGCAAAAAGCTGCCGTCCTGCAGATAGAAAGTAGAAAGACGGGTGCTGTTGCTCTGGGTGCCGGCCCGGGAAGCCCGGAATACATGCCCATTCCCCGGCTGCGCTTCCGAACGGTACCTGTTCACCACATCCGCATACTGGTTGCCGGACCCCTCCATATTATACAGGTAATAATCCTGGCCATCCAATACCTGGTTGCCATAGGAGCCGGTAAAGGCCGCGTTGAAATCGATATTCCTGTAGTTCATCGACAAGACAAATCCATACGTGAATTTCGGATAGGGGCTGCCGATAATACCCAGATCTTTGGAGTTCACCACCCCGTCACCGTTAATATCCTTGAAATACAGGTCCCCCGGCCTCAGCGGGTTGGTCTGTGCCGTGGAGCGGGGAGGTCCTTTCAGAACATAATCCTTGGGGAAGGACTGGGTGGCTTTGTTGTAATTAGCATCGTCGATGGCAATATTGGCCATATCGCTTTGCCGCACCATGCCGCCCACCTGGTATCCATAGAACATGCCTACTGGCTGTCCGGCTTCCGTAATATGCGTCAGGTAGGATCTTTCCGCACCATTAGTAATGATGGTGCTGGCGCCTCCCAGGTTCAACACTTTATTCCGGTTGATGGAAATATTACCGCTCAGGTTCAGATTGAAATTATGGGTCTGCACTACTTTGCCGTCAAGCTGAATATCGAATCCCTTATTCTGGATCTTTGAATTCCGCAGGTTAGTAAGTATAGTAGCATTGGTATTCCCGGAAATGGCGGAAATATTATTATTGAATAGAAGGTTATAGGTCCGGCTATCATAATAGTTGGCGATCACGAAGAGCCGGTCATGAAAAAGCCCCAGGTCCAACCCGAAATTATACTGCGAGGTGGATTCCCAGCCCAGCTTGTTATCAGCCACATTGCCCGCATAGTAAGCCGTAGAAGGCGAATTGTTCCCGAAGGGTATTCCGGAAGGATTGGCGAAAGTCTGGATAGCATTGTAATTCCCGATACTGTTGTTCCCGCTCAGTCCCCAGCTCGCCCGGAGCCGCAAGGTGGAATTCTCGCTAAGCCAGCCTCTGTAAAAAGATTCTTTGGAAATATTCCACCCCGCAGATACGGAAGGGAAAACCGCCCAACGATTATCGGGACCAAAACGGGAAGAACCGTCGGTACGAATGGAACCCGTCAGGTAATACTTACCCTCATAAGAATACTGTACCCGGCCCAGGTAAGAGATAAGGGTATTGACCGATTTGCCGGTAAGGTCTGCTCCTGCTCCTCCCGTAGGGACCCCGGCAGCAACAGTAGCCGGCGTATTGACGGTCACCTGGCCCTGTGCACCCGACGTGATATCGGGTATCAGGTCGTTCTGGAAACCACGGGCCGTAACATTGAGCACATTAATGTCCGTCTTCTGCACGGTATATCCGCCCAGCAAGTTGAGGCTATGTTTTCCAAACTGTCGGTTATAGTTTAGCGTGAATTCAGCCAACTGGTCCTTCATGGTCTTGGTCATACTGGTTGCATAGGCAGCCGCTACGGCCTGCGGGGAGAAGGGAGGATAAATGCCGGCGCTCAGGCTGCTGGGAAGATAATATTGATATTGTTCATTGTAGGTCTGTAATCCCAGGTTGGCCTTGAATACGAGATGGCTCAGCAGTTCATAACTGGCGAACGCATTGTACGTGTTCCGGTTACCCTTCCGGGTGATCTGCGTACGCTCCGCCGTAGCTACGGGATTCTCGATAGACTGATAGCCGTATGCGGCGGATTGTGCGGCGGCAAGGTTGGTCGCCAGGCTTCCATCTGCATTGTACACGGGGAAGATGGGCATGTAGATCAGTGCCCCGAAGGCAGGACTATGATCCCAACGTCCCTCTTGCGTCTCCTGGTTGGTATTGCCGGTAAAGGAAAGATTGGCGCCTACCTTCAATTTGTCGCTGATGTCCCCGTCAACATTCGCCCGGAAATTGACCCGTTGCTGGCCTGTATTTACCATGATACCGTCCTGGCTCTGGTATGCCCCACTGAGAGCATAACGGATGGTCTTGGTCCCGCCGGAGAAGGAAAGATTGTGCCGTACAAAAGCCGCATTCCTGTACAGGGCATCCTGCCAGTCCGTATTGTATTTAGGAGGGATCACCGTTCCGTTGGCGAAATCGTATAATTCCGTGGGAATGCTGATAGAACCTGCATTTCCTGGTATTTTGGCATTCCGGGTCGTATTGTCATCCTTAAACATGTTATCATTCCAGGGGAGGCCGGCATTCTGCACCAGGTCCCTATAGCTGTCATTCCTGCCGTCTACCACCAGTTGTGCGAACTGGGGGCCATTGAGCAGCTTTACTTTTTTAGCCAGTTGATCCACGCCGTATTGGAAATCGTATTCCAGTTTACCTTTTCCATCTTTCCCTCTCTTGGTGGTGATCAGCACCACACCGCCGGAAGCCCTGGATCCGTAGATGGCGGCAGAAGCCGCATCTTTCAGGATATCGATGGACTCGATATCATTCGGGTTGATATAAAGGTCATTTCCCACGGGGTAGCCGTCGATCACATACAAGGGATCCGATCCGGCATTGATGGAGCCCACACCCCGCACCCTGATCTTGGTACTGGCATAAGGAGAGCCATCCGTCTGCGACACCACGACACCGGCTACTTTACCTACCAGCGCCTGCCCCAGGGTAGGAGCCGATACATTCAGCTCTTTGGCCTTGACGCTCGCGACAGCTCCGGTGAAATCGCTTTTCCGCATTTTCTGGTAGCCAACGAAGACGACTTCATTCAGCACATTCGCTCCTTCTTTGAGCCGCACATCCAGCGACGAGCCATCTTTTACCAGGACTTCCCGGGTGCTGAATCCCACAGAGGAGATTTCCAGCCGGGAGCCGGCAGCCGCTTCAATAGAATAATGTCCGTTCTCATCCGTAGGCACGGTGTTTCCCGATCCTTTGACATGCACGGTAGCCCCTTTCAGCGGCTGACCGTTCTCATCGCTGACGGTTCCCTCTATCCGGTGCCCTTCCGTTGCCCGGGGCGCCGGGGGTGCCGCTACCGGCACATATTTCAAGGTCACGTTATTCCCATCCATCAGGTAATGCAAGCCATATCTTTTTTGCAGGATCTCCAACGCATCCTGCAACCGGCCCGCCTTCACCTGTACCCGATCGAGGCGTACCTTCTCCAGCGATTCCTGGCTATAGGAAAAATTGATGCTGGGCGCCTGCTGCTGTAAGGCTGTCACCACTTTCGCAAGATCCGTCCCAGGCAGATCCAGTCGTATGGTTTGTGCAGAAGCTCCTTTGCTCAATAGCAAAAGAAAGACAAGATGCACCGTAAAAATCCGTTGTAATTTTTTAATCATACCTTAAAATTTTATTGTTGTTAGCTACTGGTTACCTTACATGCAGGGTATCATTCTGCCGGCTAAAATGCAGGTCCCATCCGAAGGACAGGTGTTCCAGCACTTTCTCCAGGGCAGTATTTTCAAACCTTGCAGTTATGGTCTGGTTTTTCAATACATCATCGTAGATAATATGCAGCCCATACCTGGCCTCTATTTGAGCCAGCGCCTCTTTCAGGGGTGTCTTATAGAACACCAGGCGGCCCACAGTCCACACATCCATTTCCCCGGGCGATTGCTGCTCGATCTCACCGGTGCCACTCTCTTTATCATAGATCAGCAACTGTCCCGGGCTCAGCATTTTTTCGGTTTTTCCCGTTTTGCTGTCATAGCGTACTCCGATCCTGCCGCTCTGCAACGATATTCTCAACTGGCCGGCAGCCGGATAAGCAGAGATATTAAAGGCGGTCCCAAAGACTACAGTGGAAGCATTGCCTGCCTGCACGACAAAAGGGTGATTGGCATCATGCCGCACTTCGAAGAAGGCTTCTCCTTTCAGCTTCAGTTCCCGGTGCCGGGCAAAGTCCGGATGAACGGACAAATGAGTGGCTGAATTAAGCCATACCACAGAGCTATCCGGCAGTATAATTTTCCTCAGTTGCTCATAACCCGTCGTTATTTCATTAAAGGCGACCTGTTGCGGGTCAGGCGAACGCTGGCTGCGTTTGTGCAATTGGATAAAAGACCATCCGCCCAGAACGATCAGACCGATCCATACGGCCGCAGAACGCCAGGAAGGACGCAGGAGAAAAGGGCGGCGCGCCGCGCGGAAATCCCTCGCAGGTTGGGCATCGATGACCATCCGCAGGGCTCCTGCCAGCCGGTCTTCATCGGATGCGCTCAGTATGCCGGCAGTATCCTGATCACCCTCTTCCTCTTTTCCGATTATCCGTTCATACCATTTCTCCAGCAAGGCTATCTCCTGCGGAGAAGCTTGTCCCCGCTTGTAGCGTTCCAGTATTTCCCTGATTTGTTCTTCCGGCTGCATATATTTATTGAGTGGCAGAATAAGGTTGCCATACAATAGTCTCCCGGTCAAAAAAAAGAACTACCCGGAAAAATCGAATTAATATTCTGGTAATATTGCGCGGAGGGCTTTAGAAATTTAGCCCCTCCGCGCAATATTACTTATGATGGGACTTCGTCCAGAAGGCCTGTGGCCTTCTTTTGATTAGAAGAAAAAAGAAGACATCCGTACAGCGGCATTACGCAGGCGCTTACGGATTTTCTGCAGATGATTTTTTACGGTGTAGGGAGATACCAGCAACTCCTCCGAGATCTCGCGGATGCTTTTACCCTGCTCTGCGCTCAGCAGGTATACTCTTTTCATTTGTGCGGGCAGTTGCGCCAGTTCAGAAGACACGAGGACTTCCTTTTTTTCCAACTCGTCTTCCCGAAAGGCTACCGTTAATACCGCAGCCTCGCCGGAAATGCTATGCCAGGCCTGAAGTTGCCGGTCGGAGAGCTTTTTTTCCCGCAGGCGATCGAATATTTTATAGCGGGTAATACTATATAGGTAGGGGAAAATTTCGTTCTTTAGCGTTATCTGCCTTCTCTTCTCCCACAGATCGAGAAAGACCTCCTGCAGGATATCTTCTGCTTCCGCGCTGTCTTCTGTCCATTTATAGATAGCAGCCATCAATACATGCATATACCGCCTGTACAATTGTTCAAAAGCGGGCGCATCGTCCTCCTGTGTAATGAGCCGCCAAAGCTCCCTATCACTGCCTGCTTTATCAGATTGCATGTTGCCTTACCAGTTTATATCCATAAAATTGACATTGTCCCTGCGGGAAGAAGTGACGGCCACCCCTTTCTTCCGGGAAGCCAGAAAAGAGAATCCTTCCAACTCATCTCCCCTGTCAATATCCACTACCTTGATAATCTCCTGTTTGCCCGATTCAATGGACTTTGCCAGATCCAGGTAAGTAAACCTCCATTTCCTTCCTTCCGTTTGATTTTGTATGAGCAGCAAAATATTCTTCTCCGGAAGCCACTGCATATTCTGTACCCAGGGGCCGCAGGTGAACTTCTTAAACAGCACTCCTTTCTCACTGGTCTTCGAGGCATGCCGCAGAACGGCAGGATCGTAGAGCCTTACTTCATTAGCCCGGTTGCCATAGTCCGCCGTCGCCACATACCATTTATTATTAACCTTCACGTATTCCGGTCTTGTCCCCTGTATGCAGGCATCATCTTCGATGACGTTGAGAAGGTTGCCCCCGTCGAGAGTGCCTGTTCGTTGCAGGCCTTCCCAGTCGATACAATAAATAATGGCTTTCCAAATATTCTTTTCCTTGTTGAGCACGACACTGTTCCCCATGAACACAGGGTCTTTGCCATGGTAAGCGATGCCGGTAGGATGATTGATCACATCCGTGTCATTCAAGGTCAGCCTGCATTCATGACCTGTATACAAAAGGGAATCTCCTTTCAGCGTAAATTCCCGGATCATGCCTACTTCCCGGTCTCCATATAAATAGGCTTTCCCATGTAACCAGGATATTCCCTGGCAGGCCCCTAAAGAATCAACCGTAAAAGATTTTGACAAATGCATATCAGGCTTCTCCGGATCGAAGGATGTCAATCCTGCAGTGAGCCCAGCCAATAGAAGGTAAAGTAAGGGTCGCATATAAAATGCAAGATTAAGATGTTTCGCATTCCTTATTCTCCTCCTCCACGTTACCGAATTATTAATTCAGCTTTCCCGGGTAGTTCTTTTTTTAAATTTCCGGACTATTGAAGTAAGACATTCGCCTCATTATCAGATTTATCAAACGAAAAAGAAGATGCAACTCAAAAAATATTTTCTCTTAGTCCTGCCTATTTTTATTTTGACAAGACCAGCCGCCGCTCAACCCGGTGCAGGTTATCAAAAAGAATATAATTTTTTGCATTCCGGTAACCTGGTAGCGGATAAAAACTTTTACCTCATTACCGTATTCGATCAGACACCCTCTCTCAGAGGTCTTTTAATAAAGGAGCAACATCTGGCAGCTATCGGGGAACAACGATTGGCCGTTCTGAAGGATCATGTCACGGATTCCTGTTCCTGGCCTGCTTCTTTGCTGAGCGGATTTAGTTTCTCCAACGCCGATTCACTGGAAGTGATCACCGGCCTTAGAACGCTCTATAAAAACAATAAATCCCTGTTCGATGAAATGATCGATCAGCATCTTCGCCCTTCCGGTTATTATCAGCGATTTATAATGTTGAGCAATGAAGATCTTTTACTGCATGCCTGGGGACAGTATGTGACTGGGATCAATTATATCATCGACCAGTTCGGGCTGGGGAAAAAAATGCGGTATCCCCGGATAGACTCGGCCAGTTACCCGGTAACTTCCCGGTATTACCGCACTGCCTTAAAAGATATGTTTGCCTATCTGAGCGAACAGATGGAAAATAAAAAGATATTCTATGGGCCGTCTCTGGCCGTCGCCCTGCAATTGATGGATCTGAATGACCGGGATGAGCCGGCAAGATTCGAGCCGATGGAATCGGGGGAAAATAAAAAAGCGGTCCAGGCTATTATGAATACGGACTGGTCAAAATATTCCTATGCCACTATTTTAATTCCGGGTAATGGCCCCGAGCTGAGAACCACCCCGATAAGTCCTATCAATAAAATGCATTGCGCCATCGCAGCCGCGCGCTATCAAAAAGGATGGGCTCCGTTCATCATTGTAAGCGGCGGATATTGCTATCCCTTTCAGGGGCCTTATTGCGAAGCGATAGAAATGAAAAAATATCTAATGGAAAAATTCGCCATTCCGGAAGCAGCCATTCTCATCGACCCGCATGCCAGGCATACCACTACCAATATACGCAATGCCGACAGGCTGATGATCCGCTATGGCATCCCGCTTACAAAGCCATCCGTCTTCATCACCACAAAGTCCCAGACCGATTATGCAGCCGCTGCATTATTTGATCAACGTAATCTGTATGAACTGGGATACCTGCCTTATAAAGACAAAAACCGGATCGCCCTGCACGATATTGTATTTTATCCTGTTATGGAATCCCTGCACATGGACCCCTATGATCCGCTGGATCCTTAGAGAGCTGCACGGCCTGCATGGATCACGCGGGTGATTTCGACGTTAGTGTTTATTTGTATACACAGCTTAGTGTTAACTGTTCCGGGCCGGAGAGTTTTGTCTTTTGTTTATGGTTAATTTTAAAGATTAAACTTTCCATATGAGAAAAATAATCGTAAACACACTCCTATTCATTCCGCTCCTCTTTGCCGGATGCAGCAAGTATGACAATCAGCAATCCAATCCGCTCAAACAGAACGTCGGCAATCCGGGGCAAACGCCGATGTCGGTAGCAGCCCCGGCAGGTACTCCGCTGACGACGCCTTTCACGACTGCCTATGTAGAAGTAAATTCTAACAGTTTCAAAAATCCCGGCTGTTATACCTATGGCAGTACAGCCAAACAGCTTTTTAGTTTTGCCGTCATTTTTGCCGCCAATATCAATTACACGAACGGGCAGCCCACCTTGTATTTCAACCCCCAGGTTCAAAGCACCCTGACCTCCGGCAATGTCGCCTATCTAAAGTCCTTAGGCATAAAAGTATTGCTCGACGTGCTGGGCAACCATGAAAATGCCGGATGGGGCTGTTTCACCACGTACGCCGGAGCCGATGCTTTCGCCATCCAATGTGCTAATGCGGTCACTCAATACGGATTGGATGGGATCGATATCGATGATGAATATTCCACCTGTACGACGAATACCAATTCCCTGGTATTGGCAGTCTCAGCCCTGAGAAGCCGTCTGGGAACCACTAAATACATCACCAAAGCGCTCTTTAACGACATCCAGTATTTCAGCGCCGTCTACAATGGACTGAAAGCCGGAGACATTCTCGATTATGGCTGGGAAATGACCTACGGCAATACCAACTATTCCGGGAGGTTGCAGCCTTATGTAACTGCAGGCATGGCAAAAACCAAGCTGAACATAGGAGTGGACGTTAATGGCACTGACCAGACGACTGCATCACAGTTCATTAAGAGCAATGGTTATGCCGGGGTAATGGTGTACAATGTCGCGAACAATTCTCAAACCAATCTTTCAAAGGTTAGCAAGGCATTATACGGCAGCACTACCAGCGTAAAAGCGAATTGCCTTCAATGATTGAGATAGCCGGCCTGTTTACCCGCACCCCGACTGGTTTGTTAAATAAAAGTTATGCCAGGCCGGCAGGCCGGATGGGCGGGACCGATTTTTATAGTAAGTTTATATCATGAAATATAAGCCTACCCGGTTTCTTATAGTATCGTTCCTTTTGCTCCTGGCAGAAGGCGCTGTTTATTCCCAGGCCGGCTCATCACCCCGCGCTAAAAAATACGTCACCAGTACCCCGACCAACGAGATCGGGCTCTCCGCTATCCGGGAAAAGGATATCCGGGCCGATCTGTTCGCCATGGCCGACGACCATTTCCGGGGAAGGGAAGCCGGCACCCTCGACGAATTAAAAGTTTCCGTATGGCTGGCCAACCAGGCCCGTATGGCCGGACTCCAACCTGCCGGCGATGACGGAACTTATTTCCAGTTCTTTTCGATGTGGAGAAATCGTATCGCCGCCAACAGCAGCATCAGCATCGGGGACCATGACTTTTCATTATGGACCGAGGCCCTGGTACCCCAGACGGCCCCTGCTATGGTGAATGCGCCCATCCTGTTCATCGAGAAAGGTGATACCAGCCGGACAGATTTCAAAGGGAAGGCGGTCGCGCTCGTAGCATCCACGGAAGGCATCAACTTACAGGTCTCCTTGCCTTTAAGGCGATACCCCACCCTGATAGCGCGGAAATATGCCGCCGGATTGTTCGCCAAAGGGGCCGTCGCCGTCCTGTTCATCGCGGACTCCCTGGCAGAAGCCGGGTGGACGCTCAATGCCTCTTATTTTGACCATGGCACTTATGACATAGCAGGAGGTCCCGCTGAAAGGGTCAGTCCCAAAGAGCCGGTGATCTGGCTGCACAAGGACGCCCTGAATATGGTGCAACGGCCCGGCCAGGAACTTCATGTTACCCTACAAGTCGAACGGTTCGAATACCCCTCGGTAAATATAGTAGGCGTACTAAAAGGGAAAGATCCTATCCTGTCAAAGGAATATGTATTATTCAGCGGCCACCAGGATCATGATGGCATAAGGAAGGCGCCCGGTCCCGATTCTATTTATAATGGAGCCGATGATAATGCCAGTGTCAGCGTTGCCTTACTGGCGATCGCCCGGGCTTTCCACAAGCAACCCGGCCGGCGTTCAGCTCTCTTCGTATGGCATGGCGCAGAGGAAAGGGGATTATTAGGCTCCCGCTGGTATGCCTCCCATCCTACCGTGCCTAAATCCTCCATCGTAGCCGTCCTCAACGGAGATATGATCGGAAGGAACAGTCCCGACAGTGCGGCCTTATTGGGAGTCCAGCCTCCCCACCGGAATTCTTCCGGCCTGGTAGCGACCGCACTCGCTGCCAACGAGGAAGGTCCCCGCTTCCTCCTGGATACGACCTATGATAAAGCTTCGCATATAGAAGGCTGGTATTTTCGCAGCGATCATCTTCCCTATGCCCGTGCCGGTATTCCGGCCCTGTTCTTCACTTCGCTGCTGCACCCGGATTATCATACCCCCCGGGATGAATCCGCCCGGATCGACACCAAAAAGATCACCCGCATAGCAGAATGGATGTATCGTACGGGATGGAAACTGGCTAATAATCCGGAACGCCCGGCCCTGGAAGCCAATTTTAAGCTGGAACGATGAA
>WNFI01298091.1_pt1 | contig 44275 bp, 43 predicted proteins | sample 5400471 | NCBI WGS metagenome assembly WNFI01 (sample SAMN13153348, study PRJNA577476) | soil metagenome | isolation source: 100 cm saprolite on Douglas fir-dominated hillslope | place: USA:California | collected 2013-09-17 | reverse complement strand
ATCGCCAGCGTATCGGCGATGAGCGGCCAGTTGATTACGGCGTTCACGCTGGTGCTCGGATCTCCGCCCGCGGTTATTCCGTAGCCCGCGTCGACACTCCCCTCCATGACGTCGAGTTTCGGCTTGTTCGTGATGTAGCGAACCACACCGGCCTGCGCGCCGGCGCCGAAGAGCGTCCCTTGGGGACCTTCCAATATTTCGATTCGCTCTAGATCCGCCGTGTAGATATCGAGGTTTCGGCCCGGAAGCTGTCCGGACTCTTCATCGAGATAAACCGCCACGTTGGGAAAGCTGCCGACACCGCCCGAGCCTTGAAGACTCTGGCTCCCGGTGGAGAGACCACGCATGAAAATGTTGTTTTGACCGGGACCCGCTCCGGCGGCGGTGACATTCGGAAGATATCTCAGGAAATCGTCGAGCGTGGCGACGTTGAGCTGAGCGATCGTCTCTCCGGTCAGTACTTGGATCGTGACCGGTACGTTTTGAATCGCTTCTTCGCGGCGCTGGGCGGTAACGGTGATCTCGCCGATTTCGTCTGCGGCTCTCGACGGCGATGTTCCGTCAGCGGATTGAGCGTATGCAGGAGCGGCGGCGTGAGCCGTGAGAATCGCTGAGACGGCGCAAGAAATGAGTGATCGCGACGCGATTGGGCGGTCATGACGAGAGATGTTGGAAGATTGAATTCGGCGGCTGCGGAGGTGCTGCTTGTTCACGCAACGTCCGCCGGCAGTGTGTAGATCTGCTCAGGCACCGCGCCGAGCATCTCAGCGATCGGAATTGCATTTGGAATATTCGCAAACGTGTTCATCGCTATTTCTCCCTTAGTTTTTTTCGTCACGAGTTTTTTATACGGTGTACGAGCTCGGATTTCAAGACGCGCAACGGTTGTGAGAACCAGTAAATTGTTCTGTGGGAGTGAATCAGTTGAAAATCTAATAACAGCAAATCGAAGCGCGCAGTACATCGCGTTATTTGCCCTATTCGAGGGCGCTCGAACACGCGTCAGATGCCAGATGAGTGCGCGATGTGAGAGGACTTGCGAGACACGAGTTTGCGCGACATCGACGCGCTCGCGCCAGACGAGCAAATACCGCTCGATATTTTTACGCCGCAGCGTTCAATGGATGTCTCGTCTCGAGCAGCACAGAATCACCCGTGCACAAGGAAGTGCGCACCGCCTGCGATAACGCATCAAAACGTACCGGGATAAGTGCCACCGTCCAGAAAGATGTTCTGGCGCGTGATGTAGCCGGAGTTCGCGCCGCACAGGAACGCACACACCATGCCGAGTTCGTCAGGCGTTCCAAAACGGCCCGAGGTCTCGCCCGCGCGCCATTCTTCGAGCACGTCGTCGGCCGATTGCCCGGACCGCGCGGCAGCGCCTGCCTGCCGCCGCAGATGATCGGTGCCGAACGAGCCCGGCAGAATATTGTTGATGGTCACGTTGTAGCGGGCGATATCGCGCGCAACACCGGCAACGAACCCGGTCAAGCCGCTGCGCGCACCGTTCGACAGGCCGAGGGAGGAGAAGGGTGCCTTCACGGAGATCGAGGTAATGTTGATGACGCGGCCGAAACGGCGGTCGATCATGCCATCGAGCGTGGCCTTGATCATTTCGATCGGCGCCAGCATGTTGGCATCGATTGCCTTGAGCCAATCTTCCCGAGTGAATCGGCGGAAGTCGCCGCCCGGCGGACCGCCCGCATTGTTGACGAGAATGTCGGGATGCGGACATGCTGCGAGTAGACTCGCACGCCCTTCCGGGGTCGCAACATTGCCTACTACGGGCGTGACGGACACGCCGGTGGCCGTGCGGATTTCCTGCGCCGTGCGCTCCAGGGTCTCTGCCGTGCGGCCATTGATGACGAGGGTAACGCCTTCTTTCGCCAGCGCCATGGCGCACCCTTTGCCGAGTCCTGCGCTGGAGGCACACACGATAGCGGTCTTGCCCGCGATTTCCAGTTTCATATTGATGCTCCGTTGACGATGAATCGCGCTATTAATCTCACCAGCGCCCATCGCGTCAACTGCTTTCTGCATGACGAACGAACGAACCCATTCCTCCTAGCAGCTTTTGGAAAACCTGCCGAGGCAGCGTGGGGCTTCCAGCATGAGGGTTGACGAATTATTAGGAAAGCGCATAGTTCGAATGGCATCTAGCAATCGGACAACTTCGACATGCGCTATCCGGATCTGGAAATCGATCTATTGCGAGCGTTCGTGGCCGTGACGGAAACGGGTAGTTTTACCTCCGCGGCGGAAATCGTGGGCAGATCTCAGTCGGCAGTCAGCCAGAAGATCCTTCGACTGGAAGAAATTCTGAATCGTCGAGTGTTCGATCGCACGAGCCGCTCGCTTACGCTCACCCGAGATGGTGAACAGCTGCTCGTCACGGCGAGGCGAATGCTCGAGTCCAATGACGCGTTGATGCGGGACTTGAGCGGGCCGGCGGCGGTGGGGAATATACGCCTTGGGATCTCCGAAGACTTCGTTCCGCGCCAGTTGCCGCAACTGCTGACGCGTTTCAATCGTCACTACCCCGGCGTGTCCGTGGATCTGATGACGGGGCTGAGCTGCGAGCTGCTGCAAGCCTATGACGAGAACCGCGTGGATGCGGTCATTGCCAAAAAGGACGGCAGAGCTCAACGCGGAAGGGTCTTTTGGCGCGAACCCCTGGTCTGGATGGCGTCAGCCGATTACCGCCTCGATTTCTCCGGGCCGGCGCCGCTCGTCATGCTGCGGGCTCCTTGCACCTATCGCGAACTGATGATCACGGCGCTTGATTCCGTTCGCTGCGAATGGACATCGGTGTGTACGGCCAGCAGCTTGATGGGAGTGCAAGCGGCCGTAGCCGGAGGGCTTGGAATAACAGTGCTCGGGAAGTCGTTCGTACGGGAAGGCATGCAAATCTTACGTGTCCCGGAAAATTGGCCGCCGCTGCCGATGACCGAAATCGTCGCCATCGGCGAAAGTTCCAAGGCCGCGCAGCTCCTGGAACCGCTGGTAGCTTTTCTGACCGAAAGCCTCGCGGCGAGCGAAAAGATTAAGCAAGCAATCTAGCTGCTGCGACGGCGCCTCGCGCCCTCGCTGCCAACCGCTCGCATCGCAATTTAGCGAAACCGCTAATACCAAATAGACGTTCTACGCATTTTACTTGCGGATGGTTGCAGTTTATCTTTCTTTTGCACGGTCGGTGCAGCCACACAAACAGCGAGCTATGAAAGCAATTGGGTATCGGGTCTCGAAGCCGATTCTCGCCGATGATTCCCTCATCGACTTCGATGTCGACGTGCTCAAACCGGGTCCTTACGATCTTCAAGTCCGCGTGCGTGCCGTGTCCGTCAATCCCGTCGACATCAAGCAGCGTGTCAACACGGCGCCGCCGCCGGGCCAAACCCGAATACTGGGATTCGATGCCGCCGGTGTCGTAGAAAGCGTCGGAGAAAAAGTGACGCTGTTCAAACCTGGAGACGATGTCTTTTACGCGGGTGCGCTCGACCGTCCGGGAACCAACAGCGAATTGCATCTCGTGGACGAACGAATCGTCGGACGCAAACCGAAGACACTCAGCTTCACGGAGGCGGCCGCATTGCCCTTGACCTCCATCACCGCTTGGGAATTGCTCTTCGATCGAATGGGTGTTTCCTACGGTCGGAAAGCGAGCGGCGGTACATTGTTGATCATCAATGGTGCCGGCGGTGTTGGTTCGATACTGACGCAACTGGCGCGCCGCCTTACCGGGCTTACGGTGGTTGCGACTGCCTCCCGTGACGAGACCGTTGCATGGTGCCGGAAGATGGGTGCGCACCATGTCATCGATCATCGTCGACCGTTGAACGAAGAGCTGAAAGCGATCGGCATCCCCACCGTCGAATACGTCGCGAGCTTGAGCGGCACGGATCAGCATCTACCCTCCATCCTCGAGGCCATCGCGCCGCAGGGTCATTTGGCCGTGATCGATGATCCGCAAACGTTGAACATACTCCCATTCAAACGCAAGAGCGTCTCGGTTCACTGGGAGCTGATGTTCACACGCTCCTTATTTCAAACGAGGGATATGATCGAACAGCATCATCTGTTGAACGAAGTCGCCGACCTGGTGGACGCCGGACTGCTCACGACGACGTTGACGAAGGAGGCGGGGCCGATCAACGCCGGCAATCTCAAGCGTGCACACGCGCTGATCGAGTCGGGGCGCTCGTACGGCAAGATAGTCCTGTCGGGGTTTTGAATCATAGCGCGCGGGGAGCAGAGGGAGTTTAGATCTCGGGCGCGGCGCCGCCGATGATTCGTTCGGCCATCTCAAAGAGTTCAGGCGCCACGGTATGCCCTGAGGCGGCGGCATTCTCGTCGACTTGTTCGGGCCGCGACGCACCTGTTATCGCCGACGCCACATTGGATTGCCGAAGTATCCAGGCGAGCGCGAATTGGGCGAGCGTCAGGCCCGCTTGGGCGGCGAGGGGCCGCAGCGCCTGAACCGCTTCAAGCACCTTCGGGCGGAGCCAGTCCTCGTTGAGAAAGCCGTTGATGGCGTCGTTCGCTGCGCGGCTATCATGAGGCAGATCGGCGCCGGGGCGGTATTTTCCGGTCAGGACGCCCTGGGCCAGCGGTGACCAGACGATCTGCGAAATGCCGGAGCGGATTGACAATGGGATCAGAGCCCGTTCAGGACCCCGATGCAGCAGGGAGTACTGGGGTTGACTGGAAACGAATTTCTCCACGCCGGGGATGGCGAGCGCCGCTTCCACGCGATCGACCGGCCACTCGGAGAAACCGATGTATCTCACCTTGCCCGACCTTACGGCCTCGCTCAAGGCCAGCATCGTCTCTTCGAGCGGCGTATCGGCATCGTAACGATGGCATTGATACAGATCGATATGGCTCACCTTGAGACGCGCCAGAGACGCATCCAATTGCTTGAAAATCTGCGCGCGAGACAGACCCCGATCCGTGCTGCTCATCGGGAAGTAGAGCTTGGTAGCCAATACATAGCTGTCGCGATCGATGCCCGCCAATGCCTCGCCCAACACTGTCTCGGCGGCGCCGCGCCCATAGACATTGGCCGTGTCGATCAGCGTGATGCCGCGATCGAGGGCGCGATGCACGCAGGCGATGGCATTGTCCTTCTGCGGGCCGTTCGAAAAGTTAAGCCAGGATCCGAAGGCGATCTCCGATACCGTGAGTTGACTGTTACCCAGTTGGCGATATTTCAATGCAGCGCTCCGCGTCAGTACGGGTGTGTAACTTAGGACCGAACGACGCCGCTGACAAGTCGGGCCGTTGCCTACTCATCGCATCTGTGCCACCAGCCGGTCCGCGAGCTGCCCGAGACATTCGCTCAACGCCTGCGGCACCGCTGCGTAACCATCCTGCGCCACGGGTGCTCCGAATATCTCGCTGCCGACCACATCAGCACTGGTGCGCAGGTCGGAAATTCGCCAGTGTGCCTCGATGCTTGCCCGCTCGCCTCTGCGTACGGTCATCTGCACCAGGTCGACCGTCACTTTGACGGCGGCGGCGCCTGAGTGGCCGGCGCTTTGGGCGGCGACCAGCACATCGCTGCGCCGTAGTTCGAGGTCCCGAGCCAGCGTCTGTGTCGCGAGATCGGCAGGCGGAGCGGCCCATCGTTCATGCTCCAGCACGATGACTCCGTTCGCGGATGTGTTGAGTATCATCTCGGAGCGATCCACCAGCGAGGGCAGTGTCACCCGGAGCGACACCTGTACAGCGGGCGTCGTTCTCGCGTCACTCGCGCCCTGCGGCTGCGCGCTCAGAATGTAAAAATGATCCGGCCGGCTCGTGACGCAGGCGCAGAGCAAGCAAAGGAAACACAGCGCCGTCAAGAGAGCTCTCACGGCGAGTCTCCCGGTTTGCCGCGCAAGAGAGATTCTGGGTGGCGTTCCAGGTAATCGACCAATGCGTTGACCGCTTTCGCCGCCCGCGACAATTGCTGCAGCGTCGCGCCGAGATCGCTCTGTAAGGGGGCATCCTGCGCCAACAAATCCTTTGCGTTCTTCAAGGCGGCCTGTGCTTCGGTCAAGGTGGCCTCGACCTGCGGCGCGATGCTGCCGTCGACATGCCGCATCAATTGATCGGTGCTCTTCAAGGTCTGTTCGAGGCTCGTCATGGTCGAGAGCAATCGATAGGAAATCTGATCGAAGGGGACTTTATTGAGCTTCCGAGCGATGCTTCCCATGGAATCCTGGAATTCATCCAGCCCATTGGACACGGTCGGGAAGACCCAGGGCTGGTCATTCCACCAGACATTCTCGGCGGGAGCATCCGCATGCATATCCAGCTCCACGTACTTCTGTCCCGTCAGCAAGTTGCCGGATTTCATTTCAGCCCGAAGACCGCGCGCCACCAAGCTGTCGACCAATCTCCGGCTGGAGGTTTCCGGGTCGTCTTTGGCGGGCGGCTGTGCACCGCGCGCCTTGCGTCCGCGTATTCGCTGCGGATAGATATCCACGATAACGGGAAATCGCAGGGTGCCGGCTTCTCGGTCGTACTCGATGTCCACGCTTTTGACTTCACCCACCCCGATGCCATGCAGTTCGACTGGCGCACCCGGGGACAGACCGCGCAGCGATCCGTTGAAGTACATGACGAAAGTCCGAATCTCCGTTTCGGTCGGGCGCATGGCGCGCTCTTCATCCAGATAGAGAGTGAACGTGGTATTGCTTGGCGCCGCCGTCATCGCGCTGCCCGGGAGCGATTGAAACGCGACGCCGCCCTGAAGGATGGATGTCAGCGATTCCGTCCGCAGCTTGATCCCGTCGGAATTGATCGACATGTCGATGCCGCTCGCCTGCCAAAACCGCGTCGCGCCCGTGACATAGGCGTCGAAGGGTGCATTGACGAATATGGTGAGAGTGACGCCGGCGCCGCCCGGGTCCAGCGTATATCCCACCACTTGACCTGCGGCGATGTGCCGATAGAAGACCCGAGAACCGATGTCCAACGAACCCAGATCGTCCGCGTGCAGCGCGAATCTGCGTCCCGGCAGGTCTGAGGTGACGATCGGGGGAATTTCCAGACCGACGAAGTGCTCGCTGCGGGTCGCCGACCTGCCCACATCGACGCTGATATAGGCGCCGGACACCAGCGTTCCCAAACCGGTGACCCCGGCGGCCGAGATGCGCGGGCGCACCACCCAGAAACGGGTGTCATCCACCAGATACTCGCTCGCGTCGCGGTGAATCATTGCGGTCACGACGACCTCCTTGCGATCCTTGGACACATGAATGTCGCGCACGTCGCCGATCTCGACATCTTTGTAGCGAATCTTGGTTTTGTTCGCTTCGAGGTCTTCGGCGTTGTGGAAACGGATTTCGATGCTGGTTCCCTGAGCGAGTTTCTCGTGGATCACGACGAAGGCGCCCGCCAGAATCACCACTGCGGGCAGGATCCAGATCAGCGGCAGGCCCGACCATCGCGAACGAGTGGGCACCGCCGACGGAAGATCGTCCAAGCTGGGATTCGTGGGTTCAGTCATGCTGCGGCGTGTCCCACAGAAGCCGCTCGTCGAAAGACCGCGCGGCGAGCAGCGTCAAGACCACCACGGCGGCGAAGGCCCATGCGCCCCAGCCGACGATGACGGACGCAAAGGACTGGACCTGCACCAATGTGGCCAGCAGCGAAATGGCGTAGATATCGAGCATCGACCATCGTCCGATGAATTCTATCATCCGATAGAGCTCACTGCGTTGCATACGGCGGCGCGGTGAGCGGCGCCAGGCGGAATACAGCAGGATCCCCAACGCGAGAATCTTCAACAGGGGGACGACGATGCTGGCAACGAACACCAGCAAGGCGATCGGCCAGGATCCGGACTGCAGCAGCACCAGCACACCGCTCATGATGGTATCCCGTTCATCGTCGAAGATCGTCCGCGTGTTCATCACCGGCAACACGTTCGCCGGTATGTAGAGCACGGCGGCGCAAATCACCAACACGGTCGTGACGATGAGGCTGTGAGGCTTGCGCTCGTGCAGGCGCGCATGGCACCGCGGACAGCGTGAATGCGCCGCCTTCGCGCCGCGCACCGTCGCACGGCAATTGAGGCACAGGAGGAGTCCGAGGCTGCGGCCGGTGGCGGGGCTGTTCATTTTCCCCTCTCTTCGACCCATCGCCATAACTGCTCGGGGGAGGTGACGCTGGTCAGTGCGGACAGGCAGAGCATGAGCAGGGCACACGACCAAAGGGCAATTCCCGTTGTGATGTGCGCGAAATTCGACAGGCGCACCAGCGCGACGAGCGCGCCCAGCATGAATACCTCCATGAAATTCCAGGGCCGTACCCGTGTGAGCACCCGAAGCACGGCATTCTGACCGAGTGCGCGACGGCGGCGCCCCAATGGAATCAATACATAGAGCAGCGACACGATCTGCAGCAGCGGAGCGACCACGGTGGTCAGGAAAACGAGCGCCGCGAGCGAGTCGAATCCTTGCGCGTATAAGCCGAGTGCGGCGCCGATCAAGGTCGTGTCGCGAGAGCTGCCATTGACGTGCATTGCCACCAGCGGGTACGCATTGCTCAGCAACAGGAGAACCAGGGCGCACATCGCCAACGCAATCGCGGTATCGATGGAGGCGTTTTCCCGGCGCTGCAACGGCGCGCGGCACCGGGCGCATTGCCTGCGCCCGCTGGCGGGGGCCGCGGTGAGGCGATGCGCCAAATCACAGGCGGGGCAGACGATCACCGACAGCATGCAGCGGTCTCAACCAGCCGCAGCGCTGCGGTATTTGCCGGATTCAAAGACATCACGCTGCTCATGCATCCCGCGCATTCTACGTGGAATCTCGCCCATTCCCACAAGGTCAGGGCGGCTTCGCTCCTGTTTCCATCAAAAGCCGCGTGAAAAGATACAGCCGGGGCACCACGCTATTTAAATCGATCCACTCGTGGTCGGTGTGGAAGTCGCCGCCCACGTATCCAAGGCCGTCGAGCGCCGGAATGCCTTCGGCCATCGCCAGTGCGGATTCCGATGCGCCGCCATTGCCCGACGATGCCACGGTCTTGCCGATTTCAGCGTAAATGGCTCTGGCACGGGCGGCGAGGGCGTCGATCGCCGGGTTTTCCGTCAGCGGCGGGTAGGCGGGATCGTGCACCACCGTGACGCGGGTATCGGGCACCAGGGTAGCGCCGGCGCCTGCTTCGACTTTGGCCAGTACGACATCGAAGTCCCCCGCCTTGCGGAAGCGAACATTGAGCGTCGCCTCTGCGTGGTCCGGGATGATGTTATGGCGCTCGCCGGCTTTGACAAGGGTGAGGTTGACGGTCGTGCCGTCACCGGAATGTGGGAAAACACCCTCCAAGGCCGAGAGCTGGTGCACGAGTTCCACCGCGGCGTTCCGAGCCTTTGCGCCAGACGGTGAGCGCATCAGGCGGGTCACCGGGTTCCATGTTGAATTCGACCTGGTGTTGCTTGACCAGGGTCGTTATCAGTTTTCTGGAGCCCGGTGAACCTCGCTCTTCGCTGTCATCGAGGAGCAGAGTGATGGTCGCGTAGTTCTTGAAGCCGAGATCGTGCAAAATTTTCAACGCGGTGATCGCGTTGACCACGCCGCCTTTCTCGTCGCCGACACCCGGGCCATGGGCACGTTCCTGGTCGATGCTGAAGGGCCGGCCCGCCACGGTTCCGGGGCCGAACACAGTGTCGATGTGCGCGATGATGAGGATCTTGCCTCTCCCGGTACCGTGGAAAACGGCTACCAGATTATCCGGTAATCCCGGAGCCTCGGCGGGCTCGGTCCGGACATCGGCGCCCAATGCTCTCAGGCGGCCCGCGAGCAGGGCGTCGACCTTGGTGCCACCCTCAACGTCCCCGGTACCGGAATCGATGTCGACGATTTCTCTGAGAAGATCGAGGGCGCCCGCGCGGTTGGCGGCCGCCGCCTGATAGACCCTATCGTCCCGATGTGGGGAAGCCCCCGCGCTTGCGCAACAAATCAGCGCAAGTGCCACGGAAACCACGCTCACCGGCAGTATCGTCCGCATTGTCCTCGCTCCCTTTGGGCTGTTGCCGCGAAACGTTAGCATGAGGCGAGGGGACTATCCTTTCTTTTAGAACCGGTTAGGCTTGCATGTACTGCCAACAGAGTTGTTCGGAAAGGGGAAATCGTGAAAGCGACATCTACGGTTCAAGTCGAGAACGAACGCGTGATCGTGACGGAATGGCGCTTTGCCCCGGGCGCGGACAGTGAGAGAGGCTTCTTTTGTGGCGGGTGCGTCCTATGCGCGCCCCGCCGGCATCGCGCACAATGTCATCAACGCCAACGATTACGAATTCCGTTTCGTGGAAATCGAGCTCAAATGAAACGATGTTGTCAGGGTCCGCCGTATCGAAGCATCAGGCGCCGGTATCCCGAGGAGTATCAGGCCGGCCCCCAGCACGATCCGATATTTGCGAGTCACGATCCTGTTATTGCGCGGGGCGCGAGCGCGCAGCCGAGGCGCGAGGCCCCGCCGGCGACGAAGAAGCGTGGTTCGGTCACGCGCGGCCCGGCCGCAACCAGCGGCCGACGCGCAGTTGCAGGCGCCGCAAACCGAACATCTGCTCGATCTGCTTGTACTTGCGCGGCCCATATGGCGGGATGAACGCGTCGAATGAGGCGCCGCGACCCATCACGAACATGCCGCGCGGGTTGGAGAATTCGCGGAAGCCATCGATGCCGTGATGGCGGCCGCTGCCGCTGCGGCCGACGCCGCCGAAACCCATGTCGGCCACGGCGCCCTGCGCGGCGCAGACATTGACGGCATAGCCGCCGGAAAAGGTCTCGCGACGCACCTTGTCCACGAGCGCCGCATCCTGAGTATACAAATACAATCCGAGCGGGCGCTCGCCGCGGTTGAGGGTCGCCAGGGTGTCGTCCAGCGAGTCGTAGGGAATGACCGGCAAGATGGGGCCGAAGATTTCTTCTTTCATCATGCGCAGGCTGGGATCGGGATCGATCACCAGGGACACCGGCAGGCGGCGTGTCGCGGCATCGGCGCCGCCGCCTTGGTCGAGCTGCACGATACGCGCGCCGGCGTTACGCGCCTCGTCCAGCAATTGCTGCTGGCGCTGATAATGGCGCGCGCTGATGATGCCGGTGCAATCGGCGCCGCGCGAATAGTCCTTGAGCGCGCCGCTGAAACTCGCCTGCGCCAACTGCACGAATCGGTCCAGCTGCGCGCGCGGCACCAGGCAGTGATCGATCGAAATGCACATCTGGCCGTTCTTGACCAGCTTGACGCCGAGCAGTCGCGTGATGTGCGCCGCGTTGACGCTGTCGTCGGCGAAGATGGCCGGGCACTTGCCACCCAGCTCCAGCGTGACCGGCACCAGGTTGGCCGCCGCTGCCTGCGCCACCACGGCGCCGACCTCGGGATTGCCGGTGTACAGCAGATGATCCCAGCGCAGCACGGTGAAGGCCTTGCCCAGTTCGACGCCGCCGTTGACCACGGCGACGTGATCGGCGGCGAAGGTCCTGTCGACGATCTCGAGCACCGCCTGAGCGCAAGCCGGCGCGTATTCGGACATCTTGATGATGACGCGGTTGCCGGCGGCGAGCATGTCGCACAGCGGGCCGAACGACAGATCGATCGGAAAATTCCAGGGCGCGATGATGCCGGTCACGCCTTTGGGCTGCCAGGCGATCTGCGCCTTGCTGGTGCCGAAGGACAAGAGATCGACGCTGCGCCGCTCCGGCCGCATCCAGCGCTTGACGTGCTTGGCCGCCGCCAGCGTGCGGGCGAGCGGACCGCCGATCTCGGCCAGATCGGCCGCCGCCGCGGGATGCGCACCGAAATCGGTCTGCAAGGCCTCGCGGATGCGGGCGCGATTGCTGAGCAGCGCATCGGCCAGCGCGTAGAGATGTGCGCGGCGCTCCCGCACATCGGGAAACGGATGCTTGAAGAAGGCCTGCTTATGCGCGGCGAACTTCTTCTGCAGCGCTGCGATTGCCGCGGTGTCCGTGGGCGAATTTTGTAGAGCGGTAATGCTGGACATGGTCTACTCCGGTAGCTGAGTGACGTTCCTTCTCAAAAGCTCAATGCAGCTTCCAACCCCCACGTGCGCGGTGGGTTGATGATGGCGGTCGGGGTGCCGAGGGTGCTGGCGGTGAGGTTGTTCATGCTGAGCACGTAGCGTTTGTCGAACACATTGTTGACGAAGACCGCGAGGCTCCACGGCACATTGCGCGATGACCAGCCCAGGCGCAGGTCGGTGCGGTTTTGGGGCGTGCCGACCCTGAAGGTGGGTGTGACCAGGCAGTTGCCTTGGACCACCGAATTCGAGTTGCAGCGATACCTGCCGCGGTACGCATCCTGGAGGTTGAAGTCCAGGTCGCCGTTCGCCACCCCGTGCCAGACATAATCCAGCCCACCCGCCAACGACCACAGCGGCTCGCCTGAGGGCTGGCCGGACAGATTGATACCGGCCAAGCCGCCGGAGTTCTTGTAGGCCGCATCGATATAGGCAGCCACCAGATTCAGGCGCAGTCCCTCGGTCGCCTGCCAGTGCGCGTCGAGATCGAGGCCCTTGGCAACTTGGTCGCTGATGGTCACCTCATAGAGCGGCAGAGCACCGTTGCCGTTGGTCACCAAATTCAAGGTCTGCAGGTTGGTAAAACGGTAATAGTATACCGACGCGTTCAGCAGCAAACGGTAGTCGGGGAAATAGCTCTTGGCGCCGATTTCGTAATTCCAGACGGTTTCCGGCTGGTAGACCGAGTTGGGCAGATTGGAATTGTAACCGCCGGCTTCGTAGCCCTTGGCGACCGAGCCATACAGCATCAGGTCGGGGGTTAGTTTGTAGTCGAGGACGGCGCGCGGGCTGGTGTCGTTCCAGCTGTTGCTGACCGCGAGCGGCGCCGGTGTCGACGCCGGCGTGTTGTATTCGACGTTCTGCTGGAACGTCTGGATCGGCGGTACGCCCGGAGTGTTGAAAAACCCGGCGGTTTGCAGCGCGGCAAGCGTTGCGTCAAGTTGCGCTGCGGTCCGCGTCGGGTTGTACCAGCTGAATACTTTTTTATCGCGCGTGAAGCGCACGCCGGTGGTCAGGTTCAGGCGATCAGTCAGATGCCAGATGACGTCGCCATAGGCGGCGTAGGCCTTGTAGACGCCATGATTGATCATGCTCTCCTGCCAGGGATCGCCGAGCAGGGTCAGGCCGAAGGGTTGAATCGCCTGGCTGATTTGGCTGTACAACAGTCCGTAGGGCGTCACATTGTTGAACAGGGTATCCAGGGAGTTGGTAAAGAAATTCAACTGGGTGACCTGGTTTGCGTCGTCGTGGTAGTAACTCGCGCCGGCCACCCAGTCGGCAAGCTCGGTTTTGCCCGACAGTTTGAATTCCTGCGACCAACTGGTGTTTCGCTCGATGTTCGCATCGTCGAAATACAGGCTGAGACTGTTGGTGCCTTCGCCGGCTTCACGATTGAACGTGTTGAAGTGACGGTAGGCGGTGATCGATGTCAGGTCGCCGAATGCAAACGGATGCTCGACACGCAGCGTGGCACCGTTGAAATTTCGTGATTCCCTGTCGCCGATCACATCGTTGTATACCGGTGCCGTGCGCGGGTCGATATAGGTGTCGGGATTCGGGGGAAACGGCACCGTGCCGGAAGCGGATACCGGGACGACGCCGATGGCCGGCCGCGCCGGTTGATCGAGTTGCTCGTGCTCCCAGGCGAGGCGTACCACGGTGTCGCCCGGTGCGTTCCAGCGGAACTGCATGCGCGTACCCCAATCGTCATTCTTTTCGTAGCGCTGGCCCGTCGCGGCGTCGCGCAGCCAACCGTGGCTTTGGTTATCGACGAAGCTCAGACGAAACGCCAGATCCTGGCTGATCGGCGCATTCAGCACCGCGTCCACGTAGTGCAAGCCGTAGTTGCCGAAGCGCACGCGAGCGTCGCCCTCCCATTTGGCACTCGGCTCGTTGGTCGTGATCGAGATCGCACCGCCGGCGCTGTTGCGCCCGAACAATGTGCCCTGCGGGCCGTTGAGCACCTCGATGCGCTTCACGTCGAGGAACCCGATCAGCGCGCCGCCGGTCTTGCCGGTGTACACGCCATCCTCGTAGATGCCGATGGGCGAATCGGTGCCGATACCGAAGTCGGTCACGCTGATGCCGCGCAACGAGTAAAACGGCTGGGTCGGCTGCGAGCCGTCGATATACAGGCCGGGGACGTAGCCGTTCATCTTGGAAAGATCGGTCGCGGCCAGTGCCTGGATCTGCTTGTCGGTGACGATCTGGATCGGAATCGGTACGCTCTGCGCCTGCTGTGCGCGGCTCTGCGCGGTGACCACGATGTCTCCGAGCTGGGCCGCATCCGAGCCGTCGCCGGATTTTACAGATTGCGGACTTGAGGAATCTGCCGCCGCGTGCGTCTGGGGATCGGCGTCGGCGAAAGCCGTGGTACCGGCGCAGAACAGGAACAAAGGCACCGCGCCGCGAAACACTGCACGGCGCCCGCAGCGGGCGCGTTGGCGGATTGTCATCGATGCATACCCCTCTATTATTAGTTGAAGTGCGCGTGCAGAGATTGCCCGCTCAAAACCCTTTATGGCACTACGATTTATAGTCGCTTCAAGGTTTGGGCTGTTAGGACGGATCGGGTCGATTGCACGCGGCCGGAACGGCAGACTTCGGCAGGGGCGGGCGGTATTCGTGCGCCATCTCCGCAAGCGCGCACCGGCCCTTCATTGTGCGGGCGGCGTGATGCCATGTAGCATGGGGACAATTTCGGCCAATACGAGTGAGCGAATGCCGCGCCCCAAGCTCGATCCGCAGCAGTTTGTCCCCGACGTGGCACCGCAAGTGCTGATCGAGCTGATCGAGCTGGCCGGAGAATTGGGTGTGGCTCCGGAGCGGCTGTGCGCGGGATTTGATTTTACCGTCGAAGATCTGCGCCGCGGTACGCTGATCTCCAACCGCCAGGCGTGGCGCATGGTCCGGCGCGCGCTGCAATTGACCGGTCGCCCCGATCTCGGGTTGGAGCTCGGTTGTCGCGAGAACTTGACCCATTTCGGCCTGCCCGGCTTTGCCATGAGTACGGCGCGCACGCTCGGCGAGGCGGCGGAGATCGGCGTGCACTACCAGAACCAGACCGGCGGCCTGATCGATGCCAGACTGGAGACCGACGGTCGATTCGCGGCCCTGATCGTGAACTCGAAGCTGCATGACGCGAGCGTGCAGCCGTTCATCATTGAAGAAGTCTTCGCCAGCGTGTTCACCGTCGCACGCATCCTGATCGGCAATCGCTTCCGGGTGCATTCGCTCGAGCTGGCTTACCCCGCGCCCGCGTACGCCGCCCGTTATCGCGAGATATTCGACTGTCGGGCGCGTTTCGGCTGCGCGCGTAACCGCTGTCTGTTGGATCGCCGCTGGTTCGATGAGCCAATCACCACCCATTCTGCGGCGATGTCGGCGCAATTGCGCACCCTGCTCGAACAGCGGGCGAAGGAGAAGGCAGCCCCGTCGCATACCGCGACGGCAATGGCTCAGTTGCTCGGCCGCCCCGGCAATGCGACGCTGACGGTTGAACAAATTGCGCGCATGCTGGAAATCAGCGTACGCACCCTGCGCCGGCGTCTGAACGAGGATGGCACTTCCTTCCGCGAGATCAGCGAACGCATTCGTGCCGAGACCGCATTGTTATTGCTGCGCCAGCAGGGAATGACAGTCGCCGAGACCAGCGAGCGCCTGGGATTTAGTGATGCGCGCGCGTTTCGCCGAGCGTTCAAGCGCTGGGTCGGTCAGGCGCCCGGTGAGGTGCGGCAGATCGATCGCTAATTTGGCCGGTTACCGCCCCTGTATTCTGCGCGGGCAGCGTGGTGAGATAGGCACCGACCCGGGAACCAGCCATGCATCCAGTTCTGCGACTCATTTTTCTCGCATCCACGCTCGGCGCGGTGGCGCTGATAAGCGCTTGCGGCGACCACGGCACCGGCCGGGAATCCGCCGCCGCGCCGCCGGCTGCGACCGCCGCATTGTCGCCTGAGCTGCAGGCGGTTTATGACCGCAGCTGCAAGAATTGCCATGCCGTGCCGGCTTCCGGAGCGCCGCAGTCGGGCGACGCGCCGGCGTGGGCGCCACGCATCGCCCAGGGTGCGGACATTCTGCTCGAGCACACCTTCAGCGGCTACAAGAGCATGCCGCCGCTGGGTGCCTGCATGGACTGCAATGAGAAGCAATACCGCGCCCTCATCGAATACATGTCGGGCGCGCCGCTCAAGAACTGACACAGCGCCGATCGCGCCCGACGGCTACGGAGAGATGGGATGAAATTTACACGTCGGGAGCTGATCAGGACGTTTGGCGTCGCGGGCGCGCTGGCTGCGTTCGGCGGCCTGACCGGTCTGCTGCGGGCGGCGGACCGCGAGCGCATTGTGGTCTGGCGCAACTGGTCCGGCGGCCAGAGCTGCATTCCGGCCGATCGTTTGGCGCCCGCGAACGAAGAAGAATTGGCCGCGCTGATCCGCAGCGGCGCCGGCAAGGTAATCCGTCCCGTCGGTTCCGGCCATTCCTTCAGCCCGCTGGTGCCGACGGAAGGTATGCTCGTGTCGCTGGCGAAGATGAGCGGCCTGATCAGCCATGATAGTGCCAGCCTGCAAGCGGAATTCTGGGCGGGTACACCGATCTCGCAGATGGGTGGACCCTTGAAGGAAATCGGCCAGGCGCTGCCGAACATGGCGGACATCGACTATCAAAGCCTGGCCGGCGCGATTGCCACTTCCACGCACGGCACGGGCCCGAAATATGGTTCGTATTCCAGCCAGGTGGTCGGCCTACGCCTGGTCACCGCCGGCGGCGAGATCTTGGATTGCGATGCGAACAACCACCCGGACATCTTCAATGCCGCGCGCGTTTCACTCGGCGCACTGGGCTTCGTCACGCGCGTGCGCCTCCAGAACCGCAACGCATTCCGTTTACGCAGCAAGAACTGGGTACAGAACACGGAAGAGCTGCTCGAGGACATGCCGCGGCTGATCCGCGAAAACGATCACTTCGAAATCAATTCACTGTTGCACAGTGATGTGTCGGTAGCCACGGCGCTCAACGAAACCCAGGAAACGCAGACCATACCCAAGGAAGGCGGCGGCGACGTTGACAAGGTGAACATGCTGGAAGGGGTCCATACCAGGTACCGCAACTCACCGCGCATCCAGGCCATGCTGCTGAACTTCATCGCCCGGCACCTGGTCAGCTTCCCCGACGCGGTGGACGATTCCTGCAAGGTGTTCTCCAACGTGCGCGACGTGCGCTTCAACGAGATGGAATACGAGCTGCCGGCCGAGGCCGGTCCGGCCTGCCTGCGTGAAGTGCTGAAGAAGATTCGCGACCAGAACCTCAACAGCTTCATTCCGACCGAATTCCGTTACGTGAAGGGCGACGATATTCCGCTCTCGATGTTTCAGGGCCGCGACACTTGCGCGATTTCGGTGCATCAATACTACGATCTGGACTACCATAACTTCTTTGCCCAGATTGAACCGATCTTCTGGAAGTACGATGGCCGTCCGCATTGGGGAAAGCTGCACACGCTCAACGCACGCCTGCTCGAACCGCTATACCCAAAGTGGAAGGACTTTCTTGCCGTGCGCGAAGCGCTCGATCCCGGCGGCCGCTTCCTCAACGCGCATCTGCGTTCGGTGTTCGGTGTTCGCGGTTAGCGCCGCGTTTCGGAGAGCCGTATGAAACGTCGCTATTTTCTGGTCGGGACGGTTTTGCTCGCCGGTGCATTCGCGTGGTGGAAAAAGCCGCGAGACGCCGGCGCGCCCTACGACGGCTATTTCAGTCTGCTGAACCAGGAACTGAAGAAGAACGGTCCGATGCGGCCGTGCATGGTGATCGATCTCGATCGCATGGACCAGAACATCGATCGGGTTACGCAGACGCTCAAGCTCGCGGGCAAGAATTACCGCATCGTCGAAAAATCGCTGCCGTCGCAGAAGCTGATCGAGTACATCGCGCAGCGTGCGCAGACGCGGCGATTGATGTCCTTCCATCAGCCCTTCCTGAATCTGGATGCGGAAATTTTTTCGGGCTTCGACATTCTGATGGGCAAGCCGCTGCCCGTGCGCTCCGCCGAATTGTTCTATCGGCACCTCAAAGGCCCGTTCGATCCCACCCGTCAACTGCAGTGGCTGATCGATTCGCCGCAGCGCCTGCAGGAATACCTGCAACTGGCACAAGGGCTGAATACCAAGCTCCGGACGAATATCGAGATCGACGTGGGTCTGCATCGCGGCGGGGTCGGCGACAACGCGACGCTGGGTCAGATGCTGGAGGTGATTGCCGCGCATCCGCAGCAGCTCGAATTCTCCGGTTTCATGGGCTACGACGCGCACGTCGGGATGGGTGTGCCGCATATCCTGGGCACGGCGCACGAGCTGCTCGCCAAGGCGATGGCGATCTATCAGGGTCTCGTCGACTACGCGCGCGGCCATCCCTCGAAGCTATGGCGCGAGGACCTTACCCTCAATGCCGGCGGCAGCCCCAGCTACAAGCTGCACGCATTGGAAAAACTCAGCACCGAGATCAGTACGGGTACTGCGCTGCTCAAGCCGACACACTATGATTTGGAAACCCTGGCCGAACACGTGCCCGCGGCATTCATCGCCACGCCGGTGATCAAATCCACCGGGCCGATCCGGATTCCGGCGCTCGACGACAAGTCGAAGATTTTCTCTTGGTGGGACCCCAATCAACGCGCGACCTTTTTCGTCTACGGCGGCTGGTGGCGGGCGGAGTACGAGTCGCCGAAGGGCCTGCAGTTCAACGAGACTTACGGGCACAGCGCGAACCAGGAAATCGTCAACGGTTCACCGGCGGTCGGCCTGCAGGTGGAGGACCAGGTGTTCCTGCGGCCGATGATCAGCGAGTCGGTGCTATTGGAGTTCGGCGACCTGGTCGCCGTACGCGGCGGCAAGATCGTCGACCACTGGCCGGTGTTTCAAGCGGCGGATTGATCAGGGGAAGTTTCCATGGCGCTTCAGATCACGGGTTTGTCCAAGACCTACCCCAACGGCGTGCGCGCCCTGAAGGATTTGTCGTTGACCGTCGGCAACAATATGTTCGGCCTGCTCGGCCCCAATGGGGCCGGGAAGAGTTCGCTGATGCGGACGATCGCCACCCTGCAGGATCCGGACGCAGGCAGCATCAGCCTCGACGGATTGAACGTGCTGACGCAGAAGAACGAAGTCAGGAAGATCCTCGGTTACTTGCCGCAGGAATTCGGCGTGTACCCGAAGATGTCCGCCGTCGACATGCTGAACCATCTCGCCATCCTCAAAGGGGTAACCGCCAAGGGTGAGCGCATGGACATGGTCGATGCCCTGCTGCACCAGACCAACCTATGGGAGGCGCGCAAAAAAGCCCTGTCCACGTATTCGGGCGGCATGAAGCAGCGCTTCGGCATCGCCCAGGCGCTGCTCGCCAATCCGCGGCTGATCATCGTCGATGAGCCGACTGCCGGCCTCGACCCGGCTGAACGCAACCGCTTTCTGAATCTGCTGTCATCGATCGGCCGGGATGTGACCGTGATCCTGTCCACGCACATCGTGGACGACGTGCGCGAACTCTGTTCTCGCATGGCCATCATCGCGTCGGGCGAAGTCCTGTTGGAAGGGTCGCCCACCGAAGCCCTGCTGGCGCTCGACGGGCAGATGTGGTCACGCATCGTCGCCACCGACGAGGAACTCCGTACCCTCGAGAGCGAATTGCACATCGTGAGCACTCATTTGGTCGGCGGGCAGCACGAGATCCGCGTCTTCGCTCCGTCCTCTCCCGGCGCGAATTTCCGTGCGGTGGCGTCGGAGCTCGAGGACGTCTATTTCCTGCATCTGTCCCGCCGGTCCAAAACCTAGCGGGCGGCGACAGGGAGGGGCCGTCATGGGAATGTTTTGGGAATTCTTCACCTTCGAGCTTCGCTTTCGCATCAAGAGCATTTCCACCTACGTCTACTTTCTGGCGTGGTTCGCTTTCTCCTTCTCCTGTGTCGCCTCGGAAAGCTTCGGACCGGTCGCCAACTCCAACGGCAAGGTATTGCTGAACGGGCCCTTCGGCAACAGTCTGGATGACGCGTATTGCAGTCTGTTCGGCGTGATCGTCATTGCCGCGATATTCGGAACGTCGATACTTCGGGATTTTCAGCGCGACACCTACCAGATGCTGTTCACCAAACCGATCTCCAAGTTCGCCTACCTGGGCGGACGCTGGGCCGGTTCGTTTGTCACGACCGTCTTCGTGTTCTTCGGATTGGTGGTCGGCGCGTATATCGGTACATTCGCTCCCTGGGCCGACCATGCCCGCATCGGGCCGAACCACCTGGGGTGGTATCTGCAGCCCTTCTTTTCGATCGTGGTCATGCAGATATTCTTCATCGGTTCGCTGTTCTTCGCCGTCGCGGCGCTCACGCGCAAGCTGGTTGTCGTGTATCTGCAAGGCGTGGCCCTGTTCATGCTGTACGTCATCGGCATCACGGTGTTCTCGGCGACCCGGTCACTCGAGCACTTCTGGTCCGGCATCCTCGATCCGGTGGGCCTGCTGATGGTCGACGTCATCACCCGCTACTGGAGCGTGGCGGAGAAGAACAGCCAGCTCCTGCCCTGGGATTTCTCCGGGTATGCGCCGGGCGTTTTTCTCTACAATCGATTGCTTTGGACGAGTGTGGGCGCGATTGCGCTCGCCGCCGTCTGGGCGCTGTTTCCCATGTCGGTGGAGGCACTGACGGCACGTTCGCAGGGCAAACGCGCCGCCAAGGCGCGTCAACAGGACGCGGAGACGGCGCGGCCCCTACGGTCATTGGTGGCCGTGCGTCTGCCCCGGGTGCACCAGGTCTTCGGCGCAGGCACCACGCTGCTCCAGTATCTGTCATTGACCCGCCTGCGCATCCGCAGCGTGATGCGCGAAATCCCCTTCTGGGCCATTGTCGGACTGCTCATCGTGTTTGCCGTCAATAACGGACACTTTGCGGGACGGGTGGGGGGAGATAACGTCTGGCCGGTCACATACCTCATGCTGCAGGCGGTGGAGGGCTCGGCGACTCTGTTCTTCGTCATCGTCGCGGCCCTGTACGCCGCGGAACTGATCTGGCGTGAGCGCGACACCCGTTTCGACGGAATCCACGACGCATTGCCGGTGCCGGAGTCCATCGATTGGCTGTCCAAGTTCACGGCCATCGCCGTCATCGAAATCATTCTGCTCACCGTCACCATGTTGGTCGGCATGCTGATGCAGACCATCGACGGCTACTACCACTACGAAGTGCTTCAATACCTCAAAGAGCTCTTCCTGATTACTCTGGCGCAGATGCTGGCATTTGCGCTGTTCGCCATGTTCGTGCAGACCATGATCTCGAACAAGTTCCTGGGTCACGGCATCGTCATCGGAATAGTGGTGTTGCAGCCCATCCTTTTCGCCTTCGGATGGGAGAACACTCTGTACCTTCCCGGCGCCGTTCCGACCTACGTTTACTCGGACATGAACGGCTACGGTCATTTCGTTCCCGCGCTGTTCTGGGCCATTGTCTACTGGTTCGCCATCTTCGCATTCCTCGGCGTGATCTCCATCGCCTATGCCCGGCGCGGGGCGGAGGTGTCTTGGTCGTCCCGGAGCCGCCAGGCGCTGCGGCGCGCGCCGTGTCTCGCGCCGGCGGCGGGGCTATTCTTGTTTCTCGCGGTGGGGTCCGGTGCCTGGTATTACTACAACGGGCATGTACTCAATGAGTATCAGACGGCGGCCGACCGCCGTCATCTCCTCGCCGACTACGAGCGGCGATTCAAGAAGCATGAGAAGCTCCCGCAGCCGAAAATAACCGCGGTCGAGGCAACGATCGATATCTATCCCGAACGCCGCTCCTTCGACGGCGCGGGACGATTCACGCTTCAGAACAAGGGTACGCAGCCGATCTCTCAGATTCATCTGACCGATCAGCATGAAGCGGTGACCGAGGTTCAGTTCGACCGGCCGTTTCACCTCGTCAGCCGGGAAGCCCGAGATCTATATTCGATCTACGCGCTCGAGCAGCCGCTCGCTCCCGGAGAGGTGCTGACGCTGACATTTTCCGTCCGCCATGAATCGCGAGGCTTTCGCGACGGCAACGAGCTGCCGCAGTTTGCCTACAACGGCACGTTTTTCGACTCCGAGTTCTTCCCGGAAATTGGTTATGACGTGGGCCTGGAGATTGACGATCCGCGCCGCCGCCGCGAAGAGCACTTGGGCCCTCTCGAAGAAATGGCACAGCGCGGTGATCCCGACCACTCTCGTATCAATCTGTTTACGCCGCATGCGGACTGGATCACCTATCACACCATTGTCAGCACGTCCGGTGATCAGATCGGCATTGCGCCGGGCTACCCCGTGCGTGCCTGGGAGAAGGGCGGGCGTCACTACTACGAATACGGCATGGGATCGACGCATATCCTGCACTTCTATGCGTACCTGTCCGCCCGCTATGCGGTGCTGAGGCAAGCCTACCCGGGTCCGAGCGGTTCCGTGAACCTCGAGGTTTACTACGATCCCGCGCATCGATTCAATGTGGAGGAGATGATCGAGGCATCGCGGGCCGGACTCGACTACTTTCAGACTCATTTCAGTCCCTATCAGTTCACCCAATACCGCATCATGGAGTTTCCGCGGTATCGCAGCTTTGCGCAGTCCTTCCCCAATACCGTGCCATTCTCGGAAGGTATCGGCTTCATCACTCGGGTGCTCAAGCCCACGGATGTGGATCTCACGTATTTCGTGACTGCGCACGAGCTCGGACACCAGTGGTGGGGGCATCAGCTCATCGGCGGCCAAGTCGAAGGCTCCAACATGATGTCCGAGACGCTCGCACAGTATTCCGCCTACATGGTCATGCAGCACAAGTACGGCAAGGACTACATGCACCGGGTCATGCACCATTTTCTGGATCGCTACCTGCGCGGGCGCGCCGGCGAAGTTCGCCGCGAACGTCCGCTGGCGCTGGTGCAGCGCGAGGACTATGTGTGGTATCAAAAGGGCGGCCAGATCATGTATACGCTCGCGGACTATATCGGTGAGGACAAGGTGGACCTCGCTCTGCATGATTTCCTGATGCAGTACCGTTACGCGAACGCCGCGAACCAGGCGGATGCGGTGCAGAACACTCGCGGCGCGGCGGCGGTGGACGAGCCGTATCCCGATACCCGTCTGCTCGTCGACGCACTTCGCGCGCAGACGCCGCCGGAACTTCAGTATCTGATCGACGACGGCTTCAACCGCATCGTCCTCTACGACAACAAAGCGGTCTCGGCGACGTCTCATAAGCGGCCGGACGGCAAGTATTCGGTCACGCTGGCGGTTCAGGCGCGCAAGGTGCAAGCGGACGGCAACGGAGTGGAGACCGCCATGCCGCTTGCCGACTACATCGAGATCGGCGTATTCAAGGGAAAGAAGGACGAAGAGCAGCCTCTATACATGCAGAGGGAAAAGATCACCCAGGATCATCAGACCTTCACCGTGGTCGTCGACGAGCGGCCGACACGCGCGGGGATCGATCCGTACAACAAGCTGATCGATCGAATCGCCGATGACAACATGATCGACGTGAGCGAGCGGACGCAATGAGCTGACATTTCGGGCTGCGTCATCTTTCGTGACGCAGAACGCGGGTACGCCGGGCGGGTCTGCGCGAAGGGTTCGGACGTTCCCGAGCCGTGGCTGGGTACCGTGGCACGCCGCGCCGGCACGCTCGCTGGGATTTCTGCTGTATTGACCGTGCTGTCCGGCGTCTTCTTATTCGCAGTATTGCACCCGCACGATAACTCCGTCAGCGGGCTCGTGCTCAAGTCCGGAGCGACGGCGGCCCTGTTGGCGCTGGTGGTCGGTCTGCTGGTCGGCCGGCCTGCGGGGCTCGAGGTCGCGCGGCTGCACGCAGGCGGTGATGGCTCGGCGCCTTCCGAAGAGACGATTCAGCGACTATCCCGGCTGCAAACTCGTGCGGTGGTGAGCGCGCGCGTGGCCGCCGCTCTGTTGGCGGTTGCAGTCCTCGCGATGGCGGTGTTCCGGTACGCTGCGGCGGTCGTGTGATGTACCCCGACCTTCGCCGCAAGACGGCGATCGTTACTGCACCCACGAAAGCAAGTGAATAGCAAGAGTGTCGACGCACGAGTGCCGCCGTCAGCGGATGCCTACGTCTCCAGGTAATGGAAACCGATGGCAGGTGGGAGTGCCCCTCGGTAATGTGGCATGCACTTACCCCCACCACCACGATCACCCGCAGGAGCGTCAATGAATTCGGCGACCATTTCGTCCCCACCCATCCTATTGCCGGCATTGCCTTACGAGCAGAGCGCGCTGGAGCCCGTCATTTCCGCGAATTTGCTCGGCTTCCACTACGGCAAGCATCACAGGACCTATGTCGACACCTTGAACAAACTCATCGTGGGTACCGAGTTCGCGGACATGCCGCTCGAGCAAATCATCAAGGCGACGGCGGGGCAATCCGACCACGCCGCCATTTTCAACAACGCGGCGCAAGCATGGAATCACACGTTCTACTGGCGAAGCCTGAAGCCCAAGGGCGGCGGCGAGCCGCCGGCAACGTTGAAACGACTGATGGAATCGTCCTTCGGCAGCGTCGAGGCATGCAAGAAGGAATTGTCGACGGCGGCCGTGGGACAATTCGGCAGCGGCTGGGCCTGGCTGATTCAGGACGGCCAGAAACTCAAGGTCGTGAAGACCGGTAATGCCAACACACCGCTGACTCAAGGGGTGCGAGTTCTGCTGACGATTGACGTATGGGAGCACGCCTACTATCTTGACTACCAGAATCGACGCGCCGATCACGTGAATGCGGTGCTCGACAAGCTCGCCAACTGGGAATATGCGGCGGAGAATCTCGGCAGGAAGTAGTCGTTGCCGGGTTGGGTGTTTTGCCGGCCGGACAAGCACGCAGCATGAATGATCTGTTTGGGTTCATCGGCCTCAGGTGAATCGGCTACTTCACCAGCGCGCCGCGCTCGAGCAGGAGTTCGCGTAACACCGAGCGGTGGCAACGGGATTCATCGGCGCAATAGCAGCCAACGGAGAAGTCGGCCCGATGAGACATGGCGGCGAGAATGTCGAGCGTAGCGCTCTCATTGGTCGCGGCCATTTCCCTGCGGTATTTTCTCACGAAGCGCTTCCAGTCGCGTTCTGATCGAACCGTCAGCGCCTGCTTGACCGATGCCGGGCTCGGTGCGAGCGTCGGCAGCCAGACGTCAAAAAAATTCTTCGACGCATACTCCGTCTTCCGAATGCCTCGGGGAGGACGTCTCACGGTGCCAAGACGAAGACCTTCCCCGGGAAGGCGGTCGGTACCTAGACGAACGATTCGAATTGCCACGATGTAGCACCTCGGTCAGGTTGCAGCGACCAGCGCCTCGCTCATGAATTGCGGTACCGCCCGTCCTTGCCGCGTCAATGTTTGAGTCATCAGCACAAGGGTTGGCTTCACGGCCGAGCGCGCCGCTACGCGGCGGCGCCAATCGAGCAGGCGAGGCGTCGCTCCCGTCATGGGGGCACCCTTCCGCGCTGCGAATAGTTGCGCCATGAAGAATGCGATGTCCGCATACGTGTACTCGCCGCAGAGGTAGCGGCGCTCGGCGAGAAGCGCCTCCATCTCGCCGTAGTAGCGGTGCAACTGGGCGATGGCCTCCTGCGCGGGCGGCTCCCCGAGTCGATCCTCGAGACCCATCAGGCGGATGACGTGTGGAAAGAACACTTCATCGGATTTGAGTTCGAGCAGGCGAGCCCGGGCGCGAGCCGCCGGCTCCGCGGGCCACAGGGGAGGGCGCGGCTGGATGTGTTCGAAGTACTCGAAGATCTGGGTGGAATCAAAAATCTCCACCCCATCGTGCGTCAGCACCGGGACCTGGCGCTTGGGGTTGATACGCAGCACCTCGGGGTGCTTCGGTTCGTAGCGATGATCGTCGGTAAACGGGACCATCACGAGGTTGACCGCAAGCCCTTTCTCGAGCGCGGCGATGTGAGCCTTCGCCCCGTACATGCTGAGCGGACCGGAGTAGAGCGTCAAAGTCTGTGAGCGGTTGGGCATCGAGGGCTCCGGTCAGTCTGATTGCGATTACCCGCGCAAGCGCGAGCGCGGCGTCGGCGTCAGGCGCAGGACCTCGGGTTCCCGGCTGAGTTGGTCACGGGCCGCGGGCCACAGTGTGTGATTCCACTTTCGGTCCGCCTCAAGGCGCTTTTGATAGGCGGCATAGGCCTCGCTATCTTTGAATCGCGCGACCCAGACGTAAAGATGCTCGCCCACGCGGATCGGGAGTCGCGGAAAGTTATTCGGTTGCGTCGAGGTGACATACGTCGCTAAAGTCGCGCCTCCCGCCGCCTCCATATGGACGCGGAGCGAGCGCTCGAAGAGCGCGCCAAATGCCGTCAGAGTTTCCGGTTTGATGTAATAGAGCGTCACCACGAAGAGCCCGCCGCTCGCAGTCGTGTCCGTCGCAGGGGGGCGCGGCGGCACGTCCTTGAATTGCGACGACGGTGAGGCGGCTTCGAGCAGAAGCACGTTGTCGGAGTCAGCAATCGAAGCATTGGCCTCGCTCCGATGGGCGCGCCATAGATCGCTGTCGTAGAAGGCCGCTAATTCCTGGGCTCTGGCGGCCATGGTCTGGAAGCCCCGCATCCAGACAAATCGCTCCGGGCGATCCAGATCTCGAAACTGAGCGACCACGGTCATCCCGGTGGCGTCCAGCGGGTCCGCGAAGACCCGATCAAAGAGATCAACGAACAGCTCCCGACGCCCGGGATACAGGGTGTACTGGCGAAGCTCCAGTACATTGCAACACGAGGTCTCGGCGTTGCCATCATTCAGTTCAGCGCCGGTCGAAGGCATCGCGATCGCGGCGGCGAGAATGCCGAAGGCGAGCCGCCAGCGCCGCTGCCAGCCGCGCAACGCGACGAGAGCGCCGCCGGAGCGGCATCGGATTGTGTCTATCAACGCGCTGACTCCCGTTAAATAACAGACCGGTCGTCCGGTTTTATGCCATACTTTGGCTCTGAGGTCGATGATTTGTCAAGCCTTGGGACTTATCGACAGCGCCATAACACATGAAACCGACATCGAACCGCACCCGCCAAAATGACCCGGAAGGGTTGCGAACCCGCGTCCTGGACGTGGCCGCCGATCTATTCCAGATGCGCGGCTACCATGCGACGTCGATGAAGGATCTGATGCAGGCGACGGGTGTATCCGGCGGCGCATTGCACCACCACTTTCCCACCAAGAAATCGCTGGCGCTGTCGGTCATTGCGGACCGGGTCGCGCCGGCCGTCCGGCAGACGTGGATCGATCCGATTCGCGCAGCGCCGTCGCTCGCCAAAGGGATCAGCGGCGTGTTTGCTGAGATTATCAGTGCTGTGGATGCACGCGGTCGTGTCGCGGGCTGCCCGCTCAACAACTTGGCTCTCGAACTCGTTCTGTCCGACGCCGATTTTCGCAGCGCCATCGATACGGTATTTATCGAATGGCAGTCGGCGCTGGTCGAACGTATCGGCGAGACTCGTGGGGGTGCTCGACTCGATCGGGCGAAGCGGACGGACGCCGCCGCATTTATCGTCTCGGTCTACTCGGGAGCCATGACCTTGGCGAAGTCGAAGCAGAACGCGTTGCCGCTTCGAAGCGCAGCGAGCGTTCTGTCGCACTGGTTGCGCGAGCGGGAGTTCGCGGCCTAAGAGGTTTGGTGACTCTTGATGACCGAGTCGGCCCAGGCCGCTGCGGACTCGAGCATTTCGTTCCTGACTTGTCCATCGGTACGGCCCGACCGGGCCGGCACATGAAACGAATGATCCGCGTTCTCGAGCAACGTTAATGTGGCAAGTTTGCCGAGTCGCTTGACGAGCGGCTCAATCAGCGGAAGTTCGGCCAATGCGTCGCGCGTACCTTGTAGAAATAGCATGGGTATCTTCACTTGGACAAGGTGCGTGGCTCTATCGATTGACGGCCGCTTCGCTGGATGCAGCGGAAATCCAAAGAAGACCAAACCGCGCACGTGAGGAAGCGGTATTTCTGCTTGGGCTTGCGAGGTCATACGGCCGCCGAAGGATTTGCCGCCGGCGAGCAAAGGGAGTGAGGGTTCGAGCTCGTGTGCTGCTGCAACAGCCGCGCGTATCGTGGCGTGGCAAAGCGCGGGCGGGTCCGGCCTTTTGCCTCGTATCTCCATATAGGGAAACTGGAAGCGCAATGTGGCGATACCGATCGCAGCGAGATCATGGGCGAAAGCGGCCATGGATGGATGGTCCATGCCGGCTCCGGCTCCGTGTGCGAGCACAAGACATGTTTTTGCAGCGGCCGGCCGTTGCATCAGTCCGGACACACGAATCTGCTCGTTGACCGAAATCGTGACGGATTGTGGAATGGAAGATGCCACCCCGTTAGTATGCACCGAAACCCAGGCATGGCGGGTGCCGGTCCCGTCGACCGGACGGCGTTAATTGGCGCGATGATTTTGAGAATTGCGGCGTGACCAGCGACTTAAAGGGCCAGGCGACAAAATCTGCCGAGGCGCACGGTGCGCTATTCGGGCGCCGATACCTGCTTCCGGCACCCGTGGTTGCCGCGCTCCAACAGGTGTTCGCCGAGCCGGTGGAAGGGGTGATCGTGATCGAGCACTCGCGCTACGCGCGGCTGCACGGAGGCATGTGCGCAACCACGCGCCCTAACCGCATATTGCTCGCGATGAGCGGGGCCGCATTCGTTGCCGATCACGAATTACTCCTGCATGAGTACTTTCACGTGCTACGTCAGTGGCGCACGGCGCAATTGACGCGTTGGCGCTATGTGGTGGAATGGGTGCGGCGCGGATACTGGGACAATCGCTATGAACTGGAAGCACGCGAGTTTGCGGCCGGCGCCACCGAGCTATATCGCAGATATCTGCGGGTTCCCGACACTGTAAGCCGGCTATGACCTCTCGATGTTACGGCACCGCGATTCGGCAAGTGTCCTCAGTAGGGGGGCGCCTTGCGGGCGCGCTGACTTTCAGCGGCCTCAGTCCACCAAGCGAGATCGTCAGCGAAGCGGGAAAACGCTTTTTGAAGTCCCTGTCCGGCCTCACCGATGGGCTCGCCGCTCGCACTCAGCATGTGAGAGATCGGCCCGACAGCAAGTGTGCTGGAAATCACCACCATGCCCATCTCGGAGAGTGTTCCGTGCCAGAGGGCGCCGGACCGGGCGCCCGACAGTCGGCCGGCTGAGTAACTGGCGATCGCCGCGGGACGCCAAAACCATTCCTCGAGAAAATGGTCGGTGAGGTTCTTTAAGCCGGGCTGCATCCCCCAGTTGTACTCTCCAACGACGAAGATGAAGGCATCGGCGGCGCGAATCTTGCCGGCCAGAGCCTCCATTGCAGGGGGCGCTGAGCCCCTCGGATATTCCTTGTACATCCGGTCAAGCATCGGGAGTCCGACGACTTTCGCATCGACGAGCTCGGCGGACTCGCCCCGTGCGAGCATTCCTGCCAGGATGAAATCGGCGAGCCGGATACCCATTCGATCGGAGCGGTAGGACCCGTAAAGGACGAGAATTCGATGGGCCATGCGCACCTCCGGCGCCCAGGACAGGCAATGAAATTGAAACAATTCTATATTACGCAAGTGGTGGTTTAATGGGCGGGATAAGAGACCACCTCTTGCAAGCATATGGTGCTGTCCGCGGTTTGAGCGGGGGGCACAGCAGCCGGGGGATGGCGGGAGGCGTACAGGTAGAAGGAGGTGCACATGGGCTACAAATCGATTAGTTTTGCGCAGAAGTTCGAGTTGTTCGACGAACAATGGAAGCCGAAGGTCGTCGCGGAAATGAACGAATATCAGTTCAAGGTCGTCAAGCTCAAGGGCGACTTCGTTTGGCACGATCACAAAGATACCGACGAAAGTTTCATCGTAATCGACGGCGATTTGCGGATCGATTTTCGCGACGGCTCCGTTCACGTGTCGAGCGGAGAGATGTTTGTGGTTCCGAAAGGCGTGGAGCACAAGCCTTACGCAGAAAACGAAGTCAAGCTGCTGCTGATTGAACCGCGCGGGGTGGTGAATACAGGGCACGTGGGCGGTGAGCGAACCGCGGAGAACGACGTCTGGATTTGACTCTATGCGCGGGCTCGGATGTGTGAATCATGTTCTCAGTAACCCGAGAACCCGTGACCGATGATGCGTTGCTGAAGACGTACCGTGGCGGTGTGCGTCCCGAGCGCTGGGGGAAGTATGGCGATTGCTTTACCGTCACCGTTGATCGGGTGGTGAGTCTGGCGGATTTCGTATTCGCCTTTTATACATCGCCGGTGTTTCGAATGGAGCGCCTCATACTCCGCGCTTTCATCGGCACACCGTCGAGCGATTCCGATGCGCGTGCGCTCGCGGACGGATCGGCCGCTTCATTTGCAATATGGTACGTCGGAAAACGGACGGCCACCCAGCTGCTGATGTGCGATCGCTATGAGCGCACGCGCTCGTGGTTTCGGGTCGTGCCGCTGAACGGCGGCAAGACTCGACTGCAGTTTGGATCGGCCATTGCGACCGCACGTGAGAATCAGGCCGGAGCCATGGCGATCGGCGGAACGTTCCGGCTGCTCTTGGGTTTTCACGTTCTGTATTCGCAGGTGCTGCTGCGCGCGGCGAAAGCGGGCGTGACCAAAGCACTCGTGGTCGGCTGAAGCGCGCTTGCAGCCGCTGTCAACCGCCGATAAAGGGACTATGCGGAACGAATATTTCGTCGACCGCGCGGCGCTCCGCAGCCGTGAGCTCGAATTCGAAGATAGACAGGTCTTCGCGCATGTGCGTTTCGGACCGGGTACCGGTCAAGGGTACGACGCCCGCGATGGATGTGATGAAGGACTCCATGTTACCGGTTCGTTGCAAAAGCCTTGTCAGCACGGGCGAGAAGACGAGGGTCCCCGATCCGGGCGGAGCAGGTTGAGAATCTCTCGGTGGGCCCGTGCCACTGCAATTCATCGACGTCCGCAAAAAGCGGCGCATCGGTCCGAAGTGTCGCCAGCTTTTTGAACAGCAGCGCGAGATCGCGGCGCTCCCCGAGAACCTGCGCCGGAAAGTCCTCGATCCGTCCGTAGCGCGAGATCAAGCTCGCTGCGCCTTTCGGTCCTATGCCGGCGATACCGGGATAGCCGTCAGCACTGTCGCCGACGAGCGCGAGATAGTCTGGGATCAGCGCGGGAGTTACCCCAAACTTGGCTTGCACACCGTCGGCGTTCCGAATGGCCTTGCTCTTTCGATCTACCTGGACAATGAGATCCCCGCGTACACACTGCGCAAGATCCTTGTCCGGCGTCCAAATGCACACTTTCTGCGCGCGAGAATCCTTGGACGCCAATGCCGCCGCGGAAGCCAGCGCATCGTCAGCCTCGAGCTCGATCATCGGCCAAACGGCAATCCCCATGGCGGCAAGGGCATCTTCGAGCGGTTGGAACTGTGCGAAGAGGGCAGGTTCGATGCCTTCACCCGTCTTGTACCCGCTCCAAAGCTCGTTACGGAAGGATTCGATGACATGGTCCGTCGCAACGCCCAGGTGCGTCGCGCCTTCCTCGATCATCTGCAGGGCGGTGTTAAGCACACCCACGACGGCGCCGAACGGTCGATCCTTGTCCTTGGTGAAGCGACGCAGACCATAGAAGTGGCGGAAAAGCTCGTAGGTACCGTCGATGAGATGGATGATCACGAGGCATTATTCCTTAGTTGCCGGGGACGGTCACGAGCCCAGGATCCTTCCATGACGGATCGGTTCGGGGCGGACCCACTTCTCCACGGCAACCAGGACCGGTACGGCGATGTGGTCATACAAGCCCTCGGCAATTGGCCGCGCGATCGGCAGGCTCACTACCTTTGAGAGCCACTGATAACCCGGTGTCTGTGCCCAGAGCCTTGTGAGCGCAGCAACGCCGCTCAAGATCTGTCCGTTGGCCGACTTTAGATAGAGTCTGCGCTGGAGATGTTCGCGGCGAAGACCGTACTCTGCAAGATCGTCGTATCGGATTGATGAGTCTATAAACGTCACGGGCACGGCAGCAGCCTCGCAACGTCGGGCGTAGTGACTCATTTCGGTCCGACACACCGGGCAAGCGCCGTTGTAGTAGACGGACTGGCTGGGCGCAACGGGCTTTAGCGGGGAGCGGCCCACCAGCTGCCGGAGCGCGGGTCCCATGTGGGGATACTGAAACACGAAGCCCGCCGCGAGTGCCCGGAGCGGCGTCACACGCTGCCCATCAACGAGAAGCTGTGCCATTTCCCCCAATATGCCTCGGACGACCAAGGCTGGGATGGGCAGCCAAAGAGGCCGACAAAGCGTTTGAGCCAGCTCGCGCTGGAACTGTGCGTGATTCACAGCGGCCGGCGCGACGGCGTTGACGGCGCCGCGCAGCGCCGGATTGCCGAGCGCGAATTCAATCAGTCGCACCACGTCGTCGATGTGAATCCAGGAGACCCATTGACGACCCGCGCCTAGGGTGGCGCCGAGTCCCATCCGTACCGGCCGCGCCAAGGACGGAAGCGCGCCCCCGTCTCGGGCGAGTACCAGGCCAAGCCGAAGTGTAACAACCCGTACGCCGAGGGAATCGGCAGCGCGAGCCGCGGTCTCCCATTCCTGGCAGAGTTTCGACTGGAATATCGGCTGCGACGCCGCTCGCTCGTCCAGTACTTCGTCGCCTCGGACCCCGTAGTAACCGACGGCGCTCGCGCTGACCAGGACGCGCGGCGGGCGATCGAGTCGCGCACTTAGGGCACTCAACGCCCGCGTGATGTCGATGCGGCTGCGAAGCAGGGCGTTCCGGCGCGCCCGGGTCCATGGCAGCCCAAGAATGCGTTCGCCGGCAAGGTTGACGACCGCATCGATGCGGGTGCCCCTCTGTAATGACCGGAGGTCGGTGATGATTCGGACGTGCGGGCCGAAGCGGTCGAGTGCCCGCTCGGAATCTCGGGTCAGCACAATGACGGCATCACCACGAGTCAACAGGCGGCGGACGAGATGACCGCCGATGAGTCCGGTGGCCCCGGTGACGAGGATCGTGCGGCCAGAAGGTGTTGCGAGTGCCTTGAGGGGGTTGCGTACCCATTCAGGAGGGCGCCGGTGATGAAGCACGGCAAGGGCGTTCCGAACGGACCAGGCCAACACTCCGGCTGAAAAGACCGTGAACACCCACGAAATGGCGCCGTGCGCCACCGGCCGGACTGCCGTCGGCGCGGACCACCATTCATGAAGAATGGGCGCCAGAACGATGAGAACCGCACCCACGTTCATCGCGAGGATGGTGTGCAGTACGCGTTCAAGCTTGGGCAGGTGCCGCGTCCGGTCTTCAACGATGAAATCGGCGAGCGTAATGACGATCTCGACGGCAAACACAGCTCCGATCAACGCGGCCCACGCGCCGCGCCACTCATACCAGGCGAATGCAAAGAACAAGAACGCGTACAGAAACTCCCTCGCTGCATGCAGCGCGAGTTCGGGGGCGGCCGCCCGCTTACGCGGAAGCCGCTCCGTGATTTCGTGATGCCATAGGTTGTCGAATGCACCGAGTAGAGCCTGAACCAAGATCAGCGTGAATAGAAGGGTCATGACTGCTCTCCGCCGCCCTGAAGCGGCCCGTTTGATAGAACATCTCGCCGAAGAACGGATGCGTGACGGTCATCGTGAATCGGAACCAGCCGTCCGCTTCGTCGATGTGCTCGACATGTGTCGTGCCGGGCGAAAGCAGGCCCGGAAGTCGCACCTTGATCCGCCCTCCATCCAGTCGCTTTCCAAGATCGAAGTAATAGCCGCGGCTGACGAAATGAAGAACGCCGCCCTGTTCGAAGACATCCAAGGGCATGCACAGGCGCGCGGGCAGCCGTTCCACGAGGCCGCCGCGCGAGTCGATGATCTTCGTGGAACGCACGAGACAGGCTTGACCATTGGGCCAGCGGTACTCCCGATTCCACGCGACGCCGCGTGGGGTTGGACCAACATGAACAATCGCCGGGACGCGCAGGCCGGTTCGCGGTACCACGGGCGTGCCAAGCAGTTGACAGACAATAGCCACAAGCTGCCCCAACCAGCTTGCGCGTACCACGTCAAACTCTCCGACGTAGTCGACTGCGAGAGGCGGTTCCGCAAAACGGACGCGGACCGCTTCGGGAAGGCGCGCCCACGCCGCTTGGCCAAGCACCAACTGCAAGCCGTAGTGTCTCGGCGCAGTCGATTCGCCGCCCGAAGGGATGCCGGCAACAGCGGTGGTGACAGCGTTCATGGCGTTGCCTTACTCGCCGATGACCTTGGCGATTCGATGTCCGAGCCGCATCATCTTGAGCAGCGTCTTGCGCGGCAGCGTCTTGATCGAGTCGTACCAGCTGGTGACGGTCTCCAGGAACTCAAGTTGGCCGGTCAGTCGATCACGTACCTTGGCGGGTGTCTCAGAATCGGTCTCGAGTAGCGCGACGCACTCGCGTAGCACCACCACTGTGGGATCAATCTCGCGCCGCTTGCGGCCCTCGATGATGACGCGGATGACCTCCCAGGGATCGTGCTGTGCAACGAAGAAATCTCGCCGGTCGCCGAGCGAATGCGTGATTTGAACGAGGCCCCAGGCAATCAATTCTTTCAAGCCGACGCTGACGTTTGAGCGCGCGATTCCAAGCGTCTCGGCGATCTCGTCTGCGTGCAGGCCTTCGGCGGACAGATAAAGCAATGCGTGGATCTGCGCCACGGACCGGTTCATTCCCCATCGGCTGCCCATCTCTCCCCAGTGGACGATGTATCGCTGCATCACAGGCGTAAGGCGCATATATTTAATATCCGATATTTCTGTATTTACAGAAATAATAGTCTTATCTGGAAAAACGTCAAGAGGTTCGCGTCGGCGGGCGGGATTGCGAGTGGTATTCGAACCTAACTAAGTTAGGTACATTACGCGTATAACTGTTGGATTATTATGATAATTATATAGGGGTATAGGCGTGCGCAAGCGGTGTAGCGATGCCGCTTCAAGGCAGCTCTTAGCGAGCGTGACTGCCCGCTGCGTTTCCTAAGAGGCGTCGGCGTCCTCGAGTGCTTCGAGTTCGCCCATTTGTGCAGCGATGGTTCGCTTTCGTGACTCGAGCTGCTTCCAGAGTGCATTGGCCCGCTCGACGGTAGCGGGTGTGGCGCTCGGTTCGCCGGCGAGCGCGAGATAATGTGCTTTGGCGGCGACCGCCGCGCTCAACGCGGCGCGATAGCGGGATTCGAGTTTGCGCAGGCGGGCTTCGATGTCCATGTCAGGAACTCCCCGTTGATGGTGAGGCCAGAGTACTCGGCGTCGTTGACACCGGCGCGACGTTGACGTGACGACTCCGTGACTAGTCCGTGACGGGATGCCGTGCCGGATGCATGGTGCGCCATGATTTTACTCCCGCCGTTGGGCGTCGCCAACCGCTGAACGACTTCGACACGGTTTTTACACCGCGAGTGCCAATTTGCAGCAGCAAATTTATGGCCGGTGGATATACCGTAGACCCTATGAATACCATGATGCTCCGCGCTCGCCAGATGAGCCTGGCGCTGATCGTGGTCGCAGTCGTCGACCACGGGCACCTGCAGGCGGATTATTCCGGCGCCACACCCTGCGGATCAGGGCTCGTGCGACTAGGCCGCGACTTGATGCGGCGAGCGGGCGGTGAAGTCACGGCTGAGGTAGCCGCCTCGGATTGGACCTCCTCGCGCAATCGCCGAACTCGCGCTCAAACAGTCTAGGCTCACTGTCGACATTAGCGATCCATTGCACGCTGCGTCGAGCAGCCTTTCAGGACCATGGTCAGGCAGAGGCAGTCCGCAGTTCGCGGTTTGCGGTCCAAACGGGAAGGCGAATTGCACGTTCATCCAGAACGGCGTAACTCCGGTCTACAACCTCGCGAAATGATCCCACCCGCCACCCAGGGCTTTCACCAACAGCACGCTCGCGTTCATGCGGCGCATCTGAATGGCCACGTTTGATAGCTGCGCCTGGAGGACGGCATTCTCGGTGGTCGCGACTTCGAGATACGTCACCAGTCCCGCCTTGTACCGATACTGCGCCTGTTGCAATGCCTTGGCGGTCGCCGTCACGGCCGCAGCCTCACTGATGCTCTCCTGCTGCAATTGGTGCAGGGCGGCCAAATTGTCCTCGACTTCTTGATAGGCAGTGAGGACGGTGCCTCGATAGTCCGCGACCTGCTCGTCGTAAACCGCCTTCGCCTGCGCGGTCTGCGCTCGATGCCGTCCGGCGTCGAACAGAGTCAGCACGCCGGCCGCGGGACCCAACGACCAGAATCGGCTGGGCGCATTCAGCCAGTTGGACGAATGCGTGCTGTCGAAGCCCGCCGCGGCCGCGAGACTGAACACGGGAAAATACGCCGCACGCGCCACGCCGATTTGTGCGTTGGCGGCAGCGACCCGGCGTTCAGCCGCGGCAACGTCCGGACGGCGTTCGAGGAGAGCGGAGGGCAGGCCGGGATCGATGGGCGGAGGAGCCAACTCCAGAGGCAGTGGATTCGGCTCCAAGTGGAACGCCGATGGGTTTTCGCTGAGCAATACAGCGATGGCATGTTCGGTCTGCGCGCGCTGCAGCCGGATATCGGCGGCCTGGGTGCGCGCGGTCTCGAGCTGGGCCTGGGCTTGCGCTACGTCGGCGATTGCCGCGCCGCCGCCGTCATAAAGATTCTGCGTGAGTTGCAGCGACTGGGCGTAGTCCGCCACGGTTTTGTCGAGAAGCACTTGCTGCGCATCCTCGGAACGCAGCGCAAAGTAGTCGGTCGCGAGCTCGGCGTGAATCGACAGATTCAGCGTGGCGAGATCGGCAGCGCTCGCCTGTTGGCTCGCTTTTGCCGACGTCACGGCGTTGCGTACCCGGCCCCACACGTCGAACTCATAGGAAAGATCGGCTTCCAAGTCGAAGTTGTTGTAGACCGGCCTCCTGCCCGGCACGTAGGTCGGCCCATTGGTCGACGTTCTGGCGCGTGTCGCGGAAGAAGCGGCGCTCAAGGTGGGAAAGAGGTCGGCCCGCGCGATTCGGGTGGCGGCACGCGCCTGCTGCAGCCGCGCGAACGCCGCCTTCAAACCCTGGTTGGCGTCTCCGACCCGCGATTCCAGCGCATCCAGCTGCGGATCGTGAAATATCTCCCACCACGCACCGCGGTCTTGGTTGTCCACGGGTTGCGCCGCTTTCCAGTCGCCGGACTCCTTGTATTCGCTCGTGGCCGGCGCGCTATCCGGCGTTTTGTAGACGGGCGCGAACGAACAGGCCGTCAGCGTGCCGATGAGCAGCAGCGTTGCGCTCGAGAGCGAACCATTCATGTGGCTTTACTCTTGTCCTTCGGTTGCGCGGGAGGCGGGGTGGCGATGCGCACGAGCAGTCCGTCGGTGAGCGAGTCGGGCGGATTGAGAATCACTGTCTCGTCGGCCCCGAGGCCCGAGAGTATTTCTATGGTGTTACCGAAGTCGCGTCCTTGAACGATACTCTTGAGTTTCACGCGTTTTTGTCCGTCGACCGTCGCGACCTGCAAGCCGGCGGCCCGAAACAGCACGGTATTCGCCGGCAGGCGCAAGCTTTGGGCACTGGCCGGGAGTTTGAAATGTACTTCCGAATAGGCTCCGGGAAATACTTCGCGGTTCGCGTTATCCAATTCGAGTTCGACCTGCAAGGTTCTCAACGTGGGGTCGAGAGCGTTCGAGGTGCGTACCGTTTTTGCCGTAAAAGTCTTGTTCGGTTGCTCGGCAAAACGCAGTTCCGCATCCAGCCCCGGACGGGTGGCGGAGGCGTAGCTTTCCGGTACCTGCACGTATATGCGCAGCTTATGCATATCGGCGATGCGAAACAGTTCGCTTCCGGCGCTTTGACCGGCATTGATCAACGCTCCAATGTCGGTGTTGCGCGCGGTGATGACGCCGCTGAACGGGGCTACGACCCGCTTGAACGACTCGAGCTCGCGCAGTCGCGCCACATTGGCGGCCGCGGAATCGGCGGCCGCTTTCTTGGCTGCGGCGTCGCCCGCCTTTTCATCGGCGTCCTGCTTGGAGACCGATTCGGTGGCAAGCAATCCCTTCCAACGCGTATTGGTGGTGTTGGACAGGGCTTCGTTGGCACGCGCGGTCGCAAGATCCGCCTCAGCTTGGCTCAATTGCTGGTCGACTTCGGGCGTTTCGATTTCACCCAACAATTGACCCTTGGTCACCTCCGTTCCGATATCGGTACGCCAATCCTTGAGATAGCCGCTGGTGCGCGCGTAGATGGGCGCCTCGATGTACGCCTGCACGGTGCCCGGAAGCACCAGTTCCTCGCCCAGCGACGTCCGATTGGGTGTGACCGTGATGACCGTCGGTATCGCCGCTTCCGCCGATTCCTTGCCGAGCGAGGCACGCGCCCGCACGCGGCTGACCTCGCCCCACACGGCCAGGCACAGTGCGACAATGAGCAGAATCAGCGAATAACGCCGGATCTTACGGCGCAGAATCGTGTCCGGGTCGCCGGCGCTTGGCTCAGCCATTGGGAGTCTCCACGGAATGAATCGGGTGCGACGAAGGGCGCCCATGAATGATCGAGAATACGGTCGGTACGAAAAATAGGGTGGCGACGGTTGCAAAGACGAGGCCGCCGATGACCGCCCGTCCCAGCGGTGCATTCTGCTCGCCGCCATCCCCCAGCCCCAGCGCCATCGGGATCATGCCGATGATCATGGCCAAGGCCGTCATGAGCACCGGGCGCAGCCGTGTAAATCCGGCCTGCAGCGCGGCCTCGAATGCATTGTCGCCGGCGTTCATGCGTTCGCGCGCAAAACTCACCACCAGCACGCTGTTCGCAGTCGCCACCCCCATACACATGATCGCCCCCGTCAGTGCAGGAACGCTCACCGTCGTGTGGGTGAGGAACAGCATCCAGACGATTCCGGCCAACGCGGCGGGCAGCGCGGTAATGATGATGAACGGGTCGAGCAGAGATTGAAAGTTCACGACGATCAGCATGTATACCAGCACGATGGCGCCGAGCAGGCCGATCAACAAGCCGCTAAAGGAGGCCTTCATCGTCTGCGCCTGACCGCGCAGCACGACGTGCGAGCCTCTCGGTAGGTCTTTTTCCGATTCGGCGATGATCTTGTTGATTTGCGCGGACACGTACCCGAGATCCGTGTCCTGAACCGACCCGTAAATATCGATGGCCGGGGTCGCGTTGTAGTGGGTCACGACGGCAGGGGCCACGCTGCGATGGATGCTGGCAAGGTTCGACAATATCTGCGATGAGCCGCCGATCCCGCCGCTGAGGGGGGTATTGCCGAGGTCATTGAGGTTTTCCAAGCGAAACTGCGGTGTTTGACTCGCGACCTGGTACTGCGTACCGCTCTTCGGATCGACCCAGAATGACGGTGAGGTCTGGAAGCTCCCGGACAGAGACACGAGCATGTTGCTCGCCACCGTTTGTTCCGTCAGACCGACGAGCTGCGCCTTGGTGCGGTCGACGTCGACGTTGAACTGCGGATAGTCGCCGGATTGATGGATGTGCAGATCGACCGCGCCGGCCACGCCGTGCAGTTTCTGTATCAAGGTGTTCGCGAATGCACGGTTGGCCGGCACGTTGAATCCGACGATTTGCACATCGATCGGCGAGGGTAAACCGAAGTTCAATATCTGGGTGATCATGTCCGCCGGCAGGAACGCAAACGTCGCCGACGGATAGGTCGCCGCGAGCCTGGTGCGCAGCACACGTACAAAGTCCGCGGTCGGCTGATGGCCTTCGTTGAGATTCACGAATATATCGGCATCGCCCGGACCGACCGGCGCCGAGGTGCTGTACGCCAGATTGATGCCGCTGTAGGGAAGTCCCAGATTGTCGACGATGTTCGCAATCTGATTCTTCGGGATCACCCCGCGGATCGTTGCCTCGACCGCGTCGCAAAGCGCCGCGGTTTCCTCGATACGGGTGCCGGTGCGTGCGCGCAGGTGCAGCTTGATTTGGCCGCCGTCGACGGACGGGAAAAAGTCCTGGCCGAGTCCCGGCAGAGGTCCGAGCGGAAAGGCCAGCAGGGCGGTGGCGGCCATCGAGCCCAAGAATACGGCCGCGAAACGCGGCCCGCTGTGCAGGGCGGCTCCCAGCAACTCGCGATATCCCTCGCGCATCTTCTCGAAGCCTCGTTCGAATCGCTCCTGAAATCGCGCGAGGAAGTGACGGCTCTTGGGCTTCGCGCCGACATCGTGCTGCTTGAGCCAGAACTTTGCGAGCGTCGGAACCAGCGTACGCGACAGAATGTACGAGGCCAACATGGCGAACACCACGGCTTCGGCCAATGGGATGAACAGGAATTTGGCGATGCCGGCGAGCAGGAACATGGGTACGAACACGATGCAGATCGACAAGGTCGAGACCAGCGCCGGCAGGGCAATCTGGTGCGCGCCGTCGAGAATCGCGGTTTCCACATCCTTGCCGTGCTCGAGATGGTAGTTGATGTTCTCGATGGTGACCGTTGCATCGTCGACCAAGATGCCGACGGCGAGCGCGAGTCCGCCCAGGGTCATGATGTTGATCGTCTCGCCGAGCGCGGACAGGCAGCAAATCGACGCCAAGATCGACAACGGGATGGAAATCGTGATGATCAGGGTGCTGCGCCAGCTGCCGAGGAACAGCAGGATCAGCAAGCCCGTCAGTGCTCCGGCGATCGCCGCTTCGCGGGCGACGCCGGTAATGGCTCCGCGCACGAACACCGATTGGTCGCTGAGCGGCTCGATTTTCAAATTGGTCGGCAGCGACGCGCGGATCTGCGGCAGCTTCTGGTTGATACTGTTGATGATGTCGATCGTGGACGCTTTACCGGTCTTCAGAACGCTCATCAGTCGATCTGATTCGGGCTGGCGTTGAGCTTGATGAAGTACTCGAGCGGGCCCATTTTCTGCGTGCCCGCCGGGAGAATCAGGTTCTGAGCGCCGATTGCGCTGACCACGTCGTTCGCGGACAAACCGTTCGCGCGCAGCGCTTGCGGATCGAGATCCACCTGCACCTGCCGCTGCTTGCCGCCGAACGGAAAGGGTATTGACGCACCGGCGACCGTCGCCAACTGGGTGCGCAGGATGGTATTGCCGAGATCGTAGATTTGCGACTCCGGCAAACTATCGCTCGACAGCGCCAATTGCAGAATAGGCACGCTGGAGGCGTTATAGGACAAGACGAAGGGCGGCGTGGTACCGGGCGGCGAAAACGTCAGCTGGGTTTGCGACACCGCGGTGATCTGCGCGAAGGACAGATCCTGATCGACATCGGGCTGGAAGAAATACTTGACTACCGCCGTGCCGTAGACCGACTGCGATTCGGTGTGCTCGACGTCATTGACGGTGGTTTGTGCGATGCGCTCGGAGAACAGCACGATGCGATTCGCGATTTCTTCGGGCAGGATGCCGTTGTAGCGCCAGATCACGGCAGCAATCGGAATCTTGATGTTGGGAAAGATGTCCGTCGCCGTGTTCAGGATGGCGTAGCCGCCCATCAACACGATCAACACCGCCAGCATGATGAAGGTGTAGGGGCGTTGCAGGGCGACTTTGACAATCCACATGATCGGCTCCGATTGGAACGCAGAAGCTACCGGCGATCGGCCGGCCGGACTTCCCAGGGACTAGGCAAAAACCCAAGTGACGAGCATGCCACGGCTGCGCGACGCCGCAAAATATGCTGCGCCGCGCGACGCATGTTGCATCGATACGCTGAGCCTTGATTGTATATCCGTGCGTTCACCGAGTTCGAATGATTGTGGAAACGACAATCGCGCGGAAGCTTGTGTACATGGACCCGGAGATAGGGGCATATGCCCTTAATTCTTCTTAAATGTAAGTGAAACTGCATGACAAGTCAATTGACTGGCACCGAGAGACGGATGTATCGCAGACAAACGCGCTAAAGAATCGGCAGCGAGTTCAGTTCCTTGTTGCCCGCAATGCTCAGCAGGACCGCTCTGAGTTCCGCCGCGGGCTCTTTGCCGAAGATGCTTTCGAAGCGGCCTTCGGCGTGCTGCCACAGGCGTCGGGATTTGCGGAGTATCAGCCTGCCTTTGCTCGTCAACTCGACGTAACGCTTGCGGCGATCGTCGGCCGACAGCTTCAGGACTACCAGATCGTCTCTCTCCAGAGGCTTGAGGTTGTGCCCCAAGGTGGACCTATCCATGACCATCGCCGTCGCGAGTTCGCACATCGTGACCGGGCCCTCGCGGCTGCCGCGATCCACTTCGGAGAGAATGGAGTATTGAGTCGATTTGATGCCGACCGGAGCCAACGCGGTATCGTAGAACTGCGAAATACGGCGCGACGCCTTGCGCAAGCTCCCGCAGGTGCATGCATTGCGGGGCACGGTCATGGAGCTTGGCTTGGATTTGTTGCGGCGGTGCAGGGGCATATGCCCCTATTATAGAACGATACCGTCGATTCGGGTAACCATGGGATGCGCAATTCCTGAAAATTACCTGCTCGGTTCAGGCCGCTTGCTGCACTTGCTGCAGAGATTTCGGAGAGGAGGCGGCATGCCGTGCGACGATGTCGTCCGACACTTCCCAGAGACGCCTGGCAAGGTCGACATCCTCCAGCAAGGGATTGCCCTTGGCGATCTGACAATCCGACCAAAATTCTCCGGTGATTCCGCTGACGCCGGGATTCGCCGCGAGCAATGCCTGGGTTGCCGCACCCCGCGGGGCCGATTTCATGAACCATTGCGCAGCCGACAACGCGACCTTGAGCGGCAGACTCAGATGCTTGTTGAGACCGTCGAGGTTATCGAACATGATGCCTTCGGCCGGGGCCTGATTGATGCTGGCGCTGCTGCTCACGATCACGATGCGCCCGGTTCCATCGCGCACCAGGCCAGACAGCTCGTTCACCAGCGCAAAATGGCCGATATGGTTGACGAGAAACTGCATTTCCACGCCGTACCGAGTTTGCAGGGTCGGTAGATTGGCGATGCCGGCATTGGCAACGACGGCGTCCAATGGAATTTGAAGCGCGCGGATCGCACCGCCCGCTGCGGCGACCGAATCAAGATCTGCGAGATCGCAGGCCACGGGGGTGCAGGAGGGACCCGCTTTGGCGCAGGCGATTTCGGCGTCCCGCAGCGACCTCGCGAGCCCGAACACCTGCGCGCCGTTGGCGCTGAGCGCGCTCATCGTTTCGAAGCCGATCCCGGAATTGCAGCCGGTCACCACCATGCGCTTGCCCGTCAGGTCGATGCCCGCAAGCACCTTGTCCGCCGTCGAGCGCGCGCCAAATGGATTTGACTTGACCATCAAAAATACCTCTCTACCTGGATTGATTCAACGGCGCGCAGAACATGCGCGCCGCGACCGTCATCCCCTTCACGAATTCTTCTCGAGATGCCGAACGCTGTTTGAAACCGCGCGCGGTGGCGTGCAGCGCGCGCGCCAAATCCGCCGGCGACAGACCGGCCACGGCGCAAAAACCGTTCAGCGGCGAATCCCCGATGGCGCGGGCAACCGCCAGTTCGAACTGAGTCTCGTAGTGAGTGAGCGTCGCACCCGCGAGCGACGTGCTCGCGCACATGAGGTCCGCCGCGTCCGATCCGAGCGACCCGACGAATCGTCCTGACCAGGCATCACAGGCGGCAATCAGCCTGAGCTCCAGACTGTCTTCCCGGCGGGAGAGGGCGGCGATGGCCGCTTTCAGCTGACTATTGAGCGATTGTTCCACTGCTTTGCGGAACAACTCTTCCTTGTTCGCGAACTGTAGATAGAGCCCTTGTCGCGACACGCCGGCCGCGCGGGCCACTTCATCCATCGACGTCTTACGGTATCCATAGCGGGCAAAGACGCCTACGGCAGCATCCAGCACGGCCGCTTGGCGTGCGTCGGCGGGTTCTGCTTCCGGGGTTTGCATTATGTTCACGCCGACACAGTAGACAAGATGGCACCATTGTGTCAAGGAAGTCGCTAGAGTGATCGTTTGCCGCTATTATAGTAGTTAGAGAAAACAATAGGATACGCTCGTTGTCTACTGCACAATATTAATTTAACAGATGCCCGCACAGATGCGCGCACACAAATGGCGCACAAAGGGAGCCGACCGGCACCGCTGCGGGCACTGGTGCGTACCTCGAGTAAAAGCCGGCCGCTGCACTGCCGCGGCGCTGCTGGCGCGACACGAGATCCACTCGCGCCTCTTCGCCCAATAGGGCCCGCAACCCGTCCCAGTCGCGCGAGTTGAACAGATCCGCGTACCGCTGAAAGCTCTTCTCTTCCTCGGCCGAGATGCTCGGCTTCGATGAGGCGTTCGCGGCGATGTTCGCACGCGCGCGC
>WNFI01227037.1_pt1 | contig 44293 bp, 41 predicted proteins | sample 5400471 | NCBI WGS metagenome assembly WNFI01 (sample SAMN13153348, study PRJNA577476) | soil metagenome | isolation source: 100 cm saprolite on Douglas fir-dominated hillslope | place: USA:California | collected 2013-09-17 | reverse complement strand
GGGGAAGTGCACCGTCACAGTTCTGGGCGCGACTTCGGCCCGTTCCGCGATGTCGTTGATCGTGGTCTCGCGGTAGCCACGCTCGGCGAAGAGCTCGAGGGCGGCCTTCTGGATCGCCTGCCGGGTACGCCTCTTTCGTCGCTCCTGTCGATCAACCACCTGTGCGGTCATGGGACCATCCTACTTGACAAGCACTATTGCTAGGCTAGCATTATTGCTAGTCCAGCACCAAGGAAGGCACCAATGCCAGGCTTCATCTCTGACAGTCCGCTGGCCCGCGATCTGATCCGAATCGGCGACCAAGCGATCGCTCGTGAGGACGACGTCGCGCTCCGCGCCTACTTCAGTGAGGACTACGCCTTCCACGGGCCCGGCGGCGACCTGAGCTTCGATCAACTGCGCGCTTACTTCGCGTCCTTGCGCGACGCTTTCAGCGATCTGCGAATCGTCCGTGAGCAGATCATCGTGGACGGCAACTTCCTGGCCGCGCGCAGCACGTTCTCCGGGGACTTCACCGGGGTCTTTACCTACTCGCCCATCGGCCCAGTCGAGCCCACTGGGCAACACCTCGAGTGGGAAGTGATCGGTACCTTCAGGTACGACGACGACGGGCGACTGGCCGAGGAGTGGGTGCAGACCGACTACCGCAGCTTCTTGACCAAGCTCGGCGTGACCGCGACGGAGTCCGCCCACCGCGGGACGACCACGTAGCTACACCCCGCAACCTGGGAGGCTCGAGCGCCGACTGTTGCGCGAGCGGCCGTCCTCCGGGGCGCGTCTTGTGGAACCTAGCGCCGGGCAGCGCTCCGGTCCGGACGGGGATATCGCCTCCGGAGAGCCTCGAAGGACGTTCCCGGCCCTTCGGCCAACCGCTGCTCGATGAGGTCGCACACCTCCTCGGGGTTGTGCTGCACGGAATCGATCTCGAGATCGCAGGCGTCGTTGGCGTAGACGCTCTCGTAGAACCAGGGGCGCAGGCGGCCCAGTTTCTCGACGGCGCGCCGGAGCCCCTCGTCGCCGTAGATCTCCGCCGCCGGGAGCCGCTTGTCGATGGTGCGATTCGCCAGGCGGTCCATGAGCACCTCGTAGGAGGGCTTCAGAGTGACAAGCAGGACGGGCAGGCCTTCGAACCGCCGGACGCAGTCCTGCAGTACAGGCGGGTCGGTCATCAGCAGGTGGTCGACGATGATGTTGCATCCCTGGCGGGAGGCGGCGGCGATCCACTCGTGGAAGGTGCACATGGCCTGCCATCCCTTGCCGCCGAAGCTCCAGCGTAGGGTTCCCTCGGGCAAGCCCGCGTCAACCGGGTGGGCGTAGATGCCCTGCTGGGCGTCCGGGCCGTGGTGGCTGTACCGGGCCGGAAACGAACTCGACAAGAAGTGGTCTATTCCGAACAGCAGCCAGAAATCCTCGCGCCGCTTGGCGAAGATCTCACACGTCGTGGACTTTCCGGCGCCTGACGTGCCGTTGATGATGATGATCTGACCCGCCAACGTCTCCGGCTTCCGTGTCGAGCGACCAGTCGGTCGCGCAGCTTGCGACTCAACCCAGAGCGAGCTCGCCCCGTGCGATCCGGCGAAATCTCACGGCCGGGCAGAACTCCTGGTTGTCCCCCCAGTGCGGCACCCCGTCCCAGTCCCACTCGACGAGCGACCAGACGACGGTGTGGTCTGTATACCCCGTGAAGATGAGTCCCTCGTCAATCTGGCCGCTGGCCCGGATCGTCCGGCCGAGCTTGTCGACCGCCTCGAACGACACCCGACGAGGGCCGAAGGGGCCGTACTCCGTCACCCGGCGGGTTCCGGAGGCAAGACTCGACAGAGTGCCGTCCTTCCAGAAGTAGCCGCCGATGACGCGCTGCTCGTCCCCCTCGCCCATGGCGATCGCGTGGAAGGAGCTGTCCTGCGCGATGCCCCAGAAGTAGCCGCCGCTGGCCAGGGACTCGTACTCACGCGGGCCGAAGGACGTATCCCGCATCGAGTAGCAGTCGATGGCGATCTCCTCACCGGCGTGGCGGATCGTCCCGCGCATCCGCCCGGGCTGTTCGATGTGAAAGCGGGCGGTCGCCTGCTGACCGGAGTCCGCGGTGCCGAGTTCATGGATCGGGCCGATGGCCTGCCACTCGAAATCGATCTCGAATCCTTCGTTGTCATATCGGATCGAGTACCGGTCGAGTGGCTCAAGCACGCGTACCGAGAGGGAGTTCCGGGCGGTCATGTCGAACTTCTCGGCGCCGGGCGGCATGGCCTGCAGATGGCTCCAGTTGTAGTAGAGGCAGTTCCACTGGAATGTTCCCGACGGGTCCCACATCACGGGCCCGCCGTTGAGCATCCCCATGTTCGGCCGGAAGTAGTACTGCGTGAAGCCGTGCAGCCTTCGCTCGGGCTTCGAGAAGGAGAACCAGACGCTCTCGTTCCAGTACGGGTTGTCGTCGCGATCGTCGGAGAAGCGGTCGGCCTGCGGTAGCAGTTGCATGAGTGCTCTTTCCGTCACGTCACGATCAGGTCGCCGAAGTCGGGCCGGCGCAGCCGGTGCCACATCTCGTTCCCGGGGAACGGGCAGTTCGTCACGGAACGACCGTGCTCGTTGCGGTAGTAACTGTTCGCCCGCGGATCTTTATAGATCTTGAACTTCTCGCGCTCGTCGAGCTGGTCGTTATAGCGCCAGTACGCCTGCTCGGTGACGTCGACGGAGCTCTTGCCGGTGAGGATGAGCTCGGAGATGCAGTCGAGCAGGAAGCGGGTCGCCATCTCCTCGTGGTTGACCACGCCCAGGCCGCCATAGGGGTTCATATTCGGCCCGTAGATCAGGAACAGGTTCGGGAATCCGGGCACCATGACACCGATGTAGGCCCGCGGGCCGTCCTTCGACCACAGGTCGTGCACCGAGCGGCCGCCCCGCCCGAGCACCTCCATCGGCCACAGGCACTCGTTGGCCCTGAACCCGGTGGCGTAGACAATCGCATCCACGTGATGATCGGCTCCGTCCACGGTCCGGACCCCGGTTAGCGTGACCCGCTCGATTCGTTCCGTGATGAGGGTGACGTCGTCGCGCAAGATCGCGTCGTACATGTTGTAGCCGGAGTCGACCTGTACCGGCCGCGTCGAGAACGGCGGGTGCGGCGGGATCATCTTGTCGATCAGCTCGGGCCGGCTGGCCAGCTTCTTCTTGATGAACTCGATGCGCTCGTCACGGATCTGCTTGTTCACGGCGCTTCGGGCGTACGGGTCCTCAAAATCTGGATCGATTTCCCGGGTCGGCCCCGACAGGTAGGGCCCGAGCAGCCAGTTGGTCCGGAATCGCATGAAGTTCGGGTGGAAAGGGAAGTTGTGGTCCAGCCAGGTCGCCTGGGCCGGGAAGGGCGACAGGTACCCGTCGTGCTCGAACAGCCACTGCGGCGTGCGCTGGAAGACCGTCGTGTGCGCGGCCAGCTTCGCCAGCTCGGGCACCAGCTGGACTCCGGAGCAGCCGGTGCCGATCACGGCCACCCGCTTGTCGCTTAGGTCGAGCCCATCGGGCCAGCGAGCGGTGTGGAAGGCCAGGCCGGCGAAGTCGCCCAGGCCCTCGATCTGCGGCAGGTTCGGCCGCGAGAGCAGCCCGACCGCGCTGATGACGGCATTGGCCCGCAGCACCCGCTCACCGTCCGGGCCCTTCGCCACGACTTCCCACGTCGCCGTCTCCTCGTGCCAGGTCATCGTCACCACCTCGGTGTCGAAGACGACGTGCTCGCGGATCCCGTACCGGTCGGCGACCCAGTTGAAGTAACGCTGGTTCTCCGCTCGTGTGCACCACGGCGATGGGGGGTCGAGCTCGGCGCCGAGGATGTGCATGTAAGCACGGCTGGGCGAGTCGACCCGCGCGCCCGGGTAGCGGTTCTCGAACCACGTCCCGCCGACGCCAGCATTCTTCTCGATCACCGTGAAGCTGATTCCGGCGTGCTTGAGCTGAGCCGCCGCGTTGAGACCGCCCATGCCGGCCCCCACGACGATCACCGAGAACCCCTCGACCCGCTCGGGGGCCGGTGGTTGCTCCCAGCTCAGCCCCCGGGCCCACGGGTCGAGGCCGAACTCCTCGATCCACAGCTCCACGTCGTCTTCCGGGAGCTGCTCCATGCCTCCGGCGAGCGCCAGGGTGCGCGGCAGCCGCTCGAGCGGACCGGGATCGATCGGCCCGGCACCCGAATCCCGGTAGGACTTCAGGAACTGGGCCGCCTTCGCCCGCAGCAGCGCGACGTCGGCCGGGTCGGTGAGCCCGACCGAGAGGTTTCCGCCGACGTAGCCGCGAACGGAACCGACTTTCGTGGCCGCAATACTCTCGTCACCGGTGAGCTGGTACAGCAAGCCGCGAAGTGCCATCGGATCGGCGTAGGTCACCGCGTCGTCGATCTGCTCGTCGGTGGCCTCGAGCAGTTCCGTGCGTGCTGACTCCGGCTCAGCGCCCAGGTTCAGTGGTCTCACTCCCGTCTGGATGAAGGTTCACGGGCCGGGGAACGATCACGGGGGCGGCGGATGCTCAGCTCGCAGGTGCGGCGCCATCATCAACGGCGTCACGGCCATGACCCCGCCATCGACCGGGAGAACGACGCCGGTGATCCAGCGAGCCTCGTCGCTGGCGAGGAACGCGGCCGCCCAGCCGACGTCCCAGCCGTCGCCGTTCGTGCCCAGCAGTCCGGAGGCCGCGGCCAGACGCTGGCGGTACTCGGTCTCCGGGGTCACGCCGGTGACTGAGTACAGCAGGGGTGTCGTGATATGCCCGGGCGCGATGGCGTTGACCCGGATTCCCTGGCGACCGTGCGAGTAGGCCATGTCGACAGTGAGCGCGTTGACCCCGCCTTTCGCCGCGGCGTATCCGACGTAGTCGCCGCCGCGCGACCCCGAGATCGACCCGATGTTCACGATCGCCCCGGAGCCCTTCGCCGCCATGACCGGCACCGCGCTCTTGCTGGCCAGGAACATCGTCTTGAGGCTGAGGTTCAGAACGCGGTCCCACTCGGCCTCGCCGGTGTCCACCACGTTTCCGGCCACGGCCACCCCGATGTTGTTCACGAGGATGTCCAGCGTGCCGAAGGCGTCGACCGCGGCCCGGACCATGGCGTCACAGTCCGCCGCCCTCGTCATGTCGCCGGCGAAGACGGCCGCCGTGCCGCCCTCGCCCCCGATGATGGTTCGGGTTTCCTCGGCCCGGTCGGGATTGATGTCGGCGAGCAGCACCCGGGCGCCCTCGCGGGCCAGCGTGATCGCGCAGGCCCGACCGGTGGCCATGCCGGGTCCGGGCGTCGAACCGGCCCCGGTGACGATGGCTACCTTGCCTTCGACGCGCCCGCGACGCTCGCTCATCGCCCTCCCGAGATCGACCCTTCTCGCGAAGGATAACTCAGCAGGGCGGCTCATGTAAGTGATTGTTTACTCGCCACCGTTCAGGTAACGACCTGGGTGGCCTCGCCTACGCAGGTTACGACCGGGGTGGCGTCGTCTACCCGGGCGCCGTCAGGACCCGACGGAGGAACTCGACCCGACTGTCGCGAGCCGCGCGGGAGATCGCGGCATCCGGCGCGATTCCGTCGAAACCGTGGAATCCGCCCGCCCAGACGTGCAGCTCCGCGGCACCGCCTCACGATGAGATCGGGCTCCGCCTCGAGACCGGGAACTCGGCGATCCTCGCGAACGAGGCCACGGGCCGCGAGCACGTCGTCGACCGCGGACGCCGACGTCACCGTACGCATGCCCACCATGCGCTCGATGTCCACCGTCGCCGGCAGTTGCCCCGAGGCCAGCAGCGGCGCGAGTTCGCGGTCGAAGGGCGGTACCGGATACGTGGTCTGGCTGGACGTCTGGCCTCCTGGTGCGTCGGGACTGATGCTCACGTTCACTCCTGGGGTCCGCTGCGCGCCCCTTGGCTTTGCAGGCAGATCGTTCGGGACCTCTAGTCTGGCAACTAGCCGAAGAGGGGAGCTATAGTGCGTGCCGCGGTCTTGCGTCGGATCGGTGACTCGACGCTCGAGGTCGTCGACGACGCGGAGCTAGTAGAGACCGGTCCAGGGATGGTGCGGGTCGCCATCCGGGCCACCGGGATCTGTCATTCCGACTTGTCGGCGATGCAAGGAACGTTCCCCATACCCACCCCGTGCGTGCTGGGCCACGAAGGTGTGGGCGAGATCGTCGAAACCGGCCCCGACGTGACGGATCTGGTCGTCGGTGACCACGTCATCGCCACTGGAGTGAGCCAGTGCGGCCAATGCAGCTTCTGCCTGACCGGCCAGGGCCACCTCTGCAGTGGGGCGAGCTTCGGTGAGCCGCGCTTCCGCATCGGCGGGCAGCAGGTGTTCGCCCTGGCCGGGATAGGCAGCTTCAGCGAGGAGGTCCTGCTCTCCCGGGAGGCGGCCATCAGAATCCCCCGCAACGTCCCCTGGGATGTGGCAGCCATAGTAGGCTGCGGCGTCCCCAGCGGGGTCGGCGCCGCGATCAACGCTGCGAAGGTCGTGCCGGGCTCGTCGGTGATCGTGTTCGGCTGCGGCGGGGTGGGCACCTCGGTCATTCAGGGGGCCAGGTTGGCAGGAGCGGCCGAGATCGTGGCCGTCGACTTGCTGGCATCCAAACGCGAGAACGCCACTAGGTTCGGAGCCACCCACGCGGCGGCTCCTGGAGACGTGGCCGCAGTAAAAGCCGAAGTCACCGGAGAACGGGACGGCTTCGACTACGGTTTCGAAGCCATCGGCCAGCCCGACACCATCCGGGCCACCTATGACGCGGTCCGCCGCGGCGGCACCGTGGTGATCGTGGGCGTCGGGCATCCCGAGCAACAGGTGGTGTTCAACGCCTACGAGTTCGCCTATGGCGATAAAACCCTCAGAGGCACCTGGTTCGGATCCGGAGACCCCCGCATAGAATTTCCCCGCCTGCTGAAACTGTGGAATGCGGGACGCCTCGATCTCGACGGAATGATCAGCAGTCGGTCCCGGCTAGCGGACATCAACTCCGCATTCGCCGAACTGCAGGCAGGCCGTTCGACCCGTATCGTCCTGACCGCCTGACCGGCACTGCTCGGTCATCGAGCCATTTCCCCCGCGTCGACCAGCAGGGTGCTGCCGGTCATGAACAGGGAGAGGTCGCTAGCGCAGAAGAGCGCTACTCGGGCGACATCATCAGGGCGGCCGGCTCGCCCCAGCGGACCGGAAAGAGTCCGCTCTAGATCCGTACCCTCTTGCGTTGCCTGGACTCCGGGCGTGACGATAATGGTCGGCGCGATTGCGAGTACGCGAATCCTGGCCTCGGCGAGCTCGAGCGCGAGTTGGCGGGTGATGCCGACGATCCCGTGCTTGGAGGCCACGTAGTGGCTGACACCTGGGCCTCTCCCTCGAATACCGGCGATCGACGACACGTTTATGATTACGCCACCGCGACCCGCGTGAACCATGCGGCGCGCCGCTTCGCGGCAGCCTGAGAAGGTACCAGTGAGATTGATGCGGATGACGCGGTCCCAGTCGTCGTCGGAAAGCTGCAGTATGGGTGTCGACGGATAAACGCCTGCGTTGTTGACCCAGATGTCGATGCCGCCAAGTTCGGCGACGGCGGTGTCGGCAGTGGCGGAGATCGACCCCGGGTCGGCGACATCGAGCCGGCTGGCCACCGCGGCTACCCCGAACCTGGCCGTCATTTCTTCAGCGGCGCTCTTGGCGCCTTCTTCGTCGATGTCACCGATCAGCACGGCTGCTCCTGCTTCGGCCAACCGCCGGGCAATGGCCCGGCCGAGGCCCTTGGCGCCTCCGGTTACCACCGCTCGCCTGGCCTGCAACGAGATCAGGTCTTGTATCGCACGATCAGTGACATCAGCGATCGACATCAGGCATTTCCCTCCAGCGCAGAGCCTACAGCCTCACGACGTTGGCCATCGGTGTTGTGCACGACGCTCTCTGGACGGTACTGTCCCGTCAGTGGCGCAGGAAGTGACCCCGTTCCGCATAGAGATCTCGGATGCTTCCCTAGACGATCTCCGCGAACGGCTTGTCCGCACTCGTTGGCCGGAACGGGAGACCGTCGACGACTGGTCACAGGGCATGCCGCTGTCCGACCTGCAGAACCTGTGCCAGTACTGGGCCGAGCAATACGACTGGGCCGCCCGCGAGGCATATCTCAACTCTTTCCCGCAGTTCCGCACCGAGATCGACGGGCTCGGGATTCACTTCATTCACGCGCGCTCGCCCCACCCCGACGCGCTGCCACTGGTGCTCACCCACGGGTGGCCCGGATCGATCGTCGAGTTCCACAAGGTGATCGGGCCGCTCACCGACCCGGTAGCCCACGGCGGAAGCCCGGCCGATGCGTTCCATATCGTATGCCCATCCCTGCCCGGGTATGGTTTCAGCGATAAGCCGTCCCGGTCCGGATGGGGTGTCGAGCGCGTCGCTGACGCTTGGGCCGCGTTGATGGCCCGACTCGGGTATGAACGCTACGGCGCACAGGGCGGCGACTGGGGCGCCAGCGTCGCCCGCCACATAGCCCAACGTCACCGTGGCCATGTCATCGGCATCCACCTCAACATGATCGTGGTGGAGCCCGATCCGGCCACCATGAACGACCTCACTGAGCGGGAACAGGCCGCGTTGGCATCGATGGCCCACTATGCCGACAAGGACTCCGGCTATCTCAAACAGCAATCCACCCGACCGCAGACCCTCGGCTATGGCTTGGTCGACTCGCCAGCCGGGCAGTGCGCCTGGATCGTCGAGAAGTTCTGGTCGTGGACCGACTGCGACGGTGACCTGTTGAACGTGCTCAGTCGCGACGAGTTGCTCGACAACGTCATGCTCTACTGGATCCCAGCAGCGGGAGCCTCATCGGCGCGGCTTTACTGGGAGAGCTACACCGCTGGCAAACGCGACCCGGTCACCGCTCCAGCAGGTTGCTCGGTCTTCCCGAAGGAAATCATCCGGCCGTCGCGCCGCTGGGCCGAGAAGGACTTCACCGACATCCGCTGGTGGGATGAGCCCGAGAAGGGCGGCCACTTCGCCGCCTTTGAACAGCCCGCCTTGTTCGTCGAACAGGTCCGTTCCTTCTTCCGCATGATCCGCTGAGCACTAGCGACTCGCCGGCCGACGCTCGACGACGGCGACCCTTGGCTCGTCCCGAGTCGGATCCAGGAGAGAGGCAATCGAATGAACGCAGTGCTCCGCTTCGTCGACGCGGTGAACCGCGGGGACGTGGACGGCGTCGAGGCCGCCTTCCACCCCGACTTCGAGATGATCGTTCCTCAGCACCCCGCGCGCGGCTTCAGGGGTCGCGATCAGGAGGTCAGGAACATGCGCTCCCTCATGACCACGCATCCGGAGGGGCGCATCGAGGTGCGCCGGGCCGTAGAGAGCGGCAACGAGGTCTGGGTACAGAACAGGTACACCTGCGACGCCCTCGAGATGGAAGCCGTGGTGATCTACGAGATCGACCCGGCCACGGACACCATCCTCGTGGGTCACTACTACTCGGAGGAAGTCGATCGCGGCGGCCCGGACATCAACGCCTGGATCGAGGCGCTCATGTAAGTGATTGCTTGCTTACTATTTGCCGTTCCCGTAGCATGCGATCGTGGCGGTGACTGAGACTTTCGATCCGTTCGACGTGAAGCAGGGACGCCGGCACCACGAGGCGATGGCCGAGCTCCGCGCCGCCTGCCCGGTCGCCCGGCTCGGTTCCGGGATGCTCGTCGTCTCGCGCTACGACGACGTCAGGTCGATGCTGACCGACCCGCACATGTCCAACACGGATGCCGCCCGCGCACCGGGCGTGACGGTGCCCGAAGCGGACCGGCTCTTCTTCTTCGAGTACGACCCGCCCCTGCACCTTCCGCTCCGGCGGCTGCTGCGCGATCTGCTCTCACGTCAGCGAGCCGAGGCGACGACGCCCAAGGTGCGCGCGCTCGTCGTCGAGTTGCTGACGCCCCTGCTGAAGGTCGGCGGCGGCGAGGTGGTCGAGGAATTCACGGCGCCGCTCGTGGGGCGGCTGATGATGCGGCTGGCCGGATTCCCCGAAGCAGACGCGCCCCAGTGGCGACGGTGGATCCAGGACATGATTCGGTCGGGATTCTCGTTCACCAACACCAACGATCGAGGGACCGGCTTCGAGCAGTGCTATCCCGACCTGCTCGACTACCTCGACCGGCACATCGACGACCGGGCGCGATCCTCCGGCCGCCGCGACGACGTGCTCAGCCGGGTCGTCACCGCAGACATCGAGGGCCGGCCTCTGCCGCGGACGCTGCGGCGGATGATCCTGTTCAGCATCCCGTCCGCAGGCGGGAACACAATGGGGAACTTCGTCAACAACCTGCTGCTCTCGCTGGCTACCGACCCGCGGCTCGTCGAGAGCCTGCGCCGGGACCGCACGCTCGTGCCCCGCGCGGTCGAGGAGTCGCTGCGGCGGGACTCGCCGAGCATGTTCATCTCGCGGATCTGCCGGGAGCCGGCCGAGGTCGGCCAGACGCCGGTCGCGGACGGTGAGAAGGTCCTGCTGGGACTGGCCTCGGCCAATCGCGACGAGTCGGTTTACCGCGACCCGGACGCCTTCCGGCTGGACCGGGCCGGCCAGCCTCCGCACGTCGCGTTCGGCTGGGGCAGCCACACCTGTGCCGGCGTGCACGTCGTCCGTCACCTGGGTTCGACCTTGCTGAACATCGTGCTCGACCTGGTGGCGACGATCGAGCTCGAACCGGGGACGACGCCGGTCCCGTATCTGTCGCCGCAGGGCAACGGGCTGGACGAGCTGCGGGTCCGCCTGACCCGCACCACCTGACGCCGTCTGGGAAGCGCCGCATGACTGAAACGATCACCAGCTACTGCCGGATGTGCCCGGCGAGCTGCGGAGTGCGCGTTACGGTCGACAACGGGGCCGCGGTCCGGCTGGCGGGCGACCGGGACCATCCGGTCTCACGTGGCTACGTCTGCCCGAAGGGCCGAAGAATGGTCGGCGTCGTCGACGATCCCGCAGTTCTTGACGAGCCGCTGATGCGTGACCCGCGCGGCAGGCTCGTGCCCGTCGACTGGGACACCGCACTCGGCGACCTGGCCGAGAAGCTGAGCCTGATTCGGGACTCATGCGAGCCGTACGCCATCGGGCTGTATACCGGGACGTCCCAGGACACCACCGCGCGGTACGCCGCGTCGCGGCTGATGAGCGGCATCGGGTCGCCGAGCACGTACACTTCCACGACCGTCGACAGCATCGCCAAGATCCTCGTGCCGAAGCTGATGGCGGGCCGGGAGCGGCTGGTGCCGGCGGTCGACTTCGAGACCACGACATTGCTGCTGGTCATCGGCGAGAACATGGTCGTGTCTCACGGGGGGTTCTCGTACTTCCCCAATCCGGTCTGGTACCTGCGGAAGATCACCGGGCGGGGAGAGGTGTGGGTCATCGACCCGCGTCGCACCGAGACCGCGCGGCTGGCCACACATCACCTCTCGACCAGGTCAGGGACCGACTTCGCCGTCATCGCGTACCTGATCCGCGAGCTGCTGCGAGACGGCGCCGACCACGAGTACCTGCGCCTGCACGCGCGACGGATCGAGGAGCTGCGCAACGCGGTCGAACGATTCGATCTCGGGAGCACCGTCCGGTGTACCGGCCTGGACCGGGCCAATCTCGAGGGGCTGCTGCGGGCCGTTCGCCGGCACCGGCGGCTGGCCGTCGTCACGGGCACCGGCGTCACGATGGCCGCGACCGGAAACGTCACCGAGTGGCTGGTGTACGCGCTCCAGATAGTCACCGGCTCGTTCGAGCGCCCGGGCGGGCGCTGGTTCAATCACGGAGCGACCTTCTGGCCATCGCGAGCGACGGCGCCGGACACGTCCCAGTTCGGGCCCGGCCCGAAGAGCCACCCGGAGATCGGCCGCATCGCCGGCCAGTTCCCGTGCTCAGTCCTGCCCGCCGAGATCGAGCAGGGTTTTCTTCGGGCCCTGCTCGTCATGGGCGGCAATCCGATGGTGGCCTTTCCGCAACCAGACCGGCTCGCCGCGGCGCTCGGCCGGTTGCCGGTGCTGGCGGTATGGGACATCGTCCGGTCGGCCACGGCAGAGCGGGCGAGTCACGTCTTTCCCTGCCCGACCCCGCTGGAACGCGCTGATCTGGCCGTACCGGTCCAGCTGTCGTCGGTATTCGCCCAGTACAGCCCGCCGGTCGTCCCGCTGCGCGGCCACCGCCGGCCCGTGTGGTGGAGCATGGCCAAGCTCGCCGAGCGTCTCGGGCTCGACATCCTGCCCGGCGGCCTCGACCCAGATGCGTGCTGCGACGAGGACATCTGCGCCCTGCTCGCCCAGGGCCTCCCCGCGCACTGGGAGCAGGTGCGCGACTCGCCCGGACCGATCGAGTTCGCCGCCGAGGAGCGATGGGTGGAGCGCACGGTGCTGCCCGACGGGCGGTGGGACCTCGCGCCCGCTGCGCTGGTCGACCGCCTCGCCTATGCGCTCGACCGCCCGGCGCCGGAACTCGTCCTCGGGAACCGACGCGAGCGAACGCACACGAATTCCACGCTGACCTGGAGCACGGGCAGCCGTCCCGCGCCGGCACCCCATCTCTACCTGAGTCCGGCCGACGCCGAGGCGGCCGGCGTGCACAATGGCGACTGGGTCCAGGTCACCAGCCCGCACGGCTCGCTCACGGCTATCGCCTGCCTCGAATCCGCGATGTCGCCGGGCACGGTCGCCGTCCCGCACGGGTTCACCGAGCCCAACGTCGGCCACCTGACCGCGACCGATGCCGGCCTCGACCCGCTCACCGGCATGCCGACGCTCGTGGGCGTGCCCGTCACCCTACGAGTCGTGTAGAGCCGAGCATCCATGCGTAGCTTTGACCATGATCCCGAACGTGTGGTGGTGCGGGGCGGCACCCTGGCGTTCTGGCACCGGGGGCACGGCGGGGTGCCGCTGCTGCTGGTGCACGGCTGGCCCTCCACCCGACGCATCTGGGCTCGTAACATCGTCGATCTCGCCGCCCGCGGCTTCGAGGTAATCGCACCGGACCTGCGCGGCTTCGGCGACTCGGACTGCGGCGCCGACGGCCTGCATGACGTCGTGGCGCACAGCCTCGATATGGCCGCCCTGCTGGTCGATCGCCTCGAGCTGGAAAAGGTCGTGGCGGTGGGCGGCGACCTGGGGGCCGCGGTGGTGCAGGACCTGTCGCTGCGTTTCCCGGGACTCGTCGATCGTCTCGTGGTGTTCAACGGCCCGCTGCCCTCGCTGGCCGGCCGCACGGCCCATCTGCCGCGCGACGAGCGCCGCTTCGAGGACTCGCACGGGTTCCGGCCGGCTACCGAGCCGGACGCGCTGCTGGCCGAGCTGGCCACGCCGCAGGCCAGGATGGAGTACGTCGCCGGGCACTACCGGTCGTGGTCGCCGCCCGGCGCCTTCGACGACGACGAACGACACGCCCACGCTGATCCTGGTGGCCCTGGCCGATCCATGCTGCCATCCGGCCTTCGGGCAGCGCGCCGCCATCGTGTTTGCCCGGCACACCGGCCCGTTCGGCATTCTCGACGCGGGACACTTCCCGCAGTGGGAGGCCCCAAAGATCATGAACGACGCCATCGCCATGTTCTGCGCCGACCGGTTCGGAGCTAGCGCTCCGCAGAAGGGGTAACGACCGATCGCCGACTTGAACGGCGTCAGGCAGTCTGCCAGTCTTCGTACACATTTACTTGCGCCATCCGAGAGTATTATTCTCCAGAATTGCCAGGAGCCATGCAGGAGACGGCATGGAGCGGATTCTGTACGAGCTCAGCGACCGGGTGGCGGTCGGCTACCCCATCCTCACCCGCCTGGCCGAGATGAAGGAGCACATCAAATCCACATGAGCGCCATTGCTAAGCAGAATGCCCTCCTGACGCGTGTCGGCTTCATCGGCCTGGGCAGCCAGGGTGCCCCGATGGCGCGCCGGATCATCGACGCGGGCTATCCGGTGACGTTGTGGGCGCGGCGCGCGGCCTCGCTCGAGCCGTTCGCCGGCACCCCGGCCGCCGTCGCCGGCTCTCCCGCCGAACTGGCCAAGGCCAGCGACCTGGTCTGCATCTGCGTGGTCGGCGACGCCGACGTCGAGGAGGTTGTCGCTGACGAGGGCGGCGTGCTGGCCGGGCTCGGGGAAGGCGGCGTGATCGCCGTGCACAGCACGGTCCACCCCGACACGTGCCGCCGCCTGGCCGCCCGGGCCGGTGCCCGGGGCACCGCCCTGATTGATGCGCCGGTAAGCGGTGGCGGCATGGCGGCAGCCGAGGGCCGGCTCCTGGTGATGGCGGGCGGCGAACCCGATGCGGTGGAGTTCTGCCGCCCGGTGTTCGCGACGTACGCTGATCCGGTTGTTCACCTCGGCCCCCTCGGGTCCGGTCAGGTCACCAAGCTTCTCAACAACCTCCTGTTCACGGCCCACCTCGCGACCGCCGGCAGCGCGCTGACGCTCGGGCGGGAGCTCGGTGTCGACCCCGGCCGCCTCGCCGAAGTCATCTCCCATGGCAGCGGGGCGAGTTTCGCGCTAGACAGGATCGCCGCGGCAGGCGGCACACTTGATCGCATGGCGTCCCACGCCGGACCGCTGCTCCAGAAGGACGTCCGGCTGGTGGCCGATCTTGCCGAGGCGGCCAGCGCCCCGGCCGGCGCCGTCATGGCGGCCGCCGACGATGCCCTGGCGCTCATGAACCACCCGCGCTAGGGCGTGGAAAGCTCGCGGTGAGTATCACCGGCAACCACGAGACCCGGCGGCACATTCTCGCCGAACTCGGATTCACGACCAGGCGGGTCGGCGACGAGATACAGGGCACGGCCTCGATCAGCCCGCAGATGCACGTGCCGGGCACCATGCACCTGCGAACGTCCATCCTGGCCGCCTGGGCCGACACCCTCGCCGGTCTCCTGGCCGTGCACGCCATGGCCCCCCGGGTGCCTGTCACGCTCGAGCTCGACGTACACCTTTACCGTCCGGCACCTGCCTCCGGGACGGTACGGGGAGTCGGCAAGACGGTCAAGACCGGCCGTTCGGTCTTCGTCGCGGGCGTCGAATTCACCTCAGAGGCCGGAGAGCCGATCGCGATCGCAGCCGGATCGTTCATGTCCGCGCCGGATCCGGCGGCCAAGCTGCCATCCACGCTCAGCGTCGATGCCCCGCCGCCGGTGGAACGGCTCTGCATGCCGCTGGCCGAGCGGGCCCGCTGCGAACGCCGGAACCCGGGCGTGGCGGTGCTGCCCCGATCCGAGGACGGGCTGAACTCGTCCAACTCGGTCAATGGCGGGCTCATCGCCCTGGCCGCCGAGGAGGCAGCGTTGTCCCTGGCGCCCGGAGGCACCCTGTGCTCGCTCGGGCTGCGCTACCTGCAGGCGGTCCGCGTCGGACCGGTCGTCGCCACCGCTCGCGTACTCAACGGGCTCGGCCAGGTGGAGTTGCGTGACTCCGGCCACGCTAACCGCCTCTCGGTCACGGCCACCGCCAGAACGTTCGGCGGCTAGACCCCGTGCCGACGGTTCGGGCCATGGTGACCATCACAGGGCACCGCCCGCGGCATTGATCGCGTCCCCCAGGGTGGCGAGGTCGGCACCGAGTTCTGCGGCGACCTTCCTGGCGACGTCCACGTCCTTTCTCAGGAAATCGCCCACGGCCTCGGTGAACATCGCGACCGAACCCCTGGCCACGGCGCCGGCCAGCGCACGGCTCGCAGCGCTTCCGTGCGGGAGCGCGCCCAGGAGAACTGACTCGTCCACTCCCAGCTGCCTCGCCAGGCGAACCGAGTCGGCCAGCAGCCCGATCTGAGCCGCGAACAGCACGTTGTTGACCAGCTTCACCCGCTGGCCCGCGCCCAGCGGGCCGACGTGCAGCACCGGGTCGCCATAGCTCTGCAGCACGGGACGGACGCGTGCCACGGTGTCATCGGCACCCCCCACGAAGAGGGTCAGCCGGCCGGCCGCCACGTCGTGCGGTCCACCGCTGACTGGAGAGTCGATCACTGCGATCCCCGGCGCGGCGCGCCTGGCGATCGCCTCGGCCGTGTGTGGGCTTCCGGTGGTGTGCACCACGACGATGGATCCGCCCGGCATCCCGGCCAGCAGCTCGGTGTCCAGGCAGACATCCCGGACCTGCTCGTCGGTGTAGACGCACACCAGCACCGCGTCGGCCCCGGCACCCACCTCGGCGACGTCGGCCACGACCCGCGCGCCGTCATCGGCCAGCAAAGCGCGAGTCTCGGCCGACCTGCCCAGCGCGCGGACTTCGTGACCCGCTTCGATGAGCCTGCGCACCATGGGGCGGCCCATCCGCCCGGTCCCGACGAATCCGAGGTGCATCACAACTCCTTCTCACCCGGCAACGCCAAACGCGGCGCCATGCGCCGGAAGGCGTCATGCTTCCTGCGCGAAGAAATCTGCACCTACGACAAGGTTGTTTCCGTCACGACACTGAGAATACGATTCTCCTGTGGCTAGAACAACAGTGTCGGGTCTGTCGATCGCCTACGAGCTGATCGGCGACGGCCGGCCGTGGGTGATAACACCGGGCGGCCGGTTCAGCAAGGATTCACCCGGCGTGCGGGAACTGGCCGCCGCGCTGGCGGAGCGCGGCAATCGCGTGCTCATCTGGGACCGCCCCAATTGCGGCGCGTCGGACGTGTGCTTCGCCGGGACGTCGGAGTCCGCGATGCAGGCCGACGCCCTGGCCGCGTTGCTGGAGCACCTGGGCATGGCGCCCGCCGTGATCGCCGGCGGGTCGGGAGGCTCCCGGGTGTCGCTGCTCACCGCGGCACGCCATCGGGAGGTCGCATCGGGCCTGGCCCTGTGGTGGATCAGCGGCGGGGTCTTCGGGCTGATGACCCTGGGTGTCCACTACTGCGGGGAGTCGCTCAAGGCCGCGTGGAACGGCGGCATGGAGGCCGTCGTGAAGCTGCCGGAGTGGGCTGAGGTGCTCGAACGGAACCCCGGCAACCGCGAGAGGTTCCTGGACCAGGATCCCCGGGAGTTCATCGCGACGATGGAGCGCTGGATGGCGGCGTACTGTCCGTGCGGGGACGAACTCGTTCCCGGCCTGCCGGACACCGACGCCCGGCGGCTCGATGTTCGGGCCCTTGTGTTTCGTAGCGGCGCGAGCGACGTCAATCACACCCGCGCGACGTCCGAGCAACTGGCCCGGCTGCTGCCGGACGCCCGGCTCGTAGAGCCGCCCTGGGGGGACAACGAGTGGAACGAGCGCTCGACCGCCCGTCCCGGCGGGAGGGGCGAGGGCCTTTTCGCTGGCTGGCCGGCCCTGGCCCCGGCGCTGCAAGCCTGGGTCGACGAGGTACTCGGCTCCCCCCCCAGCTCATACCGCCACGACTCAGGGATGACCGAGGAACGTCATCGAATCGCACGGCCACGATCGGATGCGGCCACGCGGGATACACGGCGCTGAGCGTTCTTGGCGAAGTGCCGCCGGGGAGGAGCCGGTGGCGGCCCGAGGCGGCGGAGCAGCCAGGCCAGCACCGCGCGCTTCGGCAGGGAACGAAACATCCCTAGCTCCCGCCATCCGTTGCCGACGCCGCGACGGTGTGCTCCACCGCGACGACGACGATTGCCCGCAGAGGTTGCACGGCACCCGCTCCCGAGGCCGGATCCGAGGCCGGATCCGACGGCCCTACTGCCTGAGAATATCATTCTCTTTGATGAGAATCCAATGAGCGGCCCGCGGTGGAACAGGGCCGGCCATCATCCCGCCGGCGATCGTCATCTGCCGGACTTCAGCGCGCCAGCCGCGCCCAGGCGTGGTCCGCGCTGGCCTGCAGAGCCTCGCCTTTGGCGAATCCGTAGTAGGCCGAGAAGTGGAGTGCGAGCTCGTCCATCTCGGCTTTGGTGATGTCACCGGACTCCAGCGCGGCGGCCACGTGCGTCCTCAGGGGCACGGGCGAGTCGTCGATGGCGACGCAGGCCACGGTGATGAGCCGGCGGTCGCGACGGGACAGGCCTGGCCGCTGCCACACGTGGCCGAAGACGTAGCTGAGGATGCCGGAGTGGGTGTACGGTGAGTCGGGCCTCGGCGCCGGCACCAGGTTCACGTCGGCGAACTCCTTGCTGCCGCGCTCGAGCCGTTGCTCCCAGTCGTTCAGGCCGAGCGCTTTGTTGTTCAGCAGCGGCCAGGGTGTGCCGTCCTCACCGCGTTCCTGCTGCACGCGCGCCCACTGCTTGCGGATCACACCTTCGATGTGGGATGCCTTGGGCCAGCCGCAGTAGACGGCGAACTGGAGCACGAACTCCAGCATCTCCGGCAGCGCGATGTCGCCGCTGTTCAGCGCGGCGTAAACGTGATCGTCGATAGGCTGTGGTGCGTCCGCGGCCGCGACGCAGCTGAGCGTGACCCAGCGTCGGTCGCGCCGGCTCAGCCCGGGCCGCGGCCAGACCTGGCCGAAAACGAAGTCGCGGGTCGCCTCCTCGAACGGCGTGGCCACGACCGGCGGGTCAACGGTCATGACGTCCCGGAAAGTCTGGTCGGCGGCGGTGCTGGCCATGCGGGATGCCTCCCGAGCATCGGCGGTTAATAAGGCAACTGACTGAACTCTAAGACAGTTGACTCTCTACGGTCCAGATGCTTCTATGTCGGCATGCCGGTGGTGGCCCCGTCGACGAAGGAGCAGATCGTGCGGGCCGCCGAGCGCCTCTTCGCCGACCGCGGCATCGAGGGGGTCTCGCTGCGCCAGATCGGGGCGGCGGTCGGCAACGGCAACAACTCGGCGGTGCAGTACCACTTCGGTTCGAAGGACCAGCTCATCCAGGCGATCTTCACCTGCCGCCTGCCCCGCCTGCACGAGCGGCGGATGCTGCTGATCGCCGAGCGGCGCCCCGACGACCTCCGCTCGTGGGTCGAGTGCCAGCTACGGGCGGTCATGGAGCAGAGCGAGCAGCCCGGCAGCCACTACCTCAGCTTCATCGCCATGCTCCAGCAGCACGGCCGCCGCGATGTGTTCCAGCGCCTGCCGGAGGAACTCCGGGAGTCGACGCGCACCTTCCACGAGCGGCTCGGCTTCCTTCTAAGTCACGTCCCCGAGCCGCTCCGCACCCACCGCATCGCCCAGGCCATGATATTCATCGTCCACGCCGCCGCCAGCCGGGAACGGGCCCGGGCCAACGGCCAGCACGTCCTGCCCTTCGCCGTCGAGGTCACCGACCTCATCGACGGCATGGTCGGCTTCCTCGAAGCCCCGGTGTCCCCGGCCGCCCGCACCGCCCTCGACGACACCGACCCGGCCAGCCTGACCTGGCCGATGTTCCTGTGACCGACCCGAGTGAGGGAACCATGAGCGTGGACCTGAGCAGCGCGGTGGCAGTGATCACCGGAGCCGGCAGCGGCATCGGCCGGGCCACCGCCCGTTCCCTCGCCCGGCGAGGCGCCAGGGTCGTGGTGACCGACATCGACCCCGACCGCGCCACCGTGGTGGCCGCCGAGCTCGGCGAGCAGGCGGCCGCCGCACGGTGCGACGTCACCAGCATCGCCGACCTGGAAGCCGCCCGCGATCTCGCCCGCGACCGCTTCGGCCGCATCGACGTGGTGATGAACAACGTGGGCATCCTCGCCATCGGCGCCGTCGAGGACATCCCGCTCGAGGCGTGGCAGCGCATCATCGACGTCAACCTCCTGGGCGTCGTCCGCAGCAACCTCGTGTTCCTGCCCGGGCTGATCAAGCAGGGATCCGGGCACATCGTCAACACCGCATCCACCGCGGGACTGCTCCCCTACGGCTTCGACCGCCTCCCCTACACCGCGACGAAGCACGCCGTCGTCGGCCTCTCCGAGTCGCTGGCCGTCTACCTCCGGCCGCGCGGCATCGGCGTGACCTGCCTGTGCCCGGCGGGCGTGGCCACCAACATCCGTGAACAGATCACCGTCTACGGCGACCCCAGGCCGCCACGGAGCCCCAGCTTCCCGATCGTCGATGCCGACTCGGTCGGCGAGCTTGTCGCCGGGGCGATCGAGGCAGACCGGTTCCTGGTCCTCACCGCTCCCGAGGCGGCCGGCGAGCTCCGCGAACGCGCCGCCGACATGGACGCCTACCTGGCCCGGATGTCCACGGAGTATCAATGAGCAGCCCGCCCCTGGCCCCGACAGCTCTCCCTGCGGCGGGGCGCCGCCGTGATCGTCTCCCGCAGCGGCTCCGGCACCCATGGCGAGCGCACCTGTCAACGGCACTTCTCGCCCGGTGCGGGTGAGGACCGGGCAGGTGGCTGGCTGGCAGGCTGGTGCCACGGCGTGGCGGCCGCGGTGACGGCCGGCGCGAATACATGGAGCCGGCCTGGCGGGGCACGCCAGGGATACGGGGGGAGGTCGGCATGGCCGAGTCCGGCAGCACGTTCGTCCTGGTGGCGACGTATCCAGACGAGGCAGCGGCGCGAGACGATTACCAGGTCGTCAAGGACGCGCACGCGGCGGGCCTGGTCGGGTCCTATGACGCGGCCATCGTGACCAGGGACGCGCGGGGCAAGGTGCACGAGCGCAAGGACGAGACCGCCACCCGCCGTGGTGCCTGGTGGGGCCTGGCGGCTGGGGCGGCGGTCGGGGTCATCTTCCCGCCGTCGGTCCTGGCCGCAGCCGCGGCCGGGGGCGTGCTCGGCGGGGTGGGCGGCCACCTGGCGAGGGGGATGTCGCGGTCGCAGGCCAAAGAGCTCGGCGACGTGATCGGCCCGGGCCAGGCCGGCCTGGTCGTGGTCGGGGACAGCAAGGTCCAGGACGCAATCAAGCGCGCGGTGACCAGGGCGGACCAGCAGACCGCCCGGGAGCTTGACGTGAAGGCGAAGGACCTCGACCGGACCCTGCAGCAAGCCGTCAAAGAGATGTAACCCGCCGCCCCTGCGGCTAGTGCCGCCGGCATCGGGATGCCAGCGGGCAGTAACCAGGTTCTTCACCCGAGCGGGGTGACGAGGGTCAGGTGCCCCGCGGGCAGACTCGGGCGTGGAGGTGATCGTCGACACCTGCGGAAACTGGGATCAATCGCGAGAAGCATCGAAGGAAACGGGGGAGACAAGTATGAGTGCCAAACGCAACGAGCGACAGCGACCACCTCAGACGACGAACGATGCCGGCATCCCGGTGCCGAGCGACGAGTACTCGCTCACGGCCGGCCCCAACGGCCCCGTCTTGCTGCAGGATGCTTACCTGATCGAGAAGCTCGCCCACTTCGTCCGCGAGCGCGTCCCCAATCGCGTGTACCACGTCAAGGGCAGCGGCGCCTTCGGCTACTTCGAGGTCACCGCCGACGTATCCCAGTGGACCAAGGCCGCCTTCCTCAGCGAAGTTGGCAAGCGCACGCCGATGTTCGCGCGCTTCTCGGAGGTAGCCGCCGAAGAGGGCTACCCGGACACCGACCGCGACGTGCGCGGCTTTGCCCTCAAGTTCTACACCGAAGAGGGCAACTACGACATCGTCGGCAATAACACGCCGGTCTTCTTCATCCGTGACCCCATGAAGTTCCCTGACTTCATCCACTCCCAGGAGCGCCTGCCGGACACCGGCCTGCGCAGCAACAACATGCAGTGGGACTTCTGGACGCTCTCGCCCGAGTCGGCCCACCAGGTGACCTGGCTGATGGGCGACCGGGGCACGCCGCGCACCTACCGCCACATGAACGGCTACGGCAGCAGCACGTATATGTGGGAGAACGCCTCGGGCAAGAAGGTCTGGGTCAAGTACCACTTCAAGACCGAACAGGGCATCGAGAACTTCACCGACGCCGAGTCCAGGGCCGTGCGCGCCGAGGACCTCGACTACCACCGGCGGGACCTGTGGGAGGCCATCGCCCGGAAGGACTACCCGTCCTGGCGCCTCGAGATGCAGATCATGCCGTACGAGGACGCGGCCGGCTACCGGTTCAACCCCTTCGACATAACGAAGGTCTGGCAGCACAAGGACTACCCGACGATCCCGGTCGGCCGGATGGTGCTCGACCGCAACCCCGACAACTTCTTCGCCCAGGTCGAGCAGTCCGGGTTCGAGGTGGCGAACCTTGTCCCGGGCATCGGGCCCAGCCCGGACAAGATGGTGCTGGGGCGGATGTTCGCCTACGGCGACTCCAACCGCTATCGCACCGGCCCGAACTATGATCAGCTGCCGGTCAACCGGCCGCTCGACGGGGTGCACAACTACAACAAAGACGGCCCGATGACCTACCGCCACAATGGGAACCAGCCGGTCTACGCACCGAACAGCTACGGCGGCCCGAAGGCCGATCCGCAGCGCTACCACGATCCGAACTGGTTCGTGGAGGCCGGCGAGATCATGCGGACGGCCTACGTGGCGCACAAGGACGACGACGACTTCATCCAGCCCGGCATGTTCTACCGCCAGGTGATGACGCCGACTGACCGGGACCACCTGGCCGGCAACATCGTCTGGCACCTCAGCCAGGGGGTGGAGCGCTTCATCCAGGAGCGCGCGGTGAACGACTACTTGTCCAAGGTCGACCCCGAGCTGGGCATGCGCGTGGCACGCGGCCTGGGCATCGACAAGCAGCAGCGATCCGGCGCGAAGGCGTAGCCTGGCCAGCGCTGCCTGCGTCACCAAGCTCTCCGCCGAGATCGAGGACCGCACGATCAGGGGCGCCCCGACCGGTGAGGTGTCGATCCGCCTCATCCGGCCGCGGGGCGCCGGCGGTAACGATGCGGCGCTCGATGGGCGGCCTGGGCCGGGACATATGAGGTTCATCATCGAGTACCCGATCATCCGGCGCCGTCGCTGAAATGGCTGAACGGCGGAGGCCACGAGACCCTCGACCCCTTTGCCGCCCTCGGGTTCTGCGCCGCCGTGACGACGCGAATCCGGCTGCTCACCTGGCTGAGCGTGGTGCCGCGCTTCGGGCGGGATGTCCTCGGTCGATCAGCTACCTGGAGGGACGAGGCCACGGCCCAGGTGTGCGAGCTGGCAGGATGAGTGGGGGTGATGCAGATGGATAGTCAGAGCTTCGCGCTGGCCGGCCGCCCGGTGGGCCGGGTGGGCTTCGGGGCCATGCAGTTGCCCGGTCCCGGGGTGTTCGGGCCACCGAAAGATCATGACCAGGCCATCGCGGTGCTGCGCCGGGCCGTGGCCGCCGGGGTCAATCACATCGACACCGCCCAGTTCTACGGGCCAGACGTCGCGAATGAGCTGATCCGCGAGGCCCTGGCCCCCTACCCGGAGGACCTCGTGCTGGTCTCGAAGGTCGGCGCAGCCCGCGATGAGGCGGGCGGGTGGCTGCCCGCGCAGCGTCCGGTGGAACTGCGCTCCGGCGTCCAGGCCAACCTGCAAAGCCTCCAGGTCGAGCAGGTGCCAGTGGTCAACCTGCGCCGGTTCGAAGGCAGTGACGTGCCGTTCGCCGAGCAACTCGACGCCATGGTGGCGATGCGCGAGGAGGGCCTGATCGGCGGCGTCGGGCTCAGTAATGTCAGCCTGGAGCAATACCGGGCGGCCCGGTCGCGGACCGAGGTCGCTTGCGTGCAGAACGCCTACAACGCGGCCCAGCGCTCCGATCAGCCGGTGTTCGACGCCTGCGCCGCCGACGGGGTGCCGTATGTGCCGTTCTTCCCGCTCGGCTCAGCGTTTGCCGCGGACAATCCCGTGCTCGGGGCGCCCGCCGTACGCCGGGCCGCCGGGCGTCTCGGGGTGACCCCCGTCCGGGTCGCGCTGGCCTGGCTGCTGGCCCTAGCGCCAAACGTCCTGCTGATTCCCGGCACCTCATCGCTGGCCCACCTGGAGGAGAACCTGGCCGCGGCCCGCACCACGCTGGACCAGGCCGCGCTGGACGACCTAGACCACGTGCAGCCCGCCAGCTGGGGCCAGCATTCGGCTTAAGGACTGCGCGAGTCACCCGGTCGCATCGCGACCCTGTCCAGGCACCCAGGACTCGCACCCGGCCCATGGCGGTAAGGTCCTGAGCAACGCCGCCGCGCTGGAGGAGCGCTCGCCTTGGCTGAATCCGCCCGCCTGCCGTCCGTCGGCGCAGACCCGGTGGGGGCAGGTCCCGCGCTGATGACGGGGGCGCCGCCATTCCCGCCGCCTGCGCAGGTGACGCTGGCGAACTGGCAGGACCCGCCGTTCAACCGCTGGGCGTTCCAGCATGTCCGCGAGCTGATCCCCACGGCGAGGATCGCGCGCGGGGCAGGGTCGGCCTGGCCGCTGCCGCGCACAGAACGCGACGTCCTGGGCTTCCGGTTCCGGTCCGAGGACCGCGAGCTGAGCGTCGCCGAGTTCCTGGAGGAGACGTATACCGACGGGTTCCTCGTCCTGCATCAGGGCCGGATCCTGGCCGAGCACTACTTCAACGACATGGCGCCGGATATCCCGCACCTGCTGATGTCGGTGTCCAAGTCGGTGACCGCGGCGGTCGCCGGGGTGCTGGCCGGCCGGGGCGAGCTGGAGGTCTCCGCCCGCGTCGAGGAGATCGTCCCGGAGCTGGGCGGCACCTCGTTCGAGGGCGCGGCCGTGCAGGACCTGCTGGACATGCGGGCGGGCACCCGCTTCGACGAGAGCTACGACAATCCCGAGGCCGACGTGCGCACGTACGAGCGGGTGTACCTGTGGCGGCCGGACGACGGGCGGCCGAGGCCGGCGGACGCGCTCGGCTACTTCGCCACGCTGCAGAACGACGGGCCGCACGGCGGGCCGTTCCGCTACCGCTCGATCCTTACCGACGTGCTGGCGTGGGTGATCGAGCGGGCGGCCGGGGCCCGGCTGCACCAGGTCATCGCGCGGGAGCTGTGGCAGCCGATGGGAGCGGAATTCGACGCGGAGGTCACCGTCGACTCCCGCGGCAACCCGATGGCCGACGGCGGCATCTGCGCGACGCTGCGCGACCTAGCGCGGTTCGGCCAGCTGTTCCTGCAGCGGGGCCGGGTCGCAGACCGGGTGATCGTGCCCGGGGCGTGGGTCGACGACACCATCCGGGGGGCCCCCGACGGCGCGCGCGCGTTCGACGGCGCGGATCGCCCGCCCGGTTACCCGCCCGGGGCTCATTACCGCAACTGCTGGTGGATCCGCGATCCGGGCGTTCCGTTCTTTCACGCGTCTGGCATCAACGGGCAGAACGTCTTCGTGCACGTGCCATCGCAGACAGTAGTCGCTAAGCTTTCGACCTGGCCGACCGCGCTGAGCCCGGCCCTGGACGTCACCGCTGCGGCCGCGCTGGCCATGAGCGGCGCCCTGCTCGACGGACGGCTGTGAGGGCTACCGATGAACAGCGCGACAGGAGAACAGCCATGCAGTGGCCCGAGGGATTCATGTGGGGGACCGGCGCCTCGTCTACCCAGTGCGAAGGCGCGGCGCCATCCTCGGACTGGTGGGACTGGGAGCGAGCCGGGCACGCGCCGCTGTCTGGCGACGGGAACGGGTTCGGCACGCGCTACGCGGAGGACTTCCGGCTCCTGGCCGACCTCGGGCTGCGTCACCACCGGCTCACTATCGACTGGGCACGCGTGGAACCCGAGCCTGGGCATCACGACCGGGCCGCCATCGCTCATTATCGCGACGTGCTGACCGCCGCGCTTGACACCGGTGTCCAGCCGTGGGTCTGCCTGCACCACTTCACGCTCCCGCGATGGTTCGCCGACAGCGGCGGTTTCCTCGCCGAGGCGAACCGGACCGGTGGATGGGCCCGGCATGTCGAGTTCATCGCCGAGACATTCGGCGACCTCGCCCGCGGCTGGCAGCCCGTTAACGAGACGAACTACTACGCGTTCGCTGCCTACCTGGGCCGCGGGTGGCCGCCCGGCCACGACGACGTCGCCGAGTGCGCGCAGGTCTCCCAGGCGATGCAGCTGGCCACCGCCGAGGCCGCCGTGCGGCTCAGGCAGACCGGAGCGCCGGTCGCGTCGATCTTCGGCCTGTCCGGCATCCAGGCCCTGGACGACACGCCGGAGACCACCAGGCTGGCGGGCCTGCTCAACGACCTCAACTGGCGGGCGGGCCTCGAGCTGTTCCGCGATGGCGTCCTGCGCGTCCCCGGCCTCCAGCCGGCCGAACGGCCGGACCTGGCCGGCTCTTTCGACCTGATCGGCTTCTCCTTCTACTCCGCGACAGGAATCCGCCAGGGCGCCCAGGTCCTGTACCCGCCCGGCGCCCCGGTGTCTCCGCTGGGCTACGGCATCTGGGCTGACGGCCTCGGCGCTGTGCTGGACCGGCTGCATGACATCGTGCCGGGAACGCCGCTCCTGGTCGCCGAGTACGGCATCGGCACCAGCGACGACCGCCAGCGCGCCGCCTACCTGCAGCGCGGCCTGCAGGTAACCAGTGACGCCATCGCCCGCGGGATCAACGTGCAGGGCCTGTTCCACTGGACCGCCGTCGACAACTACGAATGGCTGCACGGCTACGACGTCCAGTTCGGGATCATCGACCGCGACCGTAACATCCGCCCCAGCGCCCGGGTGCTCCAGCGCGAGGCCGCCGGATGAGCGACCGCGCGCGCCGGCGTCTGGTCGGGTGGGGTCACGGCCAGCGGGTCGGCCCGCGTGGCGATGCGATCAGCCTCTGGCGCGTGTAGCAGGGCTAGTGAGCGGGTGCAGAGCCTCCTCCATGGTCGTCGTCGGGGCGCCGGTGGCACGCAGTTGCGCCGGCGGGGCGTCGGCCGCGAGGGTGTCCACGATCATCGGCACCACGTCGGCCACCTGCAGCATCTCGTAGCGCACGTAGCCCTCTTCGAACCACCGGGTGGCCCACACACCGAACGCCTCCGGGTCAAAGTGGCTGGCGACCTCTGTCCCCGCGGTCGGGCCCACCACCACCTCGGTGACCTTCAGGGCCGGGAACTCGCTGGCCAGCCCCTGGGCGTAGGCGCTGAGTGCCGCCTTCGCCGAGCTGTAGAGCACCAGGCCGGGATAGGGCTTCTCCGCCGAATCCGACGTGAGGAACACGGCCCGGCCCTGGCTGCCATTGGCCAGCAGATGGGCTAGGGCGGCGCGGGTGACGATGGCCGCGCCGAACACGTTCGGCGCGAACAGCTCCACCCAGTCGTCGAAGCCGGCCTCGTGCAGCGGGTTGATCCGGCTCAGGCCGGCCGCGTACACCAGCGCGTCGAGTCCGCCCAGCCGCCGCACCGCGGCGTCCACCATGGCGTCCGCCGCGGCGGGCGAGGTGACGTCACACGGCAGCGGAACGACATCGGGCAGCTCGCCCAGCCGCTCGGCGCGCCGGGCCGCCGCGGCTACGGTCGCTCCCTGGGCCGCCAGCTCGACGGCGAGCCCGCGGCCGATGCCGCTCGAGGCGCCGATCACCAGAATGCGCTGACCCGATATGCCACCAGTAGTCGTCGACAACCTTGTTCTCCTTTTGCGAGAATATTTCTCTCAAGGGAAGCGTAGCCGCTCATACGCCGAGGCTCACCTGCCATCTGACCGCGCGCGGACCAAGGCGGGCGACGCACGCGCCGATCGGGCCGATGGCGGGCCGCCCGCGAACCGGGCGCGGAGCGCCGGGATATGGGGATGCCTCGCGGTCACGGCCCGCCTGCCGGATTCACCGCACAGGATCGGCGCGTGGCCCCGAATGCCAGCTTCAGGCCCCGGCTCTCCATCCACGATGTGGCTCCGCGGCGCAGGCGGTCTCCGTGTGACTCGCAGAGCAGGACGCCGGTCGCCGCGCCGTCTGCGCCGGTCACCTGCCAGATTTCGGTGCCCGCCGCGGTGCACGGGTGGGGCCAGCCGGGCATGCTCACGACGCCGGTGGCGAGAAGGGCGACGGCGAGGGAGGCGGCACCGCACAGGCCGGTGAACTCCTGGCAGTTAGCGCAGTAGCCTCGCCTCGCCAGCGCGGGGTCTCTCGTGACCGCCTTGCAGCGCGGGCAGGCGAATGACTCAGACGGCATCGCCGCTGGCCGCCCTCGCCACTAGAAGCAGGGGCTCTGCGCGCGCGTGAAGCACGCGAGGACCGGGCCGGCCGCGCTCGCGGCGGTTCGCACAGCCGGCCCGGCGGCAAGGACGGCGGGCGTGGCCGCCGGACCCGTGAGCGGTGACGTCCGCGATGAGTTTGCGGATCTTGTTCATTTCCCTGGCTCCTCCCGTTTCCCGCCGCCCGGCTCGGGGCGAAGCCCCGCCCGACGGTTCTCCCTTCCGGCGGTGAGAAACCGATATCGGCGACGCTAGGAAGGGCCGCGTGATGGAACCAGGAAGAAAGGTCACAGAAGGGCTCACAGAAGGGCTCACAGGCTCTGGCAGGACAGGCGCCTGGACCGCCGTGGGCACTCAGACGGGGCCGGTGACGTTAACCGTGAAGTCACTGCCTCAGGTTGGCTGGCCCCGCTTCTGTGAGAGCGTCGAGTTCGGCGGCCACACCAGCGGCCTCGGCCGTACCGATCCGATGGAAGATCTCCCGTGCCTGCCGCAGCCTCTCCCTGGCGCCGTCGGAGCAGCCAGCGGCCAGGGCGCAGCGGCCGAGGCCGGCCAGTGCCTGGGCCTCATTGCAGGAGCTGCCGATATCGCGGGCCAACTCGAGAGCCGTCCGGTGGCAAGTCTCGGCTTGGTCCACGTCACCGCAGACCCGGTGTAGCGTCCCCGCCTCGTTTAGCGCCTCAGCCTCGGCTCCCCGGTAACCGACGTCGCGGCAGATAATCAGCGCCTGCTCCAGTGCCACAGCAGCGCCCCGGTAGTCCCCGGTCTCACGCCGGACGACCCCTATCTCGGTCAGGGCGCTGGCTTGGCCTTGGCGGTGGCCGAGGTCGCGGCAGATATCCAGCCCCGCTTCCAGTGCCTCGGCAGCGCCCCGGTAGTTCCCGGTGTGCCTCTGCACTACTCCTATCTCGGTCAGGGTGCTGGCTTGGCCTTGGCGGTGGCCGAGGTCGCGGCAGATGCTCAGCGACTCCGCCAAGGACTCGGCGGCGCCTGGAAAGTCCCCGGTCTGGCGCCGCACCACTCCTATTTGGTTGAGGACACAGGCTTGGCCTCGGCGGTGGCCGAGGTCCCGGTAGATACTCAGCGCCTCCGCCAGGGGCCCTATGGCGCCGGTAAGATCCCCGATGAGCCGCCGGGCGTACCCTGTCCAGTCGAGGGTCCAGGCTTGCCCCAGCCGGTCGCCGAGGTCGCCGTAGATGCTCAGCGCCTCCTTCAGATCGGCGGCGCCCCGACGGTCCCCCGTTAGCTCCCGTAGGCCCCCCAGGTCGCTGAGGGCATTGGCTTGACCCTGCTGGTCGCCCAGGTCACGGTAGATGCTCAGCGCCTTCTCCTGCACCTCGGCGGCCCCCCGAAAGTCCCCGCTCAGATACAGGGCGTCCCCTAGGTCGGTCAGGGCGCTGGCCTCGCCCAGCCGATCGCCGAGGTGCCGGGTGGCCTGGACGGCGATGGTATGGCGGGCGATGGCCTCGGTCCAGGGACCGTCCTGTCGCAGCAGAGCCGCAACGGCGGTGGTAAGGGCGACAACCCGCGCATGCTGGCCGGTTCGGGTGGCGTGGTCGAGGCAAGCGAGCAGGCTGGCGCGTTCGGCTCGTACCCACGACAGCGCCCGCGAGTGCTCAGGCAGGTCGGGGACCGCGATCGGCGGTGAGGTGAGATCAGGCAGCGCAGTCCTGGCCCGGGATTGGCGGGTCAGGTGGGTGTCGGCAATGGCGGCACTGTGCTGGTAGTAGTCCAGCAGGCGGCGAAGACACTGTTCGCGGTCGGTGGAGCAGTCTGCGGCGGCTCGGTCCTGGGCGTAGCGGCGGATGAGGTCGTGCATGCCGTACCGTCGGTAACTGGGCTCGGTTAGCAGGCACTCGCCGTGTAGGGCGTCCAGGTGAATACCGGCCTCCCGCAACGAGACATCGGCCAGAGCGGCGGCGGCGTAGGCATCGATCGTGGAACCCGGGTGCAGGCTGAGGCGGTGGAAGAACTGCTGCCGACTGGAGGTCAGATATCGGTAGGACACCTCGAAGGCGGCGGCGACACTGTCCTTCTCCGCCACGAGGGTGAGCAGGCTGGCCTTGGTCTCGCGGATCAAGTCGGTCAGGGTCCAAGACGGGTGCCGGGCGTAAACCCGGGCCAGCAGCGAGATGGCCAGCGGCAGGTTTCCGGCCAGCCGGACCAGTTCCAGTGCCGCCGCCGACTCAGCGGCGCGGGGGGCCAGCCGCAGGAACATCGCCTGTGCCTGGTTCGGCGGCACGGCTTCGAGCAGCATCGGGACGACAACGCCAGGCAGGTCCCCGAGGTGCCGGCGGCTGGTGACCAGCACCAGGCAACTCTCACCTCCGGGCAGCAGCGGCGCGACCTGGTCGGTGCCCGCGGCGTTGTCAAGGACGAGTAGGGCACGCTGGCCGGCCATACGGTCCCGCCACAGCCAGGCTCTGCCTTCCAGGCTCTCGGGCAGGTAACTGGCGTCCACGCCGACGGCGGTGAGCAATCCAGCCAGCGCCGCATCCGGGGATAACGGCTCCTGCCCCGGGGTATGGGCGTGCAGGTCGATGAAGAGCTGACGGTCCGGAAACCGGTCTTGTAGCAGGTGGGCGGCGTGCACGGCCAGGGCCGTCTTCCCCACCCCAGGCATCCCGCCGATCGTGTGAACGCCTCCTTTACCGTCCGGACCCGCTGCCACACGCATTAGCTGTCGCAGTTCCGGCTCACGGCCAGTGAACCTCGCGATATCGCGCGGCAGCGTGCGTGTCGCCGCGACCATCCCGCCTACCGCGAATCCGCCGACCGGAGAGCGGCCTCGAGCCACTGCCTCGAACGTGACCCTGGCTGGGCCCATGAGGTCCAGCGCATCCGCCAGCAGCCGGGCCGTTTCCTTCCGGGCGGTCAGCGTGACGCCCCGCTCCAGGTCACTGACCGACCGCGGGCTCAGGCTTGCCGCCTCCGCCAACTCCTCCTGCGTTAGTCCTGCCTCATAGCGCAGCCGCCTCAACAGCTCGCCGAAACTCTCCGCAGGCGGCCCGGCCATGGCTACCCTTTCCGCGCCGCGGCAAGATCGACCTGGAACTGGTATGGCCATCCTCAGGACGGATGCCAGGATCAGCTAGGGCAAACGCGCAGCGCAAATGGACGCTCTCGATCCGGCGGAAACATGATCCGGCGGATATAGCCGCGAGCATAGAGCCGTGGCGACTGAGCGTGTCTGGTATCGGACTATGTCGGTTCATGATTGTTTACGGCCATGCCCGTACCTCCGGTCGGCGGTGCGGAGGGGGCCTGGGCCTCGTCGAAGGCAGACACCGGCACCGACCGTCACAGAGCTCATCTTGCCGGTCCTTCACGACGGTTGTGCCCGATTGGGATCAACCTGAAGAGGTGGATCAATGTGATCCAGTCCGCGGGCAAAATAATAAACACTCGCTGAGATTGCCCGCGGTATGTGCCCACCTTCCATGACAACGCTGGAGAGTGGAGACATGGATAAACTTCCTGCGAAGATCGCGGCGGTAGCCGCCGATGCGACCTCCGCCGGTGTCGCCCTCGGCCTGGATGGAAGCCAGCGCTACGTGAAGGGGCTGTCGTCCCCGCTAGGCCCAGGGGGTGTCAGGCCTCTGCCGGGCTCTCGTCGGCCGGCGGCATGCAGGCGGGCGCCTCAGACCGGCGGACTATGGCGGCCGAGCAGAACGCCCACATGTCGGCGGCGGTCACGTCGCGGTGGTCCGCCAGCACTCCCTTGTGCGCACTGGCCAGCAGCAACTCCCGGATCAGGGCGGACATCGCGCGAAGATCCAGGTCCTCCCGCAGCAGGCCGGCCTGCGCCACCCCCTCCAGCAGATCGGTCAGGAGCCGGCCAAAGGGCTCCAGCGCCTGAGCCAGATCCTGCGGGCGGCTCTCGGCCAGCCGCAGGTGAAACACGGTCAGCGCACGGGCCAGCGGGGCTGGGTCCGACGTGACGTCGAACATGGCGTCGATCAGTGCCTTGAGTCGGAGCACCGGATCGGACGTGTGCCCCAGCCGCTCGGTCAGGATCGGGACCACCGACTTGCTCATGATCGTCTCGTAGATGGCCAGCATCAGGCTTTCCTTGCCGTCGAAGAACGTGTAGAACGTCCGGGGCGACATGCCCGAGCGGTCGACGACATCCTGGATCGTGAACTCACTGGCCTTCCGCTCGACGATCAGCTCCAGGGCGGCGGTGACGAAGCGGTCGCTCCGTTCCTGCGCCCTTAGGCGAGCACCCTGCAGCGATCGTTCTACGCTGCGCTTCTGCCAGCCCGGCACGTCCTGGCCCGCGGACAGGCCGCCGTTCAGTTTCAGCTCCGCCTGGCGACGCGCCATGACCTACGCCCTTCGTTCGGTCACCGGGTACGGGGATACACACGGCCCCTGAGCCGCACTCGGCCGCTCTCTCTAGTCCCAGCGCTTCCGATTAGGCCAGGGTGATTTTCCCGTTACGGAAGTGTACTGCCCGCCAGCTGCACGAGACCGCTGCAATCAGAGCACACTTGCTCTCGCCGACGGCGTGCCCTTCCGGTTAAACTAAGCGAGGTTTAGCGGTTCCCATCTGGCGCTACCTCGAGACTGCGGCCTCCGTCATAGGCGCAGCCTGAGCAGTCTACCAGCGTGCGTCAGATAGATGGCCTGCCGAGCGCATCTCGCAAACATGCTTCTCATTCTGCGCCTATGCATTCATCCCTCACTGCTATTCGGCGCGCTGCAGACCGGCCAGGTGGACCTGTCGAGCCTGTTCGCCGCGGCGGGCGAGTAGCCGCGCGACGTTGACGCCAGCGCTTAGGCGACGCGCGCCTCCGCTGCGGCGTCGACACCTATGACCAGGCCGGGTTGTCGGCCGACACCAGCGAAGCGGGGCTGGCCGACCGGGCTTCTGCCTCGAGTCGCGGGACGACCCGGTCAAGCCAGCGGGGGAACCACCAGTTGGCCTCGCCGAGTAGAGGGCGTTACCGGGCGGCGGCGGCGGTCAGGTCGATCCCGCCGACCAGGTTGGCCTTGATGGTCTCGTGGTGACTCGACGCGAGCGTGCTCCGCCGGGTGGCCGTCAGGTGAGCGGCCGAGAGCGCGGCAGCCCGCTCCTCGTTGCCGGCCTCGATCGCGGCGAGGAGCTTCTCGTGATCACGCAGCGCCGCGCGCCGCGTCTTGCTGGCCATAGGCGAGTCCTGCGGGACTTCCTCGCTGCCCTGCCGGGCCTCATCCCACACCGACGACTCGTGCGCCGACCAGATGGCCTCCAGCGAACCGATGACCACGATCATCGTTTCGTTGCCGCACTTGGCGACCAGGGTCTCGTGGAAGCGCCGGGCGTTGTGGTTCCACACGACGACGTCGTCGAACTCGGCCTGCTGAGCCTCGATAACCTCCCGCAGGGCGGGCACGACCTCGCTGAGACGGTCGGGACGCGCCGCGCACAAACGGGCGCAGATCGGCTCGAGATACAGCAAAGCTCCGCTGACGTCGCCAGGCGTCGTGCCGCGCGACTGGAGCACCATGCTGATCATCTGCGCGGTCCGCTCGGGCGTGGGCAGGTGCACGACGGCCCCCCCGACGTTCCCGCGTCGCACCGAGATCAGGCCCTCCGTCTCGAGGATGCGCATGGCCTCGCGGACGGCGGGCAGGCTCACCCGGAACTCCCGGAACAGGTGTTCCTGCCTCGGCAGCAGGTCGCCTTCCTTGAGCCGTCCGTTGAGTATGTCGTCACGCAGGCTAGCCGCGACGATCTCCGCAAGGCGTGGCTGGCGTAGCTGGCGCAAACTCGCGCTCCTTAGGCTCAGGCAGACGGTCGACTCTATCGTGGCCGCCCTCGCTATCTTTTACTCAGCTTCTATACTAACTATCTTTGATAATACAGGCGACAATGCGGATGCGGCTCGGCCCGCACGATGACCCGCACCGCCGCCGCACCCGCCGCCGCGCGGGACCCGGCTGCTCAGGAACCCCGGTAGCCAGCCGACAGTTCGCGTCGAAGCAGCTTCCCGATATCGGAACGCGGCAGCCGCTCGACCCGGGCGAAGCCGGTCGGCACCTTGTACGGGGCGAGGTGCCTGCGGCACCACCCGGCCAGATCCTCGGAGTCCATGCACTCTGGCGCCACCACCCGCGCGAGCGCGGCTTCTAGGCCGTGACCAGGCGATTCGCGGCTGGCGCCTCGCCCGCAGGCGCGCGCCGACGGTGCCGAGCACAGGGTCATCGTAGATGAGGCTATTGCCGCTTCAGCAAACTGAATTGTCAAATGGTCGGCCTGCGGCCCATCGTTGGCGCATGGACGAGAGCTATGACGTAGTGGTGGTCGGCGGGGGCGCGGCCGGGCTGAGCGGGGCGGTCGCGCTGGCGCGGTCCCGCCGTTCGGTGCTGGTGGTTGACGCGGCCGAGCCGCGCAACGCCCCGGCGGCCCACGTGCACAACTTCCTCACCCGCGACGGCACGCCGCCGGCGCGGATCTACGCAATCGGCCGGGACGAGGTCACCAGGTACGGGGGCCGCGTTGAGACCGGCCGGGTCACCGCTCTGCGCAGGGACGGTGACCGTTTCCGGGTCCAGATCGGCGAGCGGGCAGTGACCGCACGGCGGCTGCTTGCCGCGACCGGGCTGAGCGACGAGCTTCCCGCTGTGCCGGGCCTTGCCGCCCGGTGGGGCATCGATGTCCTGCACTGCCCGTACTGTCATGGGTGGGAAGTCCGCGACCAGCGCGTCGGGATACTTGCCACCGGTCCGGGCGCGGTGCATCAGGCGCTGCTTTTCCGGCAGCTCAGCCCCCATGTGACCGTGCTGCGGCACACCGCTCCGGATCTGGCGGGCGAGCAGCGGGAACAGCTCAGCGTGCTCGGCATCGCGGTTATCGAAGGCGTAGTCGCGGAGGTCGAGACCGATAACAGCGGCCTGGCCGGGGTCCGGCTTGCCGATGGCACCCGCGTGCCCTTGGACGCGCTCATTGTCGCGCCGCGGCTGACCGCGAACGCCGGGCTGCTCGCGCCGCTCGGCCTGGCCCCGGCCGAGGTCCGGCTGGGCGGGCAGGTGATAGGAACCCGGATCGAGGCGGACGCGACCGGCGCGACCAGCGTGCCCGGAGTCTGGGTAGCCGGCAAGCTCGGCGACGTCCAGGCGCAGGTCGTCACGTCCGCGGCGTCCGGGCTGGCCGCCGGCGCGGCGATCAACGCCGACCTGGTCGCCGAGGACGCCAGGCGCGCCGTCGAGCACGAGCGGATGTACGGCGAGCAGGCCTGGGATGAGCGTTACCGGTCCTGCCCGGAGATCTGGAGCGGCGACCCGAACCCAGCGCTCGTCGCGGACGTACTGGACTTGCCGCCCGGGACGGCGTTCGACGTCGGCGCCGGCGAGGGCGGCGACGCGTGCTGGCTCGCCGCTCACGGCTGGAAGGTCACCGCCGCCGACATCTCCGGCGTGGCCCTGCAGCGCGCGGCGGCACGCGCCGAGAAGCTCGGTCTTGACATCACATGGCTGCACGCTGACCTGGCCCGCTCCCCCGCTCCAGGGACATACGACCTGGTCACAGCCCACTTCCTGCACATGCCAGCCGTGGCACGGGAAGCCCTGTTCCGCCATCTCGCCGATGCCGTCGCGCCCGGCGGCACGCTCCTTATAGTCGGCCATGACCCGAGTGACATGACGACCACAGCGCCGCGACCGCATTTGGCCGAGACGGGCTGGACAGCAGACGAGCCCGCCGCCGCGCTCGGCGAAGGCTGGACCATAGAGGTAGCCGACGCCCGGCCGCGCCAGGCCACCGATCCGGACGGCCGCGACGTCACCATCCGCGACGCGGTCCTGCGCGCCCGCCGAGACCTACGCGCCGGGCAAGCACCGGCAACCCCATCGACGCGGGCTGTGACACCCAGCCGCAGATGGCGAAGCGACCCTACCCGACTGTGCGGTTGAGATCCTGTGCCTTCTCGACGCCAACATGGGCGCGGCGTACGCCCTCATTGCTGCCGCCCAGAAGGAGCGGACCACGCTCGGCCTGGTGGCTTTCCCAATGCTTAGGGAGCGAACTGAGCGGAACCTGGCCTCGGCTGGCGCTGCACTGGGCGACGAGAGTCTTGAAAGGGCTCTGCAGGATGGCGCCCAGCTGTCTCTCCAGGAGGCCGTGGCCTACGCCCAGCGGGGCCGGGGAGAGCACGCGGACGCCACGCACGGGTGGGCCAGCCTGAGCCCGGTCGAGCGGCAAGTGGTCGAGCTTGCCAGCCAAGGTCTGAGCAATCCCGACATCGCTTAGGATCTGTTCATATCTCGCAATACGGTCAAGATGTACCTTTCGCGCGCTTACACGAAGCTCGGCGTGGCCAACCGGACCGAGCTGGCCCGGCTCGCTACCCGCCACTCGCAGGCCCGCCAACAACGCTGAGAAGTCATACCCAGCTGGGTGATGTTCCGCAGCCGAGTCATCCGTACCGTCTACAGACGAGTGTCAGCGGAAATTTCGCCGTCGGACCACGACCCAACCAGCTGAGACACCGGCGGAGCCGGTGCGCGTGCCCCCGGAGGGAAGATCATGAGCAAGGATGCCCAGCTGGCGCTGGCGATGCCTGGCCGCCTGGTGCCGGTGGCCGGCATGACCCGGGCCCAAGCCGAACCGATGCGCCAGCCCGCGGCGGCGGGCGCGGGGGCCCCGCAGGCACTTGAACTGCGGCATCTGCGCTACTTCGTGGCGCTGGCCGATGCGGGCAGCTTCACCCGCGCCGCCGAGAAGATCTTCATTGCCCAGCCGACCTTGAGCCAGCAGATCAGGCGGCTGGAGGAGATCGTGGGCACGCCACTGCTGCAACGCCGACGTGAGGGGCTGCGGCTGACCCCGGCTGGCCGCGTGCTCCTGGATGGGTCCCGGAACGTGCTGGCCCTGGCCGATCAGGCGGTGAGCCGGACCCGGCAAGCCGCCGGCCTGGGACGGCCGTGGCTGCGAGTCGTGATGCCGCCGGGACTGTACGGCGATGCAGGCAGTCGACCCGAGCTTCGAGTTCACCGACCCGCCATTCCGGCACTCGCTGGCCATGACCTTGGCCCTGGCCGCGGCTGGGAACCGGCCCGCCGCCGTCCTGACCGGCCCGGCAATCGCCGCACGCAGCCAGGCCTGGCCGATCCGGCGATCTCGCCTGGCCGACACCTACGGCATGGTCCGGGTCAGCCTCCAGCACCATCCGCTGACCGCGTCCGCAGCCCTGGTGTGGAGCGACGACCTGCCCCGCCCGCTGCAGCAGATGCTCTTCGACATCGCCGACCGCGTGACCGAGCCGACGCACCCGCAGCCCGCCGATCTAATCTCCCTGACTACCGCGTGGGCCGCCCGCCAGTCGGCCCAGATCAGCTAGACCGGTCCGCGGTCCTCTTGATCAAGAAGACGCTGCATCATGTCGTGGCGTCGCTAATGACGATTCTGCGGGTACACGGTGAAGCCGCCGAACGTACCAGCGGATGCCGGAACCGCAAGCTGCGCCGGTCCACCTCGGCCAGCCCCGCCGCCACCGCATCCGCCAGATCCGCCACCGACACCTCGGCACCAGCCACCCGGCTCGCTGCGGCCAGGGCCTCGGCCAGATTATCGCCGTCGTTCGACCCGGCAGCTAGCAACGCGGTGAAGGTCACCTCCGGCAACGCTGGCAGCCGCGACGCGAACGCCTGCTCCAAGCGCCGGGTTAGCGGAATCCACTCGTCCAGCGCCCCGCCGCTCCCCTGCTGGCCGGCCGTCAGCGGCAGCTCGACGCCAGCGGATTCCCCGCCGCCTCCTCCAGCACCCGCTGGCGGGCGACCGGATCCAGCACAGCGCAGGGCAGTCAAGAGCGCGTCCCGCTGCCTGCGCGACAGCCCGTCCACCTCGGCCAGCACCGGCCGCAGCAGCGGGTGCAGCCCGGCGAACGAAAACGGCGCCTCGCTCGGCACACCCGCGCAGGCCAGTACCCGCATCCCAGCTTCAGCCGCCCGCCCCGCAGCCACCCCCACCAAGGCGGACTTCCCGATCCCCGGATCGCCGAGCACCAGCAACGACCCGCCGCCGCCCGCGATGGCGGCCAGCAGCGACTCCACCACCGCGATCTCCGAGTCCCGCCCGACCAGCACGGGAACCATTCTCTCGCCGGCAGTAAGCCGTTGCCGAGGTCAGCTGTGACCGGAAATCACGTCTACCCTGTCGCGTCGTGCGGAATGTGGCGCAGAGCCGGGGTTACCGGCGGCTCGTCCATCGCGGGCCGACGGCGGCCCAGGCCGACTCCCACCTGGCGAGACGATGCCGGTCCAGGAGCCCTCGGCACAAGTAGTAACAGAGGATGAGAACGACGGCGGCACCTGCCGTGACGGTGATGCCGACGAGCGATGCGGTGACGATCATTTCTGACGGACTGGGCGGGGAAGCCACTGGCCGTCCAGAGCGGTCCAGCCATACCGGCACGGAGGTTCCGGCTGATGCGTAGTAGATGGCCGGGGCGGTCATCGTGGTCAGGGTGCCGGACCGCTGCGTTCCGTTGGGCAGCCGCCAGGTGGCCCCCACCGCCGTGGTCTGGCTCGCGGCAACCGGCCCGGGCTGGGCGAGTACCGCAACGGCCGGCCGCACGCGTGCCGCCATCGCGTGCTGGGATTGGTAGAGGTGCCCGGCGAGGACCGCAGCCACGATAGCGGCGGTGAGGAATGTCGCCGTCAGGGAAGCGACGATCAGCACCTCGATGCGGTCAGTCGGCCGCCTCAGTTCGTTCCGGCCGAGCAGCAGCCGGCCGAGGCGCCGCAGCGGGCGGCCGGGCCGGCGCGCTGAACCTCTCATGACTATCACCTCGTGCCGTTCGCCGAGGGACTTCGGCGTTGCCCTCAGCTTCGTGAGCCGGGCCATTCACTCCGTATGAGCCGCTCGGTCTCGTCCTGGATCCCGGCGGCGACCTTCGCCAGCGCGGGCGTGTGCTGCCGGTAGTGATGCGCGCAGAACAGCAGGTCCTGGCGGCTGTGGAGCAGGACCCGGACGTAGGCCTGGGCGCCGCAGCGGTCGCAGCGGTTCATGGCATTCATTGGCGAGGTGAGAGCTAGAGTTCCGCCGGGCATCGCTTCCTCGCCCAGGACCCGGCGCTTGGTCCATGATTCTCTGGCGCTCATGGCAGGTACCTCCTGTGCCCGGTCATTCAGTGGGTCACGCCTGGCTTCCAGTGCACCGCGCGCCGCGGTTACTGAAAAGGCGATGGCACCTGTGTTGGTATTGCCCGGCGCTATAGCCCGCGGTCGGCGCCTGCCGCAGCGGTTTCTTTCAAAACGGCTGGCGGGTACCGGTCTTCGGCCGCGGGCTGATCCCTATAGGGCGGGCCAATATCACCAGAGCCACCATCGCCTTTACCGACCGAAAGGAGCCGGGTGGACTGACTGACGGGCGGCGGGCCTACCGCCCGCCCCGTCACAGAAAGGATCTGGCACATGACCAAGAACAACGACATCCGCGAGGCGGTCGAAGCGGAACTGGGCTTCGACCCGCTGGTGGACGTCACGGACATCACCGTTAGGAACATGAACGGGGACGTGGCGCTCAACGGCACCGTGCCCAGTTACCCGCAGTACCTGGAAGCGGCCGCCGCCACGCAGCGCATCGACGGGGTGAAGAACGTGCACAACCACCTGGAGGTCGTACTGCCGCCAGGCGACTACCGCGATGACGCGCAGCTGACTACCGCGGCGAACAACGCGCTGACGCTGAACGTCACGGTACCGGACGGCATCGAGGCGACCGCCCGCGACGGCAACCTGACGCTGACCGGCACCGTGAAATACGGCACACAGCGCGCCGCTGCGGAGTCGGCGGTCGCCGCGCTGACCGGGGTGCGCAACATCAGGGACGACATCGAGATCGCCCAGGACGCCGACCAACTCGACGTCGACGTCCTGGTCCAGGACGCGCTCGACCGGTGGGCGCTGATCCCCGACGACAGCGACGTCACGGTGGACACCAAGGGAAACACGGTCACGCTGACCGGTCACGTCCGTACCTGGGCCGAGCACGACGCGGCGGTCGGCGCCGCGTGGATGGCCAGTGGCGTCTACGACGTCAACGACGACCTCGTGATCACCGGCTGACCCTGGACGGTCTCAGGAACCGGCAACGGCGGCGGCGCATGACGGCGAACCGCGGCGGTCAAACTCCGCATAAGGCGCTGGCCGACCGTGCGCCGCAGCCGGCCGGGGATACACCGCCACAGGCGCGCGGCCGGGCGCCGTCGCCGCCGCGAGGCGATTCGCCCGCGGCCCGCAAAGGGCGGCGGCATCCGGCGCTGCGCTGGATCGGGCACGGTGTGCTGTTCGTGGCGCTGGCGGCGGGCGTGTTCGGGTTCTTGCCGCGAATCGGCGGACTCACGCGCGACGCCGCAGGCTTGCGGCACGCCAGCCTGCCATTCGTGGTGGGGGCAGTCCTCGCACAAGCGGTATCGCTCGCGTGTTACGCCCTGTTGTACCGGAGGGTGCTCGCCTCACTCGGAGCCCGGGTGGGGTTCGGCCTTTCGGCGCGGGTCACGCTGGCATCCTTTCTGGTCAGTCACCTCACTCCGTTCGGATCGGCAGCGGGCACCCTCCTGAATGTGAACACGCTGGAAGCGGACGGCATCACCGCGGCGACAACTAGCGAGGGGATCGCGCTGACCAGCCTGGTGTCCTCGGCCGCCTTGATCGCGCTGTTCGGCACCGGGTTCGTCGCGACGGCCGGCCGGCACATCTCCCAGGGCTACCTCATGATCGCAGGCGTCGCAGTCGCCCTGGTGGTGTGCGCGGCGGCGCTCACGCTCCTGGTGGGTGCTCACCCCGCCATCGCGGAGCGAGCGGCACGCCGGGTAGCGCGGCTGGCCCGGCGCGTCCGCCCCGAAATAGATCCGGATAAGGTGGCCCAGTCCAGCGGGCAGCTCGTAACGCACGCTCGATCGGCGCTGACGGGACGGGCCTTCCTCGAAGGCTACGGGTTCGCCACCGCCGACCTGCTCTTTGACCTGCTCTCGCTCGATCTGATGTTCCTGGCCTTCGGGTACCAGGCCGGCTTCGGGCCCCTGGTGGTCGCCTACGCGGCAGCGAACATCGCCAGCGCCATCCCGCTCACGCCCGGCGGCCTGGGCGTGGTCGAGGTGACGCTGGTGGCCATCACCGTGGGCTTTGGCGCGCCCCGGGCAACCGCGGTCCTTGCCGTTCTCGGCTACCGGGTCGTGAACTACTGGCTCCCGCTGCTTCCCGGCGCGCTCGCCTACCTCCACCTCCGGTTGCGCCCGGCACGCAAACCCAAAGCCAACCCTTCCGCCGCAGCCAGCTGAACGATTCTCTAGCCGGCACCTATATATCCATAGGCGGCAGGTGTTGGCCGGAATTGGCAGCACTGCCGTTTGCTGGTGTTGACAGCACCGCGGACAACAGGAGACGCCGTGGTGCGGCTGAGCCAAGCGGAAGGGAATGCCTTTCATGTCCAAGTCAACATCCACCTCATTGATCCTGCTCGGCATTCTGAGTGTCGTCGTCGGGATCATCGCCCTCGCCTGGCCGGGCGTGACGGTTTTCGCGCTGGTCCTGCTGTTTGCGGTATACGCGTTCATCGACGCGGGCCTGGAGGCCGTGCGGGCCTTCAGCAGCCGCACCGCCGGGCCGGTCTTCGGTCACCTGCTGCTCGGGCTGCTCAGCCTGGCGGCCGGAGTGATCGCCGTCGTCTGGCCGGCGCCGACCGCGCTGGTGCTGGTGCTGGTCATCGGGATCTGGGCGGTCATCGGCGGCATCGTCGAGATCGTCAACGGGTTCGGCAGCGGCGAGACCGCGGGCACCCGGGCCGTGTACATCCTCACCGGGCTGGTCTCCACGGCGTTCGGTGTCGTGTTGTTCGCCCGGCCCGGCGTCGGCGCGATCACCCTCGCGCTGCTGTTCGGCCTGTTCAGCATGATCTACGGCTTCTCCCGGATCACGCTCGGCGTCCAGGTGCACCAACTGCACGCCCAGCGCCGGTCCGCGCAGCCACCGTCTGCGCTGCGGACAGCAGCCTGAGAACCGCGGCGGGCGCGGGCGCCTGCCCCGGACCTCCGGTTCCGGGCGCCCGCCGACCCGCTCTGTGATGGAGGCACGGCCATGCTCAAACCCAACCCGCCCGCAGAGGGTTCCCCTGCCCCGCCGGCGCCGACCGCGCCGGCGGCCACCGCGGCCACGCCGCAGCCAGGCAGGGCAGCGGCTCCGCCCAGGCGGCACGGCCAGCTGCGCCGCCTGCTGGGGATCCTGGGCCCGGGCCTGGTCACCGGGGCCGCCGACGACGACCCGTCCGGGATCGCGACCTACTCCCAGACCGGCGCCCAGTTCGGCTACGGCCAGCTGTGGACCGCCGCCTGGATGCTGCCGCTGGTCATTGGCATCCAGGAGGCATGCGGCCGGATCGGCAACATCACCGGCCAGGGCCTGGCCCGCAACATCAAGGACCACTTCAGCCTGCGGACCCTCCGCCTGCTCGTCGTGCTTCTGGTAGCCGCGAACGTCATCAACATCGGCGCCGACATCGGCGCCCTCGGCGGTGCCGCAGCACTGATCATCCCCATCCCGCCAGCGGCCCTGATGGTCGTCTTCACCGCCGCCATCCTCGCCCTGGAGATAGCCGTCAGCTACCGCAAGTACGCCAAGGTTCTCAAGTGGCTGACGGTATCGCTGCTGGCCTACCCCATCACCGCGTTCCTGGTCCACGAACCCTGGACCACGATCTTCCGGGCCACGTTCGTTCCCCACATCGAGTTCACACCCTCGTTCTTCTTCGTCATCACCGCGGTCATCGGCACCACCATCACGCCCTACATGTTCTTCTGGCAGACCTCCCAGGAGGTGGAGGAAAACCAGGGCCGCAAGGCCAGGCGGTCGCTACGTGACCTGCGGGCCGACAACGCCATCGGCATGTTCTTCTCCCAGGCCGTGGCCTGGTTCATCATCATCGTCGCGGCGACCGTGCTGCACACCGCACACGTCACCACGATCAACACCGCGGCCGACGCGGCCAAAGCGCTCGAGCCGCTGGTCCACACCTTCCCGCACGCCGGTCTCATCGCCCAGGGCCTGTTTGCCCTGGGCATCGTGTCCCTGGGCATGCTGGCCATCCCGGTCATGGCCGGGTCCACCTCCTACGCGCTCAGCGAGGCTCGGGGGAAGAAGGAGGGCCTGGACCTCAAGCCCAGGGAAGGCCGGTATTTCTACGGGGTCATCGCCGCGTCCATGCTGATCGGCCTGTCCCTGAACTTCGTCGGCGTCAACCCCATCCGTTTCCTGGTGTTCGCCGCGGCGTTCAACGGCATCGCCGCCGTCCCGCTGATCTGGTTCGTCGACCGCATCGCCGCCGACCCCACCACGATGGGCGCCGCCCGAAGCGGCTGGCTATCCCGGATAACTCTTCTGATCACCTTCCTCGGCATGGCCGGCGCGGTCGTGGCGACGGTCATCTCCTACGCGAAGGGATAACCGCGCGGATCGCGCGGGAGAAGGCCCGCTATGACGCCAACCCGGAGCAGATTGGCCAGGCCGGCCGTGACCGCCTGGTTTCCGCCGGCTTCACCGATTCCGAGGCGGAAAAGTCATCGGCATCGTTCGCGAGCATCCCGAAACCGGGCTCAAGCTCGCAGCCGCCGTCGACCTGGGGGTGGGTGAAGCAACCCGGCAGAACCCCTTTGTGCAGTCGGCATGGATGTTCATCACCGACCTGTTCGCCGCGTCAGTCCCGGTCATCCCCTTCGTGTTCTTCACCCTCGCCACAGCCAGGATCGTGTCCTTGTCCGTGACCTTCACGCTGCTGGTCCTCCTCGGCGTCGGCCGGAGCATGATCGGTCACCGCCGCCTCCTGGCCACAGTCGCCGAGACCATCGTGATCGCAGCGGCGGCAGCAGGCGCGGGCCTCGCCGTCGGCAAGCTCATCTCTTAAATCAAATCCGCCGAAGCACTCTTAGGTGAATCAGAAGCCGCAGCTATCTGTCCATTGGTGGCAGGTATTAGCCATGCATTGGCGGTTCGCGTGGACTGGGGTCAGTACACGCCGCCGTGTCCGGACGGCGCGGTGCGCCGAAGCTAACAGAAGGGAGAATTAGATGTTCAAATCGACGTCCACCTCGCTGATCCTGCTCGGCGTTCTCGCCATCATCGTCGGGATCATCGCGCTGGCCTGGCCTGGGGTAACCGTGTTGGCTCTGGTCGTTCTGTTCGCGGTCTACGCGTTCATCGGGGCCGGACTGCAGGCCATGCGGGCGTTCAGCAGCGGTACCGCGGGGCCGGTCTTCGGCCATCTGCTGCTGGGACTTACTGACCTGGCCGCGGGCGTGGCCGCCTTGGTCTGGCCGGTGCCCACCGCGCTGGTGCTGGTGCTCATCGTGGGGATCTGGGCGCTCGCCGGCGGCTTCCTCGACATCTTCGCCGCCTTCGGCAGCGGCGAGACCGCGGGCACCCGGGCAATGTTCATCCTGGGTGGGCTGGTGTCGGTCGCGTTCGCGGTCGTGCTGTTCGCCCGCCCCGGCATCGGCG
>WNFI01042845.1_pt1 | contig 44332 bp, 50 predicted proteins | sample 5400471 | NCBI WGS metagenome assembly WNFI01 (sample SAMN13153348, study PRJNA577476) | soil metagenome | isolation source: 100 cm saprolite on Douglas fir-dominated hillslope | place: USA:California | collected 2013-09-17 | reverse complement strand
CCAGTGGGCCCGCAATTCTTTGTTAAAGTCCTCCCATCTTTCTTCCGGGAAGAAGATCCTGGCCCCTTTGAACTCAACGCGCCGCCGCGTGCCGGGAATGTTGTCGGCCAGCCAATGCGACCACTTTACGTCAAAGTACACATCGTCCGTTCCCCACACGATGAGCGTTGGCGCCTTCAACGTCTTCAACCGGGATTCAATGGCAAGGGTGTGCTTGTTGTCAAAAGCTGCAAGGAAACGCTGCAAGTCGCGTGTGCGCTGCTCGCTCCTTACCAGTGGACGCAGATAAGCTTCAATGCTCTCGTCCCTCACTTCTTCTGGACGCTCATAGGCCGGCCCCAGCGCTTGCGGCGACCGGTAGACCGCCTTGTCTGCCAACATCGCATCCAGCGTTCCTCGTAAGCCGCCGGCAGCCGCCATCGCCAGGAACGGCTTGAAGGCCTCAGGTGGCCAATTGTCGTGCGTGTCGCAGTCGGTGAGCGTGAGGCTTCGCACGCGCTCCGGATACAACGCAGCAAAAATCTGGGCAATCCCACCGCCGCTGTCGTTGCCGACAAGGTCCACCTCGTCGATCTTCAACGCGTCGAGAAACTCTTTGAGCATCTTTGCATTGGCTGTCACGGAGACATCCTGGTCGGGTGCAATTTCCGTATCGCCATGCGCCAGCAGGTCTACGGCGATGTTGCGACGAATGTCGGATAAACCCTCAAGCTGATGACGCCAGAGATAGCTGTTCAAGAGCACACCATGCACATACAGTGCAACCGGCCCTATGCCCTGTTCCATGTAACTGATACGCCCCGATGCGGTTTGCACACTACGCCGCACTGGCAACGACTTGCCTTCCACCATATTCGACTCCCTATGTTTAGCCTTTGCGTCTGCATGGACCTTCCGCGGCGCAACGGTATGGAGAGAAACTCCAACGAGCAAAGCGACGATCAGCGCTATAGAGCAACGTCGTGCGGTCCCACGTTGCTTATTTTGAGAAGTTGATGTCATCTGATTTCCGCGCATGATTTAGGTTCTCCTCGATTCACTGGCGGAAACGTGAGCCTCTTTGAGCTTCAAGGCACAGTCATCACAGCACACCTCTACCGCTCTGCCGCCGATTCTCACCTTTATCGGATTTCCATCGAGCTTGCAGTCGCAGGCTGCACAAGTTTTTTCCATCGGTATTCTCTCCTCTACCCCACGTCGGGGTATGGCTAGTAGGCCACGCAGGAAGAGAAAGCCGCTATCAAGATCTTTAGCTAGTTTGGTGTGAACCCACTCTGGACAGGATTCTCAGGGAGACGCGTTGAAAGTGGCTCCTAGCGACGCACCGCCGAATACCTGAACTCCGAAGGCGAACGTCCATAGGCTTGGCGGAAGGCCGCGCTGAAGTGGCTGTGGCTGGAGAAGCCAAGGTCGAGGCCCAGGATGGTGAGGTCGTCATACTGTCCGAGAAGGTCCAGCGCGCGCGCCAGGCGAAGGCGCAGCTGGTAACGATACAAAGGCAGGCCTTCCACCTGTTGGAAGACTTGCGTGAGATACACCGGTGAGACGCGAACTTCCTGGGCGAGGCCCGAGGGCCCGCTGCGCAAGAGTCAGCGCCAGGCTTTCAGCTTCCAGAGGCTCCGCGACATTCTCGCGCAGACTATGGCGCAGAAGCGCTACAAGAGCTTGCGTTCGCCCATCAATCCGCAGACGCTGTTGTTGAAATGCCAGCGTTACCCCGTGTTGCGACAATGCTCGCGGCGCCAGCTCACGGAGCTGAGCTTCGTCCAGGATCAGCGTCAGGCTGGCATCGCCGCCCGGCACCGGATGGCTCACCCGATAGCCTTCGCCCGCGTTGAAAAACAGGACCTGGTTAGCTTCAGCGACTGCCTGCTTCTGTCCAACGTGCCGTACGTAAACGCCCCGATATGGAAACACCAGTTGCGTCGTACGCGTGCACTCTTCCGGACTTTGATGGCGGCAGCTTCCCCGGCAGTACGTATCCCGAATACTCACGGTCGAGGACGTGAGGAGAGAGTCCACCGTAAATTCGGGCACTGGGACATCCTCTGACAACGCCACGTGACAACAACCTCTTCGCAACCAATCGTACCACTCGGCCGCCGTTCGCGGATGGGCAACTGAATACCCATTGCCTCAACGGTCGGGATGGTCTAATTTTTCGCGAAGAGCAGAGGGCCATCGGAGAGGCAATGACCACGAATGTTGGCGGGCCCCGTGTCGTCGTTGGATACGGAACGTTTTTCGCGCTGTTCGCCCGGGCAACATTGGAGGAAGGACTTTGGCCTCTCCACATTGCTTCTAACTTTTTCCTGGACCTGAAACCCACTAACGATTTCCGGCGCAGGCGGCTGGAGATGATGACGGAGCACCTTGGATACAATCATCGAGGTTCTGCGGCCACAAAGCTCCAATTCATCAAAACAGACCGCGAAAAGCCCAACCCAACCACATAAAGTCGAATCCGGCGGGATCGGCGTGTAAGATGCAACCTGACAATGAACTATGACGGCACGTTAGTTGAAATGATGGAGCACGATCTGGAAAGCTGATCCATCCGCTTAACTTTTTCACAATCAATGAGCACGGGAAACTCAGACTCACAACATGTACTGGACTCGGAAGAAGCGGTTGGGTATGCGGGCATTTGGGTTAGGAAGGACGGTCAGTGGAAGATCAGTGAACGGCACTCAAGCCGTGCCGAGAAGGCCATTGCTTCACCACAACCGCCAACCGGAAAGTGAAGTCTATGCGAAATACTCTTTCACGACGGCTCAGGATAGTTCTTTCTGCATTGTTACTCGTGTGCTGTGCGCTGTCAGAGCAGAACCCAAGCCAGGTCTCTAGCGAAAAACTGCCTACGGGGGCAACCATGGTTTTCAAAGGTACTGCCCAGGGAGGCGGTTTGAACTTTTGGATCAAGGGCACTACCGTGGAGTTGAGTTCACGGCCGGGCGAAGACCCGAGGCAAATAGCCGCGCATGCGGCCGAGACAATCAACGCTCGCCAGCAACTGAAAGAAGAGGGGATTAGTGCTGAGGCGCAGGGGCCCGAACTTAAGATTCATGTGAGTGAATTTTGGGTCTTTGTATGTCCTTCTGACAAAGGACTCATTGTGCCACCTCCGCCTTACGATCTTCGCGTTGAGAAGGCTTCAGATGGTCTTGTCCAACTGAGTTGGAAGAACCCTCCAGGCGGCTATGACAGGATTCATATCCTTCGCGGAACTTTGGATGTCGCCGACGGAATAGATGGGACCAATACGACTTTCTCTGAATATGCGAACGAGGACAAACTGTCGTATCACGTTTTCGGCATCAAGAATGCCATGCCCTCTTGTGCAGCCATAACGAGCGGGAGTTGAACTTGAGGCGCTTTATCCCTTGCTCCCACGACAATATTCATTACGCCAGTCATGGCTTCTTTCTTGTCGGTCTCTGTTAAATTCGTATGTATTGACCGTAGCAGATCCGCCGATGACCGTGGTTCCTGGTTCGTGCTTGCGTTCTATGGTCTCTTCAATCTGCCCTGCAGGATGAACATAGGGGTGTAATCACTTAGCCGCTGGCTGCACAAGAGGCTGGTCTTCGCTCATTGCTGTCGCTTCGACGCGATACTCTTTCCCATCCTTCTGGAGAAAGAACGCTGAGTAGTCGAACGGATCGGAAAGGCGAAACTTCAAATAACTGTGCCGGTCAAAGAACACTGGCTTTTCATCCAATGGCATGTACCGAACGAATGAGTAGGATGCGTTTGGTGTATCCACCGTGTAAAGCACCTCTCGCCGGCAATTGCCATCTTTCGAGCATAATTTCTTTGAAAGCTGCGAGTGCAGAACGCCTATCTGGTATGTCGGCTTTTTGTCAGGGGATTCCTGAGCAATGGCAACGACTGCCGCAAGAACTAGGAGAGGGAGCGAACGAATGTATTTCATTATCACCTTAATACTTTATCAAGAGAACACGGCGGATCTCTTCAATGCCCGCCCTCGGGTTCGACAAGAAAAGTCCATTATTATTCGCGCTGTTGGGGCTGCAATGATTGTTTGGCTTCTTCAGCTTCCTTTTGCAGCACAGGATCGCCTGATGCTGCCAGCTTGCTGAGAGCTGCGATCTTTTGCGCAGGATCAGCAGGCTGCACGGCGGCACAGAATTTCGTCATTTTGTCTAAGATCGCGGGCATCTTAGGTGTCGGGTTGTCGATGGTCGGAAGAGGCAGTACAACAGCGCCGCGCCTGCCCTCTTTGCCTCGATAATAGGTAATGCTCCGGTCCAGTTTGTAGTCTTCAATCCATTGTTTTTGTTCTGGTGGAGCAACGAGGAAGAACAAATAACGATGGTTCACAGTGTAGTGCCAGTCGTTGAGATTTCCTCCGATGTAGATCGGCTCATGCCAATGCGTGAACAGGTAGACAAACTGCGGATCGCTTGCGGCCTTCGCCGTCGCTTGAAAATCAGTCTGACGGCACAGAGTCTGCTCGACACGAACCGTGTACAGCAGGCCGGAGTCATTGTCGAGTCCATTCGGTAGTACCCGATGTTGAACATGTTGCTCGGAGACGACCGTGCCGATCAAGACCCATTGACTGGCCGACGATCTCTGGTACAGATCGTTTACGTCTTCGCCGGGCGGAATGCCGCGAAAATCATCCTGCGCATACGCTGGAATGGCCAGCAGAAAACCAAGCAGCAGATATCGTAGTGTTTTCATGTTCATCTCCTATTCTGTTTGGGCCACCGGGCAAGCCCCGCACCATTGATAGATGTATTTCGGGGCCACTTGGTCAGAGACATCGTAGGCTTGCTTCTCGGCCTCGGTTGAGGACGGACAGGTACGCCCCTGAAAAGCAATTGCCTGACCTTGCCTGAAGCTATCGTACTCGGTTTGAATCAATTGTTGCAGAGCAGGCAGGTTTGGCGCAGACAGGTTCATAATATCGTTGAAAAAGTCGGCTGCGAGCATGAGATCGCCGAATTCGTGAGTGGGGCCTTGAATCCATTGTGATACGTGGAAACTCTCGTGCGCGTGAATCTTGTTATAGAACTGACTACATGGAGTGACGGTATTGGCATCGCATGAATCGCCCGAGCCGGGAGCCTGGATGTGCATATCTGTTGGCGTTACGCGAGTGAGAGTGCCTTGCCCGGTAACATGGTACGGCGGCACAATCACTACGGCGCTAACCGACGAACCTCTTGCGAAGCCGCCGTTGCCGTTTACCGTGATGGTATAGGTTCCGGCCTCGCTCGTTGAGTCAGTTACGACATCCAGTCTTGACACTTCAAATTGCTGCAAAGGTGCGGAGATGGTCACACTTTGCGGATGCATTCCAGCAGTAACCCCTTTGAGAGTCCCACTGCTGACTGACGAGAGATTCACCGTTATGTTCTGGCTGTGATCGAGGGCGGTGACCTTCACATCATAATGAAGGACGCCGTCGGTCGTCGCCACTTGCGTGGCAGGGCTGATGCTCAGCATGAATACCTCTGGACAGTTGTCGCATTGCGGCGGCCCGCAGCCTCCGCACAGGTTTGGGTCAGGCGCCGTTCCCTGCTGTGCTGCACTAGGAGCACTGACAGCGGCACTGAATGACGGCTGCGCGAAGGTGCCGGGAAGGTTGGTCGCAGAACTTGTCGAAACAGGTACATTCGTTTTGGAAGTTAGCAGAATGGTAGAAGAGGCATCGGGCACAGAAGCGATCACGGGAGCCGATCCCAAAGCGGTATTCAGCTTTGCGACCATCGAGTACATGTCGTCATTCTGACCATAGCTGGCCGAATAGGGGGTTCCATTGACTGCGACAGTCACGGTTCCGCTGTCATAGGTTGTAGTTGGATCAGTGCCTCCGGTAAGGGTGGCACCTGAAGGGGTGCCCGAAAACGAAGGCCCATAGAAATCAGAGCTGTCGTTAGTAGAAGAGGACGCAGAAAGCGGGTAATTGCCCGTGCTGCCCCCTGTCTTCGATGAGAAGTACACAGTAGAATCGGAGGCGCTAGCGTAGACAGGCGAATTCGGATCACCATTGAACAAATTAGCCAAGGTCGCGGCCAAACTACTCGCCGTGCTCCGTGAGCCGTAGAACGTGGACTCGGAGAACCCATTTATGGCAAGGGTAACTGTGCCGGAATCATAGATAGTAGTTTGGCCCCCACCGCAAACTGGGTCGCAAGCACCGCCCGTATCAACTACGACTGATTGTTCATCTCCATTAATTGTAATGCTGCCCGCACCAGAAGCGGCAGGAGTGGTGATGGATTGCTCGTTGCCTGTGACTGCCGTTGATGCAAGCGCCGCCGGGCATTCGCCTGTGCCGCAAACTCGGCCTTCTGCCGGCAAACCGTCAATCTTTGCATCATTGAAAGCAACGTAGCCTGCCGGACTCCACTTGGCGTTAATTGAAAGCTTCGTTTTCTTTGTGATGTCTTTCACCGCTCCCTGCCCGTCATCAAAGCGCACCTTAGTCTGGATGGTATAGGGCGAGGCGTAGTAGGCAGGCACATCGGCGGTGGAAGGGCAGGCTTTATCAGGACTGGCGTACCAGTGCGCGTCTGTATTCGTCTGCAGACTGGTGGGCGCTGAGAACTTCACATTGGGGTTGTTGCCGACTCCGCTAGGTACAGAGAAAGACCACTGGCAAGAGACCGGGTTTCCGCCTGTCGCTGTAGCTGTCATTGTGCCTTGCGTGCCGTCATCGATGGTTGCGTTTGCCGGAGTGAGATCAAAGCCTGGTCCTTTATTCACCGCAAACGACTGGGTGTTGCTCACAGGCGTGTTGCCGGGATTGCCAAGGAAGCCACTTCCGATCGGGCCGTTCGAAGTGACTGTGATCGTATCTTGGCCGACACTCGCCGTGTCAGCGATTGCCATCGTCGCATTGATCTGCGTGTCGCTGTGACTTGTGATCTGCAACGTGACATTGCTGCTATCGCTGATCTGCACGCTTGGGTTAGCGCCGAAACCCTTGCCGTTGAGAGTAAGGGTGAAGTTGTCGCCTTGTTGTCCGCTATTCGCACTCAGGCTGTTAAGCTGCGGCGTAGCATCGCCAACATTGAAGGTTGTCGAGCCTGCTCCAAATCGCGTCGTGAGTGATAGAGTCGCCGGGCCTGCGCTGGCATTCGAAGCAACACTCCAGTTGAGCGAGACTTGATTCCATGCCAGTTGACCTAACGTCAGGGTTACACCTGAGTTCGAGATCGACGGGGTTGTGCTTTGCGTGAATACGTCAGTGAGACCCTGGCCGTAGAGGGTGACCGTGCCAGATTGGCCGCGTGTGCCGTTGGGATTGCTCACGCCTTGAATCACAGGCGGCGAACTGGAAATAATGATGCCGGTCGCGCCCAAAAGAATGTATTGAGTGTTGTAAACGGTTGGACCGCCGCCTGAAGTAAAGTTGCTGCTGCTGCCGCCCGGCGTCGGGCTGAAATGGTTGAGATAGTTGTAAGGATTGTAGTAACCCTGGCCGGTCACGATGTAGCTCTCCACAACATAGTGGTAACTATCAATTTCATAGACATCGCCCACGATAAGAGGCTTCTGCATGTAGCCATAGGCGTCGGCAGGATCCTGGGCGCTGCCCCAGCCAATTTGATTGCCATTATCGTACAAATAACCTTCCACATACGCGCCGTAATACGCCTGAGCGATGTAATCAAGTTTGGTTTCTGAGAAGGTGTCAATCTCGGTGGAACTGGTTGAACCCAAGATTGCGGTCACGCCAGTTACAGTTTGCGCTGCGAGCGGCAGAGAATAGAGCAAAGTGAAGATGAGAAGCGCGTAAACCTCCCGCATTATTGCACCCCCTGCTCTTTCAGCGCCGGTGCCGGGCTGGATGCAGGATTGCGCGGCGGTACGGGTATGGAGCGATAAGAGACCTGCGGACTCATCTCATTTTTCACAGTGTCATCGAATTTTGCGGCCAGAGTTGTACTGAGCGCAGACTTGAGCGTCGTCATTTCATCGAGAATCATTTGGTCACGGTCTTTTTGAAGTTGAGTAAGCTCAGGCGGCGGTGCCGGAATGTCATTTATCGACTGTACCTGCCCCGGTGGATGCGCCTGATGAAAAGCATCGATCACGGCTTTGGCCTTGGCGTCTTGCTTGGCTAGATCTGCAATCAGCTTCGCTCCCGCGCTCCGCACCAGTGCGTACTCGTCATCGGTGAAGCCCATCTTCTGCTGAAAATGATTGCGGAAGTCGCTGCCGTCTTTGCCCAGGCTGGCAAGCGTGGCGGCGAATCTGTCTAAGTGGTTCTGATACGTAAAGAAGTGCTCATAGAGGACCGTTAGAGGCGCTGGTGACTGGGGCGGCCCGGATTGGGCTACTGCCGGAAGCGACGATGCAATCAGGAAAACAACTGCCGTGAGGACAGGAACACAGCCGCGTTTAGCAAAACCTTGACACTTCTTTTGAATCAGGCGCACAGCCCACGAGCAACCAAAAAGCCATAAGCGAACTAGCATTCGATCTTCTCCTAATTGTTGAAATCCAATTTCGTTTACAGATGGACAACTACGAATTGCGTAGCCGTCGGCCAGAACGGTTGTCTGGCGATCTCTTGCAGACTTGTTCTTAGAGATGACGTGGTGTTTAATCGAGGGGCGAAAAATATGCACACTCGGAATCACCTAGTATAAATATCTGCCTTCCGCGATGATCGGCCGAGTCCTACTATCTTGCACGTAGAACTTTAGCTATTTAATGATCACACCTGTACTCATTTTTGCGACTTACACCTGCATCATCGTAGCTATTTGACACCAGTGACACTATCAGCGACTAACAGGAGTAATTAGCATTCTTGGGGCCTGTAGGATGGGAGATGTTACTCCAATATATGGACGTGCTTCATATATGGCGGTACCCCAACCTATGTAACGGAAACACATAATGTAAGGGAACACACCTATATATTGCAAGCTTTTGGCAACCAGACGTGGGGCATCGATTCCCAAGTTAGCACTATTCCCGAGATTGCATCTCATTCATTTCATTGTGCAAACATACCCTGCACAGCGATATAAGCTACTTCTATCGGTATAACCTAGTTATTTGGTTACAGAGATAGCGACACTTAGCCCTTCTAGTATTAAGCTATGACATCCCTCAATCAGGTTGCGATATTTCTCCTCTCAGCTCGGGGACGCAGAAGGAGGAGTAGTCGGGTATGAAAACGCTGGCACCAAGAACGAGAGACACTGACTCAAATGTCGTTGATTCGCGTGTGGTTCGCTTTGCCACAGCCGAGAAGTCGTCGCTGTTTCCGGATCGCTTTACGAATTGGTTTTTGGCGGCATTAGCAGCAAGAGTTCGTGACAAAGATTGGGACGCCGCATTGGAGTCAGCGCTCAAAACGTTGGATGCCGATGAATGTCCGTCGCGGGAGAATGAAGAATCATGAATATTCAGCCCACCGTTCTAGACGGTGTTATGAATTCCGAGCAAACTGCAAAGAATGTGAAGACGTACGAGGCTGCTCGGACGGCCTTCACCATTCATATGGAGGATCTACAGCTTCCTCATGCGTTCGTCTTAGAGTTAAGCCGGCATGTTAGGCCGGATGTCTGGCGGGAGGCTCTGGATGGGGCGCTCAGGAAGCTAAGAGCCGGCAAACTGTAGTCCGTAACCGGCCCCTAAAGAACCCATGGCGCTTTGGGATTGCTTCGGCTCACCGGCCCTCCGCAAGAACTCAGCCGGATTTGTTGCGCCCGCGAAATCGGCGTCACAGCTTCTGTGTTGGACACAACTGCTTACATTGGCTCTTCTAATGCCATCGGTCATTCCTTTAGAGGAAGGGCCACTGCGGCCAGGAAAACGGCCGCAGTGGGTTCGAGTCATTTGACTGCGAGGAGGATTTGACTGGAATGCGCCAACGAACCGGATTGCGATTGCACCGTAATGGTGTAAGTACCGGGTGGCGTATTGGCGGGCAGAGGCTTGGTTACCACTCTCGTGCCGCCACATCCAGCAAGCAAGCCGATTAGCAGCATGAGAGTGAACAGGCGATACTTTCTCTTTTTGCCGAGGGGGAAAAGACATATCGCAAAAGGCAGGAAGCCAAAAGCCAGAAAGCTAGGCCTGGCGAACCACGGTCCTTCGGTTCCTGGCAACGATGATGCCGAGGCAGCCACAGGTGCTGTCGTCGCGATGGCCAAGGTTGCAACGATGGGATTTTTGCCGTCAAGCGTTGCCATGTCCGGTGTAATAGTGCATGTGGCGCCCTCGGGAACACCGGCGCAGAATGTTATGACTGCGGCGGCGAGCCCGTTGACAGGGGCTAGCGTGACTTGAGTCGAAAAGGTCTCACCGGCGCGGATTTGTGACGACGACTGCTGAATGGAGAGTGTGAAATCCTGTTTGTTTCCTCCGATGATGAGAATGGGTGAGGCAGAACTAATCGTCTGGGTCAGGGGCGCCGATGCGCCGTCAAATGGCCCCGGTGCAACACCGGCCTGGTAGCTGGCGGTGATGCTGTGGTCACCGACGGATAGAGTATTCGTTGCCAGGGTCGCCGCGGAATTCACGAGTGGCGCGCTTCCCAGCAGGTGCTGGCCTTCTGCAAACGTGACGGTTCCGCCAATGGTCCTGCCTCCCAGAGCTGGTGTTACCGTGGCGGCGAAGGTGACACTCTCCGTCACCGTTTGCGGATTGGCCGAACTGGTGAGCATGACGCTGCTGTGGGAGTCAACAACTGTCTCCTTTAGCGGAACCGATTGCGAAACCGCGAAGTTTGTATCGCCGCCATAAACGGCGCTCAAATTGTGGTCACCGATCGAGAGATTTGGCAGCGGGAGCGAAGCGCTACCGCTGCCATCGAGTGGAACCGACACCAGCAGTTGAGTTCCATCAACAAAAGCCACGCTGCCTGACGGCCCACCGGCGCTGGACGCCACGTGCGCGCTCAAGGTTATCGTGGAGGCATTGGTTGTAGGGTTCATCGAGCTGGTCAACGAAATTTGGGTCTTGGCCTTGTTGACCACTTGCAGATATGGACTCGATGAACCCTTAGAAAAATTTGCGTCACCTCCGTAGCTGGCGACGATGTTGTGCGAGCCCGCTGTCAACGAGCCGACTGCGAGGCTGGCCTTGCCGGTATTGTCGAGCGCCGCTGTGCCTAAGACTGTGGCGCCATCGCTGAACGTTATCGTCCCTGTAGGAATGGGAGTGCCAGGACTTCCGCCGGGCGGCGCGGCCGTTGCCTGGACGGAGAATATTACGCTCTGCCCATAGGTAGATGGATTTGGAGCAGACATCAGGTTAACGACAACGGAGTTCTTGTTGACCGTTTGAGATAAGGTGCCGGAATTCGAGGCAAGGAAGCTTCCATTTCCCGCATAGCTGGCGGTGATGCTGTGGCTGCCAACCGCAAGCGAGCTGAGCGTCAGCGTAGCGTGACCCGTACTGTCCAGCGCCAACGAACCCAATAGAACATTGCCGTCGTTGAAAGTTACCGTTCCGGATGGAACTCCACCGCCGCCGGCCGATGCTGTAACAGCCACGGTAAACGTGACAGGCTGCCCGAAAACGCTTGGATTCGCAGAGCTTGAGAGAACCGTTGTCGTTGCGCTTTGGTTCACGACCTGCGTCACCCCTCCGGCGCCGGAGGCAGACGAAGAAGTGAAGTTACTGTCTCCTCCGTATGAAGCACTGAGGCTGTGCGTCCCGACTGACAACGACGACACGCTCAAGGTGGCCTTGCCGGTGTTGTCAACGGAAGCCGTACCCAGCGTCGTGCCTGCGTCACTAAAAGTGACGGCCCCGGATGGGGTTCCTGCGCCGGCGCCCGATGCAACTACCGTGGCGCTGAGTACGACACTCTGGCCAAAGACGCTGGGGTTGGGCGTTGCCGTGAGTGTTGTTGCAGTCGGACTTTTATTTACCGTTTGCGGGACCGGCGTGGATGAAGATGTCAAGAAATTGTTGTCTCCACTGTAGGTTGCCGTGATGTTGTGACTTCCTACACTCAACGAACTCACTATGAGTGAAGCCTTTCCATTGCTGTCGAGAGTTCCTGAGCCCAGAGCAATTGCGCCATCGCTAAACGTGACGGTGCCGGATGGCGTCCCTGCACCGCCCGATGAGGCAACTACAATGACGCTGAGTGTCACCCGCTGTCCGAACACACTGGGATTTGGAGCGTTGGTCAGGGTAACGGTGGTCGGACTCTTGTTGACTGTTTGAATGGCGACCGGCGAAGTTGACGCTAGGAAATTGGAGTCGCCCGGATAACTGGCTTTGATACTGTGGCTGCCCACCGTGAACGAATTCACCGTAAGCATGGCCTTGCCGGCATTATCGACTGGAGCAGTTCCTACAACAGTGTTGCCGTCGTTGAACGTAACCGGGCCGTTCGGAGCTCCAGATCCGCCTCCAGAAACAGCGACCGTCGCCGTGAGAGTGACCCCTTGACCAAAGACGCTGGGATTTGGGGCCAGGTCGAGTGCTGTGATAGTCGAACTCTTATTGACTGTTTGGACCAATACAGATGAATTGGCGGCAGTGTAATTCGCATCCCCTGCGTATTGCGCAGTTACGTTATTGGTTCCAACCGGCAACGAGGACACATCCAGGACAGCTCTTCCAGTGTTATCCAGCGTGCCGGTCGCGATGACCGTCGCGCCGACCGTCAAGTTCACGCTGCCGGTGGGAGTCACGCCAGACCCGACCGGCGAGACCGCGGCCGTAAACTCCACGAGTTCTCCGAATGAGCTTGGATTTTTGGAGCTAGCCAGCGTCACTGGGGGTACCGCCTTGTTTACAACCTGAGTCAGACTGGCTGACGAACCGCCAACAAAGCTGTTGTTGCCACTGAACACTGCCAATAAAGGATGGTTCCCCTGGGTATTGAAAGCCGTGGTGAGCGTACCCACGCCCGAAGGATTGACGGAAGCCGTGCCCAAGGTCTTGCTCCCGTCAGCAAAGATCACCGAACCAGACAGAGCCCCGCTGCCTTGAAATCTTGGCTGCACTGTCGCTGTGAGCGTCACAGGGACGAAGATGCCTGCAGGATTGCTGGACGAAGAAAGTGCCAGCGTATTTGCGCCCTGGTTTACGAAGACCGACAAAAGATCAGAGTTAGTCTCGGTGACGGCGATGTCTAGCGCGGTGGTATTGGTAAACGTCGCACTCAACAAATCAAACGGTCCGACGGGCAAGTCGAATTGCTTCGGACCAGAAAAGCCGCCACTGCCGTCTCCACGATAGATCATGAGAGCATCTGCAGGTGGAGGATTGGTTGAACTTGTGGAGGATTGTAGAACTGCAATGTCCGCATTTCCATCCCCGTCAAAGTCTCCCACGATTACTCTCCCGGGATGAACAACCGATGTAATCACCTGCGATACCGCGAAGCTGCCGTCCGCCTGTTGCAAGGCAACTTGGACAGAGCCATTGCTAGGGTTCCCACCGGCGCAGATGCCCTCACCGGAATCGGAAACAATGAGATCTGCGCGGCCATCGTGGTTGAGGTCCGCAGTCGCAATACCGCCTGGCAGGACCGTCGAGAGCGGTAGCGTGATCGCAGATTGAAACGTGCCATCGCCCTTCCCCAGGCTGAGAAAAGCCTGACCTGTCACTCCAGCGCAAGATCCGCCCGGTGACAGTCCGATCCATGCAATATCTGAATGGCCATCGCCGTTGAAATCGGCGATGACGAAATTAGTAATGTTAATGCCGAAGATGCTGGAGCCCGGAGTAAACCCGCCGCTGCCATCATTTAAGAAGACCTGCAAACCTCCGAGTCCCTGACTCACGACGATATCAGGGTGACCATCGCCATTCACATCAGCGGCCGTGATCTGTCCGAGAAGAGTAGAAGGTACAGGAACGAAGATAGGCGACTGAAAGGTTCCATCTCCATTGCCGAAGAGAACCTGAAACCCGCCGGAGTTTAGGAGCGAAACCGCGAGATCGAGATTGCCGTCACCGTTAAAATCTGCCACGGCAACCGCAACTGGAATCGATCCAACCGGAACTGTGATCGCCGGACTGAAGTTGCCGTCGCCTTTGCCGAGAAAGAGACTCAGAGAAGACGAATTGCCATCCGCGACCACAATATCGAAATTGCCGTCACGATTGAAGTCTCCGCTCGCTACGCCTGCGGGAAACGGTCCGGTGGCGTAGTTGACTGCGGGTCCATAATTCTGGGCTAGACTCAACTGAATTAGGCCGCAGGTTACAAGACACACTACGAGTACTACGTGCTTCAGCTTCATAAGCTCCGTCCTTTGTCGTCCGGATTACGTGATGTTCAACCTGATCGTGGCTCGTTGCGTATTGGTTCCGTCGCTGCCGACTACCTGAATGTTGTAGGAACCAGGGGGCGTACCGCCGTTAATCACACGCACGTGCCCTCCGCATGCCGTGAGGGATAGAAGGAGGAGCGCGCACAAGCCTAAGAGTGACCGACGGCGCCTTACAAATAAAACCGGTATGAATAAACCTGCATAGAAAGTACGGGGAAACTCCCATCGGCCGGCGTGCAAAGCCGCTGATGAAGCAATCGTCATGGCTGTGCCGGCTCCGCTTGGAGTCGGAATCACTGCGTTCGATTGGAATGCACACGTCACGCCGGGAGGCAGCCCTTCGCAGTCAAAGTGAACCGGCGCGGCCCCGCTTCCATTGCTGAAGAGCGTTAGGCTCACAGCGGAGCTGGCTCCGGCACGTTGTCCGATCATGGAAGGCGACACGGAAATCGTGAACAGGTCGTCCGACGTCACGTTCTGTACGAACGGCGGGCTGCTCGCCGGCTGAAAATTTGCGTCGCCGGAATACTGGGCGACAATCACGTGGTCGCCCGTGGTTCCGAATTGTGTCGAGAGTGACGCAAGGCCGCCCTGCAATGTGACTGTGCCGATGCTCTGTCCACTATCAGTGAAAATCACGGCGCCAGTGGGGGTCGCGGTAACTCCGCTGGGAGCATCGATTTCGATGGTGAGGGTGACCGGCTGTCCAACCAGGGCCGGATTGCTGGACGACAGCACGTCTGCGCGCAGACATGCGGCGCATAGCAGCACCGATGTAACCATTGCCAACCGCCGGGAAGCTCTCAAGTTCATAATTGCCTCTCCACAACTCATTTCCGTGCCCGTCAGCCCACGCGAGAACTGGCCGCGGCTCGGCTCCGTTTAAGCACGCCCTCACACAGGGCAGCATCGAGATTCCAACCCTTCGGCAGAACCTCACGCAGGGTCCACTCGATTCTCTTTACCGCCTCGGCAACCGCCTCCGTCGCATAGCGGTCTCCTCGCTGCGTTCCGTAGAACTGAACCACCGCCAAAGCATTGCGAACGTGATGGTTCATGTCCGCAATCTTCTTCAAGCGATCCTGTAAGACCTGCTGTTTTTCCCACTCACGTAATCTGCTCTGCAGGTACAGGGCTCCGGCAATGACGCCGGTAACGGCGTTGGAAAAGAACAAGACTGCGAGCCTGTTATCGCCGCGCCCAAACAACAGCGCTTCACAACCAATGCCAAGGATGGTCACAACACCTGCTGCAACCAGGAACGCCATGAGTCTTCGCAACCGAGTATTGACAGCCATAAAGGTCCTTAGGCAGACAGCGGCAGGGGTGTGCTCTCCTCTTTGAAATCGTGGAAATCGAAGTCGTGATCTTCATCCGAGCGCCCATTCACCTGGGCCTCGTAGGCCGCCCGTTCCTTCTTGGCGTCGCGCACGGGCAATAACTCTGCGTGACTCGGTGGGAACACGAACCTGCGAACAAATTCCAGGCGGTCGCGGTTGAGGCGGTTGCCCACGATTGCTCTGTGATATTTCTTGCAGAAAGCCGTGAAGTCGTCGGCCGAAATCAGTGTCCTGGGCATCTTTTCGGTGCCTTCTACCCGAGCCCTTAACCAACGCTTGTCGATCCACTTCTGAATCTCATCAGCACGGATATGCAACAGGGCAGCCAGGGAATACTTAGTGAATCCGTCTTTGCGCATCGTTGGGCTGGCCCCCATGCGTCGCAGCATCTGGTAGATGGAAAACTCCGAGCGTCGCATTACCCTGGCGACTTCGCGCACGGAATGCAGTTCGATCAGCCGCAGGAGTCGCTGTCGCTCCTGTTCTGACCATTCTCGGCAGGCACGTTTTGTTTCGAGGCCCAACTGACGGGCAAAACGCAGACATGCGTCCCGGGGATTACTGGACAGGTGCACAAGGTTGGCAATCAGTTCTCTGTGTTGCCGGCCGCGGGCAGTCAGATTGCTTCGGACCAGATCCCTTGCTTCCTTGGACCATCGGAACGTTCTCCTCGTCTCTCTGACGCCTGCGACAGCCATAACAATGCAACTTCTGAATGGGAGTTCCTTGCGGAGTCATCAAGCGCCCGCTGGGAACAACCTTAATCCAGAGTTCCCTCTACCTATACATTCCCGCGAGAAGGCGAAATCTACCGCGTGGTTTGGCAAATTTATTTTTAAGAGATTTGTTTACTTTTGGTGAGAACAGAGATCGGAAATTCGAATCGCCTCGACGGACCGGGGGCTTCGTTCCGCCCGTCGTTCAGTTCGGCAATTGAGTTTCAGGTCTCCCCATTGAAAATCCTGGCTTAGATTTTCATGACGGTCGTGGCTGCTTTTGTGAGAGTAGTGCATCCCGGTCACATGTTCGGGAGTTCCGCTGCGAGTTTGAATCCCTTTGATCGTTGAGGTGTCTTGGGTGGAAGCACCGAGTCTGGACGGACGTGATAGATTGGGCGTCGAAGGCGAATTAATGGCAGCCTACCGAAAAGCGCTGCACGCCAATCTAACTCGCTCTTCTATAATGGTGACGCTCCGTCGATACTCGGGAATCTTCCTAAGCGGAAGACAGCCGATGGCATTGTCTGGGGGGAAGCTCCGGCAAAGAGGGACGGTTCCTCTCGAATTTGCTAAGACTCTTGGGTCGTGCCGAAGAGCGGGACAGGAAACGCCTAATTTCGCTCAGAAACTAGTGCGGTAGCGTACCTGGCGAAAGTTGTTCGCAGCGTGGACTACAGAGCGATTCTGTATCAAGGTTGAAATGTCGAGGATTACCAGAGCGGAGGTAAATGCGAATGCCGCAAGCAGAGCCCATCGACCCGGGTAAATACAATTTCCTCACCCTGATGAACGATATCGAAAATGGCCGCGTTCGATTGCCGCCGTTTCAAAGGGAGTTCGTTTGGAGCCTCGGGAAAGTTATCGATCTCATGGACAGCATCTATAAGGGCTTCCCAATTGGCAGTTTCTTTTATTGGAAAGCCGACCGGAAGTACGTAACACTCTTCCGGGACATCAAAAGCCTCTGCCTTCCTTCGCCCGCTCCTGAGCAGGAACTCTTCTTCATCCTAGATGGACAGCAACGATTGACTTCCATCTGGGTGACGTTTAAGGGTAGTGTGATTGACGGCGCGAGCTATGCCCATATCTGTCTTGATCTCGAATCTGCTGCGAAATATGAGGAAGGTGATCCCGAAGCACGTCGTCAAATCAAGGTGTTCAAGGAAACAGAACCGGACAACATCACCTTCATTTCACTACACGACATACTTTCGGAGAACGTAGCGACCTATGACGCGATCCGTGATCCATTGCCACCGGAGAAAAAGCAGACGCTGTCAAAGGCTCGCGACCGTTTTAGAAATTATCCTTTTTCCGTGGTCAAAGTTTTCAACTTGGAGTTGGAAGATGCCGTTGAGGTCTTCCAGCGAATCAACCAAGGCGGGAAGCGCCTGACGCGCTTCGAGCTGGTAGCAGCCAATTGTTGGTCCGAGTCCTTTGATTTAGCAAAGGCGGTCAAGGACTTTAATGAACGAGTCAAACAACGCACGGCCTTCGGATGGGTTGAGCCAATCGCGTTCGTCCAATCCATGTCACTCGTTGAATTCGGGCAATGCAAAACGGAACACGAGCTAAAACTCAGGAGCAAGACGGTCGAGGAATTTTGGCCGCGCATCTCGAAGGCTATCGGCGATGCAATTGATTGGATGCGAGACAATTATGGGGTCATCAGAGGAGACATGATTCCGTACGGAGCCATGCTCCCCGTACTCGCCTGTTATTTTGCCGAACATGGAACTAACGTGCCGATTGAGCACAAGCAATGGATCGATCAATGGTTTTGGCGGTCTGCATTTTCTGAGAGATACGCGAAATCCCAGACTACACAGATGGCAACTGATGCAAAGGCGATCCGGGAACTGATCGACGGCAAGATAGAGCTTCCCAACTATCCATTGACTCTGACCAAGGACGACCTCGGAAAAATGAAAATAAATCGCGCATCTGGCGCGGCGCGAAATGCGATCTTATGTCTCTTAGCGCACGCGAAACCGAAGCACTTCCTCACTGGAGCTGATATCTCACTCGCGAAGGATCATTTCAGCGAGTTCAAGGACCCCAACGCTCACCACATTTTCCCGAAGAACTTCATAAAGAAGGCGCTCAAACGGTATGTCGAAGAGGTTCATCTCTTGCCGAATTTTTGTTTCCTACCTGCGGACTTAAACAACAAGATCAAAGATCGACCGCCTTCGGACTACTTTGCAGAATTCAGGGGTAGTGATACCAATAACCCGAATTTCGCTTCGGCTTTGCGCTCACACCTGATTCCATCGGGTGCAGATTCCCCGATATGGACTGATGACTATGACTCGTTTTTGCAGCAAAGGGCTGAACTAATTTGGGCTTCGATCCTAACTGCTGTGGGCGAAGGCGACATCTATGACTCTGGTGCCGCCGTTCCTCGCGATCAGGCGCGGCTTGCTGTGGATGAAATCGAGGTCAAGCTCCGCCGGGTGCTGCACGATGTCCTGCGTTCTCATCTTGGGGAGGATTATTGGAAGAGCGCCGTGCCAGGCGACTTGCAGGCAAAAATAAAGGAGCGAATCAGCGAGCGAAATCGGTCAAAAATTGTTGCTCGCATCGAGGACCCGCTCATTCGGCTGCAGTACGCCGATATCATGGACCTTCACAAGATCATTGACAAGAACTGGGACGTCTTCAAGGAGAGATTCGAGAGTCGCGAGGCCCTCAAGTCGCACTTCCTAGCTCTAAAGAATTATCGGAACCCCCTAGGCCACGTCCGAGATCTCGATGTCGTCGAACAAAAGCAAGGGGAGGCTGCGATCATCTGGTTCAGAAGGGCCGTCAGCATGCCCGTTAATTCAAGTACCGCTCCCGATGTCGAACAAGAGACAACTACGGCTTAGACCCTTGGGAGGCGGCAAATCGTGAAGAAATTCACTTGGCCACCAAGAATGCTTCGCGCCGCATGGGGAGACGCGTTAAGGCTCAAAGCTGAGCAATGTCACAATGTCACTTCCGCACGGACGCTTGTTCCACGCAACGGCCCCCAGTTTGGAAACGGATTGCGGCTTGAATCTCGAAACGCCGCAATCAAGTCGCGGATTTTCGTTCGCCGCTCTTGTAACGTCTCGACCAGCTGTTCCAGCGCGGTATGGTCCCAGCCGTACCATTCCGGCGGAATTGATTCAGCACAGCGCCACAGATCGATTACGTCGGCTTCCTCCGCTTTGGTGAGGGCCGGCTCAAACGCATCCCAACCCGTCACACCGGCATAGACAAAGTTTCGGTAATACACTCCATGCAAGGCGAGATCTGGGAAGGTCCATTCACCGGCATTGAAGCAATATCCCTGGTCTATGAATGTTGCGTTGTACTGCCGTTTTCTTGCCTTTTTACTGAACACCGCCTGCCGTCCATCGCAGTTGCCAGTCCATTTGTCCAGCACCAGGGCGCGCGGAAAATCTGCGGCGTTCTTGACCCTGTGGAACATACTCTCGGGAAGGTAATCGAATACGAAGTCCTCCAGCGGATCACACGGATAACGCGATCCCAAGTGCTTGCCGCTGCTGCACTTGACGGAGAGACCTGCCGCTTCGACGCATAACTCTGGCGTGTGCTCGATCAGCCAATCGGAAACTTCAATGACTGCGACGTCAGGCATGGGCAGGCCAAGCCACTGGCCCAGACGCGAAGCCAGCATTTCGTTGGCGAGTATGCGAAGGTGCTGAGGATTATTGGAGAATTTGGTGACATAGAAGCCTCCATCGGAGGCCCGGAGAAGGTGCGATTGCGATCCTCCTCGCATTCTTTTCACGTGCTGTACGGCGGATATCGGAATTGACATAGCGGGGTTCGTGTTGACGCGCTGATAGACGCGCGCATTGGTCAGGAGAGGTTGGGCTTTGGGGCGGTCATCGCCGCCGAGAGAGTTATGTTGCGGAAGTACTACTAGAGGTCTGTGATTTGAGAAAGGGTTTCGAAGCTTAATCGAGGAGCGAACCTAAGCGGTGATGACGTTCAATGGCAAGCGCCATGGCAAGGATATCGATTCCGTCCGCGGTCCAATTGGTGCTCTGAGGGATTCGCGCGACAAAGTGCTCCTTGAAACGCTGGTAAATGGGCCGCACTCGCTCCCAGTCGTTGAAGATCTCCATGAGCATGGCCAGAGCAAGCTGGGCAGCTCCACTGCCGCCGTATCCCCAACTCAGACCGTCTGGACTGTGATTCATCAGGTCGTTTCTTGGGTTGAGAAAGCGCACTTGGCTGTCACGCACCACGAAGACTTGTTCATCCGCGAGATTGGCGTCTCCGTTTTCCTCCCGTCTCCAAACTGCATAGCCGGCAAAGGCGATGCTGGTGGGGAGACCATGTTCAGGAACGGAGTCCAATAGCGAATGACTAAGCCTCTTGCTAACAATAAGGTTTGTGAGTTCCTGGCTGGACTGGTCCGGCGCGGCAATGTGAATCATGTGGATTGCTTCCTCGTTGGGACAGGAAAACGGCATTGGGTTGTGAAAAATGTGCGGCGCTATTGTTGTTGTGCTAATTCAAGCTAAAAAGAGACCCTTGTTCGGGAACCAAATCGCGCGTGCGTTTGCCTTTTTGCTTGACGGATGGCAATGTCTGGCCGAACAACGTCGGCATACTTGTTGTTGCTATTGCGGCGGGCACAAGCAGATCGGCTTGTGACATTTCCGAGATGGGCAGTTCGTCACCCGTAACCGTCGCTCCAGAATCTTCGAAGACGGGTTCTTCGTCCTCAAGAGACGGCATCTGCTCGGATGACCTTGGCAGCTGATCGTAGACTTCCTTGAGCTGACTCCAGACCTTATCCGCCGTTTCGCCAATACCATCCTTCTCGACCAATTCGCGAGCCATAGCGGCCAACATGTCATCGTCGTCTTCCATGTCGTGCAGGCCTTCGCCCGCGAATTTGCCCTCCAGTGTGAGCGCCACCAGGAGCTTCTTGCCCATGAGGCGCAGGCATTTGGTCTGCATGGTGGCTTCTTGGCAGAGAAAGATGACTCTGACCGGCCGGTCCTGGCCGATACGCCACGATCGCCGGCTGGATTGGCGAAGGGTGTGCAGCGAGTATCCGGTTTCGTAAAAGACGAGCGTGGGAAAATCCAGCAGGTCTAATCCGGTTTCAACCAGCTTGGGGTGGCCGATGACAACCTGAACACCCTCCGCCACTTTTCTCGCGTACCAGGACTCACGCTGGGTGGTGGGCACGGAGGCTCTGAGCACTTCCGTTCGAATGCCGGCGCGCGAAAGAATTTCACTGAGTCGAGCCGGGACATCGTGCTTTTTGGTGTAGACGGCAAAAACATGGCAGAGCCTGCCCTCGGCCAACTCCGCTCTAACCATTTCAATGAGTTTTCTTTCCTTGGAATAGAGGCGGTCCGTGGGCAGGTCGCGCGGCTGGGCGATAACGAACGTCTCCCATTGGCGGTCCTTGTTCCGCCGTTTCCCGTAGAGAGTGCCTAGCCCAAACGGGTGGTCGGGATATAGGAGGAGGCTGTTCAGCATCTTGCTGAGCACAGAACGGTTTTTCCTGTTCTCCTTCAGGCACTCCTTGATCTCTTGCTCAAGTTCGCTGTACGCCTCGTGCAACTCGCGATCCATGGGAACGCTGACGAGCGTCTCCTGGTAAGGCGGCAGCTTGTTGGCGATGTCTTCCAGGAATACAAAGGCGCACAGGCCCATGAGGAACTCGCCGAAGAGCAACGGTGAGGCCCCGGGCTTCTGCTTGACGACCGTTGTTACCTTCGCATCGGAGCAGTCATTGTCCGCAGGCTCGATGGTCTCGATAGTTTCGAGGACTCCGTATTCTTCAACGAACGAGCCGCAACCGCTCGCGCCCCAGACGAAGCCTTTCTGCTTCATCTTCTCCGACTCAAAGCGCCACAATAAGTTGTAGAGGTCCTTGGCGTAACCACCCATCAACGTACCGGTGAGTCCCACCAGTCGATTGGCGCAGGAGGCCAGGGTACCGAGAGCATTGCCCTGGGCCGTATCGCCGGCAAGTTGGTGCATTTCATCGCAAATCGCGTAGTCGAAGAACCCATGCAGGTAGCGGCCGATGAAATCAATCGGCGCTTCTCGGTGTATCTTGTCGCGGTCGGCCTGCCAGAGTGGCGCGAAATGAGCACGGCATGAGTGTCCAGACCGCTCTTCAACCAACTCGGAGACTTTGACGTCCTTGAAGTCCGACGCCAGGAGTCGTTCCTCGTTGATGATCACTGGCGCTCCGGTGTCGGGGTTGACCACGCAGCCGTTCAGCGGTCCCGATCCCGGAATTTGGAACGCATGTCGCCAGAAATATCCCAGCTTCGCTCGTTCCCGTCCCACCACAAACAACGCAGGACCGGGACAAAGCGAGGCCCACCGCTTACGGGCGCTCGGATAGGACTTGCGCAGGCGAAGATCGGTGAGAGTGGTATGTAGACCTTTTCTGACGATGCGACGCCCTTGCAGCCGCACTTCGTTCACGCCATGCGGCGTCTTCGGGTCTCCGGCATTGCGGAGATCGTCCACCATGAAGACGCGAATCCCAGGCAGTGTCTGAAACGTCTCTCGCGCCCACTTCTCAACCAGATGCGGCGGGACCATCGCAATGGCGGTGAACGGGCGGCCTCCTGCGTGCACATGGGCAGCGCCCAGCGACATGAGCGTCTTCCCGGTGCCGCACTCTGCCACAATCGCGGCGGAATGCCACTCCTGCCAGCGCTTCGCGACCCCCATGATCCCAATCGCCTGTGCGGGAAACGGCCGCCGCAACAGTTGCTTTACCAGCGGTGAAATCGGATCTTCGAATCGCTGTAGCGCGGGATAATCATGGAGAATTCGATCCCCGAGCGGTTTGGAGAACAGCTTCATGTAATCGTAGATCGTTTGAAGCTGTGTCATAGGCAAAACCTCTGGGCGCGGAACTTGAAAACAGGGCGTTTGGCGTCACGGAAGAAAGAAAAAAGAGAGATAGTCTGTCTTTAACCAAGTGGCCTACCTTTTCGTGGTGTTTGCAAAAAGGTGGGATTCGAGAGATGGTTGGCCGACATGTCCGGAGGTCACCAATGAAATCACGCCCTTAAAAAGGCCGTTCTTTCGCCGTTCCCATGCGACATTTGCTTTGTTTTTGGAACGGCGGACAAATAGAATCCATAGGATGCGGAATCACTCGAACCTTTGCATGTTGGTGGGCTTGGTACTTCTGACCGGCTGTCAGTCGCACGCGGCCAACGTGAGGCCAATCTCTCTGGGGATTTTCGAAGTCATTGACTGCAAAGCCAGCGGCATGGCGCCGATGAGCCTCAAAGGGGCTACCGAGAAGTACTGTCTGGCTCCTAAGCCCGTGGTTGATGAAACAGATATTAAGCTGGCCCAGGCCATCCGAGATCAATCTGGCAAGCCCCGGCTGCAACTGTATTTCAGCCTCAAAACCGGGCAACGCATGAGAGAGGTCACGGAGCGGATTTACGCAGAACATCTCCGACGCAATGATCAAGGAAGAATGGGCCTCGTGATTGATGGCAGGCTGGTCAGTGCACCCGCACTTTCCGGGGTTATCAGCGACTCGCTTGTAATCGACGGCGCCTTTAGCTGGGAAGATGCTGTTCAAATTGCCGATTCCCTGAACGCCATTCCGCCGCAGCGATCGCCGTCTTCAAATGGGCAGAAATAAGGCTAGAGCCCAGTTGGTGTTTCAGAGCCCGCGTGATCATTTACTGGATTGCATCGTTTGCTTCGACAGAAACATCTGCGGGAAGCGACAGGACGCGTTCAAGGCCAATTACCGGCCAAACGCACGGGCCGTTAACGTCGGGCAGTTGGATTTCCGCTTTCTGAATGCCTTCGGACAACCAGCGCAAGAATTCATCTTTAGTTCCAGTCACCAGCACCGGACGGAACCCCAGCCCGTGAATACGGCCGATGGCAAGGTTGTCGTCGAGTTTTCTATAGAACCACTGGGCCCATTCCGGCACGGCCGGAAGGCCGAATATCTGCGACAGCGAGGCCCACAAGAATTCCGGGGTGGATTCGGCCAGGAGTGTGCGGCCACTGGTCTCGGCGTTGGCAATTGCCCCAAACTCCTGAGACACGGCGATCAAGTGTCTCAATGGTCTTTTGCTGCTGGACAATTGAATGGAGGCCCGATAACACTGGGCATCTTTGCCCAGGTTGACATTCATGGATGGCAGCTCCGGGCCTTCGACGGTAAAGTCCTGCTGGTCGGAAACGATGGCGCTGGCGGCCGCTACCTGCGCGTCTCCTCCCACCACGGACACGAAATGCGCTTTGGAAACATCATTGCTAACGCGCTCTCCAATAAACCGATCGAGATGAAGACTGAAGCGGCTCACCGAATTCCCAACGGACTTGTGAAAAGCGATCTTGCCAAACCTCAGGTGCGCGTTCTTCATGTTGGTATGGTCCTCTTCAGACGTTTCCGTTCCTTCCGGGAGTCGAGCCGCGGACCGGCATCACAATGACTTTGGAATTATGCGGCGGGGCTGCGGTTTGCGGCACTCCAGCGTTTCGTTGCGTGAAACTCGGGATCAGATCCGTCCGGATCATCTTCTGGCTGTGGCGCCTCATGGGTGAGCACTTGGGTTCTCCCATCGGCCCACAACAGAGTGCATTCATGCGTAAAGTACTCCCGGGTGTGGTGCACGTCCTTGCCGTCGTCCTCTTCCTGCCAGGTTCGCGTATATTTCCTGGACTGCCAATTGGCTACGTGACGCAGGTCGCCATCACCGAAAACACCATTTAGCATTCCTGCCGTGCATAGCAGGCCCACGTGTCCGCCGTGGAGCGGAGTCAAGGGCCGTCCCCGCACGGCGCCTTTTTCTCGCAGAAGTATCCGTTTGACCTGTCGGTAAGCCGACGATTCACTGAGTTTGTCCTCGATCTCGTCAAGCGGGAGACCGTTATAAACAAGCGTTGCCGGCTGGGACGGTGGGACTCGATACGGAATATCCGCCGCATCCGGCAGCGGCGGAATATCCTGCTGTTCCGATAGTTGTTCCAATTGACGCGTATGGGATTCCAGCAGCTCATCGCGCAACCGGCTTTGGCGTTTTCGTCTTACAGCCAGAACCGCGATTTGGTTGTACTTGACCGATTCGGGAGCTGTGAGGCGGTAAACCCGCAAGTTTTCGAAATGCTCGGCCAGAGTCCGCGCACATCCTGTGAGCTGTCGTTGCGGGATGATGAGGAAGAGGACACCACCGGGCATGAGCCATCGCCCTGTGTGCCGCAGAAATACAACTTCCATCCGCTGGTTGTCGGTTTTCCCCACTTCAAAGTCGTAGGGTGGGTTGAGATAGACGAATGCCAGACTGTCTACCCGGCACTGCACTTCCAATGTGTTGCCGTGGACTACCTCAATCCCAAGTCCGCGGGCCTGCTCGGTCCGGTAGGCATCAAGTTCAATGCCATAAGGCAAGGCAGGGGAATCGGCCAGGATCGTCTGAAACGCTGCGCCGTCTCCAACACACGGGTCAAGAGCGGCGAACGGCTCTGCTGGAAAGACAAGCTGGGTTCGGAGTCTCCGGGCTTCAATTTGGGGCAATGGGTAAAAGCCGAGCTTCAATCGGCCTGCGTTTCTGATACCGACCTCCATGCGGCCAATAACCGCGCCGCTGCTTTACGATTGCGAGAGCGCATTTTCTGGCAAAGAGCGCGCTTCTGGAAGAATCTCGAGCCTGTACTGATGATTGCGGCGCCTGCGCTTGAGTCGCCCTTGCAGGAAGAGCATTGTCATTTCATGTCGGCCTTTGCGATAAGCCTGGTTTTGCGTGGTAGCGACCAAGTAGCAGAGGTCCCAGATGCGTTCGTGCGACAGCGTGGCGCACAGGTGCTCAAAAAGATCAAGAGCGTGAGTGTGTGGATCGAAATAGCCCTGCTCTCCGCCTCCATGTGACTCCATGATGAGCAGCGACCGCCCGCGTTTGTAGACGCCATATTCGTGTGAGTCGCCAGTCCATTTCGTGCCACTCAGTCCCTCACATGCCCGGGCTTCACCGAATCTTCCCACTCCAATCAATTCAAAGGGAGCAAGGTCGACATTGAATTCAGCATCGCTATGGGCGGAAAGCGCATAGCCCATGCCCACGCAACGCAGGTGCGTAGGTGCTTCTCTTGAATATCCTCGGAAGTAGATTTTGGCAGCGTCGTCCGTGTGATAGTTCTCTCCGGAGCGATCCTGGATAAATTTCATTCTTGTACCTCGGCTGAGTGGAAGGGGTTCGAGTTAGATCGGTTGGGAGCTGCTGGTATCGGCGAGAGCAAACATAGACGGTGCTTCATGCATTCGCCGGGCGAGGACTCCTGCCAGTCGGCAACACTCCTCGTGATAGTCCTCGCTCAAATGCCCGTGAACCTTGTCGTGGGCGAGTTCGTGGATGAGAAACGGAATCCAATTTTCCAGCATGGCTGCCGTCGTTCCCCGAAACCAATTGCGGCCGACCGCCTGAACGTTGACGGTAAGCGTCCCGTCTCCGTAGCAGCCGTTAAATCCCCAGGCTCGATCATTGGCGAATACAACGGTCAGTCGGCATTTGATCAGCTCGCGACCGAGCATCTGCGCAAATCTCTCGAATTGCTCAATGGCAGGGTCCTTCTGGCCGTCTGCAAGGAGTTGCAGAGGACGGCCTGTGGGCGAAAACGGTTTGGGAGACGGCGTGATCTGGCCTGCGGGTAGTGAAGCCCCGAATCGTCTTACGTTCTTCCATTCTTCCGCCGATAGCGAAGCTGAACTAATGACCGCGTAGCCCTTGGAGGCCGCAATAAGATTGGCCTCCGTATCCGAAGGATCATAGGTGACCCGCTTTCCCCCGAAGCGCATGGTCATCACTTGATCGAAGGCGGGCGCCTCGACGCGTTCATCACCGGCCGCGGTTCGAACCCACGTTGTTGACGTGTCCGTAGAATCCAGGTATTCGGACATTTGGTTAAGCACAGCCACTCTCACAGCTTGAAGATAGGACGGGCTGACGTTGTCACGTTCCAGGTTCACCGGCACTTTCTGCTGAATATCGATGTGCCATTTGTCGCCGGTCTCGACTACCGGTAGACCCATCTCATACAAGCACGTGCTCTCGCCCGCCAGCGGCTCATAGAGTCTGACTTCTGTCTTCCGCGGCGTTCTGCGTAGAGATCCCTCTTCGTCCGGCACGACCGTGGGCAAAACGCATTCAAATGTATGAAGCGGGTTGCGCGCCGGTATCGTCTCTCCGTTGAAAATGGTTTCGATTGGTGGAATCAGGCGGCGGACCGCGGCGCACATCTGTTCCCATTCAGCTGTAGTCAGTTTCAACAGCGCAGAAAACTCCGAACCTTGCTTTGTGCGCCTGCGGGTGTGAGTGCGCCCTCGGGAGTCGAATACGATGCCGCCCTTGGTACTGATGATGGTGGCCTCTTCGCAAAGCGCCAGCACGAACTTGTCGCCGGCATTGAATGCCCCTCGTTGGGCTGCGTTGTTCTTTTTATAGGACTCGGCAAACAGCGTGAAACTGTGGGTGAGGTTCTGAAATCCGCCCGGCGCGTCATCTGTAACGACCAGGCGAGTTGTTCCATGTTGCGGGCGAGGCATAGAAATGTTCACTGTCGTACAGTGTTCGTCCCAGGCATTCTGGGCGAGTTCGTAGATGACAAATTCTTTGCCGCGCCGGGCAAGGAGCTTGCGGAGCCCAGTCAAATCTACATCGAGCCAGCCGACGCGTCTCCTTGGCATGGACATGCGGTTTCTCCCTGATTGCGTTGTTTGTTTAAAGCGAAGATCAGTTCAGGCGAGTTTAGGAACGAGAAACGCCTTCAGCGGTTTCCGCTTCAGTAGTTGGGACGGATTTCCGTCAATTCCGCCTGTCGCCCTTGGCTATTCAGGAGTGCGGTTGGGCAGGTCCATCATTTTTCGCTGCCACGAGCCGGGGAGTGTTTACGATCACCAGCTCAAGATGGATGGAGATTGTTTTTTGCCGGCGAAGCCGCTTGTCTCTCAGCAAATTGAGGAGCGCCCGCGATGCCGCTCTTCTCTCACTACGTCCCTGCCCGCGTGCCTCGGCTTCTCTGATGCTCTCGGATGATCCGAGATATGCACGAATGGTAGCGACTTTCATGGTGGGCCTTCTTTTCTGTGTTTGCCCGGCTTTGTTTTGAATGGTGAATCGGGCAATCGGTTCTGGCGATTCGCTACTCGCCTTTGGCTGATGCCTGTTCTCTGAGGTTTTGCGCACGGATGGATGAAGTCACGATGCTGAGGGCAGTTTTAACGTCGAGTCCAATCTCTTCGTTTATCCTTTTGGCGGCCTGCTGTGCACATTCGTAGGTAGGAAATTTCCCCAGCTTGGGCTGAGGAACGTGTCCAGCCTGATCCTCATCGGCACGTCCCAGGATGAAAGACTCCTTGCCGATCACAGGGGTGTAGGCAAACCGAACGATTCCGACTCCGCAACACTCCAGGCATGGACGAGTGTGTTTCGATTCGACCAACTCCGCAAGCTGCGCGAGTTGGGTCTGCTCGTTTTGATTGAGGGACTGCTTGGCGCGCAGTTGTTTAAGGCGTTCGCACATCAACTCCTGCGCAATGTTGCCAAAGCTCTCATTGTGCTTCATAGCTTTCTCCCTCTCGGGCCTCTTTCGTCTAACCCGGAAATGTGAGTTTTGCGAGACAGTCGTCTCAGCGCGGCGGGGCCCATGATCGGCCGTGGCGAATTAGTCCGTGAACAGTTGCGGTTGCACGGGATCGGCCGCCGTTGCGGATTGGGGCAGTGGGGTCTCGGGATCGGAAACGTGAGCAGGTGAAGTGGTGGCGGGAACTGCCGTGAGTCCATGCTTTTCGAGAAGGCGGGTGGCCACAGCGAGCTCTGCCTGTCTTTGGGTTTCCGCAAAATGCCGGCGCAGGCCATCCAAGCACGGTGCTGAGGCCTCGCGCATTGCGGCGTTCAGATCCGCTCCCGTGGTATGCGGAGACAGCCAATGCGTAGTACCGTATTCGGCGCTGATCCCGGGCTTCTGCGGATCGAATTGATCAAAGAAGCGGAATATTTCCGCAGTGGGCCGCTCGAAGTAAACACTGTAGAAGCCGTGGCGATCATAGTGGGCGATGAACGAGCAGTGCTGGATGAGGTGGTGGTACAGGTCTTGCGTAAATTGATTCTTCTTGCATCCGCTCTCAAGAAAACGCATCCACGCCCGCAGAACTTTTTGCTTCTGCGTCGCGGACATGAATTGTTCATCCGAAAACTGCTGGTGTTCAGCGGACATCGTTCACCTCGGGATGGATCGGCAACCGGCAAGGAGAGTGGTTACAGAAAAGGGTCAGTTCCTGTTGCGCCGGGGCCTGATGAGAATGGCAAGCTGCCGGATTTGTTGCGCGTGCGGTACTTCCACGATGTTCGGTTCGGTGGGAAACTCGTAGTCGATTCTGGACCCGACAATCTCTCCGTAGGCCCCTTCCATACCCTCGATTTCGTCGGGAAGAGCAAAATCACGATTCACAATGATGTGCGCCCAGTAGTTTCCATCGCTGGTTCGTGAAAGCTCTATAGCCCCGCCTGGGAATTCAATGATGTGCGTTGCTGGCTCTGGTCGTCTGGTTTTGTCGCCGAGCAATTCAATGCGCCGCGGCCCTTTGCTGATGAGGTAATTCCTGGTAGTTACGTGTGACATGAAGATCCTGGTGGCTGCTCCAGATCGATGCAACCTGGAGGCGGCAACGGCTGAACTTCCACGCTGATGGTTGGATCTTCGTCCAGCGTGGTCCAGACATACACCTTGAGCTTCCCCTCATGGACTTCAAGGAACACCTGCGAAGGCTTTACGTCGGCGATGTCGCCGGCGAATCCCTCTACGGCGATCTCCAGACCGTTGGGGTACTCGATTTCTTCTCGTTTAAGTTCCAGTTTCATTTCCCGCCTTCGTTCTCCCATCGGTTCAGTGCTTCTTGATCTCGAAGCCTGACTTCCAGAACACCCCACCGTTCAAGCATCGCCATGAGCCTTGGGTCACGCCGGCGATATCCTTCGATCAGCCTTTCAGCCGCTGTGGCCGGAAGTTCGAGAGTCAGCACAGTTGGCATCGGCACCTCCGAGTCGTTTTGGTTAGGCTGGAATTCTTGCGGCGCGAGTGCGCCTCAGCTTGGACTGAGTGCGGCAGGAATTAGACTTCGCGATCCGCTGCCAGACCGAAGGATCGACCGGAAGAGAAGAAACGCGGCCGGTTGAGAGATTGGCGAAACCACCATGGTAGGTGAGCTTGCCGTAGCGGAAGAATCTTGCCAGCATGGCCAGGGCCTGGTACGCGAGAGTCTGATTCACAAAGGGAGACTGGCTCTCCAGCGCTTCCAGGGCGCTACAGGAAGGAAGCTTGTCTTTCGCGTCCAGCCGGGGATCGATGATCTCCGGAAACAGGTCCGCAACGTTGGGCAGGCGAAGTTCATTCTGCCGGACATGGACCGTGTGCGGCTGACCCAAAACAAACTGCCCGGTCTCCGCGTTGTTGCCCAGGTCGAGCCAATAATGCGCGTTCTGATAGGGATAGCTCTCGCTGATGAGCTTGCGTGCCTTACGTGTATCCACGCAACTGATGATGAGGTCGGCGGCCGTTTGTGCGTTCCATTGCCGGTCAAGGAAGCGTGTGTCGGAGTCCCATGCCAGTCCCCAGAAAAGGTTAATCCGGGTAGCGAGCACATCCGCCTTGTAGAGACCGATTTCGCTTTCGCTGAACGGCTGCCGGACGCAATTCGCCCGGCTGATGCGGTCGCCGTCGACAATCGTGACGTGCAGCCCCTTCGGATGGCCGAACGCCAGCATTGCCTGATGCAGGTAGACCAGGCCCGTCGCCATAGTGCTGCCAGTCCCTCCGCAGCCTACCAGCAATACGTCTACTTGCTTGGATAAGAGTTGTCCGGGCAGCTTATGTTCATGCATTGTCGCGGGGTTGGTTTGTGTAGGACGTGTCATTGCAGGTCACAAACTGTTCTAAGGTCTGGTCGAGCGGAACAAGATACTTCGCTGGAAATTGCTTTTTGCCTTGGAGAGACCGCCATAACGCCAACACGCCACCGGGATACAGTGTGTGCTTCGTGACGCCGGCTGCATGGGAGAAGGCGCTCCGGAAGAACGATTGTTCCCATTCGCGAATCGCGGCCACAGATTTCTGCTGGGGAATCCTCATGGTTCCCGTACAGACGACGGCGTTGTCGTAGCAGTTCCAGTAGGGCGCCATGCATACCTTGGTTTTGGCTTCAGGGCGTCTGTTTTCCGCCAACGCCCGTATCCAAAGGTTGCTGCCAGAAGCCTTGAACAGCAGGGCCGGGTGGGGATACTGCTTTCCACTCAATCCACGGAGGGCTTTATCACCACCACGGTCGCTAAAGAACATCGTCCGGATACTGGCGGGGCTCCACCACACAACCATGTCGGCGGTCCGGGCAAGAGTGCATTCCGGCAGAATTTCGACTGGAAGAGACTGCCCCAGGTCGGCCACCAACGCGCACAGAACATCGGGAGTCAGCAGTTGCGCAGCCCCAAGCCGCACCTCGTCTTCCTGGTGGATGACATCATGGAGAGTCACGAAGGGATGGCGATAGGGATAACCGTTATAGCTGCTCTCCCCGTACACCAGGAGTGCTCGACTGAGCTTGAACTCCTGGCTTGCTCCGATGTTGACGTAGGTCTTCATCGTAAATACCTCGAATCATCTCGATGAGCCTGGATGCTGAGGCCAGCGAGCGCACCATTGCGCCCAGATAGTCAAACGACGCTTTCACATCCTTGTCGAGAGATTCCTGGTCTAGAGCCAAATCGAGCAGCATCATCAGACTGGAACCGATGGCATATTCCTGCCCCAGGTACTGCATCTGTTCGGTGAAGCACGCCTCCAGGAGGTCTTCCTCCTCAAAGACAATCAATGCGCCAGGGCCCGGCTCATCGGTATGTTCAAGGTAGTTATCCATCTCGGGTATCCTGTCCCGCAGGAGGTAAGGCCACGCACGCTTGTAGTGCGCCCCGATTCCGTCCATGGTGAGACAGGCATCTACGAGTTGCTTGACTCTTGAATCTCTCATGTGCGGCTGTACTTCCTCGAGCAATCGTACCGCCGATGCATAGGATGGCAGTTTCTTCAGGCAGTCCGGCCGCGCGTCTTGTACCTCCGGATAGAAGGACTCGTTCAGCTCTTCCTCGTCGAGAAACAGCATCTGCTCTTTCGCATAATCCTCCGCGACGCGAAAATCGTACACCGTCATCCAGCGCCACAGATTTTCGGCAAGCACGACGAAGAAGGCCGCAGGCAGGCGTTCATGAATCAAACCCAGGAGTGCGAGCGTTGGGCCGATCTGAACCATCGCGGCCTGCTCGTAGTTCACCATCAGGAACAGCCTCGAACTCGGTTCGACGTTCTCAGATTGGCCTCTCTCGTACTCGCTCAGGTCGGCGATCTCGTCCAACAGCCCGATACAGGTTTCCGGGAAGACGCGGGATGCGGTTGCAAGCCCGTTCGCTTGACAGAAGCGCGCGAGTCCCAAGGCTACGAAATCAACAGCGCTTCCGGTCCAGTCGCTGATTCGGGAAATTCCAAGCCGAAGCATACTCTTGGCCAGGATGGCTGCCGGTTGCTCATCGCTGCACGAACAGTAGCGCGAGCGCAATCCGCGAATCCGGGGAAGGGTAACGGCGATGGGCTGCCCGATTACACGAAGGGACTGATAATGCTTTGCGCAGGAGGCAGCATTCGATCGCTGTCTTGAACGGATGCGGACCGCAGCAGTTGGAACATGCGCTCTACGGCCTTGCCGACTGTAAATGCTTCCGGGCATTGTCCTAGTTGCTCCAGCACGGGGTCGATGTGGGAGTCGGCCTCTTTAACCAGCAGGTCCAACTCGCGCGCCACCCTCTCTTTCTTGTTGCAGCCGAACAGACAACCTCCTACCTTTTCCGCGACAGGGCAGGTTCGGCACTTTTTCCTCACTTTCATCCCTTGGCGCCTACCGCCCGCGTGAACGTGTATTGCATCTTGCCATTCACGGGAGTGGGTCCCTCAATGGCTGCGGTTGCCAATTCGGGATAAGTGGCGACATACATGTCGCGGACCTGCTCGACGCTCAGGCTGGAAGCGGGATCGGGCAGCTTGGTGCCGTTAAAGACAAATTCGCGCTCTAATACTGAGACTTGCATCAGGATTGTTCCTCCTCTTGCTGGTCTTTGTTCTGGACGACGTGATCGTTAGCTGGCGCGGTCGGGTTTTCGAGAGCGAGTCCGGACTGGGTGGGCACGCTGGATCGGGGTTCGTCGTTCGCGCTTACCGTGGCTGGCGGATTTGGGCTGTCGTTGGTGAACAGCGGCAATCCGGCATCCTCCGGCTTCTTGTCCTCGGCCTTCGCTGGGGCCAGCTTCTTGTTATTGGCCTTGTCCTTTTCCTTCTTGATCCGCTCGCGCTCGTCAATCGCCTTCACCGAATCTCTGATCGCTGCTGCCGCAGCGTCAAAGTTGTGTTGCAGGCCGGCGTGCACGTTCGAGAAGTTCGTCAGCGTGTTTACCAGTTCGGCGTCGATCTCCTGCGGCGTTCCGGTGAGGCACAACGGCGTGGTCAGGCCCCGGATTGCTTCCTCGGGAATTGCCGCTACCTCTTTGTTGTGCGAGTAGCCAATCTGGTCGTTCGCTTTCTTGTCTTTTTCCGTCGGTTGCGGGACGACATTCACTCTGATCTCTGCGCCGCCTACGGCGGCCACGGTGATGGTCAAGGGGCGGTTTTGAATCAAGGGCATGAGTTCTTGAAACATGCAGTCTCCTTTGGTTGAGTTACGAAAACGATGGCGGGGTTCGGGAATGAGGCTTAGATCGCCTGGCCCTCAGGACCGACCAGCTCTACGTTCCATCTGTGTTGATTCGCCTGATCTTGCGTAAGCTTGATTTGAGACACCTGTAGGCGAGCGGCAAGGCTGGTAGCGTCGAAGCTCAAGCCCTTATGTAGCAGCGCCACCAGGCTGGCGCGGGGACCGCGGAAGTACTCATTGACGAGCCGCTCAATGTCGCCCTCGTAATAATCCATTTGCGTCTGCCAGGTATCTCCTTCGTCACAATAAGAGAACGTGGCGTAGATCAGGAATTCATCCACGGGGAAAGGTCCTGCCAGTTCCGCGTTGTCCCAGGGACTCTGATCCACTGCGACAAAACAGGCGCAATTGAGTTCATCGGAATCCACGTGGATAAACGCGGGTAGAGTCAGTACGCAGTCGTCACGTCCTGCTTCCGTGATGGTGACGTCCAGTTCAATCCTGGCCGGTCGAGCATTGTGGGTTGACAGGAATTCCTTTGCCGGAAGACCGTCGATGACAATTTCTACGTCGCTCAGCCTTGGCAGTGCGTCATACCACGCGTAGCCTTCGAATGAAGGATTTTCGCGATAGAGGTCATAGTCCAGCTTCGCGCCGGAATGAAGCGCGCCTTGCAGTGTGTGGACGTTGGCAAGATCGCTATCGACCAACAACACGCGCGTGAGGTCGGAGACGATGGAGGTCTTATCGTCCCCAAACATCTGGGTTCCGTCGTGCTCGCTCGCCAGGGCCGACCACGTCGTAAGCATCGTGGCAGCCGCTGGGAGATCGACGCCGAGATTCTTTGCCGCCGTCCAGTCTTTGAAGGAAAGTACATGCTGTCGCTGCTGTTGGAAGCAGCGATAGGCTGCGGCTCGTGCCTTCTTCTCAAAGGTTCTGAAGAAATCATCCTGGATTACACTGCGCCGGTCCGGTAGCTGAAGCTTGATCCGGCCGGTCTCGAGCACATTGAAGCGAGCGTAAACGCATAGGAGATGTTGTTGCAGGTCAGCCGGGAGTACTCCCTCAAAACTGGGGAAGCTCTCGTGAATTCGGGCGCCGTAGAAGTTCCAGTTCTGGTCCTGGCTGTAGTAGCTCCAGTCCCGGCAGAAGGCGGTCGTGAAGCCAACTTCGATGCCGTCAATCACTTCGCGGTGGATTGCTCCTTCAAGAAAGTCGTACCTGGGAAGCGTTTCTCCATGGAGACGGACTTCCAGTGGATAGAACAGAGCTGCTTTTCCCAGTGCCGCTTGAAGCACCTCTTTCGATGGCCGGGAGAATCGCAATCGCGTGCCTTCAATGTAACCATCTCGCACTTCAACGGCCGGATCGGCTTTGCCGAGAAATGCCTCGGGTGAAATGTTGGTGTACTGATTTCCGCTAGAAACTTCCACTCCAGACAGGCAGAGCGAATAAAAGCCCATGCCCGCGGGGTCTTCCGTCTTCTGCGTCTCCTCGCTCCATCCGGATTCGCCAAGGGTGAGAAGCTGCTCAAAATTCCGGATGCCGGCGCCGTTATCTTGGACGGTGACAGCACATAGAGAAGATGAACCTGCTAATTCCTCAATGGTCACGTCTACTGATGTTGCGCCGGCACGCCTGCTGTTTTGCAGGAGTTCAACGAAGATTCCCGCATCATCATTGCGAAAGAGCCGGTCAGCTTTGCTCAGGATGCCAGAGCCGACTTTGGCGTGTATCGTGTAATTGGTTGCTTGCATAGCATTCCTTGTGGGTGTTGACTGACTTTGGGAATTCTGCCGCGTATTGCGGTGAAGAGATGTCGGACCCCTCCACTGTCGAGGTCTGCCGGTACAGCAGGCAATCCCAATGTGCATGGCCTGAATACTTGGTTTCAGTCTTCGTCGGGAAGCATGAATGTGAGGCAGGGCTCTCCGCGATCTCCGGGACCGCTTATCGCCTTCAATTGGACTAGCCGTTGGTCGGGCGACGATCCGGGCGTTTCGTTCGACCAGCAGTCGCAGCCGTTCGGTATGCAGAGAAACTGAAACAGCAGCTCTGTGCCGTTTCGCCGTCGCCGTGCCGCGTGCGCGAACATCCAGATCATGTCCCAGTACCGCCCCTTGATGTCCTGCCACGTCTTGAACTGCTCCGGAACCTCGACGTACCGTTCGAAGGCAGCGCGGGTCAGAGCAACATCGAATTTCAGGCCGGCATTGCGGTTCAGTTCGTCAAAAGGGTCATCCGAGCAGTCGACCAAAACCCCGTCTTCGATTGCCTGTTGGCGTAGGTAGACGCTGAGCAGTTCGGTCGGCCCGAAGACCGGGTCGTCCACGATGTCACCGGCCTGGGGAAGTTCTGTCATAGTTTGGATGTCGCCACACCAGGGACGGTGCTTGGCCGATGGCCGTCTGCAATTGGGACAAAGCTTTGCGTCGGGAATAGCTGTATCTGTCATCATTCAGAGTCCTCTCATGCGGCTAAAGCGCTAGCTGCACCCACTTGACGCTCCACAGTTTTCACAAATGAAGCAGGAACCGTTTCTCTTGGTGAGGGAGCCACACTGCCGGCAGGATGGCGCATCGCTTGCCTCCACGAGCACGGTGGAAGTGACATCGGGTGCTCCGTCGAGCGATGGCTGCAACAAATGCGTCCCGTTGGAGAGTGAAACCGCATCCCCTCTTGGAAGCGGCTTCGTCGTTTCGGCAATGAAACGCAGGCGAAGCCAGCGAAAGATGTAATCGCAAACGGAGCTGGCGTTCCGGATTTCGGGATTGCCGGTCCAGCCGCTTGGTTCAAACCGCGTGTGGGAAAACTTTTCACAGAACAATTCCAATGGCACTCCATGTTGGAGACCAATGGACAGAGCTTGCGCGAAACTGTTCATGAGGCCGGAAACGGTGGAGCCCTCCTTGGCCATCGTGATGAAAACTTCCCCTGGCTGACCATCGGGATACAAACCCACGGTGACGTAGCCCTCATGCCCGCCCACACTAAATTTGTGTGTCAATGATCTCCGTTCGTCGGGCAAGCGGCAGCGCGCGGCGCGCGATCGGCGTCCAGCGCCGTTGCTGTGAGCGTCTTCGAGCAGGGACGGAGCGTTGCTAATCGGCTCGGTGGCCAGGAGCGGCCGCGCTGTGCTTTGCAGGGAACTGGTTTCAGCCTTCTCGCCTCGGTCATCGCTATCCAGTTCGGCGCTGATTGCCAACAGCGCCCCGGCAAGAGGCCGTACATGACAAACGGCGCGGAGGCCCGCGCCTTGGGGCGCATGGTCCCAAACACCAATGGTGTATCGGGGCGCTCTCCCTTCACACCTGTGCTCGAGGACGTGCAAGTGCAAGTCAAATTCCCGGTTGCCCGTAGCAAGTATCGGCCGTGTGTCGGTTGGCATGGTTCGGTGGCCTTTCTGGCGCGAGGACTGAGCTTTTGAGGGCTCAGCGGTTGCTATTCGGGCTTACGATGTCGCTATTGACCGGATCTGGAACCTGGATTGGTTGGAGTTTCTGCCAGCCAATCTCATGAACCCTTCGAGGCTGTCCGCCCTGATACAGCTCAAACAAATTGCCATTGGAGTCGTAGAGCGCGTAGGGCAGTGGTAGCAGCGGGAGAGACGGGAGAAACGCATCGCGAGAGGCCGGAGCATTCTTCTGTTCCATATCCCCTCCTTCGTTTCTCGCTTTCCCAAATGCTGCGTTGATAGAGAGATCGTGTCAGACTCATTGCACGTTCAAACCTGAATTGCCGGTCATACCTGCGCTGGAGAGCGCAGCCAACACCTCGTCGTCAAATGCAGACTCGGTCCTGAAAAGCCAGTGCTGGAGATTGCCGGTTGATAACTCCTCGACCGCGATTCCAAAGTAGTCCGCAAGCTCAGGGAAGGCGCGCCGATCGGTTTCCGTGAGGTCGAAGTACAACACGCCATTGATCGACTGGCCGCGACCCTTCCTTTCTTGCCTTCGGAAATATGCGGCAAGTCTGTCGGCGCGCGTCGGCTCCGGCCGGGTGGCCTTGGATTGAGACATCGGGTCCTCCGATTTAGTCAGCCACTATTTGGACGGTCTCACCGAAAGGAGCTGTCCGGCGCGAGTCTGTGACCCACAGGACCGGATAGCAGGGTGGCAACTCTGGATATTCCGTGCAATAAAGGTCTGTCAGATAGATCAGGCAGGCAGGAGTTATAGCATTCTGCTCCACCCATTCAAATACCGGACGGAAGTTGGTTCCGCCGCCTCCCTTGGGTTCGAGGGTAATGAGCTCGGATGGGCCAAACTCCTGGGTACAACTCACCGCTTCATCGCAATAAACTACGTGGATGATCTCCGGCTGTGCCTGGTCCGAGATGGCTGAGATTTCGCCGGCAAACTGCTTCAGTTCTTCCTCGCCGATCGATCCTGATGTGTCGACGCCGATCACGATCTTTCCGACTCCCTCGCGGTGTACGGAGGGCAGGTACAGCCCGGATGCGACGAAGCGCCGGTTTGGAGGGCACCAGCGGTAATCGGATGGAACCGTTGCCGCAACAAACTGCCGCAGAATAGCTCGCCAGTCCTGCTGCGATTCACGGCCCTCCTTAAGGGGTCTTTCGACATCGGCTGCTTCGTGCCCGCACGCCTTTGCGGACCGCATGGCTTGTTCGGCGGCAATGCTCCACTCGTGCGCCTGGCGCGTCTTCTCTGCTTCCGATGCTGGGTTCCCCAGGTCATCGGTCGCGTCCAGGACCTCCCCGAATCCACCAGGGCGTGGTTTTGCCATGTCATCGTCCTCACCCGCGGAGTGAGGCGCAGTTTCCGCCTGCGCGTTTGTATCAGGCGAGGAACTTTGTGGTGATCCCGACTGGTTGTTGCCGCAAGCACCGTTTGGTTCTGCCTGCGATTGTGGCGGTGGTTGCGTGGTGGGTTGGCCTCCCGCGTCGGGCTGCGACTGCGGTTGGCTTGAGCCGTTACCAGGACTGCCGGTGTTCTCAAGGAGCCGTGCGTAAATTTCCTCGGCGGACAGGCCCTCATACTCATCCTTGATGAGCGCATCTGCCGGAAGCGCGAGTCCGTTCTTCAGGACAATGGGATTGATCGCGAAATCTGCCGCTTCGTTCCACAGGCGCGGCTCCCGTGTCCCTCTTCGACAGTGGTGCGCTAAGGCGCAGTGCAGTACCTCGTGCGCCAGGACGCCTTCGAGCTCTTCCGGCGTGAGTGAGTCGACAAACGCGGGGTTGTAGTAAATCACCTTGCCGTTTGTCGCCATGGTAGGGACGCCAGCCGAAATGAGATTCAGTCGAAGACAAAGGGTCGCGAAGAATGGCTGGCGCAACAAAAGCTGCACTCGTGCTCTGGTCAGCTTTAACTCGGGGCTGGAAATAGGTTTCATGACGGGGCCGACTCCGGCGCGGCGGGCACACCCATGTAAGCAGCCATCCGCTGGGCGATGTTAGCCGCCGCCCTGGCCGTGTCTGAGCGCAGGGTCTCGGACTTCCGAAGTTCCTGTGGGCTCACCAACAGAGAGCTGCGTACCTCCCCGGCCATTCGGTCGAGTTCCGTATCCCCGGCGATGTTCAGCTTGGGCAGAACGTCCACGATTTCAACGACGTTGGTGATCATCGAGTCGTAGAGCTTGGGCTTTTTCCCATCTTCCGCCGAGTTGTATTCGGACATCCGGGCAGACATGTGAGAAACAACCTTGTACAACCGCTGCCACAGTTCGCGGGTACCTACGCGGAGCGAAGCCTGAAGTGATTCGGCAATCTGGCGCTTGATGCGCTCCCGGTCCTCATCGCCAATGGAAACGCGGAAATCGTCGGCATCCGGTAATGGAAGAACTTTGGTCTCGAATGAAAACCTGGACCGCAACTCCTCGGGAAAGGCAAAGCGCAGTTTCCCGCCCTCGTCCCGCATTCCCGGGTAGTCTTCAACCTTGAAAAGCGTCCCCAGCCTGCTTTGTTTTGTAACCAAATCCTCAAATCCTGTTAGAAGCCGGGAAACCGCAGCCTTAAACTCTGCTGCACGGAGCCGCATGGTTTCCGTGTGGTCCATGTAGGCCGTGGCCGGAAGTACGCGAAAGCCGTTATCGCTCCAGGGGAGTGTGACGAATTCATGATCGCGCCGCGCCAGACCGATGATCTGGGTGATCTCCTTGAGGTCCTTGCGGGGGACCAGCCGCTTGTTGAAGCGGCCCGAGTCTTTCTCGGCGCCGTGAATCTCTGCGATCTCTTCAGATGCCTCGCGGTCATACTTGTAGCCCGACCACGCGCTGATCGAGACGGTGCACAACATCGCCTTCGAGGAGAGGGATGTCTCCTCTCTCGGCGGCACCGGAATTTCGAGTGAAAATAAAGACGTTTGTGGAAGCGCAAGAGTGGTCATTGCCTGGATTTCCTTCCATTGAGGTGGATTATGCGAGTACGTGGTGGTTGGCGACCGCCCATTTCGTGTACGCCGGCGTGTGTCGCACCGCTGGTTGGCGGAGCGAAGCGTCACGAACGCACAGCACGCCGAATTCCGTGGGCATGCGCTGGAGATATCTGCAGACGCGATCAAAGTTGGTATCGGTCGCGCAGTGTGAGAGCGCGGTTGATACCGCGAACTGCGCAGCGGCATTATTGGGAACCGGTTCTTGATCGGGATGCAGGAGAATCGCATCGATGTTGGGCAGGTTGCGATAGGTCGCGAGAAATGCCGAAAACTCGGTTGCCGTGCCGTCCCCAACAGTTCCGGCAATCAACTCATGTTCTATGGTCGGCGCTGGTGTAGCGTTGAGGATTTTAGAGACGAAGGCCCAGGAACGCGGAGAGGGAAAGGCGTTCGCGTCTCGATCAAAGACGCTGAGCAGATCGGGACGGAAGCGGACAAACGCAATCACTTCGGGGCGGATCGAAGCGCGGATGCCCCATTCACACCACTCCTGCATGTCGACCTCGAACTGAAGGTGGGTAAACCTGTTCCGCAGGGGCGTGGGCATGCGCGTGGTTACGCCGCGGTCGGATTCGCGATTGCCTGCTGCCACGATGGCCCAGCCATCGGGCAACGTGTATTCGCCTAACTTGCGGTCCAGCACGAGCTGGTAGCAACTGGCTTGAACCATCGCCGTGGCCGAATTCAGTTCGTCAAGGAAGAGAATGCCCTCGCCCTCTCTGGGAAGGAAGTCGGGTGTTGCCCATTTGGCCTGCTTATCCGGCGACAGGAATGGGAGCCCACGCAGGTCAACCGGATCGAGCAGGAGAGCGCGCACGTCTTGAAGCGCAACCTGCTTGCTCTCGGCAACCTGGCGCACAACATCGGATTTGCCAACACCGGGAGAGCCCCAAACGAAAACCGGCTGCCGCGTAGACACGAGTAAGCCAAGCGCGCTGGCTACTGCTGATGCTTTCATAAAGATGTACCTTTACAAGGAAATGGAAACGCTTTGGAGATCAGGCAAGTTTTTCCAGGCCCGCGTCGATGCAGGCAAGGAGAATCCAGTCTGCCACTGCCTGAACCCGGTTGCGGTCACGTAAGCTGCGCACGATCGCGAGATGCCCGCCTGCAACGCGCACCGTTTTGAACTTTCGCGTGGATGGATCCCACTTGGAGTAGTCGCGCGGCAGCCATGCCTCAACCATCCATGGCTCACGGCGCACAATCTGCTTCGTAAGTCCGTGGAGTGGTCTCACTCCGTCCTGGATATACAGGATGGTCCCAACCGGGATGGTGCCAATTTGTTTGTCGCGGGGATCGGATGAAAATACTATTCGACCGCGGCCGACCTTCTGGGGTTTGAGGGGGTAAATTCGTCTAAACCGTTGAGCGTAGTATTGACGGAACACAACCACCTCAATCCGTTGGCGCGACAGGAGTTCAAATGATCATTCCTGCAACGCGGAAAACAACGAGCGCTGCTCTGGAGGAACAGCGCGTTTGCGGGTCCTACGACAAATCACCGTCCGGGCCGGCACGTTCCATATGAGGCCGAACTTTCGCGCGTTCTCGCGCGCCTGGTGTTGACCCACTCCGTGGTTCAAGCCATTGCATTGGCAGCGGCAATCCTTGCCCTTCGCGTCATAGCATTGGGCGTTGCATCTACGGACACGCATCGGATTCCGTAACTCGAGGTAGTCGGTCGCTCGGTCCGGAACCGCGGTGCTGCGAGTTGCCGCGGCGCAGATCGAGCAGGTCAGCTATGTGTTCCAGCATCGCGAAGGCTGGCCCTTGCGGGATATTCTGTCGTTCGTCAACTGCGAAGTGGTTCACCAGAAAATCCTCGATGAGGTCGAGAATTTCAGTATCGGAATAAGCAGCAGAGCGGTCATGGTTGGGCATGTATCCTCCCTTCGCACGGAACCACGGGTGCGCAGCAGGAGTATTCGAGTCTCTATCGGATGCCTGCCTTGCCTTCCAGGGCCAAGACAACCGCATGCAGTGTCTTGAGATTGTCGATCTGCTCGAGCGAGTTGAGATTCAGGGAGCCCAGAATGGGACCGAGCGGGGCGGGGCCGGTTTTCCTGAGGGCTGCTTCCAGGCGGCGCAGCCCGCGCTCGGCTGCCTGCATGTGCCTCAATATCTTCTCCAGGAGGGCTGGATTTTGCAGGTCGCGGGGGTCCCACACGCGGGCAAGTGTCTTCAGCACTCCACGGTACAAACCTTTGCCGAGCGGCTGAGTCATCGCTTCAATCTGCGAGATGAGCAAGCTGTTGTCAGCGTGCGCTGCGCCGTTACGAGCGCGATTTGATCTGTTTTCGTTCGCAGGCGTTGTCTTCGACGCCTGTTCTGAGGAGTGGGCGGTTGGTCCAGGACGAAGCCCCGTGCGCCACCCTTCAGGAGTGGCCCAACCAAAGAGTTTGGGCATGGTCTTGGGCCTTTTCCGCGCGTCCAAGTCCACCCACACTCCCGTGAAATGGTAGAGGTAACGTCCCAGACCAAAGCAAGAACACGCCCGCTTGAAAGCCTGTGCTTCGGCGCTCGTACCGGCATTTTCATCGTCGGTCCACTCTTCGCCGGTGGCCGAGTGTGAACCAAGCTCGAAGATCGTCAAATCACAGGTGACGAACACTTTGGCAGTCGTCTTTTCGTCCTTACTGCGCTGGAAATTGGCGCTGGTATGAACTGTGTACTTGCGCGTCCAACCGGCAGGGCTAACCAGCGCGTTAAGGCGATCTGTGTATGCTCGCTGGTCGGCGTAGGGGATCACTTGGCCACGTGCGGGATTCTGATCCTTCGTGGTGTTGGTAACCCTCCATTCGATGACGGCGGGGTCAAAGGGTACTTCGAGTGCTGCAACAAGCTCCTGGATCCTCTCCGGCAGGAACTGCGGCCGTGGTCCGGTCAAAACCTGAGTGGGCGGCGTGGAATGGTCCGCTCCATTTGGGTTCTTGTGCTCAACCCCGTTTGCATTGGAATCATGAGTACTCATCGAATTTGCTCCTTGGACAGAGCTTGCGCTCGAATCATAGGCAGTTGCGCAGTAGCAGAAGGCTTGGTGCGGCAAGTGCTTTCCCGCAGCCAGACCAGGAGTGTGATGGGAAATGCCAGACCTCTGGTCTGGACCGCCAGATCCTGGGATAAGACGCCGCACGTCAGGACGTCATTGCGGTGTTGCAGGTCATTGATGAACTGGTGGCCGTCTCGTGACCATTCCTTGGCCCTCGGTGGATGCTGCAGGTCGTACATCTCGGTGTTTCCCGGTTGCCAATCCGCGAGCGGTACGCCGTTCCTTACCAGGCGGAATTCAAGCGGCGGAACGGCGAACTGAAAGCACTCAATTTCCAGCAGGTCACCGAAGTACTTGCGGAGATCTAAACTGATGGCCTGGCCGGCCGAACCGGTGATGGTAATGATCATGAAAGTTTTGTAGTACCTCGATCCATCGCGTGGTTCGCGAGGCGGTCCGCTCGCATGTTCTGTTCCCGCCGTATGTGGGTAATCTCAAAGGAGTCGAGTCTCTTGATTCGTTTGATTGCCCAAGCGTGAAGTTCACGGAGGTCCTGATTTTTCACTCGATACGTGCCGCGAATCTGGTTAACCACCAATTCCGAGTCGCTGCGGACCTGCAAGTTGGAGTATCCATGCTCGATGGCGTATTCAACGGCAGCGATTACACCCCAATACTCGGCATAGTTGTTCGTCTGATGTCCGAGGTACTCGCTGAACTCCGCGAGTTTGGCGCCGGTTCCGTCCTGAATCACAACACCGTAACCGGATGGACCGGGATTTCCTCTCGCGCCGCCATCCGTGTACGCGATAACAACGGAACTCTCGATGCTCGCAAACTGCTCTGCGTCTGTGGCTTGCTGATCTTCGGGCAAGTCTATGGTGCCATTCAGTACTACGACGT